>Ga0213876_10002466_pt1 | contig 10861 bp, 10 predicted proteins | sample BarmaccomBMRX_R9_FD_160113 | JGI IMG/M metagenome (GOLD analysis project Ga0213876, IMG submission 160113) | Root-associated microbial communities from Barbacenia macrantha in rupestrian grasslands, the National Park of Serra do Cipo, Brazil - RX_R9 | ecosystem: Host-associated > Plants > Roots...
GATCAGCACCGCGATCTCGTACTCGCGTGGGGTCAGCGCGCTGACCAGTGCATCGGGGTCCAGGTTGGACTGGCGTGGATCGGTCACCCGTCTCGGGACTGGTGAAGCCCCACCTGGGCGGCCCAGGCGGCGACCTGCGCCCGATTGTCGGCGCCCAGCCGCTCCAGGATGTGGGCCACGTGGTTGGCGGTGGCGCCGGGGGTGATGACCAGGTGCCGCGCGATCTGCTCGTTGGTCAGCCCCTGCGCGATCAGCACGGCGATCTCCCGCTGCTGCGGGGTCAGTGCATCCACGCGCCGCTCGGCCGCCTGGGCCGCCGGTGCCGGCCCGTCGTGTGGGCCGGGCCACTCAGGCACTGGGGCGGCACCGTTGCGGCCGGGCACCGGCAGGCCGGCCGCCAGGCGGCGGACCTGCTCGGAGAGGCGGTCCTCCTCGGCCGCCGCGCGTTCCAGCTCCGTCGCCGCCCCAACATTGCTCTCCGCGCGGGTCCAGGCGGCCAGGCGCCGGGCCAACGCGGCGTTCTCCGCCAACGCCCGCGCCGCGGCCGACAGGGCGCGGTTGCGCGCGGCGCAGTGCTCGACCCACAGCTGGGCGGCCTCGAAGGCATGGCCGATGCGGCACGCCAAGCGCGGGGTGGGGCCTGCGTCCGGCCCCACAGTGGCCCGCTGTTCCCACAGTGCGCCGCCGCAGGCCGGGCACACGAAGCCGCTCGCCGCACCGTCCGATCCATCAGCAAGCATCGGGCGCAAGTGTGGCGGGTTTCGCGGCGGGGGTGCATCGCTCCGCGGGTGACTGGTGCATCATCCTTTTGGGTGATCCCAGCCGGCCGTGGGCGCCGGCAAGCGGCGACGGGCCTGCTTCGATGCGGTCGGTCCAGCAGCGGACCACCCGATGGGATGATCGTCGGAGGTAAAAGCTGTACCGACACGCCGGCGCCCCGTGCGGCATGGTTGGGAGCCAATGCCTGCACCGCTCCCGTCGCTCAACCCGCACGTCGTGGTGGCGGCGTGGGCCGTCTGGAACGGGCCGGCCGAGGAGTGCCGATCCGCGGAGCGACCGCGTGTCGCGTAGCCGTCGAGCGGCCACCGACAGCCGCGGCGCGCACGTGCTGGTCGCGGACGACGATCCGGCGCTGCGCGACCTGCTGCTCGACCTGCTGGTGGGCGAGGGCCTGCGGGTGACGACCGCCGGCAACGGCGACGAGGTTCTGACAGCTGTGGCTGACCATGCGCCGGACCTGGTCCTGCTCGACGTGCGCATGCCGCGTCTGGAGCCCGACCACTTCGCCTGCGCCTGGCGGGCCAACCCGCTCGCCAAGCGGGTGCCGGTGGTACTCGTCTCGGCGTGGCATGAGATCCCCGAGTCGTTGCGTGCGCTGAGCGGTGTGGCCCCGATCGCCAAGCCGTTCGATCTGACCGAGATTCTCGACGTGATTGCCCGTCACTGCCCATCGACCCCGAACGCACGACGGGCAGCTACTGGGCTAGCCCGTCGGCGCTCGGCGCGGGAGCTTGGGACGCCGCGGCGGGCGCCCGGCTGGCCTGCGGGCCGCGCCCGATCAGCCGGTGGTACTCCGCCGCGGTGACGCGGTTGCACTCACACGCCGCCTCCTCGAGGCCCTGGCGGTCGAGGATGCTGACGATGCCGCGGTAGTAGTCGATCAACCCGCCCCGGCGGAGCGCCCCGGCGGCAATCGTGACGCTGGCCCGCCGCACCCCAAGCATGTCCCCCAGGTACTCGTGGGTCAGCAGGAACTGGTCGCGGCCGAGCCGGTCGTGGCACATCAGCAGCCAGCGGCCCAGGCGTTCCTCGAGCGGGTGCAGGCGGGCGCACAGGACCCATTGCGCCATGCTGTAGTACGACCACTGCACGTAGCGGCGCTGGATGCGCTCGAGGTCCGGGCAGTCCTCGACCAGCGCCAGGAAGGCGTGCGTGGGCAGGCGCACGGCCTCGACCGGCGCCACCTGGACGAAGCCCTCCAGGGGGTCGCTGGTGCCGCCGAGGAAGACCGGCAAGCCGACCATGCCATCGCAGCCGACCGGTCCGACCTCGACCGTGCCGCCCTCACGGGAGGTGGCCACGATCGAGACCAGCCCGCCCAGCGGGAAGTCGACGTGCGCGATCGGCTCGCCCGCTTCGTAGATCAGAGCCCGTTCCGCCAGCCACACGTGCTCGGCGCGTGCGACCACCGCCTCCAGTGTCGTGGCGTCGAGGCTGGCCAGCAGGTGGTTGCGCCGGGCCGCCCCGACGCTGACGGGGCCGAGCTTCGCGATGTGGGGCACCCTGGCAGGCTGCGGCATGGCGGGGTGGGCCGGCATCGCCCCATCGAGTGATCGGCAGGTCATCCGATGGGGCGATGCCGGCTGGCGGTCGTCGCCAGCACGGTCTGCGCGGCACGCTCGCAGCGGCGCTCACCCACAAGGCGTACGATGCTGTCATGGCCGAGCAGGGCGGCGTCGGTAGGCCAATGCCGGGCGCGGACCCGCGGCGGGCTACCCAGCTGGTGGCGGTTGGTGCCTCGGCGGGTGGCGTCGACGCGTTGGCGGCGCTGGTCGCCACGCTGCCCGCCGACTTCGCTGCGCCGATCGTCATCGCCCAGCACCTCGACCCCGCGCGCACCAGCCATTTGGGCCACATCCTCGCCCAACGGGCGACGCTGCCCGTGCGCACCGTCGTCGACCGCGAGCCGCTCGAGCGGGGGGTCGTCTACGTCGTCCCGGCCGACCGCCACGTACAGATCAGCGACCACCAGGTCCGCGCGCTGGCGAGCAGCAGCCGTCGTGCGCGGCCCATCCCGTCGATCGATCGGCTGCTCGAGAGCGCCGCCGAGGCCTTCGGCGAGCACCTCATCGCGGTCATCCTGACCGGCACCGGTTCGGACGGCGCCGATGGTGCGCGGCGGGTCAAGGACCTGGGCGGCACCGTCGTCATCCAGAACCCGCAGACGGCCAGCCATCCGGAGATGCCGCTGTCGCTGGCGCCGACGGCGGTCGACATCGTGGCCGACCTGCCGGCGATGGGCGCCCTGCTGCACGACCTGCTTGTCGGTGCCGACGCACAGGGCCAGCCCGAAGATGACCGCCTGCTGCGCGGTCTGCTGGATCAGCTCCGCGGGCGCAGTGGCATCGACTTTTCGGGGTACAAGGAGCAGACGATCCGACGTCGCCTGCAGCGGCGTATTCTCGACACCGGCGCCGGCACGCTCGACAACTACGTCCGCTACGTCCGACGCCACCCGGACGAATATCAGCGACTCGCCAACAGCTTCCTGATCAACGTGACCGACTTCTTCCGCGATCCCGAGGTGTTCGACCATCTCCGCGAGCACGTCCTGCCGGAGGTGATCGATGCGGGCCGGACCCGCGGCAACGAGCTCCGCCTGTGGTCGGCAGGGTGCGCCACGGGTGAGGAGGCGTACACCCTGGCCATCCTGGTGGCCGACGTCTTGGGCGAGGCGGGCGACCACAACGTGCGCATCTTCGCCACCGACCTCGACGGCGAGGCCGTCACGTTCGCCCGGCGGGGCGTCTATCCCGCGTCGGCGCTGAAGAACGTGCCGCCCCACCTGCTGGAGCGGTACTTCAGCCCGCTGGATGGCGCCTACGAAGTCAAGAAGGTGGTCCGCAACCTGATGGTCTTCGGTCAGCACGACCTCGGGCAGCGCGCCCCGTTCCCGCGGATCGACCTGGCCCTGTGTCGCAACGTGCTGATCTATTTCACCCCGGAGCTGCAGCGACGGGCGCTGCAGCTCTTCGCCTTCGCCCTGCGCGACGGCGGCTTCCTGGTCCTTGGCAAGGCCGAGAGCGCCACGCCGCTGCCGGAGCAGTTCGCCCTGGCCCATCCGCGACTCAAGATCTACCGCCGCCACGGCCAGCGCGTGCTGCTGCCCCACGCCCACATCAAGGACGCCACGCCCATCGGGATGCCGCCCCAGTTGGTCCGCCCGGCGCTGACGGGCATGGAGCGCGAACTCGCGCGCGCCCACGTTCGGCAGGCCGGGGCCCAGCCGGCGGCCGAGCGCGCCGAGCAGGTGCTGCAGGACCTGCCCATCGGCGTGGTGGTCGTCGACCGCCACTACGACATCCGGACCATCAACTCGGCGGCGCGACGCCTGCTGGGCATCCATGCGCCGGCCATCGGCGAGGACGTGGTGCACCAGGCAGTGCGCGACCTCACCAGGCCGTTGCGGGATGCCATCGACGCGGCCCTGGCGGGCCACACCAGCAGCGGCGTCTTCGAGGTCGGCTCGCTGCCCGAAACGCCGGGCGAGACGCGCTACCTCGAGCTCGTGGCGCGCCCGCACGGCGTGGGCGCGGGCCGCGCCGTGCGGGACACGCTGGCCTTGCTGACGGTGGCCGACGTGACCGCTCGCCAGCGCGCCGACCACGAGCGAGAGATTGCCGCCGGCCAGGCGGAGCAGGAAACCGAGCGCCTGCGCGCCCTGGTCGACGAATCCACCGCCAGTGTCCGCCAGTTGGTCCAGGCCAACGAGGAGTTGGCGACCACCAACGCGACGCTGCGCAGCGTGAATGAGGAGCTCCTGGTCAGTAGTGAGGAGTCCCAGGCGGCCATGGAGGAGATCGAGACCCTCAACGAGGAGCAGCAGGCGACCAACGAGGAGCTCGAGACCCTCAACGAGGAGCTGCAGGCAACGGTCGAGGAGCTGAACGCCACCAACGACGAACTCCAGGCGCGCAGCCTGGAGATGCAGGCGCTGGCGCGCTCCCTCGAAGCGGAGCGGTCGCGTCTGGCGAGTATCCTGGCCAACGAGGTCGATGGCGTCCTGGTGGTCGATCGCGAGGCGCGGCCGGTGCTGACCAACGAGGCGTTCCGGCGCCTGCTCGGCAGCGATCTGTCGCCGCTCGAAGACGAGGCCGGCCGGCCGGTGCCGCCCGCGTCGAGCCCCCAGCGCCGCGCCGCCCAGGGCGAGGCGTTCCAGGCCCGCTTCAGCCGGCCCGAGGGTGGTCAGCGGCGTTGGCTGGAGGTGACGGGGCATCCGTTCCGTGCCGAAACGGTCGAGGGTGGGGTGATCGTCGTCCGCGACATTGGCGAGCCCGTCGCGTCGACCACCGAGGCGCAGTGACGCGTGGCCACCCGAGACGTCGTGGTGATTGGGGCCTCGGCCGGCGGCGTCGAGCCGCTGATGCGCCTGGTCGGCGGCCTGCCGCCCGACCTGCCGGCGGCGGTGTTTGTGGTCCTGCACATGCCGCCCAACGCGCCGAGCGCCCTGGCGGCCATCCTCGGCCGGGCCGGGCTGTTGCCGGCGACGCCAGCGGCCGATGGCGCGCCGATCCAGGCGGGTCGCGTCTACGTGGCCACGCCGAACCAACACCTGTACGTACACCGCGGCCACGTGCGGGTGGCCGTCGGCCCGCGCGAAAACGGCTCCCGGCCGTCGGTCGACGTGCTGTTCCGCAGCGCCTCGCGAGCCTATGGGCCGCGGGTGGTGGGGGTGGTGCTCTCCGGCGCGCTGAGCGACGGGGCGCTGGGCCTGGCGGCCATCAAACTGCGCGGCGGGTTGGCCGTCGTGCAGGACCCGGCCGAGGCGCTGTTCGGCGACATGCCGAACAATGCCCTCGCGGCCACAACCGCCGACTACTGCGCGTCGGCGGCCGAGATTGCTGCCTTCATCGATCAGGTGACACGTCAGCCTGTGGAGACACTGGTGAGTGACAGGATGGACGGGGAGACCGAGCAACAGCGCCCGCCGACCGACGACCTGGCTGACTCGGGTGTGGTGGACGAAAAGCGGGCCGGGACGGCCTCCGGGCTGACGTGCCCCGAGTGCCACGGCTCGATCTGGGAGCTACGTGATGGCGACACGGTGCGCTTCGAGTGCCGGGTCGGCCACGCCTACGGGGTCGACGCGTTCGTGGCCGAGCAGGGCGCCCGCGTCGAAGCCGCCCTGTGGACGGCCATCAACACCCTCGAAGAACGCGCCTCGACCTTTGCCCGCCTGGCCGGCGTGTACCCCGCCGCCTCGCGGCTGGCGAGTGGCTATCAGGAGCGGGCCGAAGAAACGACCCAACAAGCGCACGTGCTGCGCGAGCTGCTGTATTCGCTCCTCCACGCCGGCGACGTCGGCTAGAAACAGTCGGCGCCGCTCACGGGCGCGGCGCTGGCAGCAGGCCGAGCGCGGCCGCGCGGGCCACCGCGGCGGCGCGGTCCGGCGCCTCGAGCTTGCGCAGGACATGCCGCACGTGGGTCTTGACCGTGTTGACCGTCAAGGTCAATCGGTAGCCGATGGCCTCGTTGGTGTGCCCGCGAGCCATCAGGCGCAGCACCTCGAGCTCGCGCTCGCTGAGCGGCTGGACCGTGCCGGCGGTGGCCGAGCCGAGCGCCTCGCCGTGCAGCAAGTCGGCAGCCAGGGAGGCCTGGACGCGGCGCTCCCCGGCCACCGCCGCATGCAGGACCGCCAGCACCTCCTGCTTGCTGGCGCCTTTGAGCAGGTAGCCGGCGGCGCCCGCGCGGAGCGCCTCGAGCACCAGGGAGCGGTCCTCGTGGCTGCTCAGCATCACGACCGTCATGCCTGGGTGCTCGGCCAGCAGCGCCCGCGTGGCGGCCAGGCCATCCATGCCCGGCATGCGGACATCCATCAGCACCAGGTCGGGCCGCGCCTGGCCGGCCAGGCGCACCGCCGCTCCCCCGTCCGCCGCCTCGCCGACGACACTGAAGCCCTGCTCCGCACTCAGCACGCTCCGCAGCGCCTCGCGGGCCAGCTCGTGGTCATCCACCAGCAGGACGCGCGCGAGCCGCGCCGGCCGCAGCGGCGCCGCAGGCTGGACCGGCCGGTGCTCGCCCAGCCGCTGCGCGCGCTCGGCCGCCTCGTCGGCCAGCAGATCGAGCCGCGCCACCAGCCCCGGGTCCCCGGTCCGGCGGGCGGTCTCGGCGATCGAGCGGAACACCCGCGCGGTCTGCTCGAGGGTGTCGATCGTCTGGTTCGAGGCGGCCCGTGCTGGCTCGTCCGCCTCAGGCGGGTGTCGCGCGGCCATGCTCGTCTGGCTGCTCCAGGGGCAGCATAGCGCGGATGGTGGTGCCGTGCTGCTGGCCGCTGCGGATCTCCAGCTTGCCGCCCAAGAGGTCCATCCGCTCGCGCATGCTGGTCAACCCGACGTGCTCGCCGGCCGCCGTGGGACGGACCGCCCGCAGTTCAAAGCCATGGCCCCAATCGCGCACCTCCAGGCGTACGCTGCCGTCCTGGCGCGTGAGCCGCACCCGCACGCGCGCCCGCCCGGCATGCTTGCGCACGTTGCCGAGCGCCTCCTGGGCCACCCGGAAGAGGGTGATCTCGACCTCGGGATCGAGCCGCACCCCGGCCAGCTCGTCGTCTAGCTCGGCCCGCCAGCCGGCGGCCCGCAGGGCGTCCACCTCCTGCTGCAGCGCGCCCGCCAGCCCGCGTCTGTCCAGCACCTCTGGCCGCAGCCCGGCGATCAGCCGCCGCGCCTCGTTGGCCGCCCGGCGCGCCAGGTCCCGCCCCCGCTCGACCTCGGCGCGCGCTCGCAGTGGAGCGCCGTCGAGCAGCTCCGCGGCGTTGTCCAGGTGCAGGGCCGCGGCCGAGGCGAGCTGCGTGACCGAATCGTGGATCTCGCGGGAGACCTTGGCCCGCTCCTCTTCCTGCGCCCGCACGATGCGCTTCAGGACGGCCTGTCGCTCGGCCGCCACCGCCTCAGCCACCAGCCGCCGCTCACGCTCGGTCTCCAGGCGCCGCCGCGCCACCTCGGCCTGGTGCCGCTCGACGACGTCGGCGGCCGTCCATGCCAGGACGTCGATCAGCCGCAGCTCGTCGTTGTCGGGGCGGTGGGGTTGGCGGAACTGCGTGCTCAGCACGCCCATCAGCTCGCCGCCACGGGTCAGCATCGGGGTGGACTGCGTGGCGCGGATGCCGTCGACGAGCGCCACCTCGCGGTCGACCGTGCCGGCCAGGCCGGGGAAGGTGGCCACGTCCTCGATGATCAGCCGCCGGCGGTCGCGTCGCGCGGCGTCGCAGGCGGGCTTGGAGCCCTCGCGTAGGAAGTGCTGGATGAAGGGATCGTCCGGGCCGTAGCCGCGGTAGACGAACATCTCCAGGCGCTCGCCGTCCTCACTCACCAGCTGGATGCAGCCGCGGTCGGTGTGTGTGAACGCGACCGCCGCGCCGACGATCTCGTCGAGTGCGCGGTACAGATCCGTCTCGTTGGCCAGCCGGGCGTGTAGCTCGTACAGCCGCCGCATGCCGGCGAGGTCAGCCCCCAGTCGCGCCTCGCTCGCCCGCAGCGCCTCGTTCGTCGCCTCCAGCTCGCGCGTCCGCGCCCGCACCCGCTCTTCCAGGTGGGCGCGACCGTCGTCCGCCGTCCGCCGGGCCGGCACCGTCTGCCAGGCCGCGGCCGCGAAGTGGGCGAGGCTCTGCAGCAGGCGGGCGTCCTCGGCGTCGAAGCGGTGCCCGGGCGTGTGGCCGATGGCCCACAGCGTGCCGACCGGCTGGCCGTCCGCATGCCAGGGGGCCAGCAGACTCTCGTAGATCCGTGGCTCGACCCCGCGCAGGGCCGGGAAGACGCGCTCGGCCTCGTGGAACAGCAGCACCTGGTCGCGGGCGATGACCGTGCCGCAGGGGCTGGCCTCGCGCGGCAGGGTGCCGTTGAGGTTGGCGGCGAAGGCCCCGGCCACGGCGTGCCAGCGGAAGATGCCGTGCTCGCCACCGGGCTCGAGGATGCTGATGCCCGCCGAGTCGGCGCCCAGCAGCTCGACGACCAGCTCGACCAGCGTGTCGAGCACGCCGCCGGGGTTGACCGCCAGCTCCTGGGCCAGGGTGGCCAGTGCCCGATTCTCCGCCGCGTAGGCGGGGGGCCGGGCGGGGCGGCGGCTCAGTTCTCCGGTGATCAGCACATCGTCCACGCCGAGGCCGCGGCGCACGCCATCCTGAGCGCTGCTCATCGTCGCCTCCTGACCGCACCAGGCGAATGCATCTGGCCCATCCGCGTGTCCTCATCGTCCATTGTGCCGCCCTGGCGCGGCGTGTGCGCCAGGCAGGCATACTCGTACTGCTGGGGCGGACGAGGATGGCCATCGCGCATCTGCACCTGGACTGCACCCGCTGGCCCGCCCGCCTGCTGCTCAGCGGCGTGGCTTTGGTCGTCGCGATCACGGCGATCGCGCTCGCGGCCGAACCGCAGGCCCTCCGGACCCCCGGCGCCGTCCTCCTGCTGCCCGCCATGGTCGTTCTCGTGGCGCTCTACGCGGTCACCGGTGTGGTCGCGCTGCGCCATCCTGGCCCCGGTGACACCCTGGGGGCTGCCTTCGGCCTGGCGGCTGGGGCCATGTGGTGCGTGGAGATCTTCGGCGGTGGGCCAGCCAGGCTCAGCCGGCCGGCCGAGGTCGCTGTCGGCCTCACCTTCAGCCTCGCCGCCGTCGGGTTCAGCCTCGCGGCCGGTCCGATCGCCAGCCGGCGACACAGGACCTGGCGGGCGGCCGTGCGCGCCGGGACCTTCGCCGGTCTGGTCAGCGGCGTGGTCGTCTTCATCTTCGGCGTGGGTATGACGCTGCTCACGCTGGATCTCCTGGGCAGCCGCGGCGACTATCAGGCGCAGCTGGCCCATAGTCAGGCGCCGAGCATGCCGGCCTTCCTCGTCCAGGACATCCTGGCCGCCACCTGCGCCCACCTGGTCATCAACGCGGTGCTCGGGCTGGCCGGCGCCGGACTGGCCACCCTCCACCCGGCAGCGACGAGCGTCGCGCGGCGCCGCCGGACCTCGGCTGAGTAGCTCCGTATCGCGCTGCCCGGTGTGCCTGGCTAGCGGCCGGTCTGGGCGCGATTGAACGCTGCTGTCTCGGGATCGGCCAGGTCGCGCGCGATCCTGAAGTGTGTGATCTTCCCGCCCGAGATGCGCGCGGTCGTGATGACGATGTAGCGCCTGATGAACGAGCTCTCGATCGCGGCCTTGCCGACGCAGGGTGCCGGCGCCGCACACCCGTCTGGCGGAGCTGCCTCGAGAATGGCGTCGCTCGAGGGGGCGCGGCTGCACTGGAGCTGACGCCACGCCCGTGCCGTGGGCCGGCTGTGGGCAAACAGTGGGACTGCCGTGTGGTCAGTCCGGCCGCCAGGGCGCAGGCTGGTCAGGCCACTTCGGCACGACCACGTGCGCTTCGGCGCACTGATCAGAAAGGGGTCTCACACACCCGATGAACGTGCATCTGACCCGGCCCGGCCTCGGCCTCGGGCCGCTTCGCACCCTGCCGCGCGCCGCGGCCGGTGGCGACACCGGCGTCGTGGCCAACGGCACGACTGGCGTGGTGGCCAGCGGCGCGACGGGTCCCGGCGTCCAGGCCACCAACAGCCGTGGCAATGCCGTACAGGCCCAGGCCAACAGCTTCCCATTGGAGAACCGCTGATGCTTCGATTCACCCTCCGCCGTGCGGCGCTGCTCGTGGCCAGCGCGGCGCTCTTCGCCACCACCTCCGCCTATGCCAGCCCCGGCGTGTCCGTCACCACGAATCCGTCGGTCGGCCATGCCATCCTCACCGATGACCAGGGCATGACCCTGTACCGCTACACGGCAGACCAGGGCAGCACCAGCGTCTGCTACGACGCGTGCGCCGCGGCCTGGCCGCCGGTGCTGGTGGACGCGCTGCCAGCCACGCCGGATGCCAGCCTCGCCCAGGGCCTCGGCCTCACGCAGCGTACCGACGGCAGCCAGCAACTCACGTATCGGAACCAGCCGCTGTACTACTTCGTCGGCGACGCCACTCCTGGCGACACCACCGGCCAGGCCAGCGGCGGCGTCTGGTTCGTCGTGGACGGACCCACCCCCTAGCGCCCTCCGTGGGGTCGAACGACAGCCCCCGCAAGCGGTCCTTCGACCCCACGGACCCACCGCGGCGACCCTCC
>Ga0213876_10002467_pt1 | contig 10860 bp, 10 predicted proteins | sample BarmaccomBMRX_R9_FD_160113 | JGI IMG/M metagenome (GOLD analysis project Ga0213876, IMG submission 160113) | Root-associated microbial communities from Barbacenia macrantha in rupestrian grasslands, the National Park of Serra do Cipo, Brazil - RX_R9 | ecosystem: Host-associated > Plants > Roots...
GCGCACCAAGCACCAAAAGATATGGAGTTAACCTGAACGTTACATTCTAATCATCACCAGCAAATTTTAAATCATGAGAACCAAAAAATATTTTACATACGCTATTGCCACAGGGCTCTTGCTGGCGGGAGTGGGTTGTAAGAAGTTCCTCGATGTGAACAAGAACCCGAATAACCCCACAGCGGTACCGGTATCGTACCTGTTGAGCAATTCCGAAGTCTCCATAGCCAGAACCCTTGCATTGGGTGGCGGTCTTGGAAGCGTTACATCTGTATATGTACACCAGACCATGGGCCGCGTAGGCGCTGAGCGCTATGGCGGCAGCGCAGATGGCTCCTGGAACACACTGTACACCCAGATATCCAATCTCGATGTGCTGATCAAACAAGCGACAACAGAAAACCGGTTTGTGTATGCGGGGATAGCTAAGATCATGAAGGCTTACGCGTACAGCGTACTGGTAGACGTTTGGGGAGATGTTCCTTTCTCCGAAGTGAACCAGTTTGAAGCAGGCATTAAGCAGCCGAAATTCGATAAGGGCTCAGATATCTATCCTCAGTTGTTTAAAATGATCGATGAGGGCGTTGCCGATATGAACAACGCTGCAGTCAACCCATCGAAGCCATCCACAGATGACCTGATCTATGGCGGCAATGTTACCAACTGGACAAAAGCAGCCAATACGCTCAAGCTCAAATTGTATACACAGATCAGGCTGGTACAGGATGTAAAAGCACAGGTAGCAGCTCTTCTGGCAACCCCTGCCAACCTGATCAATTCCCAGGCAGAGAGCTTTATCCTGCCTTTTGGACCAAATGGTGCTACCGATGACAGGCATCCTGGCTATGGCGACTATACCGCTACCCAGCGCGGCGGTCAGGTAGTAAGCCACTGGATGTACGAGATCATGAAAGGAAAGAATCCGAACGTTCTTACGAACAATACCGATCCGAGGATCCCTTACTACATCTACAACCAGAAAACTGCAACAGGAACGCCTGAAAACTGTACCGATTACCGCGATGGAGGTTTTATCACCATCATATTCGGTTCCAACGGTCCTTGCCGCGATGGCTCAAACAGCAATACATACTCTATGCTGGGTGTGTATCCTGTAGGTGGCCGTTACGACCAGGGACTGGGACAGACCATCACTGCAGTAGGCGGTGCTGCGGTTGCAGGAACAGGTGCACGTCCGCATGAGTTCATCACTTATGCCGATCGCCTTTACCTCGAAGCAGAACTGATACAGGCAGGAGCGGTTACCGGCAGTGCAAGAACAGTGCTCAGCAATGCCATCGATGCCTCTTTTGCGCAGATGGATTATTTCATTACCAATTATATCAAGCCAGGATCAGCAGGCGCTCCGCAGACAGTACCGGCTATTGCAGGAACTACGGCGGCCACCAACTACAGGAATGCAGTCCTGACTGCTTACGATGCGGGCACCGCTGCCAAGCAAATGGAATACATCATGACGGAAAAATGGCTGAACAGGATCGAGAATCCGGTAGACAGTTACACAGACTACCGCAGAACCGGATATCCTGTGCTGTTCTCTCCGGCGCCGGCAGGTACGGTAACCAGCGTATCTACGCCTGAACCCAAAACGATACCAGTATCCAACGAAAAGAAATACCCGTTGAGCTTTCCGTTCAGCCTGGGCGAGATTCAACTGAATTCAAGTGCTCCGCCTCAGAAAGTACCGGAAACTTACAAGATATTCTGGATGCCATAACCGATAAATATTAAAAACAAACATCATGAAAATGAAAAATATAAAACTATTATCGGCCCTGGCGCTCATGGTAAGTGTAGCGTTTACCGGGTGTAAGAAGGATGACGGGCCGATCAGATCCAGTATTATTGTAGACGCTGTACCTACAATAACTACCAACATTGATGCATCAGGATCACAATCCATCGACTTGCTGAACCTGGCCGCATTCAGTGGTAAATTTACAGTCAGCAATTATTTTGCCGGTACCCCGGGTCCGACCAAGGTAGATATCGTCGTACGTAAAAACGGATCTAATACGAACGTGAAAACTTACAAATCTGATATTACCACGCTTCCGGCCAGCTTTAGTGTTACGGCTGCGGAGATTGCAGCATTGTTCGGCGCTCCCATAGCATTGGGTGACACCTACGATTTTGCACCTAATATTACCGTTAACGGAAAAACGTATGAAGCGTTCCTGACATTACCCGGAGCAGTAGCAACCGGTCCTGGCGTTAAAGCCGGCCCAGGTTTCAGCGAATTTGCATCATACGGTGCTATTTGCGCTTATGATCCGAATATCTACCAGGGCGATTTCATGGTAGTTTCTGACGCATGGGCGGATTTTTCTCCCGGCGATGTGATCAAACTTACCAAAGTGAGCAATAACAGTTTCTCATTCACTGACCCGTATGCGGTAAATGCTACTCCTGTGCCTATCGTAGTAACGGTGAATACTGCCAACAACCAGGCAAGTATCCCCAAAACCGTTATCGGAACCAAATGGGTTTGGGCCGGCGTTGGCGGCAATCCGAATTACACAGGCGCTTTTGTACAAACTACAGGTGCCGCTACGGCTAGTTCGGTTGCTCCATGCAGCCAGACAATTACCCTGAATATGCTGTACGGCGTTGACCAGGGAACTTATAGCCCTTATCCTTTAGTGTTGAAAAAGAAATAAGGTAATTGATTCATGCATTGAAAAGCCTTAAAGTGATAAAACACTTTAAGGCTTTTTTTGTGGGTGGGACAGCCTTAGCCTTGTAGGTAGCGGTATTTTTTACCGCAGAGGCGCAGAGACGCGGAGGCAGATCCGGCATCTCTGCGGTAATAGCGTGTAGTTCCAGCCTTCAGAAATTCCGCATTTCGTCTTCCTCTCATTTCATCTCAGCATAGCTTTAGGAAAAACAAGCTCATGGAACAAGCTATCATCAAACAACTCTTAACGCAGTGGAACAAGGACGTTGCCAGCATGACAGAGATCTTCGAAAAGCAGGGCGAAGCGAATGCATCGAAGCAGGTGGCGCCGGGCCGCAATTCGGTCATTTACCTGCTGGGCCATATGCTCGCCGTTCACGATAGGCTGATCGAAGCGCTGGATGCAGGCGAGCGCCGCTTCAAACAACTTGACCAGGCTTTTCTGGAGGAAGCGGACAGTAAGGGCGGTTATCCACGATACAACGAACTGCTCGAGGGCTGGAAGCAGACCAATGAGACCGTCGCCAAAATATTTGCGCAGCAGGATCCTGCATCATGGCTCAGCAGACATCATTATGTGAGTGAAGCGGATTTCGCCAAAGAACCGCATCGCAACCGGCTGGCAATACTGATCAGCAGGCTCGCACACCTGAATACGCATCTGGGCCAGCTGAAACTGTTGAACTAGGACTACGGCATTCTGAACTGCCGCAGGTCCAGCGCATGATCCAGCTCTGCGTTTGCGCCATTCCATATTTTAACCGAAGACCAGGGCATCTCAGGCGCCGACCAGAACTCATCGGCAGGAGAAAGGCCCAGGGGCAGAAAGATCTCTGCACAGAGATAAAGACTTCCGGTGGTGATATACACGTCTGCAAGTCCTGGCTGCTCGCCCGCCAGCCCGATATTCAGCCAGCCCTTTGCATTGAAGGTTTTTTCAGCGCCCAGGGTCTTCCTGATCACCGCTGTTAATGCCCCGCGCACCTGTGCGGGATGCAGGTTGGCAGGTAATTGTTTTTTCAGCGTCATATCGGCGAGATGATGAAATACGCCACCGCGGTATACGATAGACCGGCCAGTGGCAGGATAACTGCCATCGGTATTGATCAGCCTTCCTGGATCTGCGCATAGCGTCGCGCGATCGTATCTGCCTGGCTCTTCTCGCGTGAATAATTCCTGTTCTTGCGGTTGAACACCTCGAGTATCGCTGTGAGATAAGGATGGATCACGATCCCATTGTAATAGTCGAAATGAAAATTATTGCCGTCGCTGTACATGCCATCGCCCACATACCAGTGCTGGGTAAATTCGCGGATGCCGTATTCCACACGCAGCGGATCGTAAGGAAGATCGTACTGCCTGAAAAAAGCTTCGATCATGCCCGAAAACAGGATCCAGTTATTGTAGCCTGGAAGCGTTTCGCGCGTGCGGAGAAAAGCGCTGACAATATTTTTCCGGACAGGCTCCTCCAAATGCTCCCATAACCAGGGCGCACGGATCAATCCGAAAGCAAAAAAAGAAGCGTCAACCAGCGGCTGCCCGCCGGTCCACTGCAGATAATCTTTCGCAGCAGGATCCACGGCATGGGTAATGGCCTGTAGTGCCCAGTTCCGGTACTGGCCGCGCATTCTTTTCTCTTCCGCATCGCCTTCTTCCAGCTGCAGCCAGGGAGCGATCCCGCAAAGCGTGCGGGCGAATGCTTCGAGATAAGCTACTTTGGATCTGGATAAGCGGTTGTCGATCCGCTCCGACAGTTCAACAGGCATATTGGTTCATCGGCCGCCAGGTTCTGCATAACCGGCCGCGCTACTTTATCGAGATAACCAAGCCAGAGTTTGCGGTCGTTCTGCGCAGAAACAGAAAAAACACAGGCAAAGCATAGGGCAAGAAGCAAAGTTTTCATGAGAAGTGTTTACTTACGCGAAGTAAACGATATATGGCGGTTCCCGGAGCGGCGGATCATACAATCTCCTCACTCAGCATATAACCTTTGCCATGGATATTGGTGATGCGCAGAGACCTATCGGCGGCCAGGTGCTTTCGCAACCGCGAAATGATCACGTCCATGCTGCGCCGGTTGAAATAATCGTTGCTGCCCCAGATCTTTTTCAATGCCGTTTCGCGATCTACCAGCTGGTTCTTATGTGTCAGCAGCAGAAGCAGCATGGCAGATTCTTTGGCGGTGAGCTTGTAGCGGTTGCCCCGGGTTTCCAGTTCCTGTGCATCCGCGTGAAAGATGGAATGCCCCAGCCTGGACTCGCCGCCGCCGCTTGCAACAGCGCCCGCTGTCCTTTTCAGTACCGCGTTAATACGGGCCACCAGTTCTTCTTCATCCACGGGTTTGAGGATATAGTCATCGCAGCCCAGGCTGAACCCTTTCAGCCGGTCAACTTTCAGGGTTTTTGCGGTGAGAAAAATAAATGGGACCTTAAACGTGGAAGCGGCGATCTCGCGCGCCACATCGAAGCCATCGAGCGAAGGAAGCATTACATCCAGTATGCAGAGCGAATAGGGATTTTTGCGGATCAGGTTCACGGCCTCTTTGCCGTCCTTTGCCCAGGTGATCACGAAGCCTTTCATGGCCAGGTATTCAGATAAAATATACCCCAGGTTCTGATCGTCCTCTACCAATAATATCTCCGCGTTAGCCGCCATCTGGATAGCAAGGTAAGGTTAAAATAAATTGACTGCCTTCAGACAGTTTACTTTCCACCCGTACCGAGCCATTATGCGCTTCTATCACCGATTTTACATAACTGAGACCGATGCCATAGCCTTTCACCTCATGCAGATCGCCGGTATGCGCCCGGAAAAAGCGCTCGAATACAAGCTGCCGGTTGGCTGCATCCAGCCCTATACCCTTATCCGCGATCGTTAATACGATATTTCCGTTCTCATTGCGGGTAGAGATCAGGATATCCGCAGGGCCATTGGAATATTTGAAGGCATTGTCGAGCAGGCTGAACATCACACTTTCTATATGCGTTTCATCCGCATAGATCTGGTGGTGAGCTGCCTGCAACGAAAGTTTCAGCACCGCCTGCTGCGTTGTGCGTATCAGTTCCAGGCTTTTGACGGCTGCGTGAATGGCTTCATGCAGGTCTACGCTTTTCATATCCAGCGCCAGTTGCTTTTTCTCGAGAGAAGATGCCTGCAATACTTTATCCACCAGTTTGGTAAGCCTGCCGGTTTCCTGCTGGATACTCGACACATAAGAAGCATATTTCGGATTTTCTTTGGTCAGTGCCTGCTCTGCCAGCATTTTCGATGCGATGGAAATAGTGAACAGCGGGGTCTTCAGTTCATGCGTCATATTGTTGATGAAGTCATTCTTCAGTTCGGCCAGCCTGGCCTGTTTCTGTATGATCGCGCTGAGCCCGAGAAAGCAGGCGAACAGTGCCAGTACCGTCAACAGCAGAATGATAATAAGCGGCAGCAGCGATCTCAGCAGGTAGGTTGGCTTTTCAGGAAGAAAGATCTTCATGAAATAAGTATTGTCCCCGCCGGAGGCGAAATTGGCGATCCTCAGTTTGGTGGCTTTCAATCCTTCGTTGTATTGCGGCGCACTGCTCCAGATCAGGTTGGTATCTGCACCGAGACGCCTGGTACCCGTTCTGAACTTTCCGACAGCGTATACGAAGCTCGGCGGGATATCGTTTTTGCGGAATACCGAATCCACCTGTTTCTGCAGATCAGTTTGCACAAACCGGAGAGCGGTGCTGTCATTCGCCTGGCGGTCGCGTGAAAGGGTATCCCTGAGCAGGTGATCCTCGAATATGCGCACTACATAGAACAGCCGGTCGTTGAAATCTTTTTCCTTGCCTTTGTACGCGTTGGAAAGCAGCGCCAGTTGTACGAGTATCATTACAACGAATCCCAGCACCACCAGGTACACCAGCTGTTTTCGTTTTGGAAAAAGAACCATGGTCCAAATTAAGTGTTTAAATAAAAGGCATTGCATCCGCGTAACATTCCATTAACATATTTAACCTTTGATTGAGGATAATAAAGATCATGTAACATTTGCGCTCAGTGTTTAGACTTAGTTTAGCTCAACGATCCGGAAATAAAAGATCTGAAATGCCTTCTGCGGGCTGGCAGCCGGTTTATTTCCAGGTAATAAATGCTTAGTTCTATTTTCATACAGCAATAGAACGGTTTAGATTCCCCGTTTTTCCAGACGGGGTCTTTTTTATAGGACACTTCAAACAATGCATATGAGAAACAAAAGATCCTTACTGCTGCCGGCAATGGTATTAACTGCCTGTTATTTCTGCATGCCTGTCAAGGGACAGTCGCCAAAAAAAAATCGCAAACAGCCTGTGCTGGGCTATCGATCAGCCAGGATCATTGAGCAGGATGGGCTCCAGTTCAAAGATCTCAACCGTAACGGTAAGCTGGATAAATACGAGGACTGGCGACTGTCTGATGAGGTAAGGACCCTCGATCTGCTCTCGAAAATGTCACTCGAAGAAAAAGTCGGCTTTATGCTGATCAGTTCAGCAGCATTGAAGAATGAATCCGCAGGACGGGGAGGAGGCGGTGGCAGCGCTGCCAACGGAGCTGCGATCAGCAGCGATTTCAATGAAGAGGACCGGGTATCTGAAACAAATATTTTTACGCGCAAGCCTTTGCCTACGCCCATCATGAATGTGGCAGGCACAACCAAAGGCGTTACGAAATTCCATTTGCGCCATTTTATACTTCGTGCGAATACCACGGCCCGCATCACTGCCGAATGGGCTAATAAACTGCAGGCTTTGTGTGAGAGCGACGGACTAGGCATTCCTGCGATCATCGCATCCAATCCGCGCAACCATCTTACCAAGGATGCAGCGCTCGGACTCAGCGTGGGCAAAACCGTGTTCTCTGTCTGGCCGGGCGAGCTGGGTATGTCTGCCATGCATGATCTGAAACTCGTTCATGAATTCGCGGATATTGCACGGCAGGAATGGAGCGCGGTAGGACTGCGTAAAGGTTATATGTACATGGCCGATCTGAGTACCGAGCCGCGCTGGCAAAGGATAGAGGGAACTTTCGGCGAGAATTCGGAATGGGTGGGGCAAATGATCCGTGAGATCGTACTCGGATTCCAGGGTACAAAACTTGGTAAAGGATCGGTGGCACTGACCACCAAACATTTCCCCGGCGGCGGAGCAGGGGTGGGCGGGCAGGATCCACATTTCGAATGGGGCAAGCAGGAACATTTTCCCGGCGGCAAATTCGAAAACAACCTGATCCCCTTCAAAGCGGCGATCGCAGCGGGTACTTCGGCCATCATGCCTTATTATTCGATCCCCATCGATACCAAATATGAGAAGATCGCGTACGCCTATAACCGCGCGGTGATCCACGACCTGCTGAGAAAACAACTGGGCTTTAAAGGTATCGTCAACTCCGATACGGGTCCTATAGAAATGATGCCCTGGGGTGCGGAAAACCTGTCGGTCACCGAAAGATACAAACGCACACTGGAAGCAGGTGTAAATCTTTATTCGGGTACGGCCGATCCCTCCAAATTGCTTGAGACCGTGCGCAGCGGCATGGTAGACATGAAATTGGTAGACAGTTCCGTTTACCGTCTGCTGATGGAAAAATTCGCACTCGGTCTTTTTGAAGATCCATATGTAGATGTGGATGCAGCGGAAAAGATCGTGGGCAATGCCGCGTTCCAGGCAAAGGCCGATCTGGCCATGCGCAAGTCGATCGTGCTGCTGCGGAATGAAGCAAAGCTGTTGCCGGCGAAACCGAAGACCAGGATATATTTCGAATCCTATTACCAGAATAATGCCGGTCCGGTACATGTGCAACAGCCAGCCGGAGATGCCTATAATGTCGAATTTGTGAAAACCCCGGAAGAAGCAGACCTGGTTCTGCTGTGGATTACACCGGCGGCAAAGGCACTGTTCCAGTCGGACGGATCACCTCTATACCTGTCGCTCTCAAAGAACGGCGTCGATATCGGCCATGTAAATGCGCTGACCGAAAAAAAGCCCACCGTACTTGCCATCAATTTTACCAATCCCTGGGTGATAGACGAGGTATACAATGCGAAGACCATGGGAAATATCAAAGCTGTGATCGCAACTTTCAATACTACACCCGAGGCGTTGCTGGATATTGTTACGGGCAAATTCAACCCTACGGGCAGAATGCCGTTCACCACGCCTGTTTCGGAAGAGGCCGTAAGCAGGCAACTATCGGATGTGCCGGGTTATGAGAAAGGGAAGGAGTACGGGTTGTTTAGGTATAATGAGGGGATGGGGTATAGGTGAGTCTGGAGTTGGGAGTCTGGAGTCTGGAGTTTTTTTGAGGAGTTATTTTAGGTTGTTGTTGATGGCATAGATGATGAGGCCGGCTTTACCTCGGACGCCGAGTTTGCGGGTCAGATTCTTGCGGTAGTCGTCGATGGTGCGTGGACTGATGAACATGCGTTCGGCGATCTCGGGATAAGTGAGTTCCTGGCATAGCAGGGAAAGGAATAGTTTTTCTTTTTCGGTGAGGACTGCAGCCGCGGTTTCGGTTTCCTGCAGGTTGTTGCGGATGCCGCTCATCAGTTTGAGTGAAAGACTTTCAGGCAGATAAACGCCTTTTTCGTATACCGTGTCGATCGCTTCCTTCAGTTTTTCGGGCTCGGAATTCTTGGTGATATAACCATGAGCGCCTGACTGGACCATTTTCAGGATCGTTGCTTCATCGCTGAACATCGACAGCGCCAATATCTTTACCTGCGGATAATTTTTACTGACCCACTGTGCGGTGGCATAACCATCTTTCTCCGCCATATTAACATCGAGGATCAGCACATCGGGGATCTTATGGTTCCTCATCTGCTCCTGTACCTGCATGCCGTTGTCTACATCGAAAACAGCTTCATAATCGCCCAGCACCAATAATAATTTCAGCAAGCCTTTCCGCAGCATGGCATGATCATCTGCAAATGCGATCGATATTTTGGATACATGCGGCATACTGCGCTATTGTTGATGCGGTACAAAGATATTGACTGAAGTTCCCCGGCCAGGCGCACTGTCCAGTTCTATTTTTCCATTGATCATCCTGATCCTGTCTTTGAGACTATGCATACCCACCCCCTGCGCCGGCGCGGCATCCGTTTCAAAACCTACTCCATTGTCGGTAACGCTGAGCGTAAATCCTGCAGGCAGCTTTCTGATAGCTACGGTCACCTTCGAGGCTTTTGCATGTTTGATGATATTCTTCGAGAGCTCCTGGAAGATGCGGAAAAGCACCAGTTGGCTTTCTTTGGGCAATGCGCCAGGCAACTCCTCGGGATCGATGTTGAATTCGGTTTCGAACAGCCCTTTTTTGCCCAGCAATTCCAGTTCTGTTTCAATGGCTTTGAAAACGCCGATCTCGGTGATCCTGTCTGAATGAAGGCTGCGCGACAGCGATGTGATATCTTCGATGGCTTTTGACAGGAGTTTTTTTGTTTCCTGGATCAGTTCAGGCGCTCCGGGCGGCATAGACATGGACTGCAGCAGGGAGGCATTAATATTGGCGAGCAGCATGATCTGGCCGATATTATCGTGGATCTCCATGGAGATATTTTTCAGTACGGCTTCCTGTATCTCGAGCCTGGTCTGCAGCAGGTCTTTTTCAAATTCGGCACGTAAGGCAGCCAGCTTTTGCTGCTGCAGGATCTTTTTTTTCTGGTAAGACAGTAATATGGTTACGATGCAGCCGATCAGTACCAGAGTAACCGCTACCGTAGTCAGGAATTGGACATAAACTTCCGGGTATTCAGCTGGCATAAAAAAGCGATGTCGAACAGGATATAAAGCAGGGTATTGATAAACGAGAGCAAATTAACTAATTGGAATCGAATCGTACGTGGTAAACTCGAAATGTAGTTGGCCAGACCGAGAAAGGACATCGAACAGGTGAAATAAAAGATGAAGCCGATCATGATCCAGAATGCAGGCAGCTTCGCCAGTTCAACGGGCTCGGGCTGATTGAAAAGCTGCACGAAATAAAGAATGCCGAGTATGTCGATCAGCACGCAGCCCAGCATGTAGGAATAGGTATGGAAATGATGCGGCCCCTGAACAAAACAAATATTCAATAATGCCAGCACCGGAAAAACCCGGAGAAATATGCCAGCCAGCTTAGCAGGTTTTCCGCGAAGCAGCTCGGCGGCAACA
>Ga0213876_10002468_pt1 | contig 10859 bp, 11 predicted proteins | sample BarmaccomBMRX_R9_FD_160113 | JGI IMG/M metagenome (GOLD analysis project Ga0213876, IMG submission 160113) | Root-associated microbial communities from Barbacenia macrantha in rupestrian grasslands, the National Park of Serra do Cipo, Brazil - RX_R9 | ecosystem: Host-associated > Plants > Roots...
TCGTGACCGGCTTGCCGCGGCTGGGCGAAAGCTTCTTCACGGCGTCGAGCATGGCAGTCGCGGTGCCTTCGGGCATGCAGATCTTCTGCTGGATCGCGACCTTGTGGGACGGACGCCTGCGCTTCGCCACGCCGTTGCTGTTCGTCTTCGGCTTTATCTTCAACTTCGTCGCGGGCGGCTTGACCGGCGTGATGGTCGCCTCGGTCCCCATCGACACCCAGGTGCACGACACCTATTTCGTCGTGGCCCACTTCCACTACGTGCTGGTGGGCGGCGCGGTGTTCCCGCTGCTGGGCGGCATCTATTACTGGTTCCCGAAGTTCTACGGCCGCATGCTCGACGAGCGGATGGGCAAGTGGAACTTCTGGCTGGCGATGGTCGGATTCAATCTCGCCTTCTTCCCGATGCATATCCTGGGACTGATGGGCATGCCGCGCCGCATCTATACTTATCCGGCGGAGATGGGATGGGGCGGCATGAACCTCGCCTCCACCATCGGTGCGTTCCTGTTCGCAGCGAGTTTCGCGCTGCTCGCCGTCAACATCGTGCGCGCTTTGCGCCGCGCGCCGGGCGCGCCCGCCAATCCGTGGGACGCAGGTTCGCTGGAGTGGGCGCCGGCCTCGCCGCCGCCGCCGCACAACTTCACCTTCACCCCCGTCGTCGCGAGCCGCGAGCCCTTGTGGGATACGCCCGAACTGCCCGTGACGACGGGCCTGCATGCCGACCGGCGCGAGACCGTCATCACCAGCCTCGTCGAGGCCGAGCCGCAGATGTGCGAGTCCTCGCCGCCGCCCTCGATCTGGCCATTCGTCGCGGCGCTGGTGATCAGCGTGACCTTGCTGGGCTCGATCTTCACGCCCTGGGCGCTGGTGTGGGGCCTGGTGCCGGTGGGGATCACCCTGATCGGCTGGTTCTGGCCCAAGGGCGCGAAGGAGGAAGAGTCGTGAAGGTCGAACGCGACGTCTCCGCGCTGCCGCGCCACGGTTTCGGCACCCACAGCCTCACCTGGTGGGGCACGCTGGGGTTCATGGCGCTGGAAGGCTCGGGCTTCGTGCTCGCTGCGGGCGCCTATCTCTACCTGATGACGCTGGCGCAGAAATGGCCGCTCAACGCGCCGCAGCCCGATGTCTGGCCCGGCACGGTGGTCGCGATCATGTTGCTGGCGAGCCTGCCGCTCAACATGCTGATGTCGAGATGGGCGAAGCAAGAGGACCTGGTGAAGGTCCGCTGGGGCCTGGTCGGCATGAGCTTGTTCGGCATCGCGCCCCTGATCGTGCGCTGCTTCGAGTTCTCGGCCGTGAACGTGCGCTGGGACGACAACGGCTACGGCTCCGTCGTCTGGTTCCTGCTCGGCCTGCACACCACGCATATCTTCGCCGACGTCGCCGAGACCCTGGTGCTCACCGCCTTGATGTTCACCCGTCACGGGCAGAACGGCCGCCGCTTCGGCGACGTGCACGACAACGCATTCTACTGGTACTTCGTCGTGCTGACCTGGCTGCCGATCTACGCGCTGCTCTATTGGGTGCCGAGGGCCGCATGAGCCGTCCGCTCGTCCTGCGCCTCGCCGGTGCCGCGCTGTTTGCGAGTGTCGCGGCCTGGGCGTTGCATCAGCAGGCGGGCTACATCATGGCCGCGTGGAGCTGCGCGCATGCGTCCGAGGGTATATGGCTGTCGGGCGCTCTCGCGCTTTTGCTGCTGCTGGCGGGCGCTGCGATCTCCTGGATCGCGTTCAAGCGCTCTCGAGCCGATGGACTCGAAGCGCGGCACTTCCTCGCCGGCGTCGCGTTGATGGCCGCCGCGATCTTCTGCTTCGCGCTGCTGCTGCAGATCGCGGCGCCGTTCTTCCTGCCCGGTTGCGTCGCATGAACGCGGCGTGGGAGCTCGATCCGGCGGTCGCGCTCCCGCTGGCGATCAGTCTTCTGTTGTATGGTTTTGGCCTGTCGCGGCTGTGGCGCCGCGCCGGCGCCGGGCGCAGCGTCACGCGCGCGCAAGCCGCGTGTTTCGCCGGCGGATGGCTCGCGCTGTTCGTAGCACTGGTCTCGCCGCTGCACGAATACGGCGAGCATCTGTTCGTCGCGCATATGATCGAGCACGAGGTGCTGACGGCCGTGGCCGCGCCGCTGCTAGCCTTGTCGCGTCCGATCGGCGTTTTCCTCCATGCCCTGCCGCGATCCTGGCGGCCGGCCCTGGTCGGTTGGGCGCATGCCCCGCCGATTGCGGCGGCGTGGACGTTCCTCACCGCGCCTCTGGTCGCCACCGTGCTGCACGGCATCGCGATCTGGGTCTGGCATGTGCCCGCGCTGCTCGACGCGACGCTGACGAACGAAATGCTGCACCGGCTTCAGCACATGAGCTTCCTCGTCACCGCTTTATTCTTCTGGTGGGCGATCCTGCGCCGCCCGGCCGCCGATTATGGCCTCGGCACAGTGCACGTCTTCGCGACGATGATCCATACCGGCCTGCTCGGCGCGTTGCTGACGCTGGCGCCGCATGTGCTCTATCCGCTGCAGACGGCGGACGCCCCGCTGTTCGGACTCAAGCCGCTCGAGGACCAGCAACTCGCCGGCCTCTTCATGTGGGTGCCCGGAGGGGCGATCTATCTTTGCGCCGGACTATGGCTGCTGGGGCGCTGGCTGGTGCGCCCGCCGCTTTCGAGGATCGGGAATGATTGCAGAGCATAGCCCATCCGACCTAGTCCTCTGGGGCACGAACATCCTTTTGGGCTTCATCGTGATCCCCGTGTGGATGGCGATGGGGCTGGTGGATTATTTCTGCCACCGCGCCACCGACATCGCGCATACGGCCGGCACGCGCGAGTCGGTCATGCATCTGGCGCAGCTCGCGCTCGTCGGCGTTCCGCTCACCATGGCGCTGTTTCTCGAGATCGATGCCGGCCTTCTTCTGCTGATGATCGTGTTCATTGTGCTGCATCACGCCGTGGCCTTCGCCGATCTGAGCTATGCGAGCACCAAGCGCGCCATTCCTCCGGTCGAGCAGATGGTCCATAGCTTTCTGGAGATCATGCCGATCGCGGCGTTCCTTCTGGCCGGCGCGATCGCTTTCGCGCAGCTCGAGGCGCTGTTCGGCTTCGGCGACGCGCGGGCGGACTTCGCCCTTCGCCTGCGGCAGCCGCCGCTGCCCGTCTGGTACATCGCCGCCGTCCTGGCGGCCGCGTTCACGCTCAATCTCGTGCCCTATCTCGAGGAGCTTCTGCGATGCCTGCGGGCGGATCGGCGTACACGCCATTGATGTGCGGAAGGTTCATTGCACCTCCGACCCCTCCCTAACTCATCGCAAAATTTCAGAGAAACCCTTGGTGGGCGCGACAGGGATTGAACCTGTGACCCCTCCCGTGTGAAGGGAGTGCTCTCCCGCTGAGCTACGCGCCCCTCCTGGGGGAGACGCCCTATAGGGGGCGCGGCGGGGGGCGTCAAGAAGGGGCGGCGGCCGCTGCCGCCCGGCTTCCGAAAGCTTCCGTCAGCTTCCCTCGCGCTCGCTCAGGATCATGATCTTCTGCCAGATCTTGCGGCCCAGGTCGGAGGTCAGCTCCTCGACCTCGCCGACGGCGGCGATCACCTCGCCGTCGCGGCTGGGTCCGGCATAGAGCGCGGCGAGCTTGGCGATCAGCGCCAGCATCTCGGTGCAATAATCGAGATAGCGCGACAGCTCGAACTTGCTCATGCGCCGCTCGGGCGAGGATTGGGTGGGCTCGCTCCGGCTGAGCACCACGGTCGGGTCCTTGGTCAGCTGGTGCATGTCGATGACGTGGGCGAAGGAGCGCAGCTCGTAGAGGCGGCCGCGCGCCTGGCGGCGCTTCAGCCGCTGCTCGAGCGTGAGCACGAACCAGATCGCGCCGAAAGCGAGCAGCGCCAGGTTGACGATCGAATCCAGCCCTTGCGCGATGCCCACCGGATCGGCCCGCTTGAGCACGCCGTCCCAGTCCACCAGCCGCGCGACATAGATCTGCGCCGCCAATCCGACCGCCACGACCATGAGCGCCAGCCCGCGCAGCAGGAAGCTCGGCCGCGCCAGCCGTTCGACGCGTCTGACGGTGGCCTTCGCGGTCTGCGCCAGGTCGGCGGCGACGGACGCGAGGCCCGATTGCGGGAATCGTTCGTGCACGCGCGCGGCCAGACGCTCGACCGTCTGCACGATCAGATCGGGCCTAAGGATGCGCTCCCCCATGCGCCCGAGTTTATCTCACGGCTTGGTCACCCGCCATACGGCGTTGCCGACGTCGTCGGCGACGAGCAGCGCGCCGGTCCTGTCGATGGCCACGCCCACAGGCCGCCCGCGCGCCTCGCCCTTGTCGTTCAGGAAGCCGGTCAGCACGTCCTTGGGCGCGCCCGCGGGTTGCGCGCCGGAGAACGCGACGAACACGACCTTATATCCTGCGCGCGGATCGCGGTTCCACGAGCCGTGCTGGCCGATGAACACGCCGTCCGAATATTCGCCGCCCAGCTTGGCGCCGTCGGCGAAGGCCAGGCCCAGCGACGCGGTGTGGCTGCCCAGCGCATAGTCCGGCGCAATGGCTTTGGCGACCAGGGCAGGGTCCTGCGGCTGCACCCGGTCGTCGACATGCCCGCCGTAATAAGAGTAGGGCCAGCCGTAGAACGCACCGTCCTTCACGCCGGTCATATAGTCGGGCACCAGGTCGCTGCCGATCTCGTCGCGCTCGTTGACGGCCACCCACAACACGTCGCCGCGCCAGCCCATCCCGACCGGATTGCGCGTGCCCGAGGCATAGACGCGATGGCTTCCGCTCTTGGGATCGACCTCCCAGATGTCGGCGCGGCCGGCCTCCTTGTCGAGGCCCTGCTCGCCGGCATTGCTGTTCGAGCCGATGGAGACATAGAGCTTGCTGCCGTCGGCATTGGCGATGACGTTCTTGGTCCAGTGATGGTTGATGCGGCCGGCCGGCAGGTCGACGACCTTCTGACCTTTCTCCGGGATGCTCGTCTCGCCGTCCTTGTAAGGAAAGCGCAGCACCGCGTCGGTGTCGGCGACATAGAGCGTGTCGCCGACCAAGGTCATGCCGAAGGGCGAGTGCAGGCCGGAGAGAAAGACGGTGCGCCGGTCGGCGACGCCGTCGCCGTTGGTGTCGCGCAGCAGGGTGATGCGGTTGGCAGAGCCGCCGCTCTCGGCACCCGCGAACTTCATCACCGTCTGCTCGACGAAGCCGGTGACGCCACGGCTGTCGTCGGGCTTGGGTGGCGCGTTGGTCTCGGCCACCAGCACGTCGCCGTCGGGCAGCACCAGAAGCCAGCGTGGATGATCCAGATCGCGCGCGAACGCGCCGACGGCCAGGCCCGGCGCCGGTGTCGGCTTCTCGCCCGCCTGCCAATGCACCGCCTTGGCCGCGTTGACGGTCGGGATCAGCGTTTTGTCCGGCGCGGGCAGCTCGGGCTTGGGGCCCCAGCCGGATTGCTCCGGCAGTTTCGCCTTCTCGCCGCAGCCGGCCAGCGCGACGGAAACCAGCAAAAGAAAAGCGTGCCGAGGATCGTGCATGGAACGGGAACGCGGCCTGCGCGGCGTTGTTCCGCCTTAGAGCAACCGCGCCGCGAGTTCCGGAATCTCCCGGAAGTCGTCCGTGACCGCGTCGGCGCCCAAGGTCGACGCGGGCTCGGGCGTATAGCCGTAAGAGACCAGGATCACCGGCACATTCGCGGCGCGGGCGGTGGCGACGTCGGTGGCGCTGTCGCCCACCATCAGTCCCGGCCCGCCGCCCAATTCCTCCACGACATGATGGAACACGCGCGCGTCGGGCTTGTTGTAGCTGTAGCGGCCGGCGCCGTGGATCGCCGCGAAGTAACCGTCGAGATGAATCTTGGGCAATAGAAGGTCGGTCAGCTCCTGCGGCTTGTTGGTCAGCACGCCCAGCCGCGCGCCGCCGGCTTTCAGGCCGGCCAGCGTGTCCTCGACGCCGGGAAAGGGACGGCTGGCGACCGCGACGTGCTTTCGGTAATGCGCGATATAGTCGTCGACCAGGCTGGGCAGGCGCACGGGATCGACCTCGCCGCCGGTGCGGCGGAAAGCCTCGCCCATCATGGTACGCGCTCCGAAGCCGACCAGGTGACGCAGGTCGGCATGGTCGACGGGCGGGCGGCCTTCGCGAATGAGAATGGCGTTCAGGGCGCCGAGCAGGTCGGGCGCGGTGTCGACGAGCGTGCCGTCGAGGTCGAAGATCAGGGCTGGACTCATATGTGCCGCTTAGCAGATTCTGCGAAACATAGCGTCATGAATCGTCACTTTACCCTTTAGGACGCGTGGGTTACGGCAAGCCATGGCAAGAGCGGCAGTCATTTTGGGCGCAGGCATGGGCACGCGGATGAAGTCCGCGCTGCCGAAGGTGATGCACGCAGTGGCGGGCGCGCCGATGCTGCGCCACGTGATCGAAGCGGCGCGCGGCGCGGGTTGCGAGCGCATCGTCGTGGTGACGGCGCCGGGCTTCGACGCGGTGCGCGCCTTTGCGGCCGGCCTGGGCGCGGAAAGCGTCGTGCAGGACAGGCAACTCGGCACCGGCCACGCGGCGCTGTGCGCGAAGGCCGTGCTCGAGGATTTCGACGGCGCGATCCTGATCAACAACGGCGACATGCCGCTCGCGGAGGCCGCGATGATGGCACAGTCGCTGGAGAGCGCAGAGAAGACCGGCTTCTCGATCGTCGCGTTCCGGCCCGACGACGCGGCGGCCTATGGGCGCGTGATCTTAGGCGAAGACGGCCTGCTTGATCGCATCGTCGAATATAAGGACGCCAATGCCGAAGAACGCGCGGTCGACCTGTGCTGCGCCGGCACCTATTCGGCGGCGAGCGCCAAGAAGTTCTTCGAATGGGCGGCGAAGCTCAGGAACGACAATGCGCAGGGCGAGTACTACCTTCCCGAAGTTCCGGCGGTGGCGAAGACGGACGGCGTGAAATGCGCGGTCACCGTCGCCGATGCGGTCACGGTGATGGGCGTCAACTCGCGTGCCGAGCTCGCCGAAGCCGAGGCGCAGATGCAGAAGCGCCTGCGCGCGCGCGCCTTGGACGGCGGCGTCGGCATGACGGCGCCGGAGACGGTGTTCCTCTCCCACGACACGATGCTGGAGAGCGACGTGCAGGTCGGGCCCTATGTCGTCTTTTCGCCTGGGGTCACGGTTCGCAGCAGCGCCGAGATCAAGAGCCACACGGTGCTAGAAGGCTGCGAGGTGAAAGCCGGCGCGGTGGTCGGGCCGCACGCGCGGCTGCGTCCGGGAACGATGATCGGCGAGGGCGCGCATATCGGCAATTTCGTCGAGGTGAAGAACTCCACCGTCGGCGCGGGCACCAAGGCGAACCACCTGGCCTATCTCGGCGATGCGACGGTGGGCGCGGCGGCGAACATCGGCGCAGGGACCATCACCTGCAACTATGACGGCTTCGACAAGCACAAGACCCAGATCGGCGCCGGTGCGTTCATCGGCTCCGACACGGCGCTGGTGGCGCCCGTCAGCGTCGGCGACGGCGCCTATGTCGGCGCCGGCTCGGTCATCACGCGGGCGGTGCCGGAGAACGCTCTGGCGGTCACGCGCGCCGAGCAGCGCGAGGTCGCGGGCTGGGCCGAGAAGTTCCGTGCACGGAAGAAAGCCCAGAAAGGCAAGAAATAATGTGCGGCATCGTCGGCATCGCGGGCACAGAAGAGGTCGCCCCGACCATCCTTGAAGCCTTGAGGCGCCTGGAATACCGCGGCTACGACTCCGCCGGCATCGCCACCTTGACCGGCGGCCATATCGAGCGCCGTCGCTCGCCTGGCAAGCTCTCCAAGCTCGACGCGGTGCTGCGTGAGCATCCGCTCGCGGGCAGGACCGGCATTGGCCACACCCGCTGGGCGACGCATGGCGCGCCGACCGAGATCAATGCCCATCCGCACGCCAATGCCCGCGTCGCCATCGTCCATAACGGCATCATCGAGAACTTCCGCGAGCTGCGCAGCGAGCTGGTCGCCAAGGGCCACAAGTTCGAATCCGAGACCGACAGCGAGGTCGCTGTCCATCTCGTCTCCGACTATCTCGAGCAGGGGCTCACGCCCGAGGACGCGGCGAAGACCGCCGTGCGCCGCCTGACCGGCGCCTATTCGCTGGCGATGATCTTCAACGGCGAGGAGTCGCTGCTGATCGGCGCGCGCAAGGGAAGCCCGCTCGCGGTCGGCTATGGCGAGCGCGAGGCCTATCTGGGCTCCGATGCCTTCGCGCTCGCGCCCTTCACCAACCGCGTCGCCTATCTCGAGGACGGCGACGTGGCGGTGGTGCGCGGCAACCAGGTCGCGATCTACGACGCCGAGGGTCGGCCCGCCAACCGCGAGATCGTCACCACCAATGCTTCGGCGGCGATGGTCGACAAGGCCGGCCATCGTCACTTCATGGCGAAGGAGATCCACGAGCAGCCCGAGGTGATCAACCACACGCTGGCGCATTACCTGAACGCGGCGGGGCCGAACGTGCAGCTCGACAATCCCAAGCTCGAAACCGCGCTGGCCAAGGCGTCGCGGCTGACCATCTCGGCCTGCGGCACGGCCTATTACGCGGGCCTGGTCGGCAAGTATTGGTTCGAGAAGCTGGCGCGGCTGCCGGTCGAGATCGATTTCGCCTCCGAGCTGCGCTACCGCGATCCGGTCTACCCGAAGGACGGCGCGGCGCTGTTCATCTCGCAATCGGGCGAGACGGCTGACACCTTGGCGGCGCTCCGCGACGCCAAGGCCAACGGGCAGACGACGCTCGCGCTCGTCAACGTGGTCGAGAGCTCGATCGCGCGCGACGCCGACATCGTGCTGCCGATCTTCGCGGGCCCCGAGATCGGCGTCGCCTCGACCAAGGCCTTCACCTGTCAGCTCGCTGCGCTGGCGGCGCTCGCCATCGCGGCGGGGCGCAGCCGCGGCACCTTGTCGGAAGCGGACGAGAAGCGGCTGTGCACCGCGCTGCTAGAGATCCCGCGCCACATCGTCGAGTTCCTCAAATCAGAGCCGCGCATCGAGGCCCTGGGGCAGGAGGTCGCCAAGGCGCGCGACGTGCTCTATCTGGGCCGCGGGCCCAGCTTTCCGCTCGCGCTCGAAGGCGCGCTGAAGCTGAAGGAGATCTCCTATGTCCACGCCGAGGGCTATGCCGCGGGCGAGATGAAGCACGGCCCGATCGCGCTGATCGACGAGAACGTGCCGGTGATCGTGATGGCGCCGCACGACGCCTTCTTTGAGAAGACCGTGTCGAACATGCAGGAGGTGATGGCGCGCGGCGGCAAGGTGCTATTGATCTCGGAGAAGAGCGGCATCGACAGCGCCGGCAGCCAAGCCTGGACGACGATCCAGGTCCCCGATGCCGACCCGTTCATCGCGCCGGTTCTCTATGCCGTGCCGGCGCAGCTGCTCGCCTATTATGCGGCCATCGCCAAAGGCACCGACGTCGACCAGCCGCGCAACCTGGCGAAGAGCGTGACGGTGGAGTGAGTTGAGCGCGACCGCCTTGGGCGTCGTCGTCCTGCCGGTGTGATGCTATCCCGCCGCCGCTCCGACCCGCGTGACGGGCCGCCCGCTCTCGCCTAAGCTCGCCGGCGGGGAACCGCGCGATTCCCTTTCTCCGGACGCGCAACGCTTGGGGGCGTTGCGCGTTCGCCTCGGGGATAGGATCGCGCGTTAAAGCCGAGGGTTTTGTTTGCATCTGGACCAAGAGAAGATCCGCGCGCTCGCGGACTTTCGCGCCGCGCTGCGCCGGTTCCTAGCTTTCAGCGAGGAGGCGGCCGTCGGGGCCGGCGTCACCTCGCTCCAATATCAGGCGCTGCTGGCGATCAAGGCCGCGGGCAAGGACGCGATCGCTCTCGGGGATCTGGCGCGCGAGCTCTTGCTGCGCTCCAACGCGGCGGTGCAGATGGTCGACAGGCTCGAGGCGATCGGGCTGGTCGCGCGCGTGCCGTCAACGACCGACAGGCGCTCGGTCAACGTCGCGCTGACCGAGAAAGGCGAAGCGCTGGTGACGAAGCTCGTGATGCTTCACCTCGAGCAGCTCGCCAAGCGCAAGAAGCAGTTCGCCGACCTGCTGCGCCAGCTCAAGCAGACGCAAGCGGGCTGACGGCGAAGAGCGCGACGAAGAAGGCAAGGCCGGACGGCGGAGGTCGCCCGGCCTCATCCCTGTTCCGACGTTTACTTCACGCTGCCGGCAACGGTGTTGAACGTGCTCGACAGGCCGGTGCCGACGGCGGTTACCGCGCCGATGACCACGACGGCGATGAGCGCGGCGATCAGGCCGTATTCGATCGCGGTGGCGCCGGATTCGTTCTCGATGAAGCGGGCAAAGGTTTCCATTTCGATAGCTCCCAGAAGGTCCCTGACACGCGCAATCCTGGCAGCAAGGTATGAAACGGTGGTGCATAAGGGTCCGACAATTTTATCGATCTCGCGTTTCAGTTGGGAAATCTGCAAGTAAATCCAGGTGCTAGTGAGTTGCAATGTGATGTTTCCCGCTCGTTAACCGCGGCTCGTCGCAAACTTTGTCGCTGCCGCGCGCCGACACTCATTGCCGCTCCCAATAGCTGCGTCCGCTGTCGGGCCGGAAGAAGGTGCGGGGCTCGCCGTCCTCATCCTCGACCGCGAAGGTGTTCGTCGCGGGGTCGTAAAGCAGCGTGTCGCCGTTGAAGCGGCGCTTGACCAGCGTGCCGGCCGGCGGATGGCGGAGGAACGCGAGCGCGCCGCGCTCGTATTCGGCCGCATCGTGGAATTCCGGGAAGTCGCGGCCGTGCTTCAGCCAATGCTCTTGCGCATTGCGCGCGGTGCCGTCATGGCCGTGCGACCAGACGATGTGGCCGCCCATGTCTTGCGTCGCCGCGGCGTCCTGCGGCGCAGCGACAGCGGTGAGC
>Ga0213876_10002469_pt1 | contig 10858 bp, 8 predicted proteins | sample BarmaccomBMRX_R9_FD_160113 | JGI IMG/M metagenome (GOLD analysis project Ga0213876, IMG submission 160113) | Root-associated microbial communities from Barbacenia macrantha in rupestrian grasslands, the National Park of Serra do Cipo, Brazil - RX_R9 | ecosystem: Host-associated > Plants > Roots...
ACGCGATGGGCATGGCCGCCTCGATGGGCGAGTTTCTGCTCGCCGCGGGCACCAAGGGCAAGCGTTACGCGCTTCCGCACGCCCGCATCCTGATGCACCAGCCGTTGGGCGGGGTGACCGGTAGCGCGGCCGACATCGCAATCCAGGCCGAACAGTTCACGGTCATCAAGAAGGAGATGTTCCGGCTGAACGCCGAATTCACCGGCCAGACGCTGGAGCGCATCGAGGCCGATTCCGACCGCGACCGCTGGTTCACCGCCCCCGAAGCCCTGGAGTACGGGTTCGTCGACCACATCATCACCCGCGCCGCCCACATCACCAACGGAGAAGCCCAGTGAACCCCGAAACCCAGCCCCAGGCGCGCTACATCCTGCCGTCATTCATCGAGCACTCGAGCTTCGGCGTCAAGGAGTCCAACCCGTACAACAAGCTGTTCGAGGAACGCATCATCTTCCTCGGTGTCCAGGTCGACGACGCGTCGGCGAACGACATCATGGCGCAGCTGCTGGTGCTGGAGTCGCTGGACCCCGACCGCGACATCACCATGTACATCAACTCGCCCGGTGGCGGATTCACCTCGCTGATGGCGATTTACGACACCATGCAGTACGTGCGGGCCGACATCCAGACGGTGTGCCTGGGCCAGGCGGCCTCGGCCGCGGCGGTGCTGCTGGCCGCCGGGACCCCGGGTAAGCGGATGGCACTGCCCAACGCGCGGGTGCTGATCCACCAGCCGTCGCTTCAGGGCGTGATCCAGGGCCAGTTCTCGGATCTGGAGATCCAGGCCGCCGAGATCGAGCGGATGCGCACACTGATGGAGACGACGCTGGCCCGCCACACCGGCAAGGATGCCGCGACGGTCCGCAAGGACACCGACCGGGACAAGATCCTGACGGCGGACGAAGCCAAGGACTACGGGATCATCGACACGGTTCTCGAGTACCGGAAGCTCTCCGCACAGACCGCCTAGCGGTTTTCGGCGACGGCGGCGATGTCGGCCGGGCCCACCCGGCAGCACCCGCCGATGATGCGCGCACCGGCCGCCGCCCACTCGCGGGCGAGCCGTGCCGAGAAGCGGGATTCGCCCGTCCAGGCGCGGCCGTCCCAACGCTCACCGCTGTTCGGGTAGACGATGATCGGCTTGCCGATGTCCGCGGCGCGGATCGCGGGGAGGACGTCGTCGGGTGCGCAGCAATTGACGCCGATCGCGACGATCTCGTCGACCCCGGCGGCCACGGCGAACGCCTCGGCGAGCGGTTGCCCGGCGCGGGTGCGGTCGCCGTCGATGGTGTAGCTGAGCCAGGCCGGCACGCCGACGGAGCGAACCAGATCGACGAGCGCTTCGGCCTCGTCGGCATCGGGCACGGTTTCGCACGCCAGCACGTCGGCGCCCGCGGCGGCCAGGATCTCCAACCGGGGCCGGTGCCATCGTCGAAGGGCCGCGACGGACAGTCCGTAGCGTCCGCGATACTCCGACCCGTCGGCGAGCGCCGCGCCGTACGGTCCGATCGAGGCGGCGACCATGAGGCTCTCGGATTCCGCCTCGTCACGGGCTTTTCTCGCGAGTTCGACGCTGCGGCGCAGCAACCCGGCGGCCTCGTCCGGCGCTATCCCGTGCGACGCGAAGCCCTCGAACGACGCCTGGTAGCTGGCCGTGGTAGCGACCGTGGCGCCCGCGCGAAAGTAGGCGGCGTGCACGTCGGCGATCGCCTGCGGGTCGTCCCGGAGCAGCTTCGCCGACCACAGCGGGTCGGACAGGTCATGACCCCGCGCCTCCAGTTCGGTGGCTAAACCGCCGTCGAGCAGCACGAATTCGCTGGGCGATGCAAACTTCCCGGCCAATTCCACCCGGCCACTGTAGGGTGATTTCTTGGGGCCGCCCAGACCGCGGGTGATCGTTTGCTCTGGTTGGCGCCACCGGGAGTAGCGGTCCGTCGCGCAACAGCCTCGGTCGGGTAACGACTGCGACACGCCAAAGACACGCAAAGCGCGCCTTTCGCGAGTGACGGGCATCGTCTGGCTATATGTTTCATCCAGACGTACAAGCATGAATACCACCGACGCGATTCGGCGTTATTGGTCGCATCGGGCGTGACCAAGCGGGTAGCGTCGGGGGATACATGCGGGACACCACGACGAACGGCGATTAGGAAGTAGGCCCTGAAGCACCATGGCGCGCATCGGAGACGGCGGTGACCTGCTGAAGTGCTCGTTCTGCGGGAAGAGCCAAAAGCAAGTCAAGAAACTCATTGCCGGCCCCGGCGTGTATATCTGCGATGAATGCATTGACCTCTGCAACGAGATCATCGAAGAGGAACTCGCCGACGCCGACGACGTAAAACTCGACGAACTCCCCAAGCCGGTCGAGATCCGGGAATTCCTCGAGGGATACGTCATCGGGCAGGACACTGCCAAGCGCACGCTCGCCGTCGCGGTCTACAACCACTACAAGCGGATTCAGGCCGGCGAGAAGGGCCGCGACTCGCGGCACGAGCCCGTCGAGCTGACGAAGTCCAACATCTTGATGCTCGGGCCGACGGGTTGCGGCAAGACCTATCTGGCCCAGACGCTCGCCAAGATGCTCAACGTTCCGTTCGCCATCGCCGACGCCACCGCCCTGACGGAAGCCGGGTACGTCGGTGAGGACGTCGAAAACATCTTGCTCAAGCTGATCCAGGCTGCCGACTACGACGTCAAGCGCGCCGAGACCGGCATCATCTACATCGACGAGGTCGACAAGATCGCCCGCAAGAGCGAGAACCCGTCGATCACCCGCGACGTCTCCGGCGAGGGCGTGCAGCAGGCCCTGCTGAAGATCCTGGAAGGCACCCAGGCCTCGGTGCCCCCGCAGGGCGGGCGCAAGCACCCGCACCAGGAGTTCATCCAGATCGACACCACCAACGTGCTGTTCATCGTCGCGGGCGCGTTCGCCGGCCTCGAGAAGATCATTTACGAGCGCGTCGGCAAGCGGGGTCTGGGCTTCGGCGCCGAGGTTCGCTCGAAGGCGGAGATCGACACCACCGACCATTTCGCCGAGGTCATGCCCGAGGACCTGATCAAGTTCGGTCTCATCCCCGAGTTCATCGGTCGCCTTCCGGTGGTCGCCTCGGTCACCAACCTGGACCGCGAATCGTTGGTCAAGATCCTGTCCGAGCCGAAGAACGCGTTGGTCAAGCAGTACACCCGCCTGTTCGAGATGGACAACGTGGAGCTGGAATTCACCGACGACGCCCTGGAAGCGATTGCCGACCAAGCGATTCACCGCGGCACCGGCGCTCGTGGCCTGCGGGCGATCATGGAAGAAGTCCTGCTGCCCGTCATGTACGACATCCCGAGCCGCGACGACGTAGCCAAGGTCGTAGTGACCAAGGAGACCGTGCAGGACAACGTCTTGCCGACGATCGTGCCGCGAAAGCCCTCGCGCACCGAGCGTCGCGACAAGAGCGCCTAGCTAGCACTCGCGCACGCCCCTGCAAACCAGCGACGCCCTTGCGCCTCGACTGGCGCATTCGCTGGACGTCCTGAATTTCCTGTTGGCCGATGTGCGCGACGGGCTGGGGCCATACCTGTCGATATATCTGTTGCTGACCCACCACTGGGATCAGGCGTCGATCGGCTTCGTGATGGCGGCCGGCGGCATCGGGGCGATCGTCGCGCAGGCGCCGGCCGGCGCTTTGGTGGACAGGAGCACGGCCAAGCGGGCGCTGATCATCGTCGCCGCATTGACCATCACCGCCGTATCGCTGGCAATGCCGTTGTTTCCAACGCTCTATCCGATCTCGGTGCTGCAGGCCCTCACCGGGATCGCCGGCTCGCTTTTCGCCCCGGCGTTGGCCGCGATCACCCTGGGCATCGTCGGTCCGCGGTTGTTCGCGCGGCGGGTCGGGCGAAACGAGTCGTTCAACCACGCGGGGAATGCGTCGGCGGCGGCCATCACCGGTGGCTTGGCTTACTTCTTCGGACCCGTCGTGGTGTTCTGGGTGCTCGCCGCCATGGCGGCCGCCAGTGTGCTTGCGACGCTGCGGATTCCGGCCGATGCGATCGATCATGACGTCGCCCGGGGGATGGATCACACCACCGGAGAACCGTCGACAACGCCGTCGCGGCTGACGGTGTTACTGCACAACCGCAGGCTGATGATCTTCGCCGCGACGGTCATCGCGTTCCATTTCGCCAACGCGGCCATGCTGCCCCTGGTGGGCCAACTGCTGGCGCTGCACAACAAAGATGTCGGGACCGCGCTGATGGCCGGCTGCATCGTCGCCGCCCAGGTCGTGATGGTGCCGGTGGCCTATATCGCCGGAGCCAAGGCCGACTCGTGGGGTCGAAAGCCGATCTTTTTGCTCGGCTTCGCCGTCCTGGCTGCGCGCGGATTTCTCTACACGCTCTCGGCCAACTCGTACTGGTTGGTCGGTGTGCAGCTGCTGGACGGCGTCGGTGCCGGCGTATTCGGTGCTCTGTTCCCGCTCGTCGTGCAGGACGTGACGCACGGAACCGGGCGCTTCAACATCAGCCTCGGCGCGGTGACCGCCGCGACGGGCATCGGTGCCTCTGTGTCGAATCTCGTTGCGGGCTCGGTCGTGGTCGCGGCCGGCTACAACGCGGCCTTCGCCTCGCTCGGTGCCCTCGCGGCGGCGGGCTTCGTCTTGTACCTGGTCGCGATGCCGGAAACCGCGCCCCGCAATTAGTGAGACGTTCGCTGCTTACGGACGGAAGTGACCAATACCACAGTTTTGAATTAGCTGCCCCGCGATCCCCTCGCTGACTTCGGCTTTAGTCACAAAACCCCTGTATGCAGCATGTTAGAGACACCCATGCTTGCCTAAAAACAGTGCCATAATTGGTACTACCAGTGACACACAAGCGCGAGGGCGCTGGAGCGGTTCGAATGGCGCGTACCCTAAAGCTCCAGCCAAGTGCCTATCGGGTTAACAAATGGAGGTCGGACAGGTGGATCCGAACGGCAGCGCAGCCGGGTCAGATTCTCAAAATGGGACTTCTCGGAACGGGTCCGATCGGCAGCGTTTAGAGCAAGTCGTCATTCGATTCGCCGGGGACTCCGGCGACGGCATGCAGCTCACCGGCGACCGGTTCACCTCTGAGGCAGCGCTTTTCGGTAACGACCTGGCGACCCAGCCGAACTATCCCGCCGAGATCCGGGCACCAGCAGGGACGCTTCCGGGCGTCTCGTCCTTCCAGATTCAGATCGCCGATTACGACATCTTGACCGCGGGTGATCGGCCCGATGTCCTCGTCGCGATGAATCCGGCGGCCCTGAAGGCCAATATCGGTGACTTGCCGCGCGGTGGGATGGTGATCGCGAACTCCGACGAGTTCACCAAGCGCAACCTGACGAAGGTCGGCTACGTAACCAACCCGCTCGAATCCGACGAGTTGGAAGAGTACGTCGTGCATTCCGTCGCGATGACGACGCTGACGCTCGGCGCCGTCGAGACGATCGGTGCGTCCAAGAAGGACGGCCAGCGCGCGAAGAACATGTTCGCGCTCGGCCTGCTGTCCTGGATGTACGGGCGTCCGATCGAGACCAGCGAGAAATTCATCAGGGAGAAGTTTGCCCGCAAGCCCGACATCGCCGAAGCCAACGTGCTGGCCCTCAAAGCGGGCTGGAACTACGGGGAGACGACTGAGGCCTTCGGTACCACCTACGAGGTTTCGCGAGCGACCCTGCCGAACGGCGAATACCGCCAGATCTCGGGCAATACCGCGCTGGCTTACGGCATCGTCGCGGCGGGCCAGTTGGCCGACATCTCCGTCGTGCTCGGCAGCTACCCGATCACGCCGGCGTCGGACATCCTGCACGAGCTCTCGAAGCACAAGAACTTCAACGTGATCACCTTCCAGGCCGAGGACGAGATCGGCGGCATCTGCGCGGCCATCGGCGCCTCCTACGGCGGCGCCCTGGGCGTCACCAGCACGTCGGGGCCCGGCATTTCGCTGAAGTCCGAGGCACTGGGCCTCGCGGTGATGACCGAACTGCCGTTGCTGGTGATCGACGTCCAGCGGGGTGGGCCCTCGACCGGCCTGCCCACCAAGACCGAGCAGGCCGACCTGCTGCAGGCGTTGTACGGCCGTAACGGTGAATCGCCCGTTGCGGTGCTGGCGCCGCGGTCGCCGTCCGACTGCTTTGAGACCGCGCTCGAGGCGGTCCGCATCGCGGTGTCGTATCACACCCCGGTGATCCTGCTGTCCGACGGTGCCATCGCCAATGGTTCTGAGCCATGGCGCATTCCGGACGTCGGCTCGCTGAAGCCGATCAAGCACACGTTCGCGAAACCCGATGAGCCGTTCCAGCCCTACGCCCGCGACCCGGAGACGCTCGCGCGTCAGTTCGCCGTTCCCGGTACCCCCGGCCTGGAACACCGGATCGGTGGCCTGGAGGCGGCGAACGGTTCGGGTGCCATCTCGTACGAGCCGGTCAACCACGACCTCATGGTTCGGTTGCGCCAGGCCAAGATCGACGGCATCTCCGTACCGGATCTGGAGGTCGACGATCCGACCAGGGACGCCGAGCTCTTGCTGCTCGGTTGGGGCAGCTCGTACGGCCCGATCGGTGAAGCCTGCCGCCGCGCGCGGCGCAAGGGCATCAAGGTCGCGCACGCCCATCTGCGCTACCTGAGTCCCTTCCCGGCGAACCTCGGCGACGTTCTGCGGCGATACCCGCAGGTCGTGGCGCCGGAGATGAACCTGGGTCAGCTGGCCCTGATCCTTCGCGGCAAGTACCTGGTGGACGTGCAATCGGTCACCAAGGTCCAAGGTGTCGCGTTCCTGGCCGACGAGATCGGGCGCGTCATTCGGGCTGCGCTGAACGGGACATTGGCCGAAATCGAGCAAGATAAGACGATGGTCGCGAGAATGGCGGCAGCGACGGTTGGAGCTGACGCGTGACGGCGACGCAGAGCGAAGCGGTTAGGAGGAGCGGCGCTCGTGACTGAAGTGATTGGCAATCTGGCGGGCACGGACCTTGGGGTGACACCCAAGTTGACCAAGAACGACGGGGTGCCCACGACGGATCAGCCGCAAAAGGGCAAGGATTTCACCAGCGACCAAGAGGTTCGTTGGTGCCCGGGCTGCGGTGACTACGTCATCCTCAACACCATCCGCAACTTCCTGCCCGAGTTGGGGCTGCGCCGCGAAAATATCGTGTTCATCAGCGGTATCGGCTGCTCGAGTCGGTTCCCGTACTACCTAGAGACCTACGGCTTCCACTCGATCCACGGTCGGGCGCCGGCCATCGCGACGGGTCTTGCGCTGGCGCGCGAGGACCTGTCGGTGTGGGTGGTCACCGGCGACGGCGACGCCCTGTCGATCGGCGGCAACCACCTGATCCACGCGCTGCGCCGCAACGTCAACATCACGATCCTGTTGTTCAACAACCGGATCTATGGGTTGACCAAGGGTCAGTACTCGCCGACGTCGGAGGTCGGCAAGGTCACCAAGTCCACTCCCATGGGATCGCTGGACCACCCGTTCAACCCGGTGTCGTTGGCGCTCGGCGCCGAGGCGACCTTCGTCGGCCGCGCCCTGGACTCCGACCGCAACGGCCTGTCGGACGTGTTGCGCGCCGCCGCCGAGCACCGCGGTGCCGCGGTGGTCGAGATCCTGCAGGACTGCCCGATCTTCAACGACGGCTCGTTCGACGTGCTCCGCAAAGAGGGGGCCGAAGAGCGGGTGATCAACATCCGTCACGGTGACCCGATCGTCTTCGGCGTCGACGGCGAATACTGCGTTGTGCGATCGGGTTTCGGCCTCGACGTGGCCAAGACAGCCGACGTGTCCGTCGACGAGATCGTCGTCCACGACGCGCACGCCGACGACTCGGCCTATGCTTTCGCGCTGTCGAGGCTGTCCGATCAGAACCTCGACCACACCGTGCTGGGCATCTTCCGCGACGTCAGCAGGCCCACCTACGACGACGCGGCGCGATCCCAGGTCCAGACGGCGCGGGCCGCCAACCCGTTCGACTCCGCCGCCCTGCAATCGCTGTTGCGCGGGCGCGACACCTGGACCGTCGACTAAGGTAATTCCGTGCCCGACACAGTCTCGCTGGCTGGGGTGACCCTCGCCGGTGGTGCATCACTTCGCATGGGTCGCGACAAGGCGACCCTTCCGTTCCCCGGTACCGACGGGTCCGACGCCACCACCATGGTGGAGCGCGTCGTCGGCATTCTCGCTCAGCGCTGCGACCCGGTTCTCGTGATGGCCGCCCAGGGCCAGCCGCTGCCGGAGTTGCGGGCTCGCGTCATCCGCGACGAACTGCGGGGGCTCGGTCCGCTGCCGGCCACCGGGCGGGGGTTGCGCGCCGCGGCCGAGGCCGGCGCCCGCTTCGCCTTCGTCTGCGCGGTCGATATGCCTTTTCTGACAGTCGAACTCATCGAGGACCTGACCCGTAGGGCCGTTGAGACCGGCGCCGAAGTCGTGCTGCCGTGGGATGGCCAGGACCACTACCTGGCGGCGGTGTACCGCACCGACCTGGCCGACCGGGTCGAGGCGTTGGTTGCTTCGGGGGAGCGCAAGATGCGCGCCTTCGTCGACGCGTCGGATGCCCAGCGCATCGTGACGGCGGACTCGCGGTCGCTGACCAACGTCAACACCGCTGACGAGTTGCGCGCCCTGGCGCAGCTGCGCGTCTAAGCGCGCCCCGCCCCGCTTTTCACTCGCGGAATTTGTCGCATAATTCCTGTGTCGTAACGACGCATCCAGGAATGCGTGATCAAAATGGCAAATTCAATAAGCATGATGACAAAATTCTGGAGTTTATTTTGCGCATTTCGCGTCGGGGTCGTCGGCGCAGTGATGACCATGTGCTGTCCGTGCGCTGTGATCTGTTGGCGCACCAACGATTTCGCGAGGTGACGGTTGCCGGCGGCCCTGTCCGGGTTGACGGCCAGATAGGCGCGGCTGATTTCCGCGAATCTCTCAGCAAATTCTTTCATCCGCACCGATAAGGGCGAAAAAGCGTCATCATGCGGATGGCCCGGCGGTCGAGGCCTGCGTCCACCAGATCTTTGCCACGCGCGCGTGAAAAGTGTTGGTGCCCTTGATATGTATGTGGAAGTTGTTGTGGGCGTGCGCCATTGGTCCAGGATGTATCCTCGCGTCCTTTCATCCGGTCGGGTCACGATGGCCGGTGGTGGATAATGCTGTGGGATAGTCCTATTGCGGAATTTGGATTACTCGTTTTTCGCATCACCGGCGTGGCGTGCGGTATATGAACAAAGCGTCCTGTACAGTCCGCCCGCTCGCTGTTGGTGCGTTGTGCCTGTCAATCCGGCACCGGATCCGTTTTAAACTCCGCAAATGCGTGTGCCAGCTCACAAAAAGCGCGTGATTCGGCTCACCCTTTTTAGTACGCAGCCCGTGTGGGTATCGGAGAAAAAGGCGCAACTGACCTGCAGAAATAAACGTGCTGTCTCGGTGTGATCGGGTCGTTATCGAACCGAGATATCCGGTTTCCGAAGATGACGAATGGGACGGCTTCTCGTACGGTCCCTGTTAGCCCACAAACGGGTTACGGAAGAATAACTGAAAATTTTATCCACGGACCCGCGTGTGAGCGGCGCCGCGGACGGCTAAGCCCGCCCGCGGCCGGTCGGTGAGAGCCCGCCCTGGGCGTGACCAGCCCGCCGCTCCTGTGCCTGAACGAGACGGCACAGCCCAGAGCATCTACTCCCGCACCAACCCAACACCTCAGCCCACATCCGTGGGCTTGCTTTGGCGCGCGCACCGCGAAAGGAACGATTTTGAACAACGTCCGTAAGACGCTCATTCTCGCCGCGGTCACAGGCACGCTCGTGACCATTCCTGCGGCCACCGCACACGCGGACCCGATGGGCTCTGACCCGAACGCGGTCCCGGCCGGAGCCGCCACGGCTCCCGACGCCCCGCCGCCCCCGGCTCCGGACGCCCCGCCGCCGGCTCCGGACGCCCCGCCGCCCCCGGCTCCGGACGCTCCGCCGCCGCCGGCTCCCGACGCTCCGCCGCCCCCGGCTCCGGACGCTCCGCCGCCGGCTCCCGACGCCCCGCCGCCCCCGGCTCCGGACGCTCCGCCGCCTCCGGGCCCGGAGGCACCGCCCCCGCCGCCGGTCCACGCCTACAGCGTGAACTGGGACGCCATCGCGCAGTGCGAGTCGGGCGGAAACTGGGGGATCAACACCGGTAACGGCTTCCAGGGTGGGCTGCAGTTCACCTCCAGCACCTGGCACGCCAACGGTGGCTCGGGCTCGGCGAACAACGCCAGCCGTGACGAGCAGATCCGGGTTGCCGAGAATGTGCTGCACACGCAGGGCATCCACGCCTGGCCGGTCTGCGGCCGCCGCGGCTGATAAGTCGTACGTATAGATAAGTAGTGCCGGGCACCTCGTGCCCGGCACTACTTATCTCCAGTACCGAGAGGTGATGCAGTGGAGCGCACCCATCCCGACTGGCCCGTCCGTTCGCGCCGCACCGGTTGAAGATCTACGTCGTCATGTTGTAGTTCGCGGCGCTGTCGTCATGTTCATGACGATCGTGGCCGGCACCGGCCTCGTGGCGCCGAGCCGGACTGTCGATATCGTCGCCAACCTCAGACCTGAGGCCCTTCTGCGGGTAGCGTCGGGCCCGTGACCGCTACCCCGCGTGAATTCGACATTGTGTTGTATGGGGCGACCGGCTTCGTCGGAAAGCTCACCGCCGAATACCTGGCACGGTCGGCGCCGGGCACCAGGATCGCGTTGGCCGGCAGATCGACCGATCGCCTGCGCGCGGTCCGCGACACCCTGGGCGAATCCGCGCAGTCCTGGCCCGTCCTGGTCGCCGACGCGTCGTCACCGTCCACGCTCAGCGAGATGGCCGCAAGGAC
>Ga0213876_10002470_pt1 | contig 10852 bp, 10 predicted proteins | sample BarmaccomBMRX_R9_FD_160113 | JGI IMG/M metagenome (GOLD analysis project Ga0213876, IMG submission 160113) | Root-associated microbial communities from Barbacenia macrantha in rupestrian grasslands, the National Park of Serra do Cipo, Brazil - RX_R9 | ecosystem: Host-associated > Plants > Roots...
GCAGATCGATGCCCTGCTCCAGGCCCAGCCGAATAACCCGTATTTCTACGAATTGCGCGGCCAGGCCCTCTTGGAGGGCGGCCGGCCGGCGGAAGCCATCGCACCGCTGCGCAAGGCCGTGCAGCTCTCCAACAGCGCACCGCTCATCGAGATGTTACTTGGGCAGGCGCTCGTGGCCACGGAAAACAAGGCCTATACTGACGAAGCGATCACGATCCTGCGCGCGGCGGTGGCCCGGGAATCCGAGGCACCGCTGGGCTACGCGCAGCTTGCGATGGCATATGGCCGGAAGGGAGACTATGCGGAGGCTGACCTTGCCTCGGCGCAGGCTGCCTTCCTGCGCGGCGACAACAAGACCGCGCGCGAGCTCGCCTCGCGTGCAAAAACGCGTTTCGCCGTCGGGACGCCTGGATGGGTGAAGGCCGACGACATCGTCTCGGCCAAGCCGCTGCCGGGCCAGAGCAACAATTGAGAGCAGGATCAACTCACGGCACCAGGTCATTCCGACACGCCCGGCCCGCCATCACCAAAGAGGATGTAGTAAATGCCTTCGTTCCGACTGACCGTTGCCGCGCTTGCCGCCTTTGCCTTTTGCGGCGCGCCGCTCTCCGCCTCGGCGCAGAGTTTTTCCGACACCCAGCGCGGCGACATCGAGACGATCGTCCACAATTACCTGCTGGCGCATCCCGAGGTGCTCGAAGAGGCCATGGCGGAGCTGAACAAGCGCCAAGCCGCGGCCGATGCCGCCAAGCATGAGGCCACCATCACACAGAATGCCGATACGATCTTCAATTCGCCGCGCGGCGTGGTGCTCGGCAACAAGGATGGCGATGTCACCTTTGTCGAGTTCTTTGACTACAATTGCGGCTACTGCAAGCGCGCGATGGCCGACATGCTCGATTTGATGAAGGCCGACTCGAAGCTGAAGGTCGTGCTGAAGGAGTTTCCGGTGCTGAGCCAGGGCTCGGTCGAGGCCGCGCAGGTCGCGGTCGCCGTCCGCATGCAGGACCCCACGGGCAAGAAATATCTCGACTTCCACCAGAAGCTTCTGGGCGGCCGCGGCCCGGCCGACAAGGCGCGCGCCCTTGCGGTTGCCAAGGACGTCGGCCTCGACATGGCGAAGCTGGAAAAAGACATGGCGAGCCCCGAAGCCAAGGCGACCATCGAGGAGAATTTCAAACTGGCCGAGGACATGGGCATGAATGGCACGCCAAGCTATGTGATCGGCAAGCAGATCGTGGTCGGCGCGGTCGGCCTCGATGGCCTGAAGGAGAAGATCGGGATCGCGCGCTGCGGCAAGGCGACCTGCTAGCGCAGCTCCCTCCTCCATATCAGTTGACGTCGAAAATCCGGCTGCGGCGCAGCCGGATTTTTTGTTTGTGCCGGGACGCGGCTGCAGTGAAAGAAGAAGCGACGATGACGTCCGGGCGGGCGGCTTTGTTCCGATCATGCCGAAAAAAACAAACACTCGGGAACCGCCATCAACTGCGGAACACGGCCACCTCACTCACGTTGTCGGGCCGGGCAAAACCGATAATGTGAGGAGAGGAAGTATGATCAATCGTTTCTTGATCTCGGCCGCGGCTATTGCGCTGATCGCCGGAGCTCCTGCTGCGAATGCACAGGGCAACTCGAAGAGTGAAGGCGGTGCGGCGATGCAGCAGAGCGCACCATCCGGTGGCGCGGGTGGATCGACTGGCGCGGCAACCGAGAAGAACGCGCCCGGCGGCATGAAGTCGACTCAGTCTGAGCAGAAGTCGCCTGGTACGGCCAAGGGCCAGCGCGCCGAGGAGAACGCCCCGGGCCAGAAGTCGAAGGGCATGAGCTCGGAGAACGAGACCAAGGGGACCGCCGGCAACATGCGGAGCGAGGGCCGCGAAGATCGCGACAAGAACATGAAGGCCGAAGGTCGCGAAGGCCAAGAGAAAAACATGAAGGCCGAAGGCCGCGAGGGCCAGGACAAGAACCTGAAGGCCGAAGGCCGCGAAGGCCAGGACAAGAACCTGAAGGCCGAAGGCAAAGAGGGCCGCGACAGCAACATGAAGGCCGAAGGTCGCAACGCCAACACGAACGCGAATGTGACCACGGGTCAGGCCGGCGCCGGCGCAAAGCTGTCGACCGAGCAGCGGACCAAGATCAGCACCGTGATCCGCAACGAGCACGTTGCTCCCGTGACCAATATCGACTTCTCGATTTCGGTCGGCACCAAGGTTCCGCGCGAGCGGGTCAGCCTGCGGGCGCTGCCAAGCGAAGTCGTGACGATCTATCCGGAATGGCGCGGTTACGAGTTCTTCCTGGTCCGCGACGAGATCGTCGTGGTGGATCCGCGGACGCTCGAGATCGTGGCGGTCCTGCCGGCCTAACGGCGTTCGGCAGATCCAACCCCGGGGCGGGCAGCAATGCCCGCCTTTTTTTCAGTCGGGCTTCGGCCTGCCGCTGCCGCCGGGCCTCGCCAAGTCGGCTCTTTTCACAGCTTTTGCGTGCCGTTTTGCGAGCCGCATGAGGTATTTGGGCCACATGCCGGGCTGGGGAAAGGCTTCCCCTCGGGACCGATGTTACCTATAACCGGCGCCCACATCAGCCTTTAACCTCATTGCCGGGACCCGGATGGCCGACACCCCAGACCAGACCGCCGACAAGATCGTCTATATCCTCAACGGTCCAAACCTAAACTTGTTGGGGACCCGCGAGCCCGAGACCTACGGCCACGCCACACTGTCCGATGTCGAGGCCCTGTGCGTCCGGACCGCGGCCGAGTTCGGCCTCTCCGCCTATTGCCGGCAGTCGAACCACGAGGGCGGACTGATCGATCTCATCCACGAGGCCCGCGGCAGGGGCGCCGTCGGCATCATCATCAATGCGGGCGCCTACTCGCACACTTCGATTGCGCTGCACGATGCGCTGGTCGGTGTGAAAATCCCGACCGTCGAGGTTCACATCAGCAATATCCACGTCCGCGAGGAGTTCCGTCACCACTCCTTCACCGCGCGCGCCGCCTTTGCGAGCATTTGCGGTTTCGGCATCGACGGCTACCGCCTCGCGATATCGGGGCTTGCGGCACGCATCGGCGCCAAAGCGAAGGACAAGGCAAGAGCCTGACGCCTCCAAAAATCCATCCAAGCAGAGAGTTTTCGGATCAACACCATGGCGCGCCAGCCAGACGACAGCCCAAATGCAAAATTCTCCTCCGACGATAGCGCGCTGATCCGAGAGCTCGCGCTCCTGCTCGACGAGACCAGTCTCAGCGAGATCGAGATCGAACGTGCCGGCCTTAGGGTCCGGGTCGCGCGCAACATCAGCGTCGCAGCCGCGGTGCCGATGCCGATCCAGCACGCGGCACCCGTGACGGCGGCTCCCGCCGCAGCTTCGGCGGCCGCGGCCGATCTGTCGAAACATCCCGGCGTCGTGCCCTCGCCGATGGTCGGCACCGCCTATTGGGCGCCGGAGCCCGGGGCCAAGCCGTTCATCGAAGTCGGCAGCAAAGTGTCGGTGGGCCAGACGCTCCTGATCATCGAAGCGATGAAGACGATGAACCAGATTCCGTCGCCGCGCGCCGGCACGGTGACGCAGATCCTCGTCGAGGACGGCCAGCCGGTCGAATTCGGCGAACCGCTGGTGATTATCGAATAGGAGCGAATAGCGAATAGCGAGTAGCGAATAGTGCGGATCTTCTATTTGCTATTCGCTACTCCCTATTCGCTGAGACAGCATGTTTGACAAGATCCTCATAGCCAACCGCGGCGAGATCGCGCTCCGCATTCTCAGGGCCTGCAAGGAACTGGGCATCAATACGGTGGCGGTCCACTCCACCGCGGATGCCGACGCCATGCATGTGCGGCTCGCCGACGAGAGCGTCTGCATCGGCCCACCGCCGTCGAAGGACAGCTATCTCAACGTCCCCGCGCTGCTCGCCGCCTGCGAGATCACCGGCGTCGATGCGGTGCATCCGGGCTACGGTTTCCTGTCGGAAAATGCCCGCTTCGCCGAAATCCTCGCCGATCACAACCTGCATTTCATCGGCCCAAAGGCCGAGCACATCCGCCTGATGGGCGACAAGATCGAAGCCAAGAAGACCGCCAAGCGGCTCGGCATTCCCGTGGTGCCCGGCTCCGATGGCGCCATCGCAAATGCCGACGATGCGATGGGGATCACCAAGGCGATCGGCTTTCCAGTGCTGGTGAAGGCCGCCGCCGGCGGCGGCGGGCGCGGCATGAAGGTGGCACACACCGAGGCCGACCTGGCGCTGGCACTGACGACCGCGGCCAACGAGGCCAAGGCGGCGTTCGGCGACGCCTCCGTCTATCTGGAAAAATACCTGCAGAAGCCGCGCCACATCGAGATCCAGGTGCTCGGCGATGGCCGTGGCGGCGCCATCCATCTCGGCGAGCGCGACTGTTCGCTGCAGCGCCGGCATCAGAAGGTGTGGGAGGAAAGCCCCTCGCCCGCCCTTGATCCCGCCGCGCGCAAGAAGATCGGGACCACGGTCGCCAAGGCGATGCAGGACCTGAAATATCTCGGTGTCGGTACGGTGGAGTTTTTGTTCGAGGACGGCGAGTTCTATTTCATCGAGATGAACACCCGCATCCAGGTCGAGCATCCCGTCACCGAGATGATCACCGGCATCGACCTCATCCTCGAGCAGATCCGCATCGCCGCCGGCGGCGACCTGCCGCTCACCCAGGACGAGGTCGCGGTCACCGGACATGCCATCGAGTGCCGGGTCAATGCCGAAAACCCCGTGACCTTCCGCCCCTCGCCCGGAAAAATCCTGCAATATCACCCGCCGGGCGGCCTTGGCGTGCGCATCGATTCCGCCGTCTATCAGGGCTACGTCATCCCGCCCTATTACGATTCGCTGGTCGGCAAGCTGATCGTCCATGGCAAGACCCGGACCGAATGCCTGATGCGGCTGCGCCGTGCTCTCGACGAGATGGTCGTGGACGGGATCGAGACCACGCTGCCGCTGTTTCGCGCGCTGGTCCGGGAACCCGCTGTTATCGATGGCGACTATCATATCCATTGGCTCGAGCAGTATCTGGCGGGCCAGCAGCCGGGCTAGCGCGGCGGCCACCGGAATGGAACTTTTTGGGCCGGCGCAAACCTTTTCGCGGTTTGATCATTGCCGTTTCCGGAAAAACCTGCTTCGCAGTTTCCTGGATCCGGGCTTAGGCTTGGGCATTTTCCGCTCGGGGTCGCTTGCATTCCCCACGTCGCGACATGAGATTGCAGTGACGTCCGACACCCCTCACGAGCGCACCGTCGGCCAGATCCTGCTGTTGACCGCAGGGTTTTTGGTGCTGGTCGCGGTCTCGAGCGCGTCCGTGCTGCTGGTCAACAAGGCGCGCGACGACAATGCCGCCGTCGTGCATACGATCGAGGTGGAGAACCAGACCAACACGCTGCTCTTGGAGATCCGCCGCGCCGAGAGCAGTGTGCGCGGCTATCTCCTGACCATGGGCCCGGACTTCCTCAACGATTACGAGCAGGCGCTGGCCGCGATCACGCCCGAGCTCGACAAGCTCGAGCATCTTGCCGCCGACAATCCAATCCAGGCTGAAAACGTGCGCCAGTTGCGCACCGCGATCGCAACGCGGCTCGACCAGTTCGAGCGGGAGGTGGGCTTCTTCAAGCAGGGCGACCTGCCGAGCGCCGCAAACCTGGTCCGCGACGCGGCCGCCGGCGATACGACCACGACGATCCACGATCTCACGGACGCCATGCGGGCGGAGGAAGACCGGCTGTTCTTGCTGCGCACCGCCAATGCCGACCGGAGCCAGCAGCTGGCCTCGCTTGTGACCATCACGGGCTCGGGCCTGGTCGTGCTGCTGGCAGGTATTTCGATGTTCCTGATCCGGCGCTCCGCACATGCCCGCGACCGGGCGGAAAGGCAATTGCGCGAAAATAACCTCAATCTTGAGGCAACCGTCGATGCGCGCACGGCCGACCTGCGCGAGGCCAATGAGGAGATCCAGCGCTTCGCCTACATCGTCAGCCACGATTTGCGCGCGCCCTTGGTGAATATTATGGGATTTACCAGCGAGTTGGAGGAATTGCACCCCGGCATCTTCCACCGCATCGCTGCGCTCAGCCGGGCGCAGACGAGCGCCGCGGCACAGCCGATGATTGCCGACGGCGGCGAGATTCAGCTCGAACGTGCCGACAAGCAGCTTTCGGATGATTTCGTCGAGGCGCTTTCCTTCATCAAATCCTCGATCGGCAAGATGGACCGGCTGATCAGCGCCATTCTCAGCCTGACCCGCGAAGGGCGACGCGAGTTCTCGCCGGTTGCGGTCGACATGCGCGAGATGATCGACGGCATCGTGGCCAGTCACGCGCATCAGGCGGCCCAGGCGCAAGCGCATATTCAGATCGGCGCGCTGCCCAGAATCGAGAGCGACCGTCTGGCGCTGGAACAGATTTTTTCGAACCTGATCGACAACGCGATCAAATATCTGAAGCCGGGGGTCCCCGGCGAGATCGTGGTGCGCGGCCGAACCAAGCTCGGCTTCGCGATTTTCGAAATCTCCGACAACGGCCGCGGCATCGATCCCAGAGACCATCAGCGCATCTTCGATCTGTTCCGCCGTGCCGGGGTCCAGGACCGGCCCGGACAAGGCATCGGACTTGCCCACGTCCGCACCCTCGTGCGCCGCCTCGGCGGCACCATGTCGGTCGCCTCCGAGCTTGGCAGCGGCAGCACCTTCACGATCACCCTGCCGATCAAATGGACCGTCAACCGGACTGCAGCAGCATGACGTTGCCCGTGCCCGTGACCATCATCATGATCGAGGACGACGAGGGGCATGCGCGCCTGATCGAGCGCAACATTCGCCGTTCCGGCATCCACAACGAGATCATCCCGTTCGCGACCGGTGCGGACGCGCTAAAATACCTGTTCGGCAGCGATGGTGACGCGGGAAAGCACGAGGGACAGGGGCTTTTGATCCTGCTCGATCTCAATCTGCCCGACATGACCGGGATCGAGATCCTGCGGCAGGTCAAGGAAAACAGCATTTTGAAGAGCGCGCCCGTCGTGGTCCTCACCACCACGGACGATTCGAGCGAAATCAAGCGTTGCTACGAGCTCGGTTGCAATGTCTACATCACCAAGCCGGTGAATCATGAAGGCTTCGCCAACGCCATCCGTCAGCTCGGGCTGTTTTTCTCTGTCATCCAGGTTCCATCGACCGAACCATGAACCAAGCCCCGCCCACCCTGCTCTACATCGATGACGACGCGGCGCTGGCTCGCCTCGTCGAGCGCGGCCTGGCGCGGCTCGGCTTCAAGGTGATCCATGCAGCCAGCGGCGAAGAGGGGCTCAAGCGTCTGCGCGGTGGCGGCATCGACGTCATTGCGCTCGATCAGGTCATGCCGGGTCTCGACGGCCTCGACACGCTCACGCAGATTCTCGCGATCCCGGGGGCACCGCCGGTCGTATTCGTCACCGCCTCGCAGGACTCCTCGGTTGCGGTCACCGCGCTGAAGGCCGGCGCGGCCGACTACCTCGTCAAGGATGTGCAGGGCGCCTTCATTCCGCTGCTGCATGTCGCTGCCGACGGCGCCTTGCGGCAGGCGCAGCTGCAGAAGGCCCGCGACGAGGCCGAGGCCGAGGTGCATGCCTCGCGCGACCGTTACGCCGCGCTCGCCGCCGAACAGGAGGTGTTGCTGCGCGAAGTCAACCATCGCGTCGGCAACTCGCTGCAGATCATTGCCTCGCTGCTGCACCTGCAGGCCGCCTCCGCCACCCAGGACGACGTTAAGGCGGCGCTGACCAATGCCATGGGCCGCGTCGCCGCGGTCGCCCAGGTACACCGCCGGCTCTACACCTCGCACGACTTCAAGAGCGTCCTGCTGAATCTGTATCTGGAGTCCCTGCTCGACGATCTCAGGAGGTCGGCGGAGGGCAACAAGATGTCACGGCTGACCTTGACCGCGAAGCCGATCGAGGTCGATCCCGACCGCGCGGTGGCGATCGGCATCATCGTCAACGAGCTGGTGATGAACGCGGTGAAATATGCCTATCCCGACGGCGCCGGGCCCATCCATGTCGACGTCGCCCCCGATGATGACCACATCGTGCTGTCGATCGCGGACGAAGGCGTCGGGGTGAATGCGAGGTCCGATCCCCGCTCCACCGGGATGGGGCAGCGCATCGTCAGCGCCATGGCAGCAAAGCTGGATGCGTCCGTCGAGCGCGATCCCGACCACGAGGGAACGCGGATCGTGCTGCGGTTTCGCTGCAGCAAGATCCCTCCGGGCAAGCCCGCCTCGGCGAATTGACCATGCAGCACCGGGACACGGTCTGTCCCCCTTCGCCCTCGTGCCCCGACCCTGCTATGCTCTGATGCAATGACCTCACGCGAGACAGCCGCATCTGAGATTACCCCGGAAGTGCTGCTGCGCGCCTATGCCTGCGGCATCTTCCCGATGGCCGAGAGCGCCGACGATCCGAGCCTGTTCTGGGTCGAGCCGGAAATGCGCGGCATCATTCCGCTCGACGGCTTTCGCGTCGCCTCGCGCCTCGCCCGGACCGTGCGCTCGGACGCATTCACGGTCACCGTCAATCAGGCCTTCGCCGCCGTCATCACCGGCTGCGCCGCGCCGCAGGAGGGACGCGAGGAGACCTGGATCAACCGGCGCATTCGCGACCTCTATACCGGCCTGCACCGGCTGGGCCACTGCCACAGCGTCGAGGTCTGGCGCGACGGCGACCTCGTCGGCGGCCTCTATGGCGTGAGCCTCGGCCGCGCCTTTTTCGGCGAAAGCATGTTCCACCGCATCCGCGACGCCTCGAAGGTCGCCCTGGTGCATCTGATCGCGCGCCTGATCGCCGGCGGCTTCGAGCTTCTGGACACGCAATATGTGACCGAGCACCTCAAGACCTTCGGCGCGATCGAAATCCCGCGCCGCCGCTACACCGCCCTGCTCGACAAGGCGATCCGCGGCCAGGCGGCGGATTTTTCGAAGCTGCCGGTCGACCGGCCGATCCTGGGCACTGAGGCGCTCGCGATCATCGCGGGTAGGTAGGCACGCACTTGTCCCACCGTCGTTCCGGGGCGATGCGAAGCATCGAACCCGGAACCTCGAGATTCCGGGTTCATCGCTGCGCGATGCCCCGGAATGACAATCAGCGGAAGATCGAGAACAGGCCGCCCGGCTGCTGTTGCGGCGGCGGAGGTGGCGGCGGAGGCTGCTGCTGAGTCTGCTGATAGGGCTGTTGGGGCTGAAGCTGCGGCGGCGGCGGACGCGGCGCCGTCTGCTTCTGCTGCGGCGGACGCTTCTGGCCGGCCGGTGCGGCCGGCGGCTTCGGCGGGTCGGGCTGCGCGCTCACGATCGTGGTCTCCGGCCCTTTGCAGTCGGTCAGCCAGATGTCGTAAATCGGATGCTCCACCGCATGGAGGCCGGGGCTAGCCGCGAACATCCAGCCGGAAAAGATCCGCTTCACCTCGCCCTGCAGCGTGATCTCGTCGACCTCGACAAAGGCATCGGTGTTGGCCGCTTCGGTCGCCGGCCGGGTATAGCAGGCATCGGTCTTCACCCGCAGCGCGCCGAACTGCACCGTCTCGCCGATGTCCTCGTCGAAATTGATGATGCGGCCGGTGATCTTGTCGAGACCGGAAAAGCTCGCCTTCTTGTTGATGATCTTTTGCGCCGGCGGCTCGGTCACCACCTCGTCACCGGGCTGCAGCGATGCGGGCGTCTGCGGCACGTTCTTCGGCAGCGCCGCGGCGGGCGGCGCAGGCCCGCCCCTGGTATCAGGCGGGGCAGCCGCAACGGCCGGCGGCGCGTTTTGCGGCACCACAGTGGTCCCCGGAGGTGGCGGCAGCGGCTGCGACTGCACCGGTCCCGGCAACGCCGAGCCCTGCTGACCCTGATAGGAACGGTTTGGCGCGGGCAGCACCCGGCCCTGCGGCAGGGCCGGCACTTCCTCGTCGTCCTCGATCTGCGGCTGGGGCTGGCCGCCGCGCGGAACGCTGCCGGGCGGCCGCAGCGGCTGGTCAGAGAAGATGTTGCCGATCTGCGCCCGCGCCTCCGGCGCGAACGGGATGGTGGCAGCGGCCAGAAGGACCGCAAAACCGGTCAAAGCGATGGTTCGAAACATCTCGCACGGCTTTTACAGGCGAATCGGGCGCTTGAATATCGTACCGCGTAGGTGCCGTTCGCCGCCTGGTGATTTGCAGCCCTCCGTTAACACGCCGAATACGGCGGGGGAAGGGCGCGCGGTTCCAGCTCCCCACTGTTCACCCAGTTCCATCAATGGGATAGTTCAAATCCGACAAGCCGGCGCACCCGCGCCGGACAGCATCCGGAGCAACCGGACACAAGATTTGAGGAAATCACATGCCAGACCGAATCCGACTGGACGGCAGGGTTGCCGTCGTCACTGGGGCTGCCGGCGTCATCGGGGCGGCGACCGTTCGCCTGCTCGCGGAACGCGGCGCACGCATCGTCGCGATCGATCGCAGGACGGAAGATCTCAAAGCTGTCATCGGCGATCTCCCGGCTTCCGCGGAGGCGGTCGCGGTCGGCGCCGATGTGACGGTCGAGGACGATGTCCTCCGCTATGTCGGCGTCGCCATGGACCGCTTCGGCCGCATCGACGTGTTCTTCAACAATGCCGGCATCGAGGGCGAGGTGAAACCGATCACCGACTATTCGCTTGACGCCTTCCGCCGGGTCATCGACGTCAACGTGGTCGGCGTCTTCCTGGGTCTCAAGCACGTGCTCGCGGTGATGCTGAAGCAGAACGCCGGCAGCATCATCAACACCGCTTCGATCGCGGGGCTGTTGGGATCGCCGCACACCGCGGTCTACAGCGCCAGCAAGCATGCGGTGATCGGGCTCACCAAGA
>Ga0213876_10002471_pt1 | contig 10852 bp, 10 predicted proteins | sample BarmaccomBMRX_R9_FD_160113 | JGI IMG/M metagenome (GOLD analysis project Ga0213876, IMG submission 160113) | Root-associated microbial communities from Barbacenia macrantha in rupestrian grasslands, the National Park of Serra do Cipo, Brazil - RX_R9 | ecosystem: Host-associated > Plants > Roots...
GAACAGGCGTGGGCGTCAATCTTAAATATAGAGGGAGTTGCGGTCAGATCCGCTCATCTACTGCAGCGCGCCTGACCGTTTTGCACGCGTTTCGGCAGGCTCATCGCCCAGGTGGCGATCAGGGATTAAATAGTTCACCACGTAATCACGGACTGCATCGGGGAGCGGCGTCATAGGCGCATCGAATCCCGCCTGCCGAAGCTTACTCATATCCGCGCATGTGTAGTACTGATATTTATCCTGCAGCTGCTCCGGCATCTCGATGAACTTAATATTCGGCGCTTGCCCAAGCGATGTGAAGATCGCTTTCACCAATGCCAGCCAGGTATTCGCCTGCCCGGAGCCCACGTTGAACAGCCCCCCTCCATCTACGTGCTCCGCTAAGTAGATGGTGGCCGCTACTGCGTCCTTCACATACAGAAAATCACGCTGCTGCTCGCCATGGTTAAACTCGGGCCGGTAACTCTTAAACAGCGAGACATGGCCGGTTTCGAGTATCTGATAGTACGCCTTGTGCACCACGCTGCGCATATCGCCCTTGTGTTCTTCATTCGGGCCGAAGATATTGAAGTACTTCAGGCCAGTAATCAGGTCGAGGAGGCCGCTGCGTTGCGCGTAGCAATCGAACAGGTGTTTCGAATAGCCGTACATATTCAGCGGGCGAAGCGTTTCCAAAGGAATCGCCTCGGAAACAATAGACTCCAGACACCCATACGTTGCAGCCGATGATGCGTAAACAAACCGCGCACCGGATTCCAAAGCAAAGCGCGCCAGCGTCTTCGTATATTCAAAGTTATTTCGAATCAGATAGGCAGCATCGGTCTCTGTCGTTGAAGAGCACGCGCCAAGGTGAAAGATGAAAGCAATATCTTCGAACAACTGCGGCGAAACCTCCGCGCGCATCAAAAGGTCGTCGGCTTCAAGGTAGTCGGCAAACTGCAATGGCGCCAGATTACGCCACTTCTCCTGCTCGCCCAGGAAATCCGCGACCAGAATGTTTGTAATTCCTCTGCGGTTTAGCTCCCAGATGAGCGCGCTGCCGATAAATCCGGCGCCGCCAGTCACAAGAATACGGCCCTTCGCGAGATCTGTCATTTCTGGTGACCACCGCCCACAATGAGCAAGGGAACGCCGATACGATGCCGAACGGCGTTGATGGTAGTACCGAATATTAAATCCTTGATACCGCGGTGACCGTGAGAAGCCATTACCACCAGGTCGGGTTGCACATCTTGCGCGGCAGCGACGATTTCCTTGGCCGGGCTGTTGCCGTGCCGCACCACCACCTGGACACTGACGTTCTGCGCGCGCAACGAGCCGACAATGTTGTCCAGATACTGCTGGCCCTCTGCGATCTCCGCAGTTGAGGATTGCGACCCGAATAGCTGACTAGTAACGCCCTCTTCCACGTGCAATAAGACAATGCGAGCGTCGTGAAGTTTGGCCAAAGAGACTGCGTTTCCAACCGCATCCTGATCGGCGTCGCTGTGATCCAACGGAACCAGAATGGTTGAGTATGACGGTGGCACACGGAAAGCGGTTGCGGGCTGCTCCACCGTAACAGCGACCCGCTGCGCAGGCGCAGGCACTCGGCCAAAGCGCGGCCAAAAACTGATATAGCCGAGAAATAGCGAGAACGCCAGCGCAACGATTGCGGTCGTGGCCAGGAACAACGGGCGGTAAGTGCCGACCTGCGCATTCCAAATGGATCCTTGGCTCCAAAGCCACCAGACATTCAATGCGAGGATGAAAATGGCGCAAAGCCACGCGCCCGTCTTCAGCCAAACGCCATTTGCGAATTCGCCCATACGCCTGCGATCGGAAGTTAGATGCAGCAGGGGAATAACTGCGAACGGTAATTGTAGGCTCAGCACCACCTGGCTGAAGATCAAAAGCTGGTAACTGCCCGCTTCACCGGCGAAGTAAATAGTCAAAGCTGCGGGCGTGATGGCCAGGAACCGTGTGATGGCCCGCCGCAGCCAGGGCTGAATACGGAAATGGAGAAACCCCTCCATCACGATTTGGCCAGCCATGGTGCCGGTTAGAGTGGATGATTGACCCGAGCAGAGTAAAGCCGCTCCGAAAAGCACGCTTGCCATCGTCGTTCCCAACAGCGGGGCCAAAAGCTGATGCGCCTGCTGGATTTCGGTCACCACTATGTGACGGGTGAAGAAAACCGCCGCTGACATGATCAGGATGGCGGCATTGACAAAGAGCGCGCCGTTCAGAGCCAGCGTAGAGTCGACCAGGTTGTAACGGCACGCCACCCGTTTCTCTTCCGCTGTATTGCCAAGGCGTCGCGTCTGTACTAAGGCCGAGTGCAAATACAGATTGTGCGGCATTACGGTGGCGCCGAAAATGGCCACTGCTATGTAGACGCTGCTCGAATTCAGGCGCGGCATCAGGCCGTGTAGAATGTCGCCGGCGTTCGGATGCGAAAGGAAGATCTCGAATGCAAAACACCCGGCGATCGTTGCAATTAAGACGAGCACGAACGCTTCCACGACGCGAATTCCAACGCGCGTGAACCACAGGATGAGCAGCGTGTCAGCAGCCGTAACCAGCACGCCAATCAATAACGGAAGATGAAACAGCAGATTTAAACCGATTGCGGCGCCCAGCACTTCAGCCAGATCGCAGGCTACGATCGCAATCTCGGAGAGAATCCACAGTATGTAGCTGACCGCCCGCGGATACTCATCCCGGCATGCTTGGGCCAGATCGCGGCCCGCGACGATACCCAGCCTCGCGCTCAGCGTTTGCAGCAGAAGAGCAACGATGTTCGAAAGAACCAGCACCCATATCAGGCGGTAGCCGAAGCGCGCGCCGCCTTCCAGGTCCGTCGCCCAGTTTCCCGGGTCCATGTAACCGACGCTGACCAGGTAAGCAGGGCCCGCAAACGCAAGCATGCGTCTCCACGTATGGGCATGGGAGGTGTGAATGCTGCCGTGTACTTCTGGCAGCGAATACCCCTGCGACTCCGCAGACCGACCACCAAGCATCACTTTCTAGTATGGCGAACCGGCGGAGTTGTCTCTCACGTAGACAACTGCTATCGCACCCGAAACGCGCAACTGGTGGGTAATTTAGTCGCAGGGGATCATTCGTCCCGCAAAGTTTGTGCCGGATCGATGCGCGCGAGACGCATCGCGGGTATTAGGCTCGCGACGGAAGCAACCGCAATCAACAGCAGAGCTACTGTAGCGAACGTCACCGGGTCACCCGCTTTAACGCCCCAAATCATGCTTCTCAGGAGCCGCGTCACGAAGAACGCCAGGATCAAACCGGTTCCAACTCCGCCGATGGACAACATGATCCCTGGGGCGGCCGCGTGACGAACGATCCCCGACAAAGTTGCTCCGAGTGCGAGGCGAATGCCCATTTCGCGCGTACGCTGTGCAACCGACTCTGCAATCAGACCGTAAACACCGATTGCCGCAAGAAGTGTACCGAGGCCCGCCAGCACGGAAAACAGTGTCGCGTGGTAGCGCTGCTCCTGCACAGAAGCGCCTGCGACTGCTTCCATGCTGTGGAATGACGAAAACGGCAGGCGTGGGTCAATCGCCGTCAGCGCATGCCGCATAGCATCAGGCAGTCCGGGAACATCAGCTCGAGTGCGCACCATCCACACCGGGGAGAACCAGACGTTTGCAATCGCAAACAGATCATCCGGTACCTGACTCGCCGGGACATACATCTGCGGAAAGGCGTCGATCGGACCCCACTTCCCACCCCATCCGCTCTTTTGCTGAACGTCGCTTACGACACCAACAATCCGCCAGTCCTTGCCTGATGTTTTGATGATGCTGCCAACCGGATCGCGACTGTTCTTCAGGTACTCGCGGACGAATGCCTTATTCACTACCGTGACGGGCGCGGTGTTCGCCGTATCCGAAGCCCTAAAAACACTTCCGCGCAGCACGTGCATACGCAGGGTGTGGAACATTCCAGGTGTGGCATAGGTGAACGCCACACCGCAGAAGTGATGGCCCAGTTCCACTCCGTTCACTGCCGTGATGCAATCATTCACCGGACGTCCGTACGGCGGGCTCAGAGCCACTGCAGCAGATTCCACGCCCGGAATCTGCTCCATGCGATCGACCGATTCCTGGAACAGCCGCGCGCCCTTGTGCGCGGTTTTGTAGCGAGCGTCTTCGAGCGAAGCTGACGCGACGATCAGGTGATGCGGATCAAACCCCGGATCACTGCCCACTAGTGTGGCGAAGGTGCGGATTAGCAGCCCGGCCGAAACAACTAGCACTACCCCGAGCGTCACCTCGGCGAAAACGAGCGCCTGCCGCTTCCACTGGCGGCGGCTACCGGCCGTGTTGCGCCCCGCCTCTGACAAGGCGGATCGCAGATCGACCGACGTCGTCTCCAGCGCGGGGAAGAGTCCGAAGAGAACGCTCGTCGCAAGTGAGACGGCGAGCATGACGAGCATAATAGGCGCGTCGAGCGTGACCGAACCCCAGGTCTCGAACGCACCCGGATTCAGGCCTATCAAAGCCTGCAACGCGTAATGACCGATCATGATGCCGATGAATCCACCGCCGAGCGCCAGCAGAATGCATTCGGCCAGAAGCTCCCCGATAATGTTTGTGCGCGTGGCGCCCAACGCCAGCCGCGTTGCGATTTCGCGAGACCGCGAGTGGGCGCGCGCCAGCAGAAGTCCTGCTATGTTCACGCAACCGATAAGCAGCACGATTCCCACTGCGCCCCACATCAGCCGAACACTTCGTCGAATGTCGTAGGTCTCGCCGGCCTGCAACGGCATCGCCTGCTCTTCGAAGTGAACGCCCGGCGCCTTCTGCTGCTCGAAGTACTGGTGCATGATTGCGTTCAGTTGGCCATCGGCAGCTGCAAATGTTACTCCAGGTCTCAGGCGCGCAATCACCTCATAGTTATCGCCGCCGCCTTCGCCAGTCGTAGTGGGATGCAGCGGGGTCCAGACGTCAATGCGCGCGGCATTGCCACTGATGTCGTGACTCGGCGCGACGAATCCTGCCGGCATCACTCCGACCACCGTGTGAGGCTCGCCGCCTAATTCAATCGTCCGGCCGATAATGTGTCGGTTTCCATCGAACAACCGCTTCCACAAACTGAAGCTCAGCACCACTAACGGTGGCCCATTAGGCACATCTTCGGGGCGCGTAAATTCGCGACCAACCAAGGGCGCCACGCCAAGCACGTGGAAGAAATTCGCGCTGACCCGCTCGTTGTTCACATACTCTGCGTGGTTGTTTGCGAAAAGATTAATGCCGGCGACTCCGCCGAATACCGCCGCGTCTACCGTAGTTGCGTGGTCACGCACAAGTTCCCACTGCCGGCCGTTTTGTGAGGTATCAACGTCCGACGCCTCGGCGGCACGCTGAACTGTAGAAATCACCGCCAGGCGCTGTGGAGCAGGATAAGGAGGAGGTCGGAAAAAGAGAGCATCGACGATCGTGAACACCGCAGTGTTCGCCCCGATGCACAGACCCAAGGTCGCCAAAACCGTGATGGTCAAAGACGGTCGCTTGCGAAGTTGGCGCCCGGCATATCGGAAGTTGGCAGACAGAGACATCTCTCCAAAGTGGGCACAGCATCGGCCACCCCACGCTCCTTTTGTCCCAAGGCTTTGGAGGGGCAGACGCCGCTACGATGTCCGTTTGCGGGACGGCGACTGTTCGCGTCGGCGGCTATAATTGCGGGGATAACAACGAGGGGCTACTTCAATCCTGCGGACGCGGTGATGCTGGCAGCGCCCGCAGGATTATACGTTCGTTTTTAGACGGTTGTTACCCTACGAGGACGCGGAACATCACTCTCGGCGTAGTCGCCCGAGGCTTCTCCGGCCGAGGACACATCCTCGGCGCCGGTGTGCTTCAGAACGTCCTTTGCCTTCCCGACCCAGTCGCTGTTGTCGCAGTGCACAGAAAGCAGAATTCCACCTTCCTTGATCCGGCCTTCATAGCGTTTCGCTTCGTACTCGGGAATTCCCATACCAATCAGCGCGCCCACTATGCCCCCAACAACGCCGCCCGAACCGATTCCGGCCAGGGCTCCCATGATCGGGCCAGCAGCGATGAATGGCCCAAGACCGGGGATGGCAAGGGCGCCAATGCCCGCAAGCAGCCCCAGCGTTCCGCCGATCACGCCGCCGGTGACGACGCCCGTCGTTGTGCCTTCCGGCGCCTTCGTCTGCTTCTCGTGAGCGAAGTCTTTGGTCCCCACGTTGTCTTGCAACAACACCGAGATGTCTTCGCTGCGGAACCCGTCCGCTATCAGACGGTCCACTGCATTCTCTGCCGACGTGCGGTCAGCATATATTCCATATACTGCTGTGTTCTTTCCTGCCATAGTTTGTTGTCCTTTTGTCTACTGAACTTACTTGTGATCGCCCTTCACGGTTATCTGGTTATCCACATTGCCATCCCCCGCATACTTACGGGCATGCTCTTCGATGGCGTGCTTCTCATCGTCGGAATGCACCGGTCCCCTCAGCGTCACTTTTCCATGCGTGGCGATGATCTTTACGTTGTGACCGTATGTAGAGATGGCCTTGTCTCGAACCACGTCGCGACGAATGTTCTTCATCATGTCTCTATCCGACAGATTGTTCTTCGCCCGGTCCGCGGTTGGTGAGTTCGTGTCCCGATCCTGCTTGTTGACAGCGGTGTTATCGGGTGGCCGGTTTTGCCACGCTCCTGCGCTCAGCGGCAGCATCAAAGCTGTCCCAAGCGCAAAAACACACACGGCGGGTGCGAATTTACTGCGCATTGTTTTCCTCCGGACATCTCGAAAGCACGGTGACTGCCAATCCGCCGAACAGGCCGAACTGTGTGCCTACGTGCCTAAGCTGTTGAATCGAGAAAGCCGTGCCCAGCCGCCATCCTGCGAAGGACCTCCCACGCACTTACACATGCAGTAAAAGCAGCAAGCCCTAGCGTAGTTTTTGCCGCTTCACTGCTGATACTGTATTGCCTGGAGGAGCAGATGCGGACACAGAAGATTGCAGCGTGGTTACTTATTTCGCTCGCTGCTGCAGCGACCAGTTGCGCCCAAGAGCAGAGACCCAGTCCGCCGGCAACGGCAGACGTCACACTAGCTGGGAAAACCATCAGCATTAAGTACAGCCGGCCATCCATGCGCGGTCGAAAAATCATGGGCGACCTGGTGCCGTATGGGCAGGTCTGGAGAACCGGCGCTAATGAAGCTACCAGCCTGGTCACTCCCGTAGCGCTCAAAATAGGCACAGCAGACGTGCCGGCCGGCGAATATACCCTATGGACTCTTCCTTCCGAAGGCGCCTGGAAGCTCATCGTCAACAAAGAGACCGGCCAGTGGGGTACGAACTACAACGCCGACAAGGACCTGGTGCGCGTCGACATGCAGAAGGCTGCGCTCGATCATCCGGTCGAGCAGTTTCTAATCTCCTGGAAAAAAAACGGCGACCGTAAAGCCGATCTGGTTCTCGAGTGGGAGCGGACCCGCGTCTCGGTTGCCGTAGAGAGCGAGAATAAATAAAACAGCAACGGCGAGTCGGCCGAAACAGTCAGTCCGTGCGCAGGGCGACCATTGGATCGAGATACGCGGCTCGACGTGCGGGAAGATAGGCGGCCATGAGTGCCACGAGGGCGAGAATTGCAGGCACAACTACAAACGTCAACGGATCTCGAGGACTGATTTGGAAGAGCATTCCCCGCAGCAGGCCCGTAAAAGCAAGAGCTCCACTGATGCCCAAAAGGACGCCAGCAGTCACCGGAGGCGCGGCCGCACGAATGATCAAAGATACAACTCGGGCTGGCGTCGCACCGATTGCTACGCGTACACCGATCTCGCGCGTCCGTTCGGAAACGGCGTAAGCGAGGATGCCGTAGATCCCGATGGCCGCAAGCAGTAACGATGCCGCAGAAAAACCAGCTAACAGAAGCGTACTGAAATGTTGGCGCGAAAAGGTATCGGCGATTACTTGATCCATCGTCCGAATATCCGCGATGGGCTGCGCGGGATCGATGCTCCGGATAACGCGCCTGATCGGCTCGGCCTCAGCTAGCGGATTGCTGTTGCAGCGAACGACAATCACCATGCGATTGTAGGCCAAATGAGCGTGCGGATAATACACGTTGGAGTCGGAGGTTGGTCGAGCGTCTGATCCTTCACGTCGCCAACCACACCAATGATTTGACCGAACGGATTGTTTTCTTCCATCCACGCGCTGATCTGCTGATCGAGGGGGTTGGCCGTACCCGAATACTTGCGCACGAATGCCTGGCTGACGATGAAACGGTGAGGGGACTCTTCAGTATTGTCGGCCGCGTTAAAATCACGACCGCTCAACAGCGGAATGCCCATGGTTCGGAAATAGTCAGGTGAGACTGTGCGAATCGTGGCCTCGAGATGCTCGCCAGGCTTGGGCTGAGGACGGCCCGCAATCAAAACGAACGTCCCTGGCGACATGCCATTGAATGGCAGGTGGCTGACTGCGCTGGCGGCCCGCACTCCCGGCAATGAATCGATTTCCCGCACCGCCCGCGCAAAAAACTGGATGCTATGCGATGGTTTCGAGTCGCCTGCGCCGGAAAGCGAGACGCGCAAAGTGAGCAGATTCGCTGCTTTGATGCCGGGATTCACACTTTGGAGTTCTTCTAAGCTGCGAAAAAGCAGCAAGGCCCCGCTCAATAATATGACGGATAGCGCAATTTCCCCTCCGACAAACCAGGCGCGGAGATGACTCTTGCCACCGATGCTTGAGCGGCCATCGATTTGCAGTTTTTGAACTAACTCGCTACGCGAACCAGCCAAAGCCGGAGCAAGACCGAACAGAATGCTCGTCAAAGAGGCCAGGCAAGCGGCAAAGAAATAAATCCGCGTGTCGATGACAATTTCCAGCGATTGTGTAAGATCCTTCGGAGCCAGGAAGACAAGACCCGTTACGGCCCATCTCGCGAAAAGTATTCCTAGTGCACCGCCCATAAGGGCAAGCAAGATGCTTTCGGTCAATAGCTGATGGACGAGTCGCTGGCGCCCGGCTCCAAGAGAAACACGCAGGGCCATTTCTCGCTGCCGCGACGTGTAGCGCGCTAAAAGCAAGCTGGCCACGTTTGCGCATGCCACGGCTAACAAAAGACCTACCGCAGCTAAAAGAACGAGCAGCGACGGTTTCACATTGCGCACCAGAGCGTCACGAAGCGGTTCAAGCGTGACCGTCCAATCTTTGTTGAAGTCCGGGTCATCGATAGCACGCTGGCGGGCGATGACGGACATTTCCTCTTGCGCTTGCCGGAGCGTGACGCCCTGCTTCAGACGAGCGAGGCACCAGAGCCAACGACCCTCTCCGCCGTTTTGCGCCGGAGTGACATACAAAGGCGACCAGATGTCGATGTTGCGATCTTGAAAATAGAAATTGGCAGGTAGAACGCCTACAATTGCTCGCGGTCGACCGCCGAACTGGACTCGCTTGCCGATAATAGCCCTATCGCCGCCGAACCAACTTTGCCAAAGGCGAAAGCTGATTAATACGACCGCATCAGATCCGCGACGAGTCTCTGCTTCCGTGAAACGGCGGCCGAGGATCGGCTGGACGCCCAAGAGCGGCAGCAGATGTGCATCGGCGTCGATGTCGCCAAATTCCTCGGCCCGTTCGTTATCGCCGAGCACGGCATGGCCGGTGGAAAAAACCGCCAGCTCTTGAAAAACGTCGTTTCGATCTTTCCAAACAAAGTAATTTCTCGGCGCCACGATTCCGTGCAAAAAATGTGTCCGCGGATTTTCTTCCCACAGCATGGCAAGTTGCGATGAGTGGTGACAGGGGAGCGGCCGCAGAAGCAGGTTGTCAGCGACAGTATAGATAGCCAGGCTTGTGCCCAGGCCGAGTGAAAGCGAAAGAATAGCTGTGAGAGTGAATCCAGGATTGTTCCTGAATCCTCGCAACGCGTAGCTTAGATCCTGTCCAAACTATTCCACGAACGCCCAACTCCAAGTGGCGCGAGTGTTCTCCTTAACCCGGGTGACGTTTCCCAAATCGCGCCGGGCAGCCCACTTAGCTTGTTCCTTGTCGACCCCTTGCGCCTGACGCTCGTCTGCCTCCTGCTCCAGGTGGAACTGAAGTTCGTCGCGAAGCTCAGCCTCCTTGCGGCGACGTTGCAGCAACCAACTCAACTTGCGAAGGAGTGAGCTCATGCTCCCTCCTGATCCAGTGGGCTCAAGATCAATCCCACGGCTCGGGCGAACGCGACCCACTTCGATTGTTCGATTTGGAGTTGTTTACGCCCGCTCGGTGTAAGGCGGTAATATTTGGCGCGCTTGCCTTTGTCGGAAAGCTCCCACGACGCTGCTACCCAACCCTTCGCCTCAAGCCGATGGAGAGCGGGGTACAAAGAACCGGTCTCCACCTGAAGCAAGTCTTCGGATGTGCGCTGGATGTGTTTCGCCACGGCATGACCGTGCGCGGGTCCAGTCAGCAGGGTTCGAAGAATCAGGACGTCAAGAGTGCCTTGTAGAAGCTCTACACGCGAAAGCGAAGTGCCGCGGCTCATTGTGTAGCTATTCTACCTCATATTGTGTAGAGTGGTTACACAACTTAGCCGGGATTCCGCAGAATCGAGGGGAATCAGCGCTAGCTGATCTTCTCGGCGATTGACTTGGCTTGCACGAATTGCAGCAGATAGTCCGGGCCGCCGGCCTTTGAATCAGTGCCCGACATGTTGAATCCACCAAACGGATGCGCGCCCACCATCGCGCCCGTGCACTTGCGATTGATGTACAGGTTGCCTACGAAGAACTGCTTCTTGGCCTTTTCGGCCTTCGCCGCGTTGGTGGTAAACACAGCGCCGGTGAGTCCGTATTCGGAATCGTTGGCCAACTGCAGCGC
>Ga0213876_10002472_pt1 | contig 10849 bp, 9 predicted proteins | sample BarmaccomBMRX_R9_FD_160113 | JGI IMG/M metagenome (GOLD analysis project Ga0213876, IMG submission 160113) | Root-associated microbial communities from Barbacenia macrantha in rupestrian grasslands, the National Park of Serra do Cipo, Brazil - RX_R9 | ecosystem: Host-associated > Plants > Roots...
CGTGGACGTCACCAGGGAACCAATTCCGGTTCTGCCGACCGTTCACTACAACATGGGCGGCATCCCGACGAACTACATGGGCGACGCACTGACCCTCAAGGATGGCGATCCGGATACCGTGATTCCCGGCCTCATGGCGGTGGGCGAGGCGGCCTGCGTTTCGGTACACGGCGCCAACCGGCTTGGTTCCAACTCGCTGATCGATCTCGTGGTGTTTGGAAAGGCGTGCGGTATCCAGGCCGCCAGGGCGATAACACCCGGCGAAACCCATCCGGAATTGCCGAAGGATGCCGGCGAGCACGCACTCGCGCGTCTGGACAAATATCGCTACGCGGACGGCAACGCGCCGACCGCGGGGATGCGGCTCGCTCTCCAGCACGCGATGCAGGAGGACGCGGCGGTCTTCCGGACCGGAGAGACGTTGAAGGCCGGGATGAAGCGCGTGGACGAAATCTATGCCGGGCTAAAAGACATCTCGGTGTCCGACCGCTCGCTCGTTTGGAACTCCGATCTCGTAGAGACTTTGGAGTTCGAAAACCTTATCCAGCAGGCGGTTGTCACCGTGGAAGGTGCGATAGCGCGCGAGGAAAGCCGCGGGGCACACGCGCGCGAAGATTTTCCCCAGCGCGACGACCAAAACTGGATGAAGCACACCCTGGCCTGGATCGATCCGGCCACGGGCTGGGCACGGCTGGACTACCGGCCGGTCCACACGCGCACGCTCACCAACGATGTCGAGTACATCCCGCCCAAGGCCCGGACTTATTGAGGCTATTTCCGCTTGCGGGCCGTGTAGCCGTTCTCAAGATGCTCGCGGGCACGGATGAGCCCGGCACAGCAAAGCAGTGCCGTCGATACATGGACGGTCTTTACTGGGTATGGCTGTTGTCGCGCTGAGGGCCTACTATGGATCGTGCCTCTGCGCGGGGATTAGTCATGAATTGCCGAAAAGCAGCGGCCATCGCCGCGCTCGTATTGGTTGCGGCATCATCGCAGGTGAATGCTGCCCTCGTCATTTCTTCGGAAGCAACTCATGGAGTGACGTGCTCAGGCGGCACCTGCAAAGCTACCGCTCAATCGGCAGTTCTTAATGTCTCCACCGTGAAGAGTCTTCTGGCGGCGGGTCCGGTGTCTCTGCAGAGTACGAACATTGCGCTGGATGTCGTCATCAATGCCGATATCGCCTGGCCGCAAAAATATGGACTGCTGCTCGATGGATATAGATCTGTAGTGATAAACCGTCCCATCGTCTCGGAGGGCGGAGGGACGATCTACGTTCAAACCAACAATGGCGGCTCGGGCGGCGTTTATGGCTACGGCACCGACGGTTCGATCTCCTGTTGGGACTTGCACACCCTGGTCTACATAAACGCAGTAAAATTCACGTTGGTGAACAGCGTTCCCGGACTGGCAGCAGCAATACACTCCAATCCTGCCGGCAACTACGCATTTTCCAATGCATATGACGCGAGCCAAGATGGAGTCTATTCCAAAGCCCCAATTCAGACGGTGTTCACGGGCAAATTGGAGGGTCTCGGCAACGTCATCTCCAATCTCAGCATCGATGATCCCACGCCGCACGATTACGTCGGGCTTTTCGTGGAAATCGGCAAGCAGAGTCTTATCCGCAACTTGCGTTTGTATGCGCTTAATGTGACCGGAGCGGATTTAGGTTACCCTGGTTACGGAGCCATCGGAGGGATCGCGGCAAAGTCAGATAACAGCGGCGTTGAACGGTCATCTGTGCACGGTCATATCAAAGGCGGTAGCGGGGGGCCTGTAGGAGGACTGATTGGGCAAAACTTTGGTACACACATTGACCATTCCCATTTCGTTGGAACTGTCTCGGGCGGCGCGGAATCATTCGTCGGGGGAATGATAGGAGAACTCAACGGTGGAATTTACAACTCCACTGTTGTCGGCACTATTTCAGGTGGTGACGGTGGCACTGTCGGCGGGCTTATCGGCTATGCCGAAGGCGCCTATAGCTCAACGTTTACCGGAACGGTCAGAGTCGGAAACGCTACTGCCTTTAGCTCAGCTTTGGCGGGTGGGATCGTTGGATACGGCGGTTACATCAGGTCGTGCCGTTCGAAAGGCCACATCATTGTCGGGAACGATGCGGCGGCTGGCGGCATAGTAGGAGTGAGCGACGATGAAATTGTAGATTCTTCTTCGTCGGCCACGATATCCGGCGGAAACAGAAGCTTGGTCGGAGGATTCGCAGGAAGCTTGGGTGGCCCAACTTCCTTTTCCTACGCCACTGGTTCGGTCACGGGGAAAAAGGGCAGCACCGTTGGAGGCTTTACGGGTCATAATTCCGGGCAGTTGAGCAACATCTACTCCTTCGGCGCCGCGTCTGGGGGAAAGGGCTCGACGGTCGGTGGGTTCATAGGCGTCTACACCGGGACCCTCGATAAATCATATTCCATTGGAGCGGTCTCAGGCGAAAAAGTTGGCGGATTCGCCGGCTACTCCGGTTCAGGATTTGATGATGACTATTGGGACGTGACTACCAGCGGCACTGACACGGGAGTAGGCGAAGCTCATGGCGGCGACAGCCGCCCCATTGGGTTGACCGATACACAACTGAAGGCCGCACTTCCCAGCGGCTTCGATCCGAAAATTTGGGGCCAGTCGCCGAACATCAACGGCGGCTATCCGTATCTGCTCGCCAATCCGCCGCAATAAAAGTAGCCGGTGCCAGCAAGGACCACTCAGTACGCGATTGACAATCATTCGCAAATGGGCCACTAACCGGCCTGTTGGAACCGGTGCGAGTTCTGCTGGAATGATCGTCTGCGTCTGCAATAGGCTGAACGAAGCGCGTATCCGCTGGGCTATTGCCGCGGGCGCGCAATCGCCGTGCGAGGTTTACGCCGGGTGCGGCGTCGAAAGGAATTGCGGCCAATGCCAGGAAACGATCGCCGAAATGCTGGACGAGGCGCGGACCTTGGACATGGACAAAGCGGCGTAGGCCCGGCACCTGTCGCGTCCCTCGTCGGCGACACAGAAGTCATCCGACATCTTAATCTGGCTCTTCGCAACGAACTCACGGCGATCAACCAGTATTTCCTGCATTCGCGCATGCTGGCGGATTGGGGACTTTCGCGGCTCGCCAAGCATGAATACGACGAATCCGTCGACGAGATGCGGCACGCCGATTGGCTCATCAAGCGCATCCTCATGCTGGGCGGGCTTCCCAACCTCCAGGATCTTGGGAAAATCAGGATCGGCGAGAATGTCCAGGAATTGCTGGACTGCGACCTCAAGCTCGAGCAGCAAACCCATCCCGAGCTCAAGAATGCCATCGCCCATTCCGAAAAGGTTGGCGACTACGTGTCCCGTGAACTGTTCGTCCGTATTCTCGACAATGAGGAAAGCCACATCGACTGGCTGCAGACGCAGCTCCGCCTGATCGCGCAGATGGGACTGCAGAATTACGTACAGCTGCAGTCGGAATCGAAGGGCGCATCCGACTCCGCTCCTGCCTCCTGATCAATGCCAAAAGGCAAATGCCAAAGCCGAACGCTGTAACTCTTGCGGCGAATCGCAGAATCCGGCCTTAATCGCCAAATGCCCGTGCGTATCGCGCCCTCGATTCTGTCCGCCGATTTTTCGCGTCTTGGTGCGGAGGTCGAAGCGGTGGAGAAGGCGGGTGCCGATCTTATCCATGTCGATGTCATGGATGGGCATTTCGTGCCCAACATCACCATCGGACCAATGGTGGTGAAGGCGATTCGGCCGCACGTCAAAAAGCCGCTGGACGTGCATCTGATGATCGCGCCTGTCGATCCATACATCGAGGCATTCTGTGAGGCTGGCGCCGACGGTCTCACGGTGCATCCGGAGTCGGGCCCGCATGTGCACCGGACGCTGCAGCACATCCGCGCCTGCGGAAAGCGGCCGGGGGTCGTGCTCAACCCAGGCACGCCGATCGATGCCATCGACAACCTGCTCGATCTCCTCGATCTGGTGCTGGTCATGACGGTCAATCCCGGTTTTGGCGGGCAGACCTTCATCGACAGCCAGTTGAGAAAGATCGAAGCGGCAGCGGAACGCATCGCGCGATCGGGCCGTGTGATCGATCTGGAGGTGGATGGCGGCATCACACCCGAAACCGCGAAGCGCGCCATCGACGCCGGCGCAAACATCCTGGTGGCGGGAACGTCCGTGTTCCGCGGAGGCGCCGAACGCTACGCTCGCAACATCGCGGCCTTGCGCGGCTGACGCGATGCCGCCACGGGAAAACCGGACTTACATTCCCCTAATTCTGCAAATCGCCGCGGCGCTGTGGTGGCGAGGCAGCGCACCCTTTCGCATCGCCTGGCGCCGCAGCCTGCCGTACCGTTTGCGGCTGCGTGGCCGCATGCCCGAGCGCATCCTTCTCCATCCCGACGATCCTTTTCCTTACCGGCTGGAGGACGCAGATGCCCTCCTTCGTGGCCGCTTTCGTTTCGCCGGCGAAACGGTTGACGTTCAGATCGGCTCGATTTTCGACTTGCCGCCCCCTTCGCCGGCCTGGGCCGAAGCCCTGCATGGGTTCGACTGGCTGCCGGCGTTGGAACAGGCGAAAGGCGACCCGGCGCGAATTCTGGCCGCCAACCTGACCGCGCAGTGGCTGAAACGGCATGCGCGCTACACCGAGCCTGCCTGGCGCGCGGATATTCTGGGCCGGCGCCTGATCAATGTGTTCGCGCATGGCCGCTTCGTGTTCGCCGATTCCGATGTGATGTGGCGCTCGCGCCTTCTGGTGAGCCTGCGCGAGCAGAGCCGCATGCTTGCCCGCATCTCCGCAGAGGCGCCGGATGGCCTGCCGCGGATCGAAGCCGCGGCCGCGCATGTGCTATCCGGTGTCTGCCTCAACGACGATCCCCGGCGGCTCGTCTCGGGTCTCGAGCGCCTCGATGCGGAACTGGCACGGCAGATCTTGCCGGATGGCGGGCATCTCAGCCGTTCGCCGGAAGCACTGCTTGCGGCGTTCCGTCTCCTCACCATGGTCATGGAGGCGCTCGATCGCGCGCGAAAGCCGGTGCCGGACGGACTGCCCGCGGCGCGCGAGCGCATCGCCCCGATGCTGCGCTTCTTCCGCATGGGGGATGGCGCGCTCGCCATGTTCAATGGTGGACGGGAAGGGGACGCGAAAGCGATTGCCAGCCTGCTCGCGCGGGATGAAGTCCGCGGCCTGCCGCCGGGCGAGGCAAGAGATTCCGGATATCAGCGTCTCGCGGCCGGCCGCACGCTTGCGGTGATGGATTGCGGCAAGCCGCCCGAAGGCGTGTTCGCGAATGCCGCGCATGCCGGTTGTCTCGCCTTCGAATTCAGCGCGGGCGCGCAGCGCGTGGTGGTGAATTGCGGCGCTTCGAACGAGGAGGCGAAATGGGCCGGTACCCTGCGTGCCACCGCCGCGCATTCGACGGTAACGCTGGCCGATCGCTCCATCGGCCGCATCCTCGACGGCAGAATGGCGCGCCTGCTCGGTCCACGGCTGATGGGAGAACCTCAGAACGTCAGAACCAACCGCGAGGAGACGCCGAACGGCTGGATGATGGAGGCCGCGCATGACGGATATGTGCAACGGTTCGGCATTGTGCACGCGCGGCGGATCACGCTGGCGCCGAACGGACGCACGCTCACGGGACAGGACCGCCTGTTCCGCCACGCACCGCGCCACACCCGGGAGTCGATCCCGTTTGCCGCACGCTTTCACATCCATCCCGACATCCGCGTTTCCGTGAATCAGGGTGGTGGCGTGCTGCTGAAGTTTCCGGCAGGCGAAGGGTGGCGGTTTCACGCCACGGGCGGCGAGCTTTCGGTGGAGAAGAGCATCTATGTCGGAGGCGAGAGTGCGCGGCGAACCGAGCAATTGGTCGTCAGCGGCGTGCTGCGCAACGATCCCGTCGTGCTGGACTGGACGTTCGAGCGCATCGGCACCTGAGGGTCCGCGCCCGGCCCGGGTCCGCAACAATAATATTTCAGCGACTGGAAATTTTGTTCCTATTCTGTTTACATTTCTCCGTTCTAGGGTATAATGCCGATAGAAAGGAACAAATACATGGACTCGACGATTGCCGGCGGGCAAATCACGCAACATCCATCGCCTGGAGTAATCTCGCTCGAATTGGATTTGCACAACGCGGCGGACGCGATTGCTGCGCTCTTGACCGATGCGCGGGCGATCGATTCAGGGCAAGATGAATTCGGTCATGCTCGCGGCCGCTGCTATTCCGAAGCGGTGGCGCTGCTCAAAGCCAGCGCCAAGGTCGGCCACACCATCGCCGAGCTCCGCGGATCTAAGTTCGAGCACAACATTAATGTCCGGCGGCAAACCATTGCAGAGCCCGACTCTTGTGACGCCTTTAATGCCGACCCCCTGTATCAGGGCTGCACCTATGATCCGAGTGCCACGCTTCGCGATGGCCGAGTTTTTGTCCGTGGCAAAGGCTGGATGCACGTTCCCGGCAACTGGGACGAGGGGCGCTGGCGGGCAGGTCTGCCGCAAAACGGAGAGGGGGATACCCCCCGAATTTCCGGAGGTTCGAATGGGAACTTTGGGCATCAACCGGAGCCGGGGGCGGAATAGGTGGCTGCCGAGCCCAAATCCCTGCTCGCCACTGTGCAGCGCTTTCCGCCACGGAGGCGGCGTGGCGGCCAGCCGCGCAATTGCAACCGCCTGAAGCATGGCGGCTTCAGCCGGGCTTCCCGCGTTCGTCGCGAAGCGGTGCGGCGTGCCATCCGCTACCTGAACTTCCGCATCGCGCAGGCCAAAGCCTGGCACGCCTGTGAGCAGGCCGGCGGTATTGCGATGTTCCCAGCACACCCCCCTCCCGGCCTTCGGCCGTACTCCCCCCGCTTCGCAGGGGGAGAACTATTTGCGCACAGGTTCCTCCCCCGCTTGCGGGGGAGGGGGACCGCCGCAGGCGGTGGAGGGGGCGAGGTGCTTTCATCAGACTCACGCTCTATATCTCGCTCCTATGACCGCCGTGATCGATCTCGCGCGGGCCGCACGCCCCGCGCTCCGCCATCCGGAGAAGGCCCACCGGCCGGATACGCCGACCTTGCGCAAGCCGGACTGGATCCGCGTCAAGGCGCCGGTCAGCCGCGGCTATGCCGAAACCAAGGCCATCGTGCGCGAGCACGGTCTGCACACGGTGTGCGAGGAGGCGGGCTGCCCCAACATCGGCGAATGCTGGACCAACCGGCACGCGACCATGATGATCATGGGCGACACCTGCACGCGCGCCTGCGCCTTCTGCAACGTAAAGACGGGATTGCCAGGCGCGCTGGATGCGGAAGAGCCGGCGAATGTCGGCCGCGCGGTGGCGAAGCTGGGTCTGCGCCACGTGGTCATCACCTCGGTGGATCGCGACGATCTGGGCGACGGGGGTGCTACGCATTTCGCGCAGACCATCCGCGCCATTCGCGAATATTCGCCGGGCACGACGGTGGAAGTGCTGACACCGGATTTCCTGCGCAAGGATGGCGCGCTGCAGGTGGTGATGGCGGCGCGGCCGGATGTGTTCAACCACAATCTGGAAACCGTGCCGCGGCTTTATTTGAGCGTGCGGCCCGGCGCGCGCTATTTCGCCTCGCTGCAATTGCTGGCGCGCGCGAAGGAACTGGTGCCGGGCGGCTTCACCAAATCCGGACTGATGGTGGGGCTTGGCGAAAGCCGCGAAGAGATCATGCAGGTGATGGACGATCTGCGCGCCGCGCGCGTGGATTTTCTCACCATCGGCCAATATTTGCAGCCGACGAAGAAGCACGCGAGGCTGGAGCGCTTCTGGTCGCCCGAGGAATTTGCCGGCCTCGAAGCGATCGCCCGCGCCAAGGGATTTTTGATGGTGTCGGCGTCGCCGCTGACGCGCTCCTCCTACCACGCCGATTCCGACTTCGCGCAGCTGCAAGCGGCACGGGCAGCAGCGGGTTAGCGCATTATTCATCCTCCCCCGCCTGCGGGGGAGGTGCCGAATGCGAGCGGGGCGAGCATGAGGCGGAGGGGGGACATTCCCCCTACCGTCTCGCATTTCGCTTCGCTCATGCGATCCACCTCCCCCGTGAACGGGGGAGGATAAGTGTGCTACAAGCTGCGAAGTGGGGGAGAACACGATGAAATCGATTAAACTCATAAGCCTTACAACAGCCCTGCTACTGTCAAGCGCGGCGGCGCAAGCCGATGTCGTGATCTCCGACAAACACACGAAAAACATCACTTGCAGCGTCGGCGCTTGCGTTCCGGATGGTCCAAAAGCTGTGCTGAACGTCAATGACCTCGTCGCGCTTCTCTCAACGTCGGACACTACAGTCTTTACCGGCAATGGAGCTGTATCGATCAGCGTAGAGGCGCCTCTTAGCTGGACCAGCAGCCACAAGCTGACGCTGAACGCCTATAGTTCGGTGTACTTCAAAGCACCGGTGACGGCTGAGGGCACGGCCGCAGTCAATATCGTTACAAACACGCAAGGCCTAGGTGGCGAAGTTTATTTTCGCCCGGGCGGGTCGTTGTCCTTCTGGGATACAAATAGTCAACTAACCATCAATGGGACTGCCTATACACTGTTTGCCGACTTGGCGGTTTTTGCGGATGATGTTGCAGCCAATCCCGCGGGCAACTTTGCTCTTGCAAAGGATTTCGACGCGTTTGCCGACGGCATTTTCCCGCACAGCGTCGTGACCACAGCATTTCAGGGATCGCTCGAAGGTCTGGGTCACACCGTCGATCGCTTGTCGATCAACGACAGCAACCCGGACGATCAATTGGTGGGCCTGTTCTCGCGGCTGGAGGTCGCCAGCCGGGTTGCCAATCTGCATCTGACCAACGCATCGATAACGAGCAACTACGCGTCGATCGGGGGTATTGCCGGGGTCGGCCTCGGCACCATCGACCATGTCTGGGTCGGCGGCAGCATGAAGGCAGGGTGGTACGCTGCTGGCATCGTTGGTCAGAACGACGGTTCAATCAACAGGGCCTACTCGGCGGTTACGCTTTCCGGTGTCGTCTGCGGTGGCATTACCGGGTTCAATGATGGTGGTGTGATTTCGCTCTCAACGGCATCCGGAAGCACTATTCAGTGCGAAGCGGCTGGCGGCTTTGTTGGCATCAATCAAGGCAACATCTCGCTGTCATCGGCGTCGGCAGCAGTTTCATCGAATTTCGATCGCGCACAGATTGGCGGGCTTGTCGGCGAGAACGCCGGAAGAATAGACCAGTCCTTCGCGACCGGCTCTGTGACGCAAGTCAAGTCACAAAACAGACGACGGTATGGAAGCGTCAGCCCCGCGGATCTGAGCGCCCGTGTGGGTGGCCTTGCTGGCTTTTCGGGCGGGTCCATCACCAATAGCTATTCGACGGGCCCGATCAGCGTATTGCAATCTAGAAGGAATGCCGCCGGTGGGCTGGTTGGCCTATATTATTCGGGCTCGATCGGTGCAGCGTATTCGACGGGGCTGGTCAACGCCACGTCACGTAGTTATCTCGGCGGCAGTATCGGCTATGACGAACGTGCGACACGCGATAAGTCGTCAGTGTATTGGGACCTCGATACAAGCGGTGTCCCGGATATCAGCAAGGGCGCTGGTAACATTGCCTTTGATCCGGGATTAAAGGGCGCGACCGACCAGCATTTGAAGAGCGGCTTACCCAAAGGCTTCGATCCAAAAATCTGGGGCAGCGATCCGAACATCAACAACGGCTATCCCTATCTGCTCGCCAATCCGCCGCCCAAGTGAGCCCCTTGACACGATCCCCATATCTATAAGGCGGACAGGGAGCGTGACATGTCGCAAGCTGCAGAAAAACCAATAACCACTGCCAAATCGCGCGGGATTGCGCGCGTTGTCTCCGGCATGCCGACGCAGGACGGCGCCGGCGTGAAGCTCACGCGCCTGATCGGCACGCCGCAGCTGGGCAACGTCGATCCGTTCCTGATGCTGGACGCCTTCGGCACCGACAATCCGAAAGACTACATCGCCGGTTTTCCGGAGCATCCGCATCGCGGCTTCGAAACCATGACCTACATGATCCAAGGCACGATGCAGCACCGCGACAATCACGGCGGCGAGGGCCTCATCACGGACGGCGGCGTGCAATGGATGACGGCGGGGCGCGGCGTGGCGCATTCCGAAATGCCGGCGCAGACGGGCGGCCGCATGTTTGGCTTCCAGCTGTGGATCAACCTGCCGGCGAAGGAGAAGATGCGCGCGCCGTGGTATGCGGACATTCCGGCAAGCGCCATTCCGTCGTTCGGCGTGGAGGGCGCGGCCGTGAAGCTGATCGCCGGCGAATGGAACGGCCGCAAGGGTCCGGCACCAGAGCGCGTGACCGCGCCGTTCATCGCCGATGTTACTCTTGCCGCCAACGCAAGCACGCAGGTTCCGCTGCCGGAAGGCCACGCGGGCTTCGTCTATGTCTTCGAAGGCGCGCAGACGGTTGGCGGTACTATCGTCAACGCCGGCAACATCGGCGTCTTGTCGGATGGCGGCCCGTTTTCGGTGAACGCCAACACGCATGGCGCTCGCCTTCTGGTGGTCGCTGGCAAGCCGCTGCGCGAGCCCATCGCGAAATACGGTCCGTTCGTGATGAACACCGCCGACGAAATCCGCCAGGCGATCCACGATTATCAAAGCGGAAAATTCTAAATGGCGGCACTCGCGATTTCATCGATACCAATCGCGAGCGTGTATAGTGGGCGAATGCCGCAGCATTCCGAATCGCGCGTGGTACCTTACGATCCGGACGTGATGTTCGCCGTCGTGGCGGATGTCGAACGCTATCCGGAATTTTTGCCCTGGGTGCTCAGCCTGCGCGTGCTGTCGCGGGCGCTCGATGCCGGCAAGGAGATCGTGATCG
>Ga0213876_10002473_pt1 | contig 10848 bp, 7 predicted proteins | sample BarmaccomBMRX_R9_FD_160113 | JGI IMG/M metagenome (GOLD analysis project Ga0213876, IMG submission 160113) | Root-associated microbial communities from Barbacenia macrantha in rupestrian grasslands, the National Park of Serra do Cipo, Brazil - RX_R9 | ecosystem: Host-associated > Plants > Roots...
CCGCCGGCGCGGCAAGAAGCGCGACCACCACGAGGGAGAGAAAGGCTACTTTCGTTTTCATGGGAACCTGGCTTTCCGGCAGCACCTCTCTCCGGGAGAGAGTGCAGAGCTGCCCCGTCACGACGTATTGGACCTGTTGGGAAACGGCGCGGAGATGCTACGCCCCGTCGGGCGCCGCGGCAATAGCTGAAAAAGGCAGACTGGGCGCCTACGCGCCCGTCGCCGCGATGCGCGCGATGACGATCTCGCTGTCGCACATCAGGAAAAGCGTGTCATTCCGCTCCCCGCCGAAACAAAAATTCGCCACGCCCGGCGCGACGATCTCGCCGAGGATGCGGCCCTCCGGGGAAAAGACCTGGACGCCGCTGAACGAAGAGCTGTAGACGCGGCCGGCGGAATCGCATTTGAGACCGTCCGGTATCCCCGGCGTGATGGTCGCGAAGAGGCGTCCCGGCCCGAGGCGGGCTCCCCCATTCCCGTCGACGATCACGTCGAACGCCTTGATGTGATGCGGGAGCGCCGGGTAATACGTCCCCGGGCCCTGGATCGCACCGGAGTCGTTCACGTAGAGGATGGATTCGTCGGGCGAGAAACAGAGGCCGTTCGGCTTGTTGAAGGAGTCGAGGACGACCGCGGTCGAGACTTTCTCCCGCGGATCGCAGCGGTAGACGTAGTCGCCGGAGAGCGCCGGCGGCCGGAAGCCCTGCAACGCGCCGTAGCTCGGATCGGTGAACCAGATGGTGCCGTCGCTCTTGACCACTACGTCGTTCGGGGAGTTGAACGGCAATCCGAACCAGCGATCGGTGACAGTCTCGATCGCGCCGGTCTGGAGATCCAGGCGGGAGATGCGCGCGGGCGTCGTCAACGATCCCTGTTCGCAGATCAGCAGCCGCCCTTCGCGATCGAGCGTCATGCCGTTGCCCATGTTCGACGCCTCGCGGAACACGGAGAGCTTTCGCTTTGCGACGTCGAGCCGGCCGATCTGGACGTTGCGGTCGCCGAACGCGGGGACGTCCGTCCGCTCCGGCACGCTCGTGAACAGTACGGCGTTCCAGTCGCGCACGTACACCGGCCCTTCGTGCGCGTCGGCCGGGATCGACTCGTAAGTGGGATTCGATCCGAGGACGTCGTGGAACTCGTCGGCGTAGGCGACGAAAGGATCCGGCATGTAGAGGAGGACGTCGGCCGGATCGCGGCTGTGACTCAGGCCCGGGCGATGCCTTCCACTTCCACGAGCAGATCGGCGCGGCAGATGTCGCTCTCGAGATACATCGCCTTCGCCGCGGGCAACACCCGCTCCAGTCGTTCCTTGATCCGCGGATAGTCCTCCGCGTGCCGCACGTAAGTTTTCACGAGATGCAGCGCGCCGACGCCTTCCGTGCCGGCCTCGCGCAGGACGGCGTCGAGGTTCGCGATGGTCTCGTCGACCTGCGCATCGACGTCGCCCTTGTGCAGCGTCTCGTGGCCGACGACACTCGAAGTGCCGGAGACGAACACGAGATCGCCGCTCACCGTGGCGCGGGCGAACGACGGGCTGCGCCGGCCGTACTGGCGCGGATAGTCGTACGCGCTCACCTGCCGCGGATTCTCGACGTTCCGCCCCGCCTCCCGCCCGGCGACGTAGTAGATCGCGAGGCTCCCCTCGCGCATCCCGATGCCGCTCGCCGCGGGAAGCATCCGGTTCGTCCAACCCGCCGCATCGAAGGCGTCGTGCCGCCCGGCGCAGAACCGGCGGTAGCGTTCTTCGTCGCCGTTTCCGATGTTCAGTCCGCGAACGTGGTTCCAGGCGCGGAGCAGATGCGGATAGCCCCGCTCGGCGGTCGTCCGCAGGATCTCGTCGTAGGCGGCTCTCGAGGCGCGCTCGACGTCGTCATCCTCGGAGCTCCAGGTCCCGAAAACAAAGCCCTCCCCACACCAAACCTCGGCCACCAGTTCAGGGCCGAGCTGGCGCATGCCCATGACTTCGAGGGACGCCAGCGGATGCCGGGCTCCGAAAGTGACGATGCCGAGCAGGTCGTCGGCGGGCGCGAGGGCGTCGAGGGGGACGAGGTCGACTGTGAGCCGGGTCATGGGCGGCGCGCATTGTCTCACGCGGCGGAAGTGTCCAAAACGTAGGGCCGGCTCTCCAGCCGGCCCAATGTAATGCGGTCGCGGCGGACGAGGCCCGCCGCATCATTCCTCGACTGCGGCCGGCTGAGAGCCGGCCCTACGTGCCCGCCTACTGCGCCCGGAACTGGATCGTGATGTTGAGCACCGCCGGCACCGGCTGGTCGTTGATCTTCGACGGCGAGATCGACCACTGCGCCAGCGCCTCGAGGGCCGAGGCGTTGAGGTCGGGGAAAGTAGCGGCCTTCACGATCTTGAGCGGACGCACGCAGCCGGTCGAGGAGACGAGCGCCTCCACGGTCACGGCCTGGGGCGGCGCGCCGGTGGCGATCGCCTTCTTGCGCACTTCCTCGGGGTAGACGGGATCGAGCTGGCGTTGGACGGTCGGCGTGCGGACGTCGCGTCCGACGCGGGCGATGCGGCCGACGTAGAGCGGCTCGCCGACCGAGGGCTCGTCGAGGCAGACGGACACGCGGTTCGGCTGGACCATCAGCAGGTCGCCGGCCGTGAATGTGCTGCTGATGTTCGCCGGACTGACGAGCGAGAGGCGGGCGAGCGTCGCGAGCGCGGTATTGCAGGCCGGGTCGGACGTGACGTGCGACAGGTCGAGCTGGCGCACGCGGCCCGCGCGGTCGACGCCCGCGGCCGCGACGCCGAGCCAGCCGCTCGTGCAGAGATTGTTCGCGAAGACGGCGTCGACGACGCCCGCCGGCAACTGCGACGGCAGGAGGAACGACGTCGCCGGCAACGGCGCCTTCGTCGCGCCGGCCGGCGGCGCGGGCGGCCGCTGGGCCACGCCGAGCGCGTGCAGCTCGCCATCCGTCAAGAGCGCCGGCCGCACCGTCCCGAGGTCCTGTTTCGCGTCGGCCGAGGCGAGATACGCCTCGAACTTCGGATCGGCCTTCGGCTCGCCGCGCGTGGAGGCGCGGCGCACGAGCTCGCGGGCGAACGCTTCGCGCGGCGAGGCGTCTTCGCGCGGGGTCGTCGCGGCCTTCTGCAGCCCGTCGCCGATCGGATGCGTGTCGTCGACGAAGTGCACGAGATGCCAGAGCGTCGCCTCGCGCAGCTTCGGCGTGCCGGCGTTCGCGCCGGCGTTGAGCACTCCCTCGCCGACGGGGAGCCGCGCGTCGCGCGCCGCTTCGAGCAGCTCTTTCCAGCCGCGGTCGTCCTGCGCGCCGAGGACGCGTGCGGCGGTGGCGGTGAGGAGCTCGGGGCGGCCCCAGAGCGCGAGCGAGAAGAAGTTCGCCTCGCCAGAGATGTGGCGCAACGGCTTGACGTTCGTCAGATAGAGATCGACGGCGCGAGGGGCGCCGAGACGCGCGACCGCATCGCCGACGGCGGCGTCCATGCGCGCCGGGTAACGGCCCGCATTCTTCGCCGCGAGCGCCACGTCTTCATCGGTGCCGAGGATGATGAGGGCCCGCAGCTCTTCGCGGGCGGCGTCGGCGTCCGCCTCCTTCGTGACCAGCGTGCGCAACGCGGGAAGCGCCGCCTTGACGTCGCGGACCGCGGCCACGCGGGCGGCGGCGGCGCGGGTGAGCGGCGTCGGCGAGGCGAGGCCGTCGGTCACGGTCGCCGCCGGATCGGCGACGCCCACGGCCTGCGCAACGTTCGCAGTCGTGGCGGCGAGGAAAGAGGACAGCAGCAGGCCTGCGATCATCCGGGCATTCTATGCCGCAGTTTTCAGGGAACGACGAAACGGATCGCCAAATTGAAGATCACGTCGACCGGCTTCCGTCTGCACTTCCGGACGATCGGCAGCGACAGAAAAGCCACCGCCCGGGCCAGCATGGAATGCCGTCATTCTGCCGTAGAATCGCCCGCCATGCGCACCATCATCAAAAACGGTCGAATCGTCACGGCGGTCGACGACTACCACGCGGATCTGCTCATCGAAGACGGCAAGGTGGCGATGATCGCGAAGTCCATCGAGGCCGAGGCGGACAAGGTGATCGATGCGATGGGCCGGCTCGTCATCCCCGGCGGCATCGATCCCCACACGCACATGGAGCTGCCGTTCGGCGGCACCTCCGCCTCCGACACCTTCGAGACCGGCACGCGCGCCGCGGCGTTCGGCGGCACGACGACCATCATCGACTTCGCCGTGCAGTCGAAAGGGCAGGCGCTCAACGAGGCGCTCGACACGTGGCACGCGAAGGCCGAGGGGAAGACGTCGATCGATTACGGCTTCCATCTCATCTGCACCGACCTGCCCGACCAGCGCCTGAGCGAGATGCGCTCGATCATCGACCAGGGCGTCACGAGCTTCAAACTGTTCATGGCCTATCCGGGCGTCTTCCTCGTCGACGACGGCACGATCTACAAGGCGATGACCGTGGCGTCGGAAAAGGGCGGCCTGATCTGCATGCACGCGGAGAACGGCGTCGTGATCGACGTCATGGTGAAGAAGGCGCTCGCGGAAGGGAAAACGGCGCCGAAGTATCACGCGCTGACGCGGCCGACGAAGGCGGAAGCGGAAGGCGTCCATCGCGCGATCGCGCTCGCGGAGATGGCGAACGCGCCGGTCTACATCGTCCACCTCAGCTGCGACGACGCGTTGCAGGAAGTGACGCGCGCCCGCGACCAGGGCATCCCCACCTACGCCGAGACCTGCCCGCAGTATCTCTTCCTCGACTACAGCGTGTACGAGCAGCCGGGATTCGAAGGCGCGAAGTACGTGATGACGCCGCCGATCCGCGACAAGCACAACCAGGAGAAGCTCTGGCGCGGGCTGCAGTACAACGATCTGCAGGTCATCTCGACCGACCACTGCCCGTTCTGCTTCAAGGAGCAGAAGGAGCTCGGCCTGAACGATTTCACGAAGATTCCGAACGGCGGCCCGGGCGTGGAACATCGCATGAGCCTCGTCTACAACGGGGGCGTGGTCGGCGGCCGCATCTCGGTGAATCGCTTCGTCGAGATCACGTCGACTTCGGCGGCGCGCATCTTCGGCCTCTTCCCCCGCAAGGGCACGATCGCCGTCGGCTCCGACGCCGACATCGTGATCTTCGATCCGGACGAGGAGATGACGATCAGCGCGGCGACGCATCACATGAACGTCGACTACTCGGCGTACGAGGGTACGAAGGTACGCGGTGTGACGAAGACGGTGCTGTCGCGCGGCGAGCTGGTGATCGAGGAAGGGCAGTACGTCGGGCGGACGGGCCAGGGACAGTTCCTGAAACGAGGACTGTTCAACTCGCCGAGGTGAGCACGGTTGTCATCCTGAACCGCGAAGACGGTGAAGGATCTCCTGATGCGGGACGGAAGCGCACGTGCCGGGAGATCCTTCGGCGACTTCGCGCCTCAGGATGACACCATGTGGAGATCGTCTTCTGCCGGTCCCGGTCGGGCTGAAGCCGTCCCACGCCACGGCCCTTTCAACGCAATGTCGAGATTCTCATCCAGGCCGTCGAGAACGCCACGCCTCGTGAAGGCTTGGCCAACAAACGCAGCGGGCCGTGCCCGCCAGGATGACACGATACAATCGTCCATCTGCAAGGAGAGTCCATGTCCAGAATCGTGAAGTGCGGCCTGATCCAGACGTCGCTCGCCGCGGACGTCAGCGAGTCGATCGAGACGATCCGCAACGCGCAGCTCGAGCGCACGCTGAAGTACGTCGATCAGGCCGGCCAGGAAGGCGTCCAGATCCTCTGCATGCAGGAGATCTTCACCGGCCCCTATTTCTGCGCCGAGCAGAACCCGCGTTGGTACGACTCCGTGGAGAAGATTCCGGACGGCCCGACGACGAGGCTGATGCAGGAGTACGCGGCGAAGTACAACATGGTGATCGTCGTCCCTCTCTATGAAGAGGAGTCGACGGGCGTCTACTACAACACCGCCGCCGTCATCGACGCCGACGGCTCCTACCTCGGCAAGTACCGCAAGAACCACATCCCCCACACCGCTCCCGGCTTCTGGGAGAAGTTCTACTTCCGCCCCGGCAACCTCGGCTACCCCGTCTTCGACACGAAGTACGCGAAGGTCGGCGTGTACATCTGCTACGACCGCCACTTCCCCGAGGGAGCGCGCGAGCTCGGCCTGAACGGCGCGGAGATCGTGATGAATCCCTCGGCGACGGTCGCCGGTTTGTCCGAGTATCTGTGGAAGCTCGAGCAGCCCGCGCATGCGGTCGCGAACGGCTACTTCGTCGGCGCGATCAACCGCGTCGGGATGGAAGCGCCGTGGAACATCGGCGAGTTCTACGGCCAGAGCTACTTCTGCGATCCGCGCGGCCAGTTCCTGGCGATGGCGAAACGCGACGAGGACGCGCTGGTCACGGCCGAATGCGACTTCGACAAGATCCGCGAAGTGCGCCACACATGGCAGTTCTTCCGCGACCGCCGTCCCGAGACGTACAACGGCCTCGTCCGCCTCTGATGCGCGACACGATCGTCCTTCATGTGAACGGCCGCGAGCATCAGGTTCGCGGCCGTGCCGCCTTCGCCACGCTGTCGAACTGGCTGCGCTACGACGAAGGCGCAACCGGGACGAAGATCGTGTGCGAGGAAGGCGACTGCGGCGCCTGTTCGGTGCTCGTCCGCCGATCGACGGAGGAAGACTTCCGCGTCGTGAACTCGTGCATCCAGGCGATGCATCAGCTGGACGGCGCGAGCGTCGTGACCGTGGAAGGCCTGGCGAACGACGGCGCGCTGCACGGCGTGCAGGAAGCGATGGTGACGCATCACGGCGCGCAGTGCGGCTACTGCACGCCCGGCTTCGTCGTCGCGATGGCAGCGTTGTTCGAGAAGAACGATCGCGTCGATGAGCAGACGGTGCGCGGCGGGCTGACGGGCAATCTCTGCCGGTGCACCGGCTACGAGTCGATCATCAAGTCGGCGCTGGCCGTCGATGGCTCCGCGGAGCCGCGCCTGAAGGAACGCTATCCGGCGGTGCCGACCGTCGACGACGCGGTGCAGATCGACCGCTTCTTCGCGCCGACGACGATCGAAGACGCGGCGCGCTTCAAAGCCGCGAATCCCGGCTGCACGATCGTGCAGGGCGGGACGGACGTCGGCGTGTGGGTGAACAAACGCCACTACGTCGCGCCGGCCATCTTGTCGCTGCAGAAGATCCGCGCGCTGGACGGCGTCCGCGAGGAAGACGGCGTGATCGTCGCCGGCGCGAACGCAACGCTCGCGGAGTTCGAGCGCTTCGTCGAGACGCGCATCCCAGAGCTGTTCCGCATCCTCAACATCTTCGGCTCGCCACAGATCCGCAACGCCGGGACGCTTACCGGCAACATCGCGAACGGCTCGCCGATCGCCGACACGCTGCCGTATCTGTTCGTCTCCGACGCGGAGCTGGAGCTAACCGGAACGGAAGGCCCGCGCCGCGTGCGCGTGAGTCAGTTCTACCGCGGCTACAAGCAGTTCGATCTGCGGCCGGACGAGATCATCACTCGCGTCTTCGTCCCGATCGTGCACGACACGCTGCGCCTGTGCAAGGTGAGCCGCCGCCGCGATCTCGACATCTCCGCGTTCACCGCCGCCTTCCTGCTGACGCTCGACCGCGGCGCGATCGCATCGGCACGCATTGCGTACGGCGGCGTCGGCCCCGTGGTGCTCCGTCTGCCGAAGACCGAAGCGTTCCTCATCGGAAAGCCGGCGACGCTGGCGACGTTCGAGGCCGCCGGCCCGATCGCCCGCGCCGAGATCGCCCCGATCTCGGACGTGCGAGGCTCGCGCGACTACCGGCTGCAGCTCGCGGAAAACGTGTTGTGCAAAGTGTTTTACGAGGTGAGCGGGCGTCCCGCCCGCGAGTCGCCGGACGTCTCGTCCGGCGATCCTTTCCTCGGCAGGTAGCACCGGCACGAGGTGTGCGGGCGTCCCGCCCGCAAGTCGTCGGTCTCGTCCGGCGATCCTTTCCTCGGCAGGTAGCAGCGGCACGAGGTGTGCGGGGCGTCCCGCCCGCGAGTCGTCGGACGTCTCGTCCGGCGATCCTTTCCTCGGCAGGTATCAGCGGCACGAGGGGTGCGGGCGTCCCGCCCGCGAGTCGCCGGACGTCTCGTCCGGCGATCCTTTCCTCGGCAGGTAGCAGCGGCACGAGGGGTGCGGGCGTCCCGCCCGCGAGTCGTCGGACGTCTCGTCCGGCGATCCTTCCTCGGAGGGTAGCAGCGGCACGAGACGTGCCGCTGCCCGCGGGCGGGACGCCCGCTCACCGGTTCTATAATCCCCGGATGTCCTTCGTCGGCCGCAACATCCCGCATGACTCCGCGCGCGGTCACGTCACCGGCGAGTCGATCTACATCGACGACATGCCGCCGTTGCGCAACGAACTGATCGTCGACTTCCTCTGGTCGCCGGTCGCCCACGGCCGCATCCGCACCCTCGACCTCGACGCTGCGCGCGTCGTCCCTGGCGTCGTCGCGCTCTTCACCCACGTCGATCTTCCGCACAACCTCTTCGGCCCGATCATTCAGGACGAGCTGCTGCTCGCCGAAGACCTCGTGACGTTCATCGGCCAGCCGATCGTCGTCATCGCCGCGGAGAACCGCGACGCGATCCGCATCGCGAAGAGCGCGGTCCAGCTGGAGATCGAGGAGCTGGAGCCGGTCTTCACCATCGACGACGCGAAGCGCAAAGGGCTCTTCATCGGCGGCACGAAGACGATCCGCCGCGGAGACGTCGACGCGGCGTTCGCAAGCGCGGAGCACATCCTCGAAGGCACGTTCATCAACGGCGGGCAGGATCACTTCTACCTCGAGTCGCAGGCCGCGCTGGTGCAGCCGGGAGAATTCGATCAGCTCACCGTTCACTCCTCCACGCAAAACCCCTCCGAGGTCCAGCACGTCATCGCCCACCTCCTCGGCGTCCCCATTCACAAAGTCAACGTGATCACGAAACGCATGGGCGGCGGCTTCGGCGGCAAGGAGTGCCAGGCGACGCATCCCGCCGCGATCGCCTCGCTCGTGGCGATGAAGACGAAACGGCCGGCGCGCATCGTCTACACGAAAGACGACGACATGGCCGTCACCGGTGGACGTCATCCGTTCCAGAACGACTACAAGGTCGCGTTCGATCGCGACGGCGTGATCAGCGCGCTGCGCGTCGACTTCTACTCCGACGGCGGCGCGTTCGCCGACCTCTCGACCTCGGTGATGGGACGGGCGATGACGCACGTCGACAACGCGTACTACCTGCCGAATGCGGACATCCGCGGCACGGTCTGCCGCACGAACTCCGCGCCGAACACGGCGTTCCGCGGCTTCGGCGGACCGCAGGGCGTGGCGACGATCGAGAGCATCCTGGAGGAGATCGCCGTCTACCTCCGCCTCGATCCGGCAGACGTGCGGATGCGCAACTGCTACGGCACCGCGGACCGCAACATCACGCCGTACGGCCAGGTCGTCGACTACAACACGCTCCCTCGCCTCTTCGAGGAATCGGTGCAGCGCAGCGACTACCGCGAGCGCGTCCGGGACATCGCCCGCTTCAACGAACAGTCGGCGACGCATCTGCGCGGCATTGCCATGACGGCGGTGAAGTTCGGCATCTCCTTCAACACGAAGTTCCTCAACCAGGCCAATGCGCTGGTCAACGTCTATCTCGACGGATCGGTGCAGGTCTCGACCGGCGCGACGGAGATGGGCCAGGGCGTCAACACGAAGATCCGCCAGCTCGTGGCCGACTCGTTCGCGATCGATCCGGAGCTGGTCCTGGTGATGGCAACGTCGACGGAGAAGAACAACAACACGTCGGCGACGGCAGCGTCGAGCGGCGCGGATCTCAACGGCAGCGCGGCTGTCGATGCGTGCCTCAAGATCCGGGCGCGGATGATCCCCGTCGCAGCCGACTATTTCTCGCGCGTGCTCCACGTCGACGCCGATCCGGAGCGCGTGGTTTTCGCGGACGGCGGCGTGTACGACTCACGCAACCCAGAGCAACGCGTGCCGTTCCAGGGCCTGGTCAAGATGTGTTACCTCGAGCGCATCTCCCTCGGCGAGCGCGGCTTCTACGCGACGAAGCACATCGACTGGGACAACGACCGCGGCTGCGGCACGCCGTTCCTCTACTTCACGAAAGGCGTGGCGGTGTCGGAGGTCGAGATCGATCGCTTCACCGGGATGATGCGCGTGCTGCGCTCGGACCTGTTGATGGACATCGGTCGCCCGATCAACCCCGGCATCGACCGCGGGCAGATCGTCGGCGCATTCATCCAGGGCATGGGCTGGCTGACGAATGAAGAGCTGCGCTACGCGCCGAACGGGACGCTGCTGTCGCACTCGCCGACGACGTACAAGATCCCGAACATCACCGACCTCCCGCCCGTGTTCAACGTCGACTGGATCGACAACGACACGAACCAGCGCAACATCGCCGCGAGCAAAGCCGTCGGCGAACCGCCGCTCGTGCTCGGCATCTCCGTCTGGTGCGCAGTGAAAAACGCGCTGTCGTATCTGACCGGCGGGGAGATCCCCCAGCTCCACGCGCCGGCGACGGGCGAGGAGATCCTGATGCGGATGTCGGAAGCGCGCGTGCACCGCCTGAACGGCGCCGCAGTCGCGTAGCGTGTCATCCTAAGCCGCGGCCACTCTCAGCGTGTCATTCCGAGGCGCGTAGACGCCGAAGAATCCGTACCTTCAGGCGCAGCGCGAGATCGGTACGGATCCTTCACAGTCTTCGCTGTTCAGGATGACACCGCGGTGGAGGCGCGGCAGTCAGCGCTGGTGTCATCCTGAGCCGCGCAGACGGCGAAGGATCTCCTGATGCAGGCGCCAAGCGCACGTGCGGGAGATCCTTA
>Ga0213876_10002474_pt1 | contig 10843 bp, 8 predicted proteins | sample BarmaccomBMRX_R9_FD_160113 | JGI IMG/M metagenome (GOLD analysis project Ga0213876, IMG submission 160113) | Root-associated microbial communities from Barbacenia macrantha in rupestrian grasslands, the National Park of Serra do Cipo, Brazil - RX_R9 | ecosystem: Host-associated > Plants > Roots...
GACACCCAGGCGCGCCGCGCTGCCGAGTTGGTGTCGGGCGACCTGTCGTCCGACATCGGCCTGCAGCACCAGCTCAGCCATCTCACCAATCAGGCGTTCCCGGTGAGCGTGGGCGGCGGGGTGCTGGTGGGTGCCCTCGGGGTGATGCGGCGCACGCTCCTGCGCGACGCGGTCGCCAGCGGCATCGCCATCGCCGTGGCCGCGGTCCCCGAGGGCATGCCGCTGGTCGCGACCCTCGCGCAAGCCGCGTCGGCGCGCCGACTGACGAAGTTCGGGGCGCTGGTCCGCGTTCCGCGTTCGGTGGAAGCGCTGGGCCGTATCGACGTGGTCTGTTTCGACAAAACCGGAACGCTCAGCGAGAACCGCCTGCGCGTGTCGCACGTTCACCCCGCGCCCGGCTTCTCGGATGAGGAGGTGCTGCGCTGCGCGGCGCACGCCGCCCCGGTGATCGCCGACGGGCCACAGGTGCACGCCACGGACGTCGCGATCGTCGAGGCCGCCGGCCAACGCTGGGGGACAAACGGCACCTCCGCCACCGTCCACCCCGATGCTCACCTGCCGTTCCGCTCCGGCCGGTCGTTCTCGGCGTCGGTCACGGGCACCGAGCTGACCGTCAAAGGCGCGCCCGAAGTCGTGCTGGCCGCGTCCGGGGACGTCGGGTCGATGGCAGGGACGGTCGCCGAGCTGGCCGCCGGCGGGTTGCGGGTGATTGCGGTGGCACAGCGGCGGCTGAGCCCGCAGCAGGCGCGGGCGATCCGGGAAAACCCCGACGACATCACCGGCTACTGCACCGACGGGTTGACCCTGGCCGGGTTCCTCGGACTCTCCGACACCCCGCGGGCCGCCGCCAAGGACCTGCTCGCGAGACTGCGCGAGCAACAAATCGGGGTGAAGCTGATCACCGGTGATCATCCGATCACAGCAAAGGCCATTTCCGCGGAGCTCGGCCTGCCGGTCTCCGCCGAGCAGACGATCACCGGCGCCGAATGGGATTCCCTGTCACGCAAGGACCAAGAGCGCGTCGTGACCGAACGGGTGATCTTCGCTCGGATGACGCCGGAAAACAAAGTGCAGGTTGTGCAGACACTCGAGCGCGCGGGTGTGCTGAGCGCGATGGTCGGTGACGGCGCCAACGACGCCGCCGCCATCCGCGCCGCCACCGTCGGAATCGGCGTGGTCGCGCACGGCAGCGACCCCGCGCACACGGTCGCCGACGTGGTGTTGCTGGACGGCCGGATCGAGTCGCTGCTGAACGCCCTCGAGGAGGGGCGCCAGCTCTGGCAGCGGGTGCAGGCCGCGGTGTCGGTGCTGCTGGGCGGGAACGCCGGCGAGGTGATCTTCGCGGTCATTGGCAGCGCGATCACCGGCAATTCACCGCTCAACACCCGGCAGCTCCTGCTGGTGAACACCCTCACCGACGCGCTGCCGGCCGCGGCGCTCGCGGTCAGCAAACCCAGCGGCCCCGTGGACCCACGCCTGCGCGGTCCGGACCAACCCGAGCTGTGGCGCGCGGTCGCCATCCGCGGCGCCACCACCGCCGCCGCCGCGACGGGGGCGTGGGCGATGGGTGGGGTCACCGGGTTGCCGCGGCGCGCATCCACGGTGGCGCTAGTCGCGCTGGTGGGCGCCGAATTGGGCCAGACGCTGCTGGACTCCCGTGCCCCGCTGGTGGTGCTGACCACGGTGGGTTCACTGGGCGCCCTGGCGACGCTGATCAGCATTCCGGTGGTAAGTCAGCTGCTCGGGTGCACTCCGCTTGGCCCGCTCGGCTGGGCCCAAGGCCTGGGAGCCGCCACCGCGGCGACCGTCGCAGTGGGGGTTCTGACCCGCGTCTTGGAACCTAGCGAGCGACCAGACCCGAGACCTCGCGAGCTGGAGACCGCTTCGAGGCCCGAGAAGACGCCCGAGACGGCCGAGGACGTTCCCGATCCGGCTCCCGAACCTCCACGACGCCCACGCGCCACAAAAACGCATAAAGTTCCAGTAACGGGACACTCAGCAATGAGACGACCGGCGAGACTAGCGGATTGGCCGGACGGTCGGAGGTCGACATAAGTCGAAGGTGACCGTCCGATCCGGCCCGGCGGCAAACCCTTGATGACTGAAAGGCAAATGATGGCAGAAAAGAAGGCGCGGCGGGTGGCAACCCAGGCGGAGGCTGTGGAGAAGGTCCGCGAGGGTGAAACGTTCGTGGTGAACGTGCCGGTGCTGGGCCAGGTGGAGATACCGCGGCCCGATCAACTGGCCTATTACGGCGGCCTGGCGGCGCTGGCGGCGCTGGAACTAATCGATTGGCCGGTCGCGGTGGTCATCGCGGCCGGGCACCTGCTGGCGGCCAATCACCACAACCGGCTGCTCGAGGAGCTCGGCGAGGCGATGGAAGAGGTCTGAAACGCAAACGGATTACGCGTCGGGCGAGACTCGCTCGTGGACCGTCAGTAGCAAATGGTCGAACTGGCTCTGAATGGTTGCCGACACCGGCGCCATGCTGGCCACGTCGAGGATCAGTTGCTTCGCCAGCGCCCGTAACTTGACGTTTGTTTCCTGCGATCGCCACTGCAGGACCCCGAAGGCCTGTTCGGCGCTGACGCGGTAAACCGCCATCAGCACGCCCTTGGCCTGCTCGATGGCGGCCCGGTTCTCGAACAGATCGGGCAGCGCCTCGTCGAGGACCTCCTGGCGGGTCTCGGATCGGGTCTCGTTGAAGGTGTCGGTGAGGTCGATGTAGTAGCCGGCGGTGCCCAACACCGCGCCAGTGTCATCCAGGATGCGGTCGGCCACGACGATCGCGTCGTGCACGACGCCGTTGGTGTCGACGAAGCGGTGCCGGCTCGAGAATGACTCACCCGAGTGCAACGCATGCTCGAGCAGATCCTGAACGTGCGCTCGGTCGTCCGGATGCTTATGCGACAACAGCAGTTTCGTGGTGGGTGCGACGGATCCGGGTTCGTAGCCGTGCATCCGCGCGACTTCGTCGGACCATTCCCAGCGTTCCTCGCTGAACCAGAACCGGAAGGCGCCGACGTTCAAATACCCGGCCGCGTCGGCCTCGCCCGCACGGCTGCGGGGCTGGTCATTTTCCACGATTGAAGCTGCACCCGCTCGCATGGGCTGTTGCACGCTTGCATCATCCCACTCGTCTCTGTCACGGACCACTATGAGCTGCTGGGAAACTGTCGGGAGCATTCCGTTGCTGCGGGTTGCCCGGCTTGGGGGTAACGTCACGGGCGGGCGATCGACCCAAACCAATAGACGCGGGAGCGCGCGCCGAGTGCGCTGAGAGGACGGCTGGGGCCGTCGACCGTAGGAACCTGACCGGGTAATGCCGGCGTAGGGAGATGCAAAATGACTGAGACCTTGTCGGAAACCACGGCACCGGCTGTCACCACCGGCCCCATCGCGGGCAGCCGCAAGGCCTACCGGGTGATGGCGGGCGTCCCCGGGGTCCGCGTCCCGTTCCGGCGGGTGCACCTGTCCACCGGGGACCACTTCGACCTCTACGACACCTCCGGGCCCTACACGGACCCCGACGCGATGATCGACCTCTCGGCCGGGCTGCCGCCGCGCCCCGGGGTGGTGCGCGACCGCGGCACCCAGCTGCAGCGCGCCCGCGCCGGCGAGATCACCCCGGAGATGGCGTTCATCGCCGTCCGCGAAGGCATGCCCGCCGAGCTGGTCCGCGACGAGGTCGCCCGCGGCCGCGCGGTGATCCCAGCGAACCACAACCATCCCGAGAGCGAGCCGATGATCATCGGCAAGGCGTTCATGGTCAAGGTCAACGCGAACATCGGCAACTCGGCGGTCACATCCTCCATCGCCGAGGAGGTCGACAAGATGGTGTGGGCCACCCGCTGGGGCGCCGACACCATCATGGACCTGTCCACTGGCAAGAACATCCACGAAACCCGCGAATGGATCCTGCGTAATTCACCCGTGCCGGTCGGCACGGTGCCGATCTACCAGGCGCTGGAAAAGGTCAACGGCGACCCCACCGAGCTGACCTGGGAGCTCTACCGCGACACCGTGATCGAGCAGTGCGAGCAGGGCGTGGACTACATGACCGTGCACGCCGGTGTGCTGCTGCGGTATGTGCCGCTGACCGCCAAGCGGGTCACCGGCATCGTGTCCCGCGGCGGTTCGATCATGGCGGCCTGGTGCCTGGCACATCATCAGGAGTCGTTCCTGTACACCAACTTTGACGAGCTCTGCGACATCCTGGCGAGCTACGATGTTACCTTCTCGCTCGGCGACGGCCTGCGGCCCGGTTCTATCGCCGACGCCAACGACGCCGCGCAGTTCGCCGAGCTTCGCACGCTGGGCGAGCTCACCAAGATCGCGAAAGCCCATGGCGCCCAAGTGATGATCGAAGGCCCCGGGCACGTCCCGATGCACAAGATAGTGGAGAACGTGCGCCTGGAAGAGGAACTCTGCGAAGAGGCCCCGTTCTACACCCTGGGGCCGCTGGCCACCGACATCGCGCCGGCCTACGACCACATCACCTCGGCGATCGGCGCGGCCATCATCGCCCAGGCGGGTACCGCGATGCTGTGCTACGTGACTCCCAAGGAACACCTGGGTCTGCCGGACCGCAAGGACGTCAAGGACGGGGTGATCGCGTACAAGATCGCGGCGCACTCGGCGGACCTGGCCAAGGGCCATCCCCACGCGCAGGAACGTGACAACGCTTTGAGCACAGCACGTTTCGAGTTCCGCTGGAACGACCAGTTCGCGTTGTCGCTGGACCCCGATACCGCGCGGGAATACCACGACGAGACGCTGCCCGCCGAGCCCGCCAAGAACGCGCACTTCTGCTCGATGTGCGGGCCCAAATTCTGCTCCATGCGCATCACGCAGGACGTCCGTGACTACGCCGCCGCGCACGGGCTCGACAGCGAGGCCGCCATCGAAGCGGCCATGCAAGAAAAATCACGCGAGTTCGCCGAGCACGGCAACCGGGTGTATCTGCCGATCACGCAGCAGTGATCGCAAGCGCGGGGGAGCCAGGCGCAGCGGGTCGCCGCTCATCCAACGCAGCGAACTACCTGCCTCCGTGGCTGCCGGTGCCGTCGCCCGGTGCCACGCCGCCGCGGGTGCTGACCATCGCCGGTTCGGACTCCGGGGGCGGCGCGGGCATCCAGGCCGACATGCGCACCATTGCGCTGCTGGGCGTGCACGCGTGCGTTGCCGTCACGGCGGTCACCGTGCAGAACACGTTGGGAGTCAAGAGCTTTCACGAGGTGCCTGAGGAGGTCGTCGCGGGACAGATCGAGGCCGTGGTCACCGACATCGGCATCCAGGCCGCCAAGACCGGGATGCTGGCGTCGTCGGACCTCATCGAGACGGTGGTCGCAGCCTGGCGCCGGCTCGAATTGGCGGTTCCGCTGGTCGTCGACCCGGTGTGCGCGTCCATGCACGGGGACCCGCTGTTGGCCACGTCCGCCCTGAATTCGTTGCGCTCGCAACTGTTTCCGCTGGCGACCCTGGTGACGCCAAACCTCGACGAGGTGCGGCTGCTGGTCGACATCGATGTGGTCGACGCCGAGTCGCAGCGCGCGGCCGCCAAGGCGCTGCACGCGCTCGGCCCGCGGTGGACGCTGGTCAAGGGCGGTCACCTGCGGTCCTCACAGCACAGTTGCGACCTGCTCTATGACGGCGCCTCCTACTACGAGTTCGACGCGCCGCGACTGCCCAATGGCAACGATCACGGCGGCGGTGACACGCTGGCGGCGGCGGTGGCTTGCGCTCTGGCGCACGGGTTTACCGTGCCCGACGCGGTGGGTTTCGGAAAGCGTTGGGTCACCGAATGCCTGCGCGCCGCCTACCCGCTGGGTGGTGGCCATGGGCCCGTCTCCCCGCTGTTCCGGTTGTTATGAACCGTCTCGAACCGATCGCCGGTGTCGCGCACGAACCCGACGGCGCCCCAAAGGGGATCGCCGTGCTCACCCACGGCGCCGGCGGTAGCCGGGAATCGCCTATGCTGCAACGGGTTTGCGACGAATGGGCACGGCGTGGCTGGCTGGCCGTGCGCTACAACCTGCCCTACCGACGCCGCCGCCCCAAGGGTCCGCCCTCCGGTTCGGCGGCCACCGACCAGGCCGGCATCGTCGAAGCGCTCGAATTGTGCCGCGGCCTGGCCGACGGCCCGCTGATCGCCGGCGGGCACTCCTACGGCGGGCGGCAAACGTCAATGGTGGTGGCCGCGAAGCGCGCATCGCCGGACGTGCTGACGCTGTTCTCCTATCCCGTCCATCCCCCCGGCAAGCCGGAGCGTGCCCGCACCGGGCACCTTCCGGACATCACGGTTGCCACGGTGTTCGCCTACGGGACGTCGGATCCTTTCGGCACGCCCGCCGAAGTGCGCGACGCCGCGGCGCTGATCGCCGCGCCGACCGAACTCGTCGAGATCACCGGCGCGCGACACGACTTGGGCTCGAAGACCCTCGACGTGGCCGCCCTCGCGGTCGACGCCGCGCTGCGGTTATTGACCCGCTACGCCGGATAGCGCGTGTAGCAGGCGTCCATATTGCCGGCCACGCCGCCGCGAAAGGCGGCTATCCGGGTGAAACCGGCCGGCACGCTGGAGCCGTCGGCGTCGCTGGCGACCAGCTTGTTGGTGAGCAGTCCGGATACGGCCTCGTCCAGGTCGCCGGCGGTCAGCTGGAGTTCCTTGTGGTCGGGCGTGTCGATGGGTTCGGCCATTTTGCGATGGACAACACCGGTCAGGCACGCGGTGCGCAGCGCGGTCCACGGGCTCTGCATCGGCAGGCCGCGTTCGTGCTGCGCCGCCAGCGCGTACCGCGACATCACGATCGAGAGCGCGGTGTCGTCGCCTTGCGGCAGGGTGTGTTCCTTCTCGTCGGCGACTTTGCCCACCTTGGCCAGCGCGGGCAGGTCCACCACGATGGTGTTGGTGGCCGGACAGTAGGACGCGGGCGGGCTGGCCTTGGCGTCGGGGCAGTCGGCCGCCTTGTAGGACAACGTCGGTGGCTGCTTGAGGGCGAAGATCTTTCCCAGCACCTCCATCAGCGTGGCCAAGGTGTCCTCGTTGATCGGCACCTCACCGGTCTGCGGAGTGCCGCTGGAGTCGACGGTCAAGGATGTCGGCAGGTCACCGCGGCGCTGGGTGATTTCGGCCTTGTTGATCGACGCGCACGCCGGAACGCCGCTGAGGAAGCCCATCTGGAAGGCGCTGACCCGATCCAGGGCCGAACCGTGTTCGTCGTCGTTTTCGGTATCGGAATCCATCACCGGGTCGCGGGTGGTGATGATCCCGGCCAGGACATGGTCGATCCCGTCGCCGGTGCTGAGCGTGAAGCGCGGTGACTTCCCCGAGGCCACCCAGTACAGGTAGACCCCGGCGAAGCAGTCCGCTTGCTGCTCGCGGACGATGGTGGGGTCACTCCTGGTGACCAGCTTCGCCATGGTCTGCAGGGCGTGCCCGAACTCGTGGGCCAGCACGCCGGTCACGGAGATCTCGCCGAAATACTGCTTGGCAACGGGCATGAAGACCCCGCGGTCCCAGGCGATCAGATTGCACCGCGAGGTGAAGAAGGCGTTGACCAGCTTGTAGGTCTCGTTGTGGCACACGACGGGGCTGTTCGAGTCGTTGGAGTCGTAGGAAACCAGCTTGTCGACCGGCTTGAAGGTGCCCTTCAGCGATTGGCTGTAGACCGCCTTCCAGTACTCCTCGATGTCGTTGATCGACAGCAATGCCAGCTTGTCGATCGCCCCGTTGTCGGTGTTGACGACGGTGCCCGTCGGGGCCGGCGCATTGGAACGCGGCCCGCTCGCGCCGTCGACCGCGGGCAGCCCGCCCACCCGGAACGGGTCGTTCATGATCGACAGCGCGCGCCCTTCGACGTAGGTCGCCGCGCATCCGGCGACCAGGAGTACCGCGGTGGCGCACGCTAGCACGCCCCGCGCCGTGCCGATCGCCTTGCATCGCCCGCGGTTACCCATTAGCCGACCCCGTCCCGATCTGTCCGCGGCCCACCCGCAGCCGCAGCGGAGTAGGAAACCGTTCTACACCGCGACCGCAGGCGGAATAGCTTGGGGTGCAATGGTAATCACTGCTGCGGGCGCCCCCGAATCCGGTCGTGGCGGCGGTGGCGGCGAGGATGGGGCGGCCGCGATGACGACAATCGCCACGATGATGCCGATCACGATCGACAGCGCACTGATGATGATTCCGGCCAGGGCCATACCCCGGCCCTGCTGCCCGGTGTTTTTGATCTGGTTCAGCGCCACGAAACCGAAGATCAATCCCAGGATCGGCCCGATGCCGCAAACCAATCCCACCAAGGACGACGCCAACGAGGCGATGGCCATCCCGTTCGTACCGCCACCTGCCGGCGGCTGTGGGCGATAACCGCCACCGCCCGGCGGTGGCACCGGATAACCACCGCCGCCTGGTGGCGGTGGAGGTGGCGGGTAGCTGGGGGGTTGCTCCGTCACGTGTCCTCCTGCGCATCACGATCTGTCTGTCGTCAATCGGCGGGATAGCGAAGCAGTACTCTACCCCGTCGGGCGTCTCGTTGGCAGACGATACAACCTGGCGTATTCACGACTACGGCACCCGGGTGCGATGCCGCTTGTCATGAGCCGGGACACCGTTCACCCCCTCGATCGACTCGGCGTAACTGCCCACCGCGAACGCCACTCCAGAACCCATAACCCCCAATGCTTCCCGGTTGATGTTCTCGACCGTGTCACGGGCGCTCTGGTAGTTGGGGTCGAACCAGGCTCCCGCCTGTCCTCCCCAAAGTCGTGCCTGCACAATGGTTTTCGTCTGTGAAGCACCCCCGGTCATGCCGCCGACCGGAACGCCCGCGACCATGAAGGGGTGGTAGTCGGTCCTGGTACTCAACGGCATGTCGGCGGGCCGCTTTCCGGCCAGGTACAGATATTCGCCGAGGGTGCGCTCGATCCCCGCCGAGCCTTCGGGCACATCCGCGGCCGACACACCGGTGCCCGGCGGACCGGACTGGTCGCCGTCGTCGGTGAAGTAGCCCGCGTTCGCCGACCCGAGCATGACGAAGTCCAGATACAGCGCGATGTCGTTGAGCCGCTCGCTGTCCAGGCCGAATACGTAGTCCATGGCCCCGTTCGGGCCGTCCTGGTCGGCTCCCCAGAACACGAACCGCACCGCGTTGGTCACCGGCGCCAACGGCCCCAGCTGTAACGCCGTCTCCAGCACCGCGGCCACCCCTGACCCGTTGTCGTTGATCCCCGGCCCGGTGCCAGGCCCGTCGAGGTGGGCACCTAGCATGACCACGTCATGCGGCGAGCCGGTCTTGGTCTGTGCCAGCACATTCCGCGACTTGATGAGCACATTTTCGGCGTCCAGCACCAAGCGCACCGGCGCGGTGGTGTGGCCCAACGCCGCGGCACCGGTGCCGCTGACAACCGCGACCGGCACGGTCAGCTTGTTGTAGTAGCCGGAGTTGAACAATGTCGACGGAGCGCCCCCGCCGCTGGTCTGGCTGACGACGATCAGCGCGACTGCGCCCTTGGCCACCGCGTTGTTCTGTTTGTCGACGATCGAGCAGGTGTTGTCGTCCACCACGGCGATCGCCCCGCTGGGCGTCGCCGCCGGATAATCCCCCGGCGCGCAGCCCGCGGATTGGCTGGGCCGGACCGGCTGACCGGTCACGCCGCCGGAGGGCGTGCGAACCAACAGCGATGCCTGGTCGACCTGATAGCCGCGACCGGCCACCGTCAGGGTGGGATTGCCGGCCGATACCGGATACAACCGTACGACCGGAGGCGTTGACACCTCAAAACCCTTGTCGCGCAGCGCCTTAGCGATGTACTCCACGCTGGCGTCGAAGCCCGGCGTTCCCGACGCGCGGTTCCCTTTGTTGGCGTTGGCAATACCCTGCAGTGCTCGCAAGTGGGCGAGCATGCCATCCGCGGTCACTTTCTTCGCCAGGGTGTGGGCCAGGTCCGGCGTCGCGGCCCGCGGGCCCGGCCTCGACCCCATGCCCGGAGCGCATCCCGCCACCAACCCGATGACAAGGATCAGCGCCGCGCCCAGCCGGCGGATCATGATTTCGCGAGCACATTGCGTGTGCGGTCCCCGATCACCGGAACCCCGTTGCGCCCGGTGAGGTCCTGCGAATACAGACCCGCCGCATAGGCCACGCCGCCGCCGTTGATGCCCAGCGCGGTGCGGTTGATGTGGTCGAGAGTGTCCGTCTTCTGGTGGTAGTTGGGGTCGAAGGGCTCGTTGGCGGTTCCGCCCCACAGCTTGGCCTGCTCGTCGGACATCTTGCCCTCAGCGCCGGAGAACAGCCCACCCGCCGGGATGCCCGCCAGGGTGAACCCGTCATAGTCGGAACGACCGTCGAAAGCGGTGTCCTGCGCGGTTTTGCCGGCCGACTTCAAATAGGCGACCAACGTGCGCTCGATGCCGGCCGAACCCTCGGGCACCACCGGCTGGCCGCGGTCCTTGGGCGCCAGCGATTGGTCGCCGTCGTAAGTGAAGTAGGCCGAATTGGGCGAGGCCAGCATGTCGAAGTTCAGATACAGCGCAATGCGCTTGAGCGCATCGAGGTCCAAGGACTCGACGTAGTTGCGCGACCCGATCAGGCCGAGTTCCTCGGCGCCCCAGAAGCCGAACCGCACCGCGTTGTGCACCTGCGGCGAGTTGCCAAGCTGCACTGCGGTTTCCAGCACCGCGGCCACACCCGAACCGTTGTCGTTGATCCCCGGTCCCGCGGGCACGCTGTCCAGATGCGCACCGAGCATCACCACATCGGAGGTCGAGCCGGTCTTGGTCTGCGCGATGACGTTGCGGGCCTTGAAATTCTGGGTACCCGCGGTGAGCTTGACGGTGACCGGT
>Ga0213876_10002475_pt1 | contig 10842 bp, 11 predicted proteins | sample BarmaccomBMRX_R9_FD_160113 | JGI IMG/M metagenome (GOLD analysis project Ga0213876, IMG submission 160113) | Root-associated microbial communities from Barbacenia macrantha in rupestrian grasslands, the National Park of Serra do Cipo, Brazil - RX_R9 | ecosystem: Host-associated > Plants > Roots...
GACCAGCACGTTCAAGCCGATGGCCGCGATGGTGTAGTAGGCGATCGTCTGCATGACCTGCTGCATGAAGCCGTCGTTGAAGATCAGCGGCGCCACAAAGATGCCAGCCGCGGCGGCCATCACCGTCAAGACCTGCGCACGTGTCGTCCCGTAGAAGACGGGCAGACGGAGGCGGCGGGCGTACCAGCGCTCGCGCGCGGACGAAAGGGGCGGGCTGATTGGCGCCTGGGCGGTTTGCGCGGTAGCCACCGTCTGGGAAAGTCCTCCTACACCTTTTCGCCGGTGGGCTTTTCAAACAGACCTAGCGGACGCCAGGCCAGGATCACGATCAGCAGGAAAAAGGTCACGGCATCACGCAGTGACGCGTTGAAGATCGCCACGATGAACTCGACGATGCCGAGCAGCAGCCCGGCGATCAGGATGCCGAAAGGGTTGCCCAGGCCGCCGATGATCGCGACGGCGAAAGCTTTGAGGCCTGGCAATACCCCCATCAACGAGTACGCGTGAAGTACGGGTACCACGAGCAGACCGCCGACGCCAGCGAGCACGCTCGAGATGATGTAGGCGAGCACGACCATCGCTCGCACATTGATGCCCATCAGGCCGGCCGCGCCCGGATTCAGCGCGACCGCGGCCATCGCCTTGCCGAGCAGTGAACGTTTCAAGAACAACAGTACGGCGCCGATGATGGCTAGCGACGCCACCAGGATGAACACCTCCTGGGGCAAGACGCCGAACTGAAAGAGACCGACATCAACCCGTATGGCCGTGTCACCAAAGACTGAGGGCACGGGCTTCGGCTCACGGCCCCAGATCACTTCGGCGGCATTGCGCAGGATCACGGCGACGCCCACCGTCGACAGAATCCAGCCGAGTGAAAAGGCACGGCGGAGCGGCCGGACCGCAACTCGCTCGACCACGACGCCCATCACCGCCAGCACCACTGGGATGACCGCAAGCGCCGCGATCAGCGCGAGGACCAACGGCGCCCCGCTCAGCGCCAGGCCGCCGAAGATCGTAAAGGCCAACATGCCGCCGATCATCAGGAAATCGCCCTGGGCAAAGTTCAACGTCTGGGTCGTCGAGAACGTGACGTAATAGCCCTGAGCGATCAGGGCGTAAATACTCCCGTAGACCATCCCGCTCGCGATCGCCTGCGGCAAACCGCGAATCAAGGTTTCGAGGGCGTCCACGTCTGCGCGTTCGCCTTACGGTCTATTGGGCTTTGACCAGCTCTCCGTTCTTCCACACCGCGGGGAACATGTCTTTGCCCTCCAGCGAGTGGTGACGGTCGGGACCGAACGGCTTGCTTGGCGCCGCGGTCACGCCTTTGAAGCCGTCGAGACCTTCGATAGCATCCCGCAGCTTGGCTGAATCTGGACCGCTCTTCGAGAGCGCCAGCAACAGCATGCGCGTGGCGTCGTAGGCCTGAGCGGGCGCGATAGGGAAGGGGTCCTCGCCGTAATCGCGCAGCATCTTCTGATGGAAATCGGCCGCCGCGGCGCTCTGGTCAGGCGTGAACGACGCGACCGTCACCACGCCCTCGGCCAGGTCTTTACCCGCCAGTTGCGGCACCAGCGGATCGCTCCAGCCCCAGGCGCCTGAGAACTGCACGTTGTAGTTGATCTTCTTGGCGCTGATCAGCAGGTTCGCGTCCTCAGGTCCGAGGCCGAAGTTGATGATCTGCTTGACGCCCGCGTCCTTCATCTTTTGAAGCTGCGAGGTCATGTCGGTGTCGCCGACGTTGTAGGTGTCCTGGGCCAGGATCTTGAAGCCCTGGGTTGGGATGATTTTGTCGGCGGTGGCCTTCGAGGCTGTGCCATAGCCGGTCGTGTCGTTCATGATGCCGATGGCGTCCCAGCCCTTGCTCTTCGCGTAGCCGAGGATCGTTTCGACCTGGAAGTTGTCCTGCATGGAGCTGCGGAAGACCCATTTGCGGGGGTGCACGCCCGGGTCGCCATAGACGGCGGCAGGCTGGTTATTGGCGTCGACATAGACGACCTGGACCGAGGTCGAGACGGGCACGATGTCGGGTACTTCGGCCTCTTCGACCTTTGGCAAGTAGGCCAGGGCGTTCCCCGAATTAACTGGTCCGATGATCGCGATGACCTTGTCTTGCTGCAAGAAGCGAGTCACGTTGGCAACAGCCAGCTCTGGCTTGACCTGGTCATCCAGGATCGCGACGTTGATTTTGCGACCCTGATAGCCGCCCGCGTCATTGAATTCTTTGGCGCAGATTTCGATGCCGCGCTTCATGCCGACGCCGAAGTTCGACGTCGCACCGGTTAGCGAGCCGTCGGCGCCGATGTTGATTGGGGCGCCGCCCGCGCCCTGCGAGGCGAACTCCGCGCACGAAACCGTATTGGCAGGCGCGGCGGCACTAGCAGGCGCCGCCGCGGTTGTCGGTTGTGCCGCTGTCGCCGCCCTCGGCTGGGCGGCGGGCGCGGAATTACACGCCGCCAGAACTAGCGCTAATGCACTCAGAACGAACACACGCACCATTGCGAGAAGGTCCCCCAGGCGCAATTTCGCGCGAGACGTTATCACACCCCGCGCGCGCCACAAGGGACTTCTTATTCAGGCGAAGTTGATGTAAACGGTCTTGACCTTGGTGAAGAAGTCGATCGCTTCACGGCCCTGTTCGTGCGGACCAATGCCAGAGGCTTTGACACCGCCGAATGGCAGGTGCACTTCACCGCCAAGGGTGGGCTGGTTAACGTGGGCGATCCCGACGTCCACCTTGTCGACGAAGCCGAAGATGGCCCGAACATCGCGGGTGTAGACCGAAGCGGCCAAGCCGTACTCGACCGCGTTGGCCGCTTCGAATGCTGCCTCTGTATCGCGTACGCGGATTACCGAGAGGACTGGGCCGAAGATCTCTTCGCGGGCCACGCGCATTTCGGGTGTGACCCGATCGAAAACGGTCGGGGCCAGCCAGTGGCCTTGTGGAAGATCGCCGAGTTGAGCCGTGTAGACCTTCTCCGCGCCCTCGTGCTGGCCAACCTCGAGGTACTTCAACACGCTCTCGCGCTGGTCGGCCGTAACCGCCGGGCCGACGTCGGTCGTCTCGTCAACCCCCGGCCCCACCACCAAGCGTCGGGCACGTGTGACGACGTGATCAAGGAGTTTGTCGGCAACGCTCTCGACTACGATCGTGCGGCTGGTGGCCGTGCAACGTTGGCCAGTCGATCCGAAGGCACCATCGACGATGCCCGCGGCCGCGAGGTCGAGATCGGCGTCGGCCAGCACGACCGCGGCATTCTTGCCACCGAGCTCACCTTGCATGGGGATACCGCGCGCGGCGAGGCGTGCGGCTACGTGTCGTCCGGTGGAGGTGTGGCCGGTCAGACTCACCGCGCGTATCTCTTCGGCATCGAGGAGTGCCTCGGCGGCGGGTCCGCCGCGGGCTGCAAGGACGTTGAGAATGCCGTCAGGCAGGCCGGCTTCCTGGTACAGCTCAGCCAGGCGCACCGCGCTCGCGGGCGTGGACGAGGCCGGCTTCAGAATCACCGCGTTGCCCGCAAGCAGAGCTGGCGCGATTTTCCAGGCCGGGATCGCAAGGGGAAAATTCCAGGGCGTGATGCAGGCGACGACGCCGAGCGGCTGTCGCGTCGTGAAGGCGAACTTGGAGAAGACTTCCGAGCCCGAGGTGTAGCCTCCGAAGCGACGTCCCTCACCGGACATGAACTCGGTGATGTTGATGCTGCGCTGGACCTCGGCGCGCGAGTCCTTGACGGCTTTGCCCTCTTCCAGCGAGATCAATCGCGCCAGCTCCTCGCGATGCTTATCCATCAGTCGCGCAGCTTCGAGTAGGACCTTGCCGCGGCTGGGCGCAGCCGTGTTGCGCCACGTTGGCCATGCCTGGGCGGCCGTGCGCACCGTGGCCTTGACCATTTCGATATCGGCCGATTTAAAGCCGCCCAGCGTCTGATTTGACGCGGCCGGGTTCTCGCGCACCAGGTCGGCAGGTCCATCTGGCAGGACTCGGCGACCGCCGATGAAGTGCGCGTACAGGTCTTTGATGTCATGCGCGTGTGTCTCGCTCGGCGTAGCTGTCGCGACCATGTGCTAAGGATAGGCTTGATCGATCGATGCCTGAGGTTCGCATCGCCGAAAGGCGCATCTGGGTGGGCGACGAGAGCCGCGCACTGCTATCGGGCGAAGTTCACTTCTGGCGGCTCGACCCAGCAGTATGGCCGGCGGTCCTGGAGCGGCTTAGAGACCTTGGTCTGGACATCGTCAGTACCTACGTCTGCTGGGAATTTCACGAGATTGCTCCTGGCGAATTCGACTTCGAGGGCACGAGCAACCCGCGTCGAAATCTGTTGGGTTTCCTCGATTTGGCAGCCCAGAGAGGGTTCTGGGTTCTCCTTCGGCCCGGGCCTTACATCTACGCCGAGTGGCCGAACTCCGGTGTGCCCGAGCGCGTGGTGCAGCGGCATCGCTTGCATCCGCGGTTCGTGGCCGAGGCCAAGGTCTGGATGGCGGCAGTGGTTGCGGCGGTGCGCGATCGGCTGGCTACGCATGGCGGCCCGATCGTGCTCCTGCAAGCTGACAATGAGGCCGACCCATGGATCGACGTGTATGGCTCGCAGCTCGGACTTGCGGACGCGCCCGGGCTGTTCCAGACGTATCTGGAGAGCCGCTACGCACAGATTGCGTACCTGAACGAGGCATGGGGAACTTCGATCGAGACCTTCGCCGAGCCGCGTGCCGTCCAGAGTCCTGCATACGAGCCATTCAAGGAGCGATACCGCGACGTATGTCGGTTCCGGCACTGGTACGCAACCGAGGTGGTCCGATGGACGGCGGCCGAGTATCGCCGCCTCGGTGTTAACGTACCGATCTACGCGAACACGTACATCGATAGCGCCGTCCAGGACTGGCGGTCGTTGGCATCGGTGTGTGAGCTAGTCGGGCCGGACACCTACCCCTGCTCAGGCATGGCGGATCGGCCTGACGAGCATCGCGGATTGCTCGATGCCGTGCGCTACGCACGCTGTTGCGCTCCGCTCAGCTTCATACCTGAGTTCGAATCCGGCATCTGGCATGGCTGGCATCGTTGGGTTGGAACGCTCACGGCTACGCACTCCGAGCTGAACGCATTCAGCGCGATGCTCGCGGGTGCCAGCGGCTGGAACTGGTACATGCTGGTCGGCCGCGACAGCTGGTACATGAGCCCGATCAGCGATCTCGGCCGGTTTCGACCCGAACTGGCGCCCGCGTACGCCGACATTGTGCGCGTGTTTCGTGCACTTGACCCGCCGGGTCTTTCGAGGCTCTGCGATACCGCCGCCACGTTCAATGCGCTGGAGCGCGCGGCTGACCCCGAATCAGGACAGTCGGTGCTGCGCGCCCTGTACGCGGCAGATCTCGACTACGCGTTCTTCGACCTGGATAGTGGTGGCTACGACAAGCCGCTGCTGTTCTACGCTGGCGGCGCAGGCATTTCCTCGGAGCAGCTGCTACGGCTGCGCCAGTACGTGGAGGGTGGCGGGACCCTGGTGTGCCTCCAGCCGCCAGCGCTGGATGGCCTTGCCGCTCCGCCAAGTCGCGTGGCGACCGCGGCGGCGCCGCAGCGTTTGCGCCTCAACCTGGGGGTCCATTCGGTTGAGCTCAGCAGCGATGCGGTTTTTGTCTACGCAGACGACCTCGGCGAGCCGATCGTCGCCGAGCGGATTGCGCCATTGCCGCCGAGCCAAGAAGGTGGGCACTCGCACGTGCTCTTGCCCATCGGGGAAAGGCTGCATGTTGGCTACGCCCGTCCTGTTGGCCGCGGCCGGCTCGTTGTGCTCGGCGTCGCGCCGGATCCTGAGTTGATGCTGGCGGTCCACCTATGGTTTGGCGTGAGCATCCCTTCTCGAGCCAACTCGCCTAGGGCTCAGTCAGCGCTGTTCGAACGAGGTGATGAGCATTTTCTGATTGTGACCAACACGGCGCCCGAGGATCGTGACGTCCTGGTGCGCCTCGACCTGCCGAACGCATTGCCACACAGCGCGACTGACCTGCGTACGGGGCGCGACGTGGTTGTCGTCGGTAGTGGGGTTGTCGTCAACGTACCGGCACGCTCAGGCACGGCTGTGCGTCTGGACTGAACTTGGCCGGCGCGGCCTCCTCCGGATATATTGCGATCCCACTCGCTGCCGATGCTCAGTTCGTAAGGCTCTTTGATCCAGGATCCTGGCAAAAGAGCCGTGGAGGTGCTGCTGATGTCCGTCGATACCCTCGAGTTCCTGCTTCTGCTGAGCGGCTGGATCGTCGCCTTCCTGCTCGGCCGCGAGCTGCAGACCGGGTATCGGCTGTGGCGCCTGCGCGCCGCCGAACAGCGCCCCCGCCGCGACAGCTAACCTCGACGCGCCTAGAAATCCGGCCAGGTAGCGGGATTGTCTGCTAGGGTATGGAACAGACGTTCTATGCCCAGTTGTCATCTCTGCGGCGCGCACTTCCCGAATTGGCTCTACCTCGACGGCCGCAGTCGCAACCTGGGTAGTCGCAAGTACTGCCTGACGTGCTCCCCGTACGGGCTGCACAACGTCCGCAAATTAGAACGTGTTCCGACTGGTCCACCGATCAGTAAGGTGTGTGCGAAGTGCGGGCTCGAAAAGCCGATTGGCGAGTTCTACATGCGGCGCGACAGATCCTGCTCGCATGCCTGGTGCAAGGTGTGCAACACGGAGCATCGAAAGGCCCGTTTTCGACAGGACCGTTTGGCCGCCTTGTTGCACTACAGCCGTGGCGAGCTGTGTTGCGCGTGCTGTGGGGAGACCCGCCTCGAGTTCCTCGCACTCGATCACATCAACGACGATGGTGCCGCGCACCGACTCGAGCTCGGACCCCAGGCAGGCCGCCACTTCTACGCCTGGCTGCGCAAGACTGGCTACACTTACCAAGCGCTGGTCGTTGCCTGTCACAACTGCAATATGGCGCGAGCGCTGTATGGCCAGTGCCCGCACAAACGGGATGGCCCCGTGGCGCAGCCGGATAGCGCGAGCGTTTCCTAAACGCTAGGTCGGGAGTTCGAGTCTCCCCGGGGTCACTGAGGATCATGCCAAGAGAGCCGTCCTACGCCGCGCAACTTGGGGCTGTGCTCGGACGGCGAGACGCGGCGGCGTTGAGGCTGTTTTTGATGCAGGCCGCGGAGCGGTTTGGGGATGAGCGCCAGGTGGCGGATGTGCGCGACAAGTCAGATGCTGAGATGGATGAGCTGTTGCATCGCATGATCCTGTCGCGCTCGGACCTGAGCGAGCTCCATCGCGCCAGCCGTGAATGGCTTTTTCGCCACGGCATCGACGCGTTTGGCGCCACGGGCGAACGCCGCAACTAGCCGGTTGGCCACGGCGGGCACCACAGGTCACGCGCCGGCCCAGTCACGCGCCCGCCGGGTTGCCTGCCTGCCGGGCTAAGCGTTTACTGGGCTGACCTCGGCGCTGCTGAAGCCGCCGCCCACGCCGAGCGCGACAATCGCCAGCAGCGACAGCAAAGGCGCTACCTCAGCATCCACCAGCCGCAGCGCAAACGCCGCGCACATGGCGAAGGTGCCCGCGGCAAGCCAGTTTGTTCGCGGAAAGCGCAGCCACATCAACAGCAGCAAACCAGTCGCAACCCCGGCCGCCAGCAGCATCGGCAGATCGAGCATCGCGATCAGCTCCGGTTGAACGCGCCCAAGCAGGTCCAGCGCAGACGGAACCAGCGTGACGGCCAGCACAACCGCGGGCAGCGTCACGGGCTGATCAGTCGCACGAGCTGGTATGTGGGCTAGCGCACGAACGGCCATAGGTCGGCTGACCCCAGTTCAACGCAGGGGGTGTGCCAGCCATTACGTCGGCTGCTCTAAAAACGAAACTCAGATGCCGGCGAGCGCTTCCACCATGAACGGGTGCAACGCGCGGTTGCTGGCCAAGACCTGACCGCCATCGACGCTGAACCTGGACCCGTCCGCCGCGGAGACCTGACCGCCTGCCTCACGAACGATGAGCGCGCCCGCCGCCAGATCCCACGGCTTCACAATGTGTTCCCAGTAGGCATCGAAGCGGCCGCACGCGACATAACACAGGTCCAGCGCAGCGCTGCCAACACGTCGCACCGCCTGCGAGCGGTGGCTCAGTACCTCGAAGCTGCGCAGTGCACGCGACAGTGCCCCGTCGCGGTCGTACGGAAAGCCCGTGGCCAGCATCGCTTGACGTAACTCATCTACGTTCGAGACGTGGATCGGTCGACCGTTCAGCGTCGCGCCACTGCCAGCCGAGGCCACGAATAGCTCTTCCACGTAGGGTGCGTATACGGCCCCAAACTGCAGCTCGCCGTCGGCCTCGAAGCCAATCGAGACGCAAAACAGCGGAAAGCCATGCGTGTAGTTGGTAGTTCCGTCCAGCGGGTCGACGATCCAGCGAAAGCGGCTTTCGCTGCCGCCGTGCGCGCCGCCCTCCTCGCCGAGAATCGTGTGCGACGGGAACGCCTCGACAATGGCCCGCGCGACCAGTTGCTCGCTCGCAACGTCGACGTCGGTGACCAGGTCGACCACGCCCTTGTGGCGTACTTCGCCGATCGAGTCGATGCGACTGCGCAGCAGCTCGCCGGCGGCGCGTGCCGCGGCGACCCCTACCTCGCGAACGCGCGCGGCATCGAACGCTTCGGCCAATAGTGTGTCAGCGTTTGGTAGCGAAGCGCGCGGCGGCGGGCGGCGCCACGTTCTCAGGCGGTCGCAGCACGATCGCGCCCTTGTCGCAGGCTGCTTCGCACAGATAGCACGAGACGCAGGCCTTGGGGTTTGTTAGCGAGGCTATTGCCTGCCACGGCTTGTCCTCGTCGATCATGCTCAAGCACTCGAAGGGGCAGATGTCGACGCAGTAGCGGCAGCCGCTGCAAATCTCCTCCTGCACCACGGGCTTCGCCCACTCGGTGCGTCGGACCTTTTCCGCCGTGTTGCCGTACGTGTCGAAGATGGCGTCGTACGGGCAGGCGCGTCCACACGCGCCGCAGTCAATGCAGGTCTTGGGATCGATGAAATAGAACTCTTTTTTCACGCCGTTGATCGCGGTAACGGGACACACCGTCTCGCACGCGCTGCAACCGACGCACTTTTCGTTGATGAAATACGCCATCTAGGTTTGTGAGCTTCGCTCTCCGCGGCAGTTTAGCATTCGAGTGGCGAATCCCCTAATGCCACACGCAGTTCGGCCGACAAGTTGTTGTGCTGCCAGAGTCGCAGTCGGCCGAACTTCGTATGACGGATTGCACCCAGGGGCACGCGGTCCGAACCTGTGCGGCAGAGGACTTCGGGCGTGCCCCTAGGTGCTCACGTCTCTACCGCGGGCGGACTCTCCACGTGCGTTCCGCGTGCGGTGGAGATGGGCTGCGAGTGCATGCAGATCTTCCTTGCGCCGCCGCAACGCTGGCAGGCGCCCAAGCACGCCGACGAACAGGTCAGCGAGTTCAAGCGCCTCATCGCTGAAGCGCGCATCGCGCCGACCTATGCGCACGCCAACTACCTGATCAACCTGGCCGCGGGCGATCCCGCGATGCGCGAAAAGTCGATCGTGAGCCTCAGCGCTGCGACCGAATGGGCCGATCGGGTTGGGCTCGACGGCGTCGTGGTCCACATCGGTTCGGCGAGAGGTCAAGCCGTCGAGGATGCTGAGGCCCAGGTCGCCACCGCGCTGCGCGAGGTGCTCGACAAAGGGACGACGTCGATGATCCTCCTGGAGAACTCGGCGGGCTCAGGCGAATATCTCGGCTCACGCTTCGAGCAGATCGGCAACATCCTGGAGAATCTCGGCCGCGATGAGCGGCTGGGCCTGTGCCTTGATACCGCCCACACGTTTGCGTCGGGCTACGACCTGCGCATCGATGAGGGCATCGAGCGCGCGATCGAGGAGGTCGGTCAGTTCATCGGTTTGGAGCGGCTCAAGTTGATCCATGCCAACGACTCGAAGGTTGGGCTCAATAGCGCGGTGGACCGCCATGAGAATATCGGCAAGGGCCAATTGGGTGACGCGGCGTTCACCCGCATGCTCGCCCACCGCGCCCTAAAGAACATCGCGTGGGTCCTCGAGGTTCCCGGATACGAGGACAAAGGCCCGGACAAACCGAACCTTGACGACCTCAAGCGTCTAGCTGGCCGCGACTAGCGCCTGCGCGAGGTCCCCGATGAGGTCTTCGGCCTCTTCAATCCCGACCGAAAGCCGAATCAGGCCATCATCGATGCCGACTTCGGCCCGCCGTTCGGCAGGCAGGCTTGCGTGCGTCATCAATGCTGGAAGCTCGATGAGGCTTTCGACGCCGCCGAGGCTTTCCGCAAGCGTAAAGAGCCGAGTGCGGCGGGCCACTTCGCGGGCTGCCTCGACGCCGCCTTTGACCTCGAACGAGAGCATGCCGCCGAAGCCGCCGACCATCTGACGTTTGGCGAGCTCGTGCTGTGGATGCGACGGCAGTCCGGGGTAGTACACCCGCTTGACATTCGCGTGCTGCTCCAGGAAACAGGCGACCTCCATGGCATTGGCCGAGTGCTGGCGCATCCGCACCGACAGCGTCTTCAGGCCGCGCAGCACCAGCCAGCTATCGAACGGGCCGGGCACCCCGCCGACCGCGTTCTGCAGGAACTTCAAACGTTCGTAGAGGTCACCGTCAGACGTCACCAGGGCGCCGCCGACCACGTCCGAATGTCCGCCGAGGTATTTCGTGGTGCTGTAGTGCACCAGGTCCGCGCCAAGCTCGAGCGGGCGCTGACAGTACGGACTGGCGAAGGTGTTGTCGACAGCGACCAGGATGTTGCGTTCGTGCGCGATGCGCGCGACCTCCGCAATGTCGATCAGCTTCATCAGCGGATTGGTTGGACTCTCCAAC
>Ga0213876_10002476_pt1 | contig 10841 bp, 6 predicted proteins | sample BarmaccomBMRX_R9_FD_160113 | JGI IMG/M metagenome (GOLD analysis project Ga0213876, IMG submission 160113) | Root-associated microbial communities from Barbacenia macrantha in rupestrian grasslands, the National Park of Serra do Cipo, Brazil - RX_R9 | ecosystem: Host-associated > Plants > Roots...
TTACCTGGCTTATTATTTTAAACGCATTGTTTTTTGTAAGCATTCTTTTTATAAAAGTTATTTATGATCTTACAACAGGCCATGCTGCTGTAACGGACAATAACATTGATAAATGGGTTTCAGTTCCGGCGGAAGGCTATCGTCTTCTTAGCCGCCCGTGGACGATATTCACATACATGTTCTCACACAACAGCATTTGGTATTTAATAAGCAGTTTATTATGGCTTTGGTGCTTCGGATATATTTTACAAGACCTTGCCGGTAATAATAAATTGTTTCCTGTGTATTTATATGGAGGTTTTTTTGGCGGATTGATTTTTATTGTTACGGCCTATGCTATCCCAGCCATGCATGCTAATGCGGATGCTTATTCTTTAATGGGTGCAGGTACATCTATAATGGCTGTGGCCGTTGCCACAACTGCACTTACACCGGGCTATCGTATCTTCCCAATGCTTAATGGCGGTATTCCATTGTGGGTGCTAACTTTAATATTTGTAGCCATAGATTTCGGTACGATTGGTTTAAGCAATGGTGCAGTTGCGGCGGCCCACATTGGCAGCGGTTTAACAGGTTTCCTGTTTGTGCATCAACTTAGAAAAGGAAACGATTTAGGCGCATGGTTAACCAATTTTTCAAATTGGATAAACAATCTTTTTAATCCTGAAAAAAAATATCATAACGAAGATCATTATTACAAAACAACACGCAAGCCTTACGAAAAAACACATCATTTTAGCCAGCAAAAGCTTGATGAGATATTAGATAAAATAAATGAACAAGGCTATCATTTTTTAACTGAAGAAGAAAAGGATTTTTTAAAGAAGGCTAGCAAGGAAAATATTTAAAGCCTGGTTTAATTCCGCTTTATACATGAAAAAATTTTTTAAGTCAGCGTGGATCGTCTTTTCCATTGTTCTGTTGCTGATGTTTGTTATTTCGTGTTTTAGCCCCGGTATTGCACCGCTCACTTTCTCTTATATTACTTTCTTTGCTTTAGCATTCCCTTATCTATTTATACTTGTTCTTATTGTTGCTATCATCAATTTTTATATAAATAAAAAGTTGGCGATGGTGATGCTGATATGTATGCCGCCGGCGATATTTAATTTGTCACATACAATCGCATTCAATTTTCCCAAAAAATTCGACGATAAAAAAGACAGCCTAAGCTTGAGAGTGATGACATGGAATGTACAGGACTTTGTAAACCTGTCTCCGGAAAATGAAACCCGCTCAAAAATGTTGCATATCATTACTGAAAAAAAACCAGACGTTTTGTGTGTGCAGGAATATACAAATGTGGAAGGCGGCCGATGGAGAATCTCAGTGCGTCATGAATTAGATTCGCTTGGCTATAAATATCATTTTTTTTCAGCTGACCAGGTTACGGCTAATCATTTTGACAGAGTTGTTACAAGAGGTTCAGCTATATTTTCCAAAATACCTTTTACAGATAGCGGCCGCATCTTAATAAGAAATGATGGCACTACTGAATATCTCGCCTATACTAATCTTAATTTTAACAACCGGCTTGTAAGAATTTATACAGCACATCTTGCATCGTATGAAGTATACCGCGATACTGACAATGTAAAAAAAGACGTATATCAAATTACTTACGAACGAAAAAGAGCTATTCAATATAAGCTGCGTGAAATAGAACAACTGCATCAAAAAGAAGCAATAATAATTGACTCTGCACTTTCAAGAGCTGTTATACCTGCTATTTATTGCGGAGATATGAATTCTACACCCTGCACTTATACTTATCATTTAATCAAGGGTGATTTTAATGATGCTTTTTTGGAAAAAGGCAGCGGTTTCGGCGCAACGTTTTATAAAATCCTTCCCATACTTCGCATTGATTATTGCCTTGCGGATAAGCGCTTAAAAGTGATCAATTGTACTGTTATTAGCCAAAAACTTTCTGATCATTATCCTGTTATAACAGATCTGCAATGGAAATAAATTTAACTGCAATTCGTTATTTTTAATAATGGCAAACGTATTACGCCGTGTTATAAAAAAAATATTCCTCCTGCTTACCATCGTGGTTTGCATTATGTATTTACTTACATTGCTGGCACCGTATCTTAACCCGCAACACTGGTGGCTTGTTGGTTTTCTTGGCCTTACTTTTCCATATTTATTTTTCTCGCTGGTATTTATTTTTTTCTTTTGGCTGATAGCAAAACCAAAACTTGCATTATTACCGTTAATAGTTTTGTTGTTTGGTATAAAACAAATTGGTGTAACATTCGCCGCGCATTTTAGCAGCAATGATTTAACAAAAAAACCTGACAGCACTTTTAGATTGATAAGTTGGAATGTTGCCAACATGTATGGATTAAGTAATAATAAAGAGATCAAACAACATAACAGAACAGAACTTGCTCAATCAATTCTTGATCTTAATCCCGATATAATTTGCCTGCAGGAATTTAATCATTCTTATACCCAGGGTGAAGGCGCAGATAATATTGGTTTATTCACTGGTCAGTTTCCTAACTTTTTTTATTCAAAAGATTTTAATAAAGAAAACGGTTTTTATACATCAGGTTCTATTGTATTCTCAAAATATCCCATTATAGATTCAGGCAAAGTTGATTATCCCGGAAACTTTACCGGTAGTTTAATTTATGTGGATATAAAAATAAACGACGACACACTCCGCATTTTCACTACACATCTTCAATCCTTTGGCTTTAATAATGAAGATTATGCAGAGATGAATAAAATAAAACAGCGAGATGAGCAATCTATCGAAGCTTCAAGAAATATTTTTATAAAAATGAAAGCGGCATTTAGCAACCGCGGCAACCAGGCCGATATTGTTCATGCACAAACTGATTCTGTGCTGCATCGTTCAATTGTATGCGGAGATTTTAACGATGTGCCAACATCATACACTTACTTCCGAATTCGGGGTAAACGGCAAGATGCTTTTTTACAAAATGGGTTAGGCGTTGGCAAAACATACAATTCTTTAGCGCCAATGTTGCGGATTGATTACATTTTGCCTGACACTTCTTTCACGATAAAACAATTTGATATGATTGATGAAAACCTGAGTGATCATGCAATGCTGGTAAGTGACTTGAAATTGAAATAATGTTTCTGTATGCAGAATTTGTTAGTTGAACAGAATCACGAAATTTTCTGAAGGATACCAAACTCTTATTTGGCAGTTTAATAATTTATTGAAATCAAATTTATTTTGAATTTTATTTTGAAGAAGTCTGATCAGGAAAAATCAACTTTTGAAAACTATTATTGGTACTTGCAGTAACACGAATAATTTTATAAGGATAAAGTTTCAGTACTGCTTCATGTCCAGTCCAGCTACTTTTCGTTTCCAATCACACCATCATTAACCAGCCTCAAAGAAAAAATTATCTAATGCTTATACTTTTTTACCACATCTAAAAATTAAAGGCGTCTATCTTTGCAGCCGCTTAAATTTATACATGAACGATTGTTATATAATTGATGCAGTGCGCACACCAATTGGAAAATATGGCGGAAGATTAAGTTCAATTCGCCCTGATGATTTATTAGCGCATGTTATTTCTGCATTGCTAAACCGCAACCCTGTTGATGTAAATGCTATTGAAGACGTGATTGCAGGTGATGCAAACCAGGCTGGTGAAGACAATAGAAATGTTGCGCGAATGGCTGCGTTGCTTGCCGGTTTGCCGGTTACAGTTGCGGGTTGTACTGTAAATCGTTTATGTGCAAGTGGGTTAGACGCTATTATGCATGCGGCACGGGCAATTATGTGTGGTGAAGGAATGTTGTATATAGCCGGTGGTGTTGAAAGCATGACACGTGCGCCATTTGTTATGTTGAAGAGTGAAGGCGCATGGAATCGTAAACCTGAAATGGTTGATTCAACAATTGGCTGGCGTTTTACAAATAAGGCATTGGCCGGGATGTACTATCCATTTTCAATGGGTGAAACAGCAGAAAATGTTGCGGAGCGTTTTAATATAACACGGGAGCAACAAGATGAGTTTGCATTATCGTCCCAGCAAAAATATTTTGAAGCTCTCAAACAAAATAAATGGGAAGATGAAATTGTTGCAGTTGAAATGATCCGCGAAAGATTAATCACATGGTTTTCAGAAGATGAACATCCGCGGGAAACATCAATTGAAAAATTATCTGCATTAAAACCAGCGTTTAAAAAAGACGGGACAGTAACTGCAGGTAATTCTTCCGGCATTAATGATGGTGCTGCTGCATTGTTGTTAGCAAGCGAAGAAGCAGTAAAAACTTTCAATTTAACGCCACTTGCAAAAATTAAAAGCATGGCAGTCGCCGGTGTTGATCCTTCCATCATGGGGATTGGGCCGGTGCCTGCCACACAAAAAGCATTGATAAGAGCTGATTTGAATGTTGCAGATTTAGATCTCGTTGAACTGAATGAAGCGTTTGCTGCGCAGTCTCTTGCCTGTATTAATGAACTTGGGCTCAACATTAACAAAATAAACGTAAATGGCGGTTCTATTGCGATTGGTCATCCGCTTGGCTGCAGTGGTTCAAGAATCTCTGCAACGTTGCTTCATGAAATGAAAAGGAGAAATGCAAAATATGGAGTAGCAACAATGTGTATTGGTGTTGGACAGGGCGCTGCAATAATTTATGAAAGCCTTTAATTATTTTATGTATATGTCTTCAAATTTTTATTATTACCACTCCAATTTCGGCAGCATGCATTTAAATTAGTGACATTTCCCTCAAAATTTGCGTCTGGCATTTTAATTGAACCTGTCTAACTTCGCTAATATTTTTACATTCACATTATTAAAGTGACAAACTGACTTTTAGAAAGGTTTATGAAGATAAATAAGTTTATGCTTGGAGATGAAGACGCAGAATTCCTGCCTATTATCCCTTTAAATGAAACCGATGAACAAGATAAAAATCTTGTTGTTCCTGATACGTTACCACTGCTTCCGCTAAAAAATACCGTTCTTTTTCCGGGTGTTGTTTTACCAATAACTGTAGGAAGAGATAAAAGTATTAAAGCTGTTTCAGAAGCTTATAAAAAAGATAAGCTGATTGGCGTTCTTTCACAAAAAGACGCCAATGTGGAGGACCCGGTTCCTGATGACATGTGTGCAGTAGGAACGGTTGCTAAAATTGTAAAACTGATTAAAATGCCTGATGGTGGCACAACGATCATTATACAAGGTAAAAAAAGATTTCGTGTAAACGAGGTTATTCAATCAGAGCCTTATTACCTGGCAACAATTGCTTTATTAAATGAAGATGAATTGCAGGCTGATGATCAGTTTGAAGCGCATACAGGATCAATTAAAGATCTGGCTTCTCAAATAATTTCTATATCACCAAATATGCCGGCAGAGGCTTCTATCATTCTTAAAAATATTGAAAGCCCTTCATTTCTCGTGAATTTTGTAAGCAGCAATTTAAATTCAGACGTTAGTGACAAACAAAACCTGCTTGAAATTGATGATTTGAAATTACGCGCCGAAAAATTAATTGAACTATTGCATAAAGAACTGCAGTTTGCTGAACTGAAAAATAAAGTAACCACTAAAACAAGAACTGAGATCGATAAGCAGCAACGGGAATATTTTTTACAGCAGCAATTAAAAAGTATTAAAGATGAATTAGGCGGTGATACAAATGAACGTGAAATAGCCGAGATGAAAAAAAAGGCGGAAGCAAAAAAATGGTCGGAAGCTGCGAAGGAAATGTTTAAAAGCAATATTGCCAAGCTTGAAAGAATGCACCCGTCGACACCTGATTTTTCTGTAATCTATAATCATCTTGATCTGCTGCTTGACTTGCCGTGGAATGATTATACTAAAGATAATTATGACCTGAAGCACGCTTCAAAAATTTTAGATGCCGATCACTACGGCATGAAAAAAATAAAAGAACGCATTCTTGAATATATCGCTGTTTTAAAATTAAAAGGCGATATGAAAAGCCCGATACTTTGTTTTACAGGCGCCCCCGGAATTGGTAAAACATCGCTGGGCAGAAGCATTGCGCATGCTATCGGCAGAAAATATGTGCGTGTAAGCTTAGGCGGCTTGCACGATGAAAGTGAAATACGCGGCCATCGCAAAACATATATTGGTGCAATGCCAGGGCGTGTTATTCAAAGCATAAGAAAAGTAAAATCATCGAACCCTTTGATAGTGTTGGATGAAGTTGATAAAGTTGGCGCTGATTTTCGGGGCGATCCATCCTCTGCATTATTAGAAGTTTTAGACCCTGAACAAAACAATACTTTTTATGATAATTATTTAGAGCTTGAATATGATTTAAGCAAAGTGTTATTTATCGCGACAGCAAATAATATTCAAAATATACAACCTGCTTTGCGTGATCGTTTAGAAATCATTGATCTGAGTGGTTATGCTGTAGAAGAAAAAATTCAGATCGCACAAAGGCATCTTGTTCCCAAGCAAAAAGAAGCGCACGGTTTAGGCAAAGTAAAATTGAAAATAAGCGATAAGGTTTTACAAAGGATCATTGAAAGTTATACACGTGAAAGTGGTGTACGTGAACTTGACAGGCAACTTGCATCAATTATGCGATTTAAAGCAAAAGAATATTCACTGCGTAATAAAATTGCACCAACTATTTCTTTACAGGATGTTGAAAAAATATTAGGTACACAGAAATACAGCAATGAAATTTATAAAACAGCAAACATCCCGGGTGTTGCCGTTGGTTTGGCCTGGACATATGTTGGCGGCGATATTTTATTTATTGAAACTATTTTAAGTGAAGGCAAAGGCGAACTAAAGCTTACAGGAAATTTAGGTAATGTAATGAAAGAAAGTGCTGCAACAGCATTCAGCTACCTGCAGGCGAACGCAAAAAAATACAATATTGATTCTTCCGTTTTCAGCAAAAAAAACATTCACATACATGTACCTGAAGGTGCAGTGCCGAAAGATGGGCCAAGTGCAGGAGTAACAATGTTGAGTTCGCTGGCTTCTGCTTTTACTGGAAAAAAAATAAAACCGTATCTGGCAATGACTGGCGAGATTACTTTGCGCGGGCAAGTATTACCGGTTGGTGGAATAAAAGAAAAAGTATTGGCAGCAAAGCGTGCTGGCTTAAGAGAAATAATGATGTGTTATTTAAATGAAAAAGATGTAAAGGAAATTGATGCAAACTTTATAAAAGGCATACAATTTCATTATGTAAAAAATATGCAGCAAGTGCTGGATATTGCATTACAGGAAAAGTGACACTTTCAATTCTAGCTTATGTCACAAATTTTGTGATAATTAAATTTTTTATTGATGAAAATTTTATTGAAATATTTAAAGCCATATAAATGGTTGGTTGGCCTGGCATTGTTATTAGCCGCCATCAACCAAAGCTTTTCAATGCTCGATCCTTTTTTCTTTGGAAAGTTTTTTGATAAATATCTTACGCATCCCTTTGATATCGGTTATTTTGATGCACATAAAAACTTTATTAAAACTGCAACAAGAACAACCGATGAATTTATCTGGGGCGTAATTGGCTTCTTAGGAATTTTTATAGGTGTTGCAATGGTTTCAAGAATTGCAAAAGCCTTCCAGGATTATTTTACAAACGTTATTGTGCAAAAATTTGGTGCAAAAATTTTTACAGATGGATTGAAACATTCAATGCTTTTACCATACCAGGATTTTGAAGATCAGCGTAGCGGCGAAACACTTTCTATCTTAACAAAAGTTAGAGCAGATACAGAAAAGTTCATTATATCATTTATCAATGTTTTGTTTGCTATTGTAGTAGGAGTTGTGTTTGTAAGCATTTATGCTTTCAGCTTGCATTGGTCCATCATGCCTATTTATACCATTGGTATTGCCGCATTAGCATGGCTTACAAGTGTATTAAGCAGGAAGATAAAAGTTATTCAAAAGAATATCGTTAAAGAAACAAATGCTTTAGCTGGTTCAACAACAGAATCTTTGCGCAACATTGAATTAGTAAAAAGTCTTGGATTAACTAACCAGGAAGTTGATCGGTTAAATAACAATACTTATAAGATTCTTGGGCTTGAATTAAGAAAAGTAAAAAGCATCCGAACATTAAGTTTCATTCAAGGCACTTTTGTAAATTTTTTACGACAAGTTATCATGTTTACTTTAGCATGGCTCGTTTTCAGAGGGCAGCTAACGGCAGGGCAGGTAATGACATTGACGTTTTATTCATTCTTTATTTTTGGTCCATTGCAGGAAATTGGTAATATTATTATGGCGTATCGCGAAGCAGAAGCATCTTTAGTAAATTTTGATAACGTAATGAAAAGGCCTGCTGAAAAAAAGCCTGCACATCCTGTTCATATTGGCAATTTGAATAAGTTAAGTTTTGATAGTGTTTCATTCAAACATCAAACAGCGCAATATAAAGCACTTGATAACATTTCTTTTGATGCAGATAACGGTGAAACAATTGCATTCGTCGGCCCCTCAGGAGCAGGTAAAAGTACATTGGTAAAAATGTTGGTAGGTTTGTATCACCCGCAAACAGGAAATGTTTACTATAATGATGTTGACAGCAACGATCTTGCTTTAGAAGATCTAAGAACACAAATTGGATTTGTTACGCAAGACACACAACTGTTTGCAGGCACTATAAAAGAAAATTTATTGTTTGTAAACCCAACTGCAACACATGATGAGTTGTTAGATGCATTGTATAAAGCCAGTTGCCAAAATTTACTGGAACGCGCAGATAAAGGAATTGATACAATCATAGGTGAAGGCGGATTAAAATTAAGTGGCGGTGAAAAACAAAGATTAAGTATTGCACGTTCATTGTTGCGCAAACCTCACTTACTAATTTTTGATGAAGCTACCTCATCGCTTGATTCAATAACAGAAGAAGAAATTACATCAACTATTAAGCAAATATCTGAAATGAAAGAGCAGATAACTGTTTTAATTGCGCATCGCTTAAGTACAATTATGCATGCAGACAGAATTTATGTTTTGGAAAAAGGCAGAATAGTTGAAACCGGAACGCATTATGAGTTGCTGGATGAAAAGGGTTTATATTATGCCATGTGGCGTCAACAAATCGGCGAAAGAAAATACGCTGTAGCCAGGCAACCTGCATAAATTAAACTAAGTTTTATAAAGAAAGCAAAGAATTATTGTTGGAAGTAATAAAAACCTAACTTTATAGTTCAAATTGCTCTTATTAACAACCACCAAATAAGACAAAGAATTTTTTGATTTGCAGCTTTTTGCATTTAGTATTTGTCTAACTTGGTGGGTAATTAACTAATTACCTGCATGACGGAACAAGCCATCTTAGCCGGCTGCCTTAATAACGACCCTGTAGCACAGCGGGAATTGTACAACCGTTACAGTCCTAAAATGCTATCTGTGTGTTATCGTTTTGCACAAAGCCGCGAAGATGCTGAAGACATGCTGCAGGAAGGATTTATTAGAGTATTCACCCAAATAGGTTCTTTCCGCAACTCAGGTTCTTTTGAAGGCTGGATAAGAAGAATAATTGTTCATACCTGCATCAATTTTCTAAAAAAGTATAAGAAGTTTAGCGAAAGTCTTGACTTAGCTTATGTAACAGATGTTCAGGTAAAAGAAGATACAATTCCTTCTTTAATGTTGGCGAGGCAGGTTATAGAATGTATAAGGTTATTACCGGTGGGATACAGAACTGTGTTAAACTTATACGCCATTGAAGGGTACAGCCACAAAGAAATTTCGCAAATGCTGGACATAGAGGAAAGTACAAGTCGCAGTCAATGTACACGAGCTAAAACTATGCTTGAAACAATATTGATTAAAAAGAAAATAATCGATAAACCTGGCGAAACTTACACCCTCACTGCAGCATTTAAGTAGTTAGTTATTGAATAAGCAACAATGCGCGAATCAAACCATACAGATGAATTTGAAGATTATCTTCGTCACCAGGTAGATGAGCACCGGATTTACCCGTCTGACCGCGTATGGAAAAATATTCGCGGCAATATCCACACTCCAAAAAAATGGCCTGCCCTTTCTGTTTTTACAGTTTTAATTATTTCTGCTTTAGTAATTGGTACCGTAATCAGCAAACCTGTTCCTGACTCTTTAACGCCAAATTTTGTTTACTCATTACAAACTCCTGCGAATGATAAATCATCAAAACCTGATGAAATAAAAAGCGCGGAACAAGTAGCCGACAATAACTATTCAATTGATCAACTAACTAACCAAACTATAACTGCCGCAACAGAAAAAATAAAGATTGAAGAAGCTGTTGCCATGCAATTATCACACAGTGATATTGCTTCTAGCCAGGTGGCCTCGCTTATAAATACTAACTATCCATCAACTACAATTATAGTTGATGCTGCCTCAATCAAAAGCGCTGAAAAAACTAATTCTTCTTTTATAGCAAGTACAGATAATTCTTCCGGTACACTTAGAAGTATTGACAGTTATTTGTTTAATGTTACATCAAGATTAAGAAGCATTTTAAATACAGAACCAGTACATTATTCGAATGGTGGTGTGGCTTTTTTCACCCCCAGAAATAATGATCTTGATTACGATAATTTTAATTTACAGGTTCCATATGAGCGAAAGAAAGATCTTTTACCATCATTAGATCAATTAGGAAAGAATTCTTCCCGTTTTGATTTCAGATTTTATATAACTCCTTCTATAAGTTATCGCAGACTTGATGAAAAGAAAACTTCCGGTGATACTAAAAACTCCGGTGCAGCCTTAGAATCAGATTATCGGGTTGATCCATCTAAGGCAATCAATCAAAGCCCTGCTTTTGGTTATGAAACCGGGTTTGGGATCGGTTATAAATTAAATAACAGGTTTTCA
>Ga0213876_10002477_pt1 | contig 10837 bp, 9 predicted proteins | sample BarmaccomBMRX_R9_FD_160113 | JGI IMG/M metagenome (GOLD analysis project Ga0213876, IMG submission 160113) | Root-associated microbial communities from Barbacenia macrantha in rupestrian grasslands, the National Park of Serra do Cipo, Brazil - RX_R9 | ecosystem: Host-associated > Plants > Roots...
CCGCCCGTTGATGTAGAGGCGCGCATCGATCATCTGGATGCGATCGCCGGGAAGTCCGATGACGCGCTTGATGTAATCGGTCTTGCCGTCCTTGGGGAGCTTGAACACGGCAATGTCCCCGCGATTCGGCTCGGACCCCATGATGCGGCCTTCAAAGAGCGGCAGGCCGAGCGGAAAGGAGTATTTCGAATAACCGTACGAGTATTTGGAAACGAACAAGTAGTCGCCCACGAGCAACGTGGGCACCAGCGACCCGGACGGAATATTGAACGGCTGAAACAGGAAAGTGCGCACCACAAGCGCGATGAGAAGCGCCTGAAAGACGATCCAAATGAGCTCGAGGACGCCGCCCTCGTTTTTTCGAGCGGCCGAATTGCGCGTGGTCGCCTCGGTCACCTGCGTCTCCCTGAGGTTCGGACCTGCGTCGCGGCCTGCGTGCCGCGGTCGCTTACATATGGCGCCCCACTCGGATATTCGAGCCTATCTCGTTCGAGCGCGGCCGAACCATGGCGGAAACTTACAATAGCGCACATGGATGAGCTGCGTCCGCGAAATGGCTTACTCGTAATCATCAGCCGTGGCGGCTTGCTGCGTCGATGGGCGCCGATCCGTTCCGCCATGGCGCATCGGCCGCTCGCCCCGTTCGCCGCGCTCGGCCGGATCGCGCCCGATGACCTTCTGGAGATGGGCGAGATCGACGAAGTCGTCGGCCTGCCGGCGCAACTCGTCCGCGACCATGGGCGGCTGGGTCGAGGTGGTGGAGACGACCGTGACGCGGACGCCGCGCCGCTGCATCGATTCGACGAGCGAGCGGAAATCGCCATCGCCCGAGAACAGGACCATGTGGTCGATGTATTCGGCCATGTCGAGAGCGGCGATCGCGAGCTCGATATCCATATTGCCTTTGATTTTACGACGTCCGGCCGCATCCACGAATTCCTTCGTGGGCTTTGTGATCACGCGGTAGCCGTTGTAGTCGAGCCAGTCGACCAACGGGCGGATCGAGGAATATTCCTGATCCTCGATCAAGGCCGTGAAGTAGAAGGCGCGCAGCAAGGTGCCTTGGCTCTTATACTCGGTGAGGAGCCGACGGTAGTCGATGTCGAAACCAAGCGTCTTGGCGGTCGCGTAAAGGTTGGCTCCGTCGATGAACAGGGCAAGTTTTTCTGATTTCGCCATGTGGTCCTGTTTTTGATCCTGTTGATCTATGAATTCGCGGCCGCCATGGAGCGTGGATCGCCAATCGCCGCATTTCGGCTCGCGCGAGGGCCGATAGGCCCAGCAGGCGGAAAGGACAGGCTTCAAAGCGAATAATCAACGGTGCGGCGAAACGCCTTTCGTCCTCGACGATGTAATTCTTGCCTTGTTTGCACAGTTTGGTGTAGCAACCCCCTACACAAAACATCGCTCGGGCACAACTGTCGGCACTGAAAGGAGCGGGCCATGGCTCGCGTCACCGTCGAAGATTGCATCCAAAAGGTCGAGAATCGCTTCGATCTCGTCCTTCTCGCGGCGCATCGCGCCCGCCAGATCGCAAGCGGCGCGCAGCTTCTCGTGGAACGGGATCGCGACAAAAACCCTGTCGTGTCCTTGCGCGAAATCGCCGACGGCGAGCTGAAGCCTATCGACCTGCGCGAAGGCCTCATCCATTCGCTGCAGAAATATGTCGAGGTCGACGAGCCCGAGGCCGAGACCGCGCCGCTGATCGGGGTGCAATCCGCCGACGCCACCGATGATTCGAGCGTACAGTTCGACCGGACGATGACCGAGGAAGACCTGCTGCGGGGCCTCGAGGGGATCGTACCTCCGGCCGAGACGCGCGACGAAGAGGAGTGAGGCGCCGCGAGCGCACACGGCAAATCGCTCGCAGATATCGCCCGGCCACTTTTGACGCCGGGCCCGGAACTCTCAATTGACATTTTAGCGAATTGTTAGAGCCGCGGGCGCATTGTGTCTGGCGTGGGGACGGGCGACCCTGCAAGGCATCGGTCACTGGATCGCATTATGGTCGGCCTTCTCGGCAAACGCGAACGTTGTCGAGACGCCGCAAGACCTTGATCGGCCTATTTCACGACAGGCTCGAGCAGCGATAGAATGAGGCGGGCAGGCCTCGGGAACAAGTCATGATCGAGGATTGGCGCAAAGCGAAAGCCCCATCCGGATCCGAAACGAGCCGCTCTTACGGGGACCGCCCCTGGCTCGATCTTTACCCGAAGGGCGTCCCGGCGGAGATAGACACGGAAAGTCTCGGCACGCTCCTCGATCTTTTCCGGGAAAGCGTGCGCAGCTTCGCCGAACGTCCCGCTTATCGGAGCTTCGGCAAGGATGTGAGCTTCGCCGAGGTCGGTCGCCTCGCATCCGCCTTCTCGGCGTGGCTTCGCGCGCAAGGCATCGAGAAGGGCGATCGCGTTGCTCTGATGATGCCCAACATACTCGCCTATCCGATCGCGATGTTCGGCGCGCATCTTGCCGGCGCTGCCGTCGTGAACATCAATCCGCTCTACACGTCGGCCGAGCTGATCCATCAGGTCAATGATTCGGGGGCGCGTCTCATCGTGGTCCTGGAGAATATGGCCCACACGGTCGCCGAAGCCCTGCCGCGCATGAAGCTCGACAAGGTGGTGATCGCCAAGGTCGGGGACGTCATGGGGCTCAAGGGCACCCTCGTCAATCTGGTCAACCGCCGTGTCAAGAAGGCCGTGCCGCCCTTCGAGATCAAGCATGCGGCGAGCTTCTCGGCAGCCCTGCAGCTGGGGGCAACCTTGCCGATCCCGACCGTCGCCGTGTCCGGTGAGGACGTCGCTTTTCTGCAATACACGGGAGGCACCACCGGCGCCTCGAAAGGGGCCGTGCTGCGGCATCGCAACCTCGCCGCCAATGTCGAGCAGATCACCGCCTGGTTCCGGCCGGAGACCGATCCCGATGTCTGGCAAGTGACGATCGCGGCCCTGCCGCTCTATCACGTCTACGCGCTGACCTGTAACTGCCTCTACATGATGCGCGTGGGCGGATGCTGCGTGTTGATCACCAATCCACGCGACATCAAAGGCTTCGTCGCGACGCTGCGCAAGACGCGCTTCACAGTGATGACCGGCGTCAACACGCTTTACAATGCTCTGGTCCAGGCGCCCGGCATCGAGAAAGTCGATTTTTCGAGGCTCGCCATCAGCAGCGCCGGCGGCATGGCGGTGCAAGAGGCGGTCGCCGCGAAATGGGAAGCGCTCACCGGAAGCATCATCTCGGAGGGCTACGGCCTCTCGGAAACCTCGCCGGTCGTAACCGCCAACCGCGGCAGGCCCAAGGCTTTCACCGGCACGATCGGAGTTCCGGTCCCATCGACCGAAGTCTCGCTACGCGCCCCCGAGGACGGTTCGGAAGTTCCGGTCGGCTCTCCGGGCGAGCTCTGCGTGCGCGGCCCGCAGGTGATGCAAGGCTACTGGCGAGCGCCGCATGCCACGGCGGCAGCGTTCCATCCCGACGGGTTCTTGCGAACCGGAGACGTGGCGACGATGTCCCCCGATGGCCAATTCCGCATCGTCGACCGCATCAAGGACATGATCTCGATCTCGGGGCTCAAGGTAACGCCCAATGAAGTCGAAGCCGTGATCGCGAGCCATCCCGAGGCGATCGAGGTGGCCGTCATCGGATTGCCCGATCCTCATTCCGGAGAAGCGGTGATCGCCTACGTGGTGAGCCGCTCGCCCAATCTCACCGAGGATGTGGTACGGGCTTGGTGCCGCGAACGTCTCGCCGCCTACAAGGTGCCGCGCCGCGTCGTCTTCCGGGAAAGCTTGCCGAAGAGCAATGTTGGCAAGGTCCTGCGCCGCGCCTTGCGGGACGAAGCCTTGCGGGCGCTGGAGGCAGCAGCTCGCACGGGTCGGGGAGCTCAAGCATAACTTAGAGCATGCTGGCGATTCAACTAGACACCGGCAGGCTCTACGCCCGGAGAGGCTCGGCCGAGGTCTCGCGCGCCCAGGTGATCGTTGGCAATCCCAGCAGATAAATGAGGGAGACCACCGCGACGGCTCGCGGGTAACCGCCTCCGATCGTCGCGACCAAAAGGCCGACCACGCTCGGCCCCACCGCTCCCAGAAGCCGGCCAGCACTGAAGGCGAAGCCCGAGCCGAGCCCGCGCAGCGCCGAGGGGAAAAGCTCCGGCAGCCAGATGGTGTAGAGCGCGAACACGCCGTTGGTGAAAAAACCAAGGACCGGCAGAAAGGCAAAAAGGAGCGCGATCCCCCGCGCCGCGGGCACGATTGCCATGTAGAAGAGGATGTTGGTCGCCATCGCGCCGAGGAAAAACATATAAGCGGTCCGCTTGCGCCCGCCGGCGAGCTGGGTCAGCCACGGCATTGCCAAGCAGCCGATGAGGGTGCCGAGATTGGTCAAGACCCCGCTCAGCGCCGCCATGCTCTGCGCATAGCCCGCTCCCGCGCCTTCCTCCACGAGCTTAGTGATGACGAGTGTCGGAATCCAGAAGGTCGAGGACCATAGGCCGAAGATAATGCACGCCATCATCAAGGCAGCGGACCAGGTCGAGCGCGCTTGCTCGGCCGTGAAGAGCGCAGCGATCGGCGGTTGGGCCCGGGTGGCGGGAGGTCTCGGCTCGGGTAGCGTCAAGCGCAGATAAAGCGCCAGGAGCGAAGGCAGCACCCCGATCAGGAAGAGGCCCCGCCAGCCGAGGACAGGGAGCGCCCCCAGGGCCACAACCGCGGCGAGCGTCAGCCCGATCGGCGTCGCGCTATGGAGCCAACCGGCCAGCCGGACGCGCATCGTCTCGGGAACGGATTCATGCAGCAACGGCGTGCCTGCCGCCCATTCGCCCCCAATGCCGAATCCCGCAAGGAAGCGAAAGACCGCGAACACCGCGATGGTCGGCGCCAGGCCGCAGCAGGCCGTGAAGATCGAATAAGTGATGATGGTGGCGCACAGCGTCCGAACGCGGCCGATCCTATCGGCGAGCCAGCCCCAAAACATCGAGCAAGCCCAGCCGAGCATGAAGATCGAGAAGAGCAATCCGCCATAGGCGGCGACATTGGCTTTACTCACCTCGATTCCGCTCGCCGGCAGCAGGTCGGTGAGAGCCGCGACCAGGACGAAGCCGTAAAGCCCCGCGTCGAATCCGTCGAGCATCCAACCCGCCCAGGTCGACCAGAATATCCGCGCGGGCGAAGCCTCGGAGGGGGAGGCCGGGAGTGCGGCATCGCCGGCGACGTTAGACATGCGCACATCCTCTGCCGCACGCGCTCTGTCGTGCTCTCAAATCGGCTTATCGTGTTTCAGGGCTTTCAGAAAACACGAACTCGTGATCGCGGATCCTTGACGTTTGGCGAGTTAAGCCGGCCCCGCACGACCTTGTGATCATCAGGCGCGCGGCTGACGCGATATGTCCTTCCCGATCGTCGATTCGAACGAGCGTCCGTGACGCCAGACGGATTTATCAGGGGCCAAAGCTTCACATGGATGTTGATGTTTCCGGTTGGCAAGGGCTCGTCCAAGAGCCCCGCCCGACCAAAACGCCGGATCTGACCAAGGCACCGGTTTCGCTGTTGTTTGTCGCAGCCGATCTCGTGGCGCGGGCTTTTGCCGAAACGGTCGGCCGGCGATATAATCTCACCCTCCCCGAATGGCGCTGCATGATGGTGCTTGCCTCGCGACCTGGCTTGGCGAATGTCGAGGTGGCCGAGGCGAGCGGAGTTGATGTCATGACGGTCAGCCGTGCGTTGCGCCGCCTCGAGCAGCATCGGCGCCTCGAGCGGCGCGCGGATCCCACGGACAAGCGTCGCATCACCGGAAGCCTCACTGCGCGCGGCCTCGATCTATTTCGAACCGTCGCGGCAAGCGATGAGTTCCTCCTCGGCGAGCTCAAGTCGCAGGATCGCGCCCAGCTCAGCCGATACCTCAAATCCATCATCGCTAGCCTGCGCTAATCGCGAGGGCAAAGGCTCCCCGCTATCCCTTTTCCGAAAGAGAGGGTGGCTAACGATCCGTGCCAAGACGGTGCCGATCCGATCGTCGCCATCACAAAAGCCTCGAACGCCCCTGTGGCAGCGCATATGTTGACCCCAGCCGTCATCGTGGCCTAAGTCGCGGGCCACAAAGGTCAACTTCATGTCGATGTCCGAGCGCTACAATATCCGCGAATCCGAGCGGAAATGGCAGGCTCGCTGGAAGAGCGAGCGCGTCTTCGAGACGAAGAACGAGGACGCGCGGCCCACCTATTACGTGCTCGAGATGTTCCCCTACCCTTCCGGGCGCATCCATATGGGCCATGTGCGCAACTATGCGATGGGGGATGTGGTGGCGCGCTACAAGCGCGCCAAAGGCTTCAACGTGCTGCACCCGATGGGCTGGGATGCTTTCGGGCTTCCGGCCGAGAATGCGGCCATGGAACGCAAGGTCCATCCCAAGGAATGGACCTATGCGAACATCGCCGCGATGCGCACGCAGCTCCAGTCCATGGGGCTGTCGCTCGATTGGTCGCGCGAGCTCGCCACTTGCGATCCCGAATATTACAAACAGCAGCAGCGGCTCTTCCTGGATTTCCTCGCCGCGGGGCTTGTCGACCGCAAGACCGCCAAGGTCAATTGGGACCCGGTCGATCAGACCGTGCTCGCCAATGAGCAAGTCGTCGACGGTCTCGGCTGGCGCTCGGGCGCACCGGTCGAGCAGCGCGAGCTGACCCAGTGGTTCTTCAAGGTCTCGGCCTACGCACCGCAACTTCTCGAAGCGCTCGACGGGCTCGATCGCTGGCCCGACAAGGTGCGGCTGATGCAGCGCAACTGGATCGGGCGCTCCGAGGGCCTTTCGATCCGCTTCGCGCTCGATCCTGCGACCGCGCCCAAGGGCGAAAGCGAGATCGAGATCTACACGACGCGCGCCGACACTTTGTTCGGCGCGAAATTCCTGGCGGTGTCGCCCGATCATCCGCTGGCGACGCGGCTCGCAAAGGACGATGCGGCGCTCAAGGCCTTCATCGACGAGTGCCACCGCATGGGCACCGCGCAAGAGGCGATCGAACGCGCCGAGAAGAAAGGCTATGACACGGGCATCCGCGCCCTTCATCCTTTCGATGAAAGCTGGACGCTACCCGTCTTCGTCGCCAATTTCGTGCTGATGGATTACGGCACCGGCGCGATCTTCGGCTGCCCGGCACATGATCAGCGCGACCTCGATTTCGTGCGCAGCGTCGGCCTCGGCGTGACGCCGGTCGTCTGCCCGCCGGGGGTCGATCCCGCGACCTTCGTGGTCGGCGACACGGCCTTTCTCGATGACGGTCTCATCATCAATTCGCGCTTCCTCGACGGCATGACGGTGCCGCAGGCGAAGGAGGAAGTCGCGCGGCGCCTCGAAGCGCAGAGCCGAGCCGGGCATCCTGTCGCGGCCCGCAAAGTCAATTTCCGGCTGCGAGATTGGGGGATTTCGCGCCAGCGCTATTGGGGCTGCCCGATCCCGGTCATCCATTGCGAGGCGTGCGGTGTGGTGCCGGTCCCTGTCGCCGATCTTCCGGTGCGCTTGCCGGACGATGTCGCATTCGATCGGCCGGGCAATCCTCTCGATCGCCATCCGACATGGAAGAACGTGCCTTGCCCGAAATGCGGCAAGCCTGCGCGCCGCGAGACGGACACCATGGACACCTTCGTCGATTCGTCCTGGTACTTCGTGCGCTTCACCGATCCCTGGATCGATGCGCCCTCGAGCCAGGCGGCCATGAAATGGATGCCGGTCGATCAATATATCGGCGGCATCGAGCACGCGATTTTGCATCTTCTCTATTCGCGCTTCTTCATGCGCGCGATGCGCAAGACGGGTCATATCGACATCGACGAGCCTTTCAGCGGGCTGTTCACGCAAGGCATGGTGGTGCACGAGACCTATCGCGCGAAGGACGGCTCCTGGATGAGCCCCGCCGAGGTGAGCATCATCACCGAGGGCGGCACCCGTCGCGCCCTCGATGCGAAGACGCGCGAGCCGGTCGCCATCGGCTCGATCGAGAAAATGTCGAAGTCTAAACGCAACACGGTCGATCCCGACGATATCATCGAGACCTATGGGGCCGACACGATCCGCTTGTTCATGCTTTCCGATTCGCCGCCAGAACGTGATGTCATCTGGAACGAGGAAGGGGTCCAGGGAGCGGCCCGCTTCGTCCAGCGTCTGTGGCGCCTCGTGAGCGACGCGCAATCCATCATCGAGAAGAGCAATGGGCCGCCGAAGGGCGAGGGGCTCGTCTTTTCGCCCGCGGCGCTTGCCATTCGCAAGGCCGCGCACCGCACCTTGGCGCGGGTCGAGAACGACATCGAGCATCTGCGATTCAATGTGTGCATCGCCCACATCCGCGAGCTCGCGAACACAGTGCAGGATGCGCTGTCGGAGTTAGACGAGGAGCAGTCGCAAGCACAAGACGTGATCGCCGCGCTTTCGGAGGCGATGCGCATTCTTGTTGCGATCACGGCCCCGATGGCGCCCCATCTCGCCGAGGAATGTTGGCGAGCGCTCGGCGCTGGCGACCTTGTCGCCCGCGCGCCCTGGCCGCGGGTCGAGGCGAGCCTCCTCACCGACGCGACCGTCACGCTGCCGGTTCAGGTCAACGGCAAGAAGCGCGCCGACATCACCGTCCCGCGCGAGGCGGACGGTGCCGCGATCGAGGCGGCGGTGCTTGCGCTCGACGCGGTGAAGCGTGCCATGGAAGGTCGGGCTCTGCGCAAATTCATCCTGGTGCCGGGAAGGATCGTCAATGTGGTCATTTGATCGGCTTCGGTTGCTGGGCTTGAGGCCGCTGATCGCGAGCGCCACAGCGCTTTCGCTCGCCGGCTGCATCCACCCGCTCTACGGAACGAATGGTGTCGCTTCCCGTCTTGCGGAGGTCGAGGTCGCACCGATTCCGGATCGCGTCGGCCACTACTTGGCCGAGGAGCTCAAATTCGAGACGAACGGCAGCGGCATTACGCCCCCGCCGAGGTACCGCCTCACCATCAGCACCCAGGAAACCCTCGGCGGGCTGATCGTCAATTTGCACAGCCTGACTTCCGACGCGGCCTCGCTCACGCTCACCGCGAATTACTCGCTCACCGAGATCGAAGGCGGCAAGGAAATTACCAAAGGCACCGCGAGCGCAAACGCGTCCTATGACCGCTCGCAACAGCGCTTCGCCAATGTGCGGGCTGCGCGTGACGCCGAGATCAGGGCCGCGACCGTCCTCGCCGACCAGATCCGGACGCGCGTCGGGATAGCCCTGCTCGAACAGAAATAGGATGGTCGCTGTCAAGCCGGCGGAGGCGGAGAGCTTTCTTCGGCGGTTGCCGAAGACCGTCGAGGTGCTGCTTTTTTATGGTCCGGATGCGGGGCTCGTCGACGAGCGCTGTCGCGCCGCGCTGGCGAGCGCGGTGCCCGATCCGGGCGACCCTTTCCAGCTCGTGCGGATCATGGGCGACCAGCTTTCCGCCAATCCCGAGCGGCTTCTCGAAGAGGCGAGCGCCATCGGCCTCTTCGGGCCGCGCAAGGCGATCTGGGTGCAGGCGCTGGACAAGGCAGTCGACCGCAGCGTGAAACTCCTTCTCGAAGGTCCGCCTTTCGACAATCTCGTTGTTGTCCAGGCGGGGGATCTCGGCAAGCAATCGGCGTTGCGGATTTCGTGCGAGCGCTCGTCGCGCGCCGCAGCGCTCGCCTGCTACGCCGGTGGAGAGCGGGAGAATGCGGCTCTCGTCGATGAAATGCTTGCCCAATCGGGGCTCACCATCGAGGCGGGCGCCCGTCGCGATCTCGTGGCCGCGCTCGGTCCCGACCGGCGTCAATCGCGCTCCGAGATCGAGAAGCTCGTGCTTTACAAGCTCGGCGAAAAGAATGTGACGAGCGAGGACGTGGCGACCGTGATGGTCGATGCCAATGCGGTGGCGATGAATGCCGTGATCGATGCGGCCTTCGGCGGCGATTACGCGGCGCTCGATCGGGAATTGTCGCGCGCCTTTGCCGAGAGGCTCGGAGCAGATCCGATTCTTGGCGCCGCGATACGGCATGTCTTTTCCCTGGCGGAGGCTCGCAGCAAGATCGATGCGGGCCTGAGCGCGGCCGAGGCGGCGAAGGAAATGTATCTCTTCTGGAAGCGGGAAGCAGCCGTCGCTCGCCAATTGACGAAGTGGAGCTCGGCCGCGCTTCACGGCGCGCTCGGCGATCTGCAATCGGCTGTCAGGCGCATTCGGCGCTCGCCGCTCGCGGCCGAATCGGTCGCACGCATGGCATTCTGGCGGATCGCGCGCCATGCGAGATCCCCCGCACAGCGATAGGATAGGTTCCTCGTTCTTAAGGCAGCGCGCTCGCAGAGAGGCACTGAAATGCACCGTTCCCGTCTATGTGCCCTATTGATCGATTGTCGAACGTCCGATGTGGAGGCGGCTGCCCGCTTCTGGGCAAAAGCGCTGGGCCGCCCGGTCGACACCGATCATCCAGGAACCCGCGGCAATTATCGCATGCTGGAAACTCCGCCCGATGAACCCATCGTGCAGATCCAGCGCGTGGATCACGAGAGTCGCGTGCACCTGGACATCGAGACTGACGACATCCCTGCCGAGGTGGCGCGCCTGAGCAGATTGGGGGCGAGGGTCGTCAATCGTCTGGAACGCTGGGTGGTGATGGAGGCGCCGACGGGTCAGCGGTTCTGCGTCGTCCGCGTGCAGCGACCAGGCTTCCCCAAGAATGCCAATGTCTGGGATGAGGAGTGACGTCGAGCTCGCCGAGTGGAGCGCCTACTCGGAATTTCGTGCGGCGCAAATCCGGGAGCTCACCAGCAGGTCATCGATCGGGCGGTGCCGCCCTGATTTCCCCGCCGAGAGGTGTCTCA
>Ga0213876_10002478_pt1 | contig 10830 bp, 18 predicted proteins | sample BarmaccomBMRX_R9_FD_160113 | JGI IMG/M metagenome (GOLD analysis project Ga0213876, IMG submission 160113) | Root-associated microbial communities from Barbacenia macrantha in rupestrian grasslands, the National Park of Serra do Cipo, Brazil - RX_R9 | ecosystem: Host-associated > Plants > Roots...
GAGACCTCGACGGTCTCGCTGATCTTCACCTTCACAGCAGATCCTCCTTGTAGAACTCGATCGCGGCCTGACTGTTCGGCTCGATCGCTGGTCTCTTGTCGTTGTCGTGTACTAGCGCGGGCTTCCCGGTAGGTGGCTTGATGTAGGGCCGGAGCAGCTCGGCGAACTTATCCTTCCCCATCAAGGCCTCGAGCTCGCCGATGCCCCGCATGCTGAACTTCGCGACCTCGTCGGGCGCGTAGCCGTGTTTCTTGACCAGGTGGTCCACCGCTGCGCTGGGGTCCGTGATCGTGCGGCGCCCGCCGGCGAGCACTACCTTGTAGCCGGGGATCTTCGTGCCCTCGGAGTAGGCCATCCGCAGCGCGGCTTCCTCAACCGCCTTCATCCAGTCCTGGATCGCACCGAGACGGGCGTAGGTCGCCGCCATCTCCTCGGGCGTCAGGAGATCTGGATCCCCGAACGGCTCGTCGAAGATCCACTCCAGCTGGGCCCGACAGCGCCCCTTCGCCGGGCACCAGCGACACGCGTCCTCGCTCGGGCCGAAGTGCGGGTCGGGGCCTAGGGCCTCCTCCGCCGCCGGGATCGCTACCTCGTCACGCCAGCGTCGGAGGTCCTCTGGAGTCATCACGTCGACCAGGATGTGGTCGAGCCGGGGTTGGTGGACGATGACCCGGATCTCCTTCACCTCGCCCAACAGGTCCCCGTAGGTGTCCAGCGCCCCGACCGCGTAGAGCCGGAGCTGTGGATTCCCGACCACCGGCACCGCGACACCCTCGCCGTACTTGAAGTCGACCGATGCAACGTGCACCGGCGACACGATCACCGCGTCACCGGTCCCCCAGCTGGACGGTACCCCGGTGTCTAGCCGCTGTTCTAGCATGATCTGCGAGTTGTAGTGGAGCGCCATCTCCTCAGCCAGAAGCTCGACATAGGCGTCGGTGTGACGCTCCATCTCGACCTCGACCTCGTCGCGGTCCAGCAGCAACGAGTGCTCCGTACGCCAGACCGACCGACGATGGAGGAACTGGTCCTCCGTGATCTTGCCGAAGTGTCGACTGGCCTTCAGGAACGCAAGCTCGTGAGCCACGGTGCCCTGGTAGGCGTAGGGCGAGTCACCCTCACCCGTGTCCGGCAGGGACTGCACCAGCCGCACCGACGCCGGACAGGCGATCCACCGCTCCGCCGAGCTCGGAGACAGCAGTGCATGCTCGTCAGACATCAGTAACCAGGCACTGTTCGCGGGTCCAGGTTCATCACTGAGTTCAGCTCGACATCTCGGCGTCGAGTCGGGCCTCGATCTGCTTCACGCCGAGCTCGGACAGCTGGTCGATGAAGGGGGCGAACTGGTCCGGGGCCAGCTTGGACACCCGCTCCGCGCCGAACCCGTTCAGCGCCTCCTTGACGACCCGGGCCTTGCCGGCTTGCACCAGCTCGAGGGCTCGGGCGGTCGCGCGCTCCTCAGCGTTGTCCTCGGGCGCGGGCGCGGGCTCCGGTGCCGCAGCGGCCTCGAGAGTCGGGGCTGCCTCGGGTGTGGGAGCCGCCGCCTTCTTGGCTACCTTAGGGGCGCTCACGGGTGCCGAGGTGGCAGTGGTCTCCGTCGGCACGATACACCGCAAGACAGCGATGTCCAGCTCGGTGAGGTTCGCGGTGTCGAGAGTGATCTGCATGGTGTTGCCTTTCCTGTCGAGTTACCCGGAACGGTAGCCGTCCTAGGGTTCTAGATGATCTTCTTGCACAGATTCACAGTAGGTCGTCCCTAACGAAGACCAACTGCGGCCCGTATCCCGGGATTCGGCCTCGTCCTGCCGCTCGCCACCCGGGCATACGCTTCATGGTGTTAGTGATCTCGAGCAGCTCGGCGCGGCTGGCCTCGCCCTTCCGGCGTCCCATCGCCTCCACCCACAGCTGCATCGAGCACACGCGGTCCATCTTCACTGAACCGGGTTGCTGGAACCCTGCCTGGTAGTCGAACAACCACTGCTGTCGGCTGTCTACTGACCGCGACCACCAATCCGGCGGCACCTCGAGCTCCAAGTAGTCGTTCAGCAGCCCGTGGAGCGCGTCCTCCTCTACCCAAGGCTCGCGGGCTACCGCAGCAGCAGCCGCCTCGCTCGGTGTGAGGTAGAGCTTCTCGCCAGCGCGGTACAGGTAGACAGCCTCGGCCCACAGCTGAGCGATGTACTCCGGAGTCATCGCCTCGAAGTCGACCTGGTCCTCGCAGTGGACCACGAGGAATCGCCGGTTACCCTGCTGTCGGCGCAGGAACGTCTCGTCGTTCGTCGTCGACCAGATCACCCAGTGTCGCGGGTGTATCAAGGTCTCCCGGTCGTAGGGCATCCGGAACATGTCCGCCGTCCGGGTGAGGAACTCCTTCTGCGCGTCCTGATCCGCCTTCCGCATCGAGTGGTTCTCATCGGCGGTAACGATCCAGCTCCGCTGACAGATCAGGAGCGTGTCCTTGTTGTCGATGCGCCCCAGCGACGACGCGAAGCCGAGTGCCACCTTGTCGATCCACCACGTCTTCCCGCGCCCCTCGGGCCCGAACAGCACCAGCGCGTGGTCCCACTTACACCCCGGGTCGAACATCCGGGCTACCGCAGCCACCATCACCTTCCGAGCCACCAGACGGGTGTAGGGTGTAGGTCGGACACCTGGGAGACAGGTCTCTACTCGGGCTGTCCCGTCCCACACCAGCTGCTCTAGCCAGTCCTTCACGGGGTTGGCTACCCGCTGCCAGCTCGCCCCATCGATCTGAGCGTCCACCCGCGCCTTAGACGAGCGGAGCTGATAGACCCGCTCCAGGTAGTCGCTGAACTCCCAACGGTCGTTGCTGGTGACGATCCGGGAGCGGTCGGTCACCTTGCGCCACGGTACGTCATCGTCGAACTCCGGGCTGAGGGTCATCTCGTTGTAGTACAACCTAGTAAACACCGGGTCGTGCTTCCTCAGCAGGTCCCAGTTACCGATGACGTCCTTAGGTTGTCCGAGGTTCGGGCCGGTGCGGTAGCGGTCGAAGGTACGGAGCCAGTCGTCTACCGGGGCGCCGTCCTCATCCGTGATAGCCTCGAAGTTGAACCCGGCCAGCTTCGCCATCATCCGATCGTCCGCTTGAGCTAGCTTCAGCATCTCTACCTGGCTGGGGAGCTTGTTGATCGGGGTACCGGGCTTCGCCTCCTCGTCCAGATGGCCGAAGCGGTGCAGCCGGACCAGGTCGAACGCCGAGCACGTCTGCCCGTAGGCAGGGTCGTTCGCATGGTGGCTGTAGACGAACCCGGTACCCGGTATCGGACCCATACCCGCCTCCGCTACCGCACCGGCCAGTTGGTAGCGGTCCTCGGTGGCCTTGATGTACGGCAGGTCGTAGGTCTCGATGAGGAGGTCCCAGTCCTCATAGGCCCGGTTGAACGCCCCGATCACCCCCTCCAGCGAGTAGGGGTCCCGTTTGTTCCTGTGAGGGCTCGGGAGCGGCTGTGTAGATAGATCCGGGTCCCACCCGGCCAGCAGCTCGTCAACGGACGCTGGAGGTCCGTCAAGGACGACGTAGTGGTACCACTCGGGCTGCTGGGTGCTCGGGCGGAACATGTACCGCTCGGGCTGGTCGGTGCTGGGGTCGAAGTTGGTGGTGCCCAGCCGGTCCATGATCACGGAGCAGCAAGCCATGTACTCGTCGGGGGCTGCGGGCCGGTCCAGCAGGATAGTCAGTCGGTATCGGGGGGCGTCGGGGGAGTGGGACCAGGTGGGATGCATCACAGCCGCGTACGGCAGCGCGAGCTCGACAGCGGTACGGAAGTCCCGGGAGCAGTAGTCCGCGTCTAGGGTCAGCGCCCATCGCGAGACCACCGCGTCCTTCCGGCGGTGAAGGTCGGTGCAGGGGGTCTTGGCCTTCGGGTGGAGCACGGTAGTGGGCCGGAGCTCGCCGAGGACGTAGTTGCCTGCTTCTTTGACCGTTGCGGGGTGGTCTAGATCGAGCCAGGTGATGAAGGCTTCCCAGCTGGCAACGCTGGTAGCGGTCCAGTGACGGCTGTTGCGCTGTGGAGCTGTGGTGATCGTGAGGGTCAAGTCGCCGCCTCATCCTTCAGCCGCTCGAACAGCTCCGCACTCACGATGATCTTGTTGCCAGCGCTGACCGCGTGCGTCGGGTCGTAGTTCCGCAGCGCTGCGGCGCACACCGTGCAGTGGTTCTTCAGCGCGTGACGGATCCCACGGTAGAGATCCTCGTGGAAGGTCGGGAACGACGGCAGCGCCGGTGAGATGATGACCGGGGTGCCGTTGATGATCGAGGCCCCGCGCCACCCGGATCGGGTATCTAAGGCACCCCGCACGGAGATGTAGTCGCTCATAGAAGACATACCCCCTCTTGGTGCTGACCGGAGCAGAGCCCACATCGTACGGCGGGGATCGCGGTGGCCGTGGGGTACAGCCTGTCTGGAGAGGGAACATCGCTCGGGGCCCACACTTGCCCGGTGGGCTGGAGCTGGTCGTCAAGCGCGGTCGCCCGACCTACCTTGCCCCGAGCCGCTAACCGCTCTACGTAGCGGGCCGGCTGTAGCAACGCGATCCCTTTGTGGCCGACGACCCACCCATCGCGGGTGAGGTATTCCAGTTGGACCAGTGTGGGGACAGGAAGCTCGCTCACACCCCACCCCCATCCCCGCCCGCGCCCCCAAGCAAGGCAAGCAGGAGGTCGTTGGTCAGTCGGCAGCCCTTGAAGTCGTTGTCGGGCACCCCGTGGTCCATGCAGCCCTCCCAGCCGTCGAAGTCGCAGCCGAGCGCCTCGTGCAGCCGCTCCGCAAGCCCCTCGACCGGCACCACGAGGACCGGCGAGCACGGCACGGACGGCGGCCTGTCTTCGTGGCAGTTCTCGGCCCTGACGCACAGCGGTCCCGAGGCGTACTCGTGCATGTGCCACCCACCCCGCTCGGGGGACGTGTCAGCGGTCACGGGTCGGCTCCTGTTCGGCGGGGCCAGCCCATTGCAAGAAGGCAGCCATGGGCGCCGAACGGGAGTAGTCAGTGCACCCGAAGACACGCTGCGACTGGCCGGGATCATCCACCCAGACCTCGATGTCGTAGTCGATCTCGCTGGTGAACTCTGACCAGCCTCCCTCGATCTCACCTTCGATGATGCGGACCTTGGCGTCAGAGTCGTGCGGGTGCCCCAACTTGGCGAGGATCGTCGCCCGGAGTGCGCCCGTCACGGCTGACTCGATATATGTCGGCGGCTCAGGCCATCCCCAGTCGCCGTACTCGTCCTTCTCGCGGGCCGTCTGTCTCTTGCCACTCGCGGATCTTCGTGATGTCGCTCATCCCTGCTCCTCTCGTGGCTTCACGTCGACCTCCACATGTAGGCGTGGCAGCCAGCCGGATGCCCGCACTTCTCGCAGCCGGTGCCGTAGTCGCGGACGAGTCCTGGTGGCAGCGAGCAGCACCCGTTCGTCGCTCCACAGCACGGCGCGCGGCCACCGTGGAAGATCCTGTCGATTGCTCGCCTGTACGTGCTCACGGTCCCTGCTCCTCTCGTGGCGGGGTGGCACCGGACGCAGGGGCGAGGGGCGCGATCCAGGTGCCACTGCTCGGGTATCGCTGCCTCAGGTTGACCGTGTGCCCGTTTTCGCACCCGTGAGGCCATTGCGGTGGGTAGGAGGTCAGCATCTCGCCGGTTGCCTTCATCTCGGAGCCGCACTCATCACAGGTGTAGCGGTACGCGACCAAGCGGCACTCGACTTCGATCTCGCTCACCGCTCCCCCTCACCCGCAGGCTCAACCACCTCGAACGCCCCCGGCGACAACTCCACGGCCCCGGCATGGTCGGGCGCAGGCGACGAGACGGGAGAGGCCAGGGCGGCGTCGAACGTCTGGCCACTGAACACGAGCACTCCTCGACGCCAGACTTTGCACGCCGTGGGCTTCCCGAGCGTCTCGACGATCTCGACCTTCGGTGCCTCACGCCGCGTCTCAGCCCTAGCGGCCTCCACGCGGGCAGCGACGATGCGCTCGACGGCTGGGTAGATCCGGCTCGATGCGCCGCTCAGGACGATGTTGCGCAGTTCCAGCGCCTCGCTCTCGGTCAGCTTCACGTCATCCACGGTGCCCCTCCTCGGGTTGCGGGTCTGTGCTCTCGGGCTGGGCTGGGGCGTCCGAACTGGTGACCTCCATCGTCTCGGCAAGCGCGGACTCGATACGCCACGCATGGAAGCCGTCCAACTCTTGGCCAGTCAGCGGACTAGAGCACGGCGTTCCTGGTGCTGCGCTGCACGGTAGGCAGTAGACCTGGATGGGATTCACGGCTTCGCTCATAAGTCCAGTTTCTCCTTCTCGGGCTGGGCTGGGGTACGGGCGGCGAGGGTCATCGGAACACCTCGGGCAGCAGGGCGACCCAGAGGGCGATGCCGACAGCCAGTAGGACCATGCGCCAAGTCACGACCCACCTCCCGCCTGTGCCGCATCCGGGCGGACGAGAGCACGGAGGTCGCGCAGCACCAGGCTCATGGAGCGGGTTTCGAGAGGTGGTCCTTCCCACTTGCGGATGACAGACTCCACCCGCTCGCGCAGGTCGAGCAGGGCAGCAGTAGGCGAAGTCCTCAAGACCTGATCGGCCCACGCCTCGCACTGAGCACGCGAGTTGCTCGGGTGCACACAATATGGGCCCCCGAACTCGACGTGGAACCAGCGAGCCCACTCCTCCCGCAGCACCTCGCGCTCGGCGCCGCTCACGGGGCCACACTCCGGGCGGCGAGGCGACGTTCATGCAGCCCTCGGGCATCGGGCGAGCCCCAGTCGACAACCTCGGCCCCGTCAGGTGTAACGCCCTCGTCTGGGATCACGACCGTGCAGGTATCGCCACCACCTGAGCACTCCCACCACGAGCACGCCTCATATCGACGGAACTCGCGCGGACCATGCTTCGGACACGTCGCCATCACGACCTGCTCGCTCACTTGCCGACCTCCTTGGTCTCCTCGGGCACACGCCCACACACGGTCACGACGGGGTCCGGTCGCGCATCACCCAGCCACGCCGTCAGCTTCCGGCGGCCGAGCGGGTTACGTTGCTTGCCCGCATGCCGTTCGTTCGCCTCGGTCATCCGCTGAACTTGGAAGTCGATCGGTAGCCCAGTCAGTTCGCGGACGTAGGCGCCTAGCGCGAAGTCCAGCAGCGTCGCGAATCCCTCGGGCGCGCCGGCCATGAGCGCGTCGTACACCTCGTCGTCAAGGACGAGCCGCAGGTCGACGTCCGAGCCAAGCGCAGCGGTCCGCTCCTGCACCGATCCGACGAGGAATGGGCCGTTCCAGCCGCCGAACACCTCGCTGATGTGGTGGCAGGCGAGGTCCAGACGGTGCAGCATCGGCGGCGACAGGCTGCTCACGACGCACGCTCCGACGACAGGTGCGCGAGAAGCTGGGCGCCGGTCATGCCGTCACCTCGTCGGCTTGAGCCGGGACGGGTGGCGGCATCGTGCGCCAGTCGTAGGACGGCCATCCACAGAGGCCAGCGAGGACACGACGGTCAGTCGGCGTGCCGGTGGTCGTCCAATACTTGACCTTGGCGACGCGGCGACGACGGTAGGCGACTCCGCTCAGGCCAGGGCCGTCACGGAATGCCTCACGGGTGTGCTTGGTCGGGTCGAGCGGGATGTAGTCGTACCGGGGCGTCTTGCGCTCCATGTCGGTCCACCCGGCGTAACGGAAGTTGAGCGCCCGGTAGATGTACCCGTAGTGACCCCACAGCGGGTCCGCGTAGGACACGACGATGCGCGGGGGCAGCATCTTGAGTGTCCGCGACACGAACCAGGACTCCGAGTTGTGCGGCAAGCTGTCGTCGAGCCACAGCCGGTTGAGCTCGATGACCTTGCTCGGGTCGCTCGGACAGGCGCCCATCTGCAAGTGCCGCGACGCCGGAGTGCCGTAGGTGACAGCCCCAAGCAGTCGGCCGCCGACGTGGATTCCGAAGGCGTGCGAGATGGGCGGCCTGCGGTGCAGGTAGTGCTCAGCAACGACTAGCCGCGACGCCGTCTTGGAGTCCAGGACGGTGATCATGGCGTGCAGCATGTTGTCGTTCACCTCCCCTCCGCCGTTGCTCTCGGCGGAGTCTAGAAGTGACGGCTGACAGCTGTACGACGCCGCGCCTTCCCGCGCCCTCACGACGCACGCTCGCTCTCGGACGCGCGTGGGGCGTGCCACAGCCGCGAGTCATCCCGGCCCACAACAGGACGCCATCCGAGGTCGAGCACCTGGCGGACGATGCGCGTCGCGTCAGGGGGCGCGGCGACATGGCCCAGATGAGCCCACAGGTCCGCAGTGGTCACCTGCGGCACGTCGTAGCCGGTCCCGAGCGCAACGGCCTCAGCGCGTGCGGTCTCCACGTAGGCGCACCGCTGGATGTGCTCGGGCGTCACGTCGCGTGCCGGACAGGTCGGGCAGTTCACTCGCTCACCCATCGACGCCCACCTCCTCGCCCACACGCGCGGCAGGCAGGGGGATGATCTTCACGTCCGCCCACACTGCGGGGTGGTCAGTGTCTCCCTGCCGCAGCCCGTAGGTGTCTCGGCCGAACCGGGTGGTCTTGACACCGGCCGACGCGATGATGCCGATACCGCGCGGGGTAGCTCCGGGCAGCACGTGCCCCCCGAGCAGCTGGGCCACCCGCTGAATGTCGGCGTTGAAGTCCCCTCCCACAGCCCAGCTGTGGCCTCGGGCCTCTACTCGAGCCAGCCGTCGCCGCAGCCGGCGGAGATACTTCTCCTGCGGGGCCCAGCCGACGCGGGGCGGGGGTACGTGTGCCGAGAACAGCGCGAGTACCCCTCCGCTAAGCCGAACTCGGCCTCGGGTAACCCAGCGAGGGAGCGTAGCCCGGGAGCGGCCCCCGAGGAACAGCCGGAACCGCTGCACACGGACCCCGATACCGGCCATCGCGGTTCCTGCCTTCGCAGGACCTACCCCTTGCATCACCAGCGGGCGTGGCAGGTGGTACCGGGCGGTGAGGGCCCGGAGTACGGCCAGCAGCCGGAAGTTCTTGGTCTCCTGCGTCAGCAGCACCAGCCCCCACGCCGCGTACAGCCGGGTGACCAGGTGCCCCAGCTGGTCTCGGTCCTTGTTCACCCCCGTAGCCCAGTCCAGGTTTGACGTCACTAGGCGGACTTTGTCTTCCAGCGGCTTGGTCACAGTGGGCTCCGTAGGTAGTCGAGGAGGTCATTCTGTACCTCCGCCTTCTCAGTGACGCGCTTCTTGGCCAGATGATCAATAGACCCGTTCGCCAGCAGCACATGTGCCACGACGGGGTGCTGCTGGCCGGAGCGGTGGAGCCGCTTGTTGGCCTGATCCCACAGCTCCAGGTCCCAAGTCGGGCTGGTCCACACTATCGTGTGGCCTCCGTGTTGTAAGTTCAGCCCGTGGCCAGCGCTAGCCGGGTGCGCCAGCAGCACCGGCACCTCGCCTCGGTTCCACCGCTCGATCGCTGCGGGCTCGTCGATGTGTATGGCTGCGGAGATCGCGGTCTGCAGCATCTCGAGCTCGGCTCGGTACCGGTAGAACACCAGCACTCCGGATCCTCCCGTGGAGTTGATGATCTCCTCCACGGCCTTGATCTTCTCCGTATGCAGCGGGGTGTATCGACGCTCCAGCTCGGGCCGGTAGGCCGCGTCGTCCACATACAGGAACCCAGCGGTCACCTGGGCCAGCTTGTCGCTTAGCGCTGCGGCGTTCGCAGCGGAGTGGATCTCGCCGCCGAATATCGCCTCGCAGTCGGCCACCTGTGTGGTGGCTAGGTCGTTGTAGACCTTCTTCACCGCCGACGGCAGCTCGACGGCCACCGGGTTTACCGTGAACTCCGGAAGCTCGACTCGGCCGTCACTCTCCATGCTCAGGCAGATGTCTTCGATCAGCCGCTTGATCTCGTCCTCGGCGCCCGGGTTCAGCCCGTAGAGCAGGTGACCGGTGGGCAGCTGGCGCTCGACGTGGAAGTAGCGGGCGCGGTAGGGCCCGATGCTCTTGCCCAGCCGCTCCCCGTTGTCCAACATCCCCACCTGTGCCCACAGCCCCATGTAGCCGTTGGGAGCCGGCGTACCGGTTAGCCCCCACACGTGCTTAACGGACGTACGGCGGGCCAGCTGTCGGGTTGCCTTCCACCGCACGTTGCGGGAGCGATAGCCGCTCAGCTCATCGATGATGAGGGTCCGGAACCGGTGGTGCGGGCGGACCGAGGAAATGTTGTCGCGAGAGATGACGTGTACGTCCCCAGGTTCGTCCAGGAGGGCCTGGCGCTGCTCGGGTGACCCAACTACTCGGTGGAGTACGAGATCGGGCCTCCAGAGGTCCTTCTCGATGTGCCACACCTGCTCGGCTACCCGCTTTGGGGCTATGACCAGTGCTGGCAGGTGGCGCGGCTCTAGGGCGCTAAGGACGACGGCGGTCTTGCGTTCAACCGAGCCCCATGTCGAGGAAAAGGCCAGCGGCATCGCGACCTCGGAGGAAGTCACGCGCCACCACCTGATAGTCACGGAGCTGCATCGGGCATCACCTCCTTCAAGCGGATACCTTGACACGCGCAAGGCGCGCCGCAGTGGTTCAACTTATGGTGGCGGGCGTGCCAGGTCTGAGAGGGAAACACGATCAGGTTGGCTGGGTCGTTATTCCACTTGTCAAGATCCTCATGATGCACCACCTCTGCAGGTAGCAGCGGGCGTCCCAATACCTGTTCGGCGACGGTCCGGTGTACTGGCTGGCCGTCTCGTTTCAGGTAAGCCCCTCGCGGTTCAGCGGCCTGGAGCTGAGCACCCCGAACCTTGCCCCCCCCCCCCCCCCCCACACCCTCACCCCCCCCCCGCCGGGGGCCC
>Ga0213876_10002479_pt1 | contig 10828 bp, 9 predicted proteins | sample BarmaccomBMRX_R9_FD_160113 | JGI IMG/M metagenome (GOLD analysis project Ga0213876, IMG submission 160113) | Root-associated microbial communities from Barbacenia macrantha in rupestrian grasslands, the National Park of Serra do Cipo, Brazil - RX_R9 | ecosystem: Host-associated > Plants > Roots...
GCCTTGTCCGGAAGCTCGTCTGCGAGAATCTCCCTTGTTCGCAGCTCATGCTCGGGATTGAGGTAGGAGAACAACAGGCATACGGCGACGGCTTCGATCTCGGGCCTCGCCGCGATCTCCTTGGCGAGGCAGCGCACTTGAGCCTCGTCGAGCGGCGTCACCACCCGTCCGTAAGCGTCGATGCGCTCGTCGAGCTCGAAACAATGGCGGCGCTTCACCAGGGGCTTCGGTTTCACCCAGCTCATATCATAGTGGGCCTTGCGGTTGCCGCGCTGAATGAACGGCACGTCGCGAAACCCCTTCGTCGTCACGTAAGCGACGACGGCCCCCTTGCGCTCCAAGACCGCATTTGTGGCGACGGTGGTGCCGATCCGCAAATTACCGACGGACTGCCGATCCTCGTATCGGGCAAGTCCCGCGATGATGCCAGTGACCGGATCGGCAGGTGTCGACAACTCCTTCCAGACCGAAACTTTCCTCGTCTCGGCATCGTAGGCGACGAAATCGGTGAATGTCCCCCCGACATCGACACCGAGCACGTTGCGCATACCGGTCCTCTCGCTGCTCACTCATACGCAAAGCCATAGCGGCTGAACCGGGAATAGTGAATAAGGCAATCACGAGTGAAGAAGCGAAATAAAAAAGTGAAGAAGCCGAGGCGTGCCCTCACCTCTCCTTTCATTTTCACCTTCACTTCTCATCTTTCGCTTCTCACCTTTCACTGTTCACATAAGATATTGGCAAACGAGCTAGCCGTTATTGCCAGATGAGTTGAAACGTTCAATCATGCGATTGCTGATGTGCGGGCGGGCGACAGGCTCGAACACCTAATCTCGCCCGAGAATCTGGAAGGCGCCATTTAGAGCGCTCCGAGAATTCGGGAGCCGGAAATGATCACATGGAGATTGGCAGCCCCGCTTGCGTTCGCCATCGGGCTGGGATGGGTAGCCGCGCCCGGAGCTCACGCCGATGACGTCACGATCAATGTTTGGACGCATGAAGCCGACGAAGACGCCAAGGTCGCATTTCGCGAGCTCGCGGCGAAGAATCTCGAAGCGGCCCATCCGGGCGTGCACGTCAAGATCACCTGGTATGAGAAAAATCCGCTCCTCGCGGCGTTGAAGACGGCGCTGCCCGCCGGGCAAGGCCCGGATGTCCTTTACGTCGAGCCCGACTGGACGGAGTATGTGGAGGCCGGATATCTGGCGCCGCTCGACGACCTGATCGACTGGAACAACATCGAGCCCTGGGCGCGCGCCGTGTGGATGTTCAACGGCAAGACCTATGGCGTGCCCCAAGAGGCGTACACGAACGAGATCTACTACAACAAGGACCTGCTGAAGAAGCTTGGTGTGGAGCTGCCCGCGAACGCGCAGTTCACTCAGTCGCAATTCCTTGATCTGGTAAAGAAAGCCAAGGCTGCCGGGATCACGCCCATCGCGCAAGGCGTGGGCGATCGTCCTTTCCCGGGCGCCTACATCCTCGGCGAGGCATTGCTGCGAAAGCTTGGAAAGGACGACTACCGCAAATTGTGGACCGGCTCGTTGTCCTTCGAAGATCCTCGTGTCGTTGATGTCTTCAAATGGACCAAGGAGCTCGTGGATGCGGGTGCGTATCCGAAGAATTTCATGACGCTGAAGCTCGGCGAATCGCACTACTACTTCTATACGAAGCCAGGCGCGCTGATGCTGCCGATGGGCAGCTGGTACACCGGGCGAGCCTTCGTGCCGGAGGACAAGGGCGGTCAGCCGAAGGATTTCCCTCTCGGGGTCATGCAATATCCGGCGATGGACGGCGGCGCCTGCAATCAATGCAAGACCTCCGCCGTCGGCGCCAGCTTCGCCATCAACTCGGCGAGCAAGCACAAGGACATCGCAGCCGAGTTCATCAATGCGATGTCGACACCGGAGATGGGAAAACGCTGGATCGAGACGGTTTATCTGCAAACCGGCATCAAGGCGGATGTGAAGTCGTTCAGCGGCCCGTACGCGGCCTATTTCACCGAGCTCATGGAACGCCAGAAGGGTGCCGACTATTTCATCGGCGGCCCGCGCGACCTCACGCGAGGCGAGTGCAAGGACAGCTTCGCGCAGGTGATGAACAGCGCTTTCCCGGGCGGTCTTCTCTCCGTCGATCAGGCGATCAAAATGATGAACACCGCCTGCTTCAAAGGATGAGGATCCGATGCGCAAAGTGTTCGCGTGCACGGGACCAATGGTTTCGCGCGGTTGCTCCTTGAGATGAACGCATTGCCGGTCGGCAGCCGTCTCTTATCGGGCCGTGAACACAGGCCCATTCGGGTTCGCGCATGACCGAGCGGGCGCTGCGCCAGCGAGCAGCTACGCCCTCGCCGCCATTGGCGCTCGATGCGCGCCGCGCTTCGCGCGCGACGCTCATCATTTTGCTGGCTCCGGCGTTGCTGCTCTACGCGGCGTTCATGGTCTATCCGGTCCTGCGCACGTTCTGGAACAGTGTCCACACGATCAAGCCGAATAATGTCCCGGCGTTCGTCGGCCTCGACAATTTCCGGGCACTCCTTGGACATGATTGGGTGTTCTGGAAGGCGGTAGGCAACACGGCGATCTTCGCGATCGTCGCGACGATCGCTGACGTGCTGGGCGGCTTGCTCCTCGCGCTCGCGCTCTTTTCCCGGGTCCCTTTCGCCAGGTTCCTGCGCGTCGTCTGGTTCACGCCCGTCCTGATGTCGTACGTCGTGGTCGGCATCATCTGGGTGTGGATCTACGACTACGACTGGGGGCTCGCCAATGTCATCTTGCGGGCGGTCGGGCTCGGCGGCTTCGAGCAGTCCTGGCTCGGTGATCCGCGCACGGCGCTGTGGTCGGTGATGGTGACCCACATCTGGAAATGGCTTGGCTTCAACATGATCATCTTTCTCGCGGCCCTCTACGCATTGCCGGTTGATGTCTTGGGCGCCGCGGAGCTCGACAATTGCGGCTGGTTCGCCAAGCTCATCCACATCATCATTCCCATGCTCAAGCCGACCATCCTCAATCTCACCGTGCTGTCATTTGTCGGTAAGATGATGATCTTCGACCTCGTCTGGATCATGACAGGCGGCGGTCCGCTCTGGTCGACCGAGACGGTCTCGACCTACGTCTACAAGCGCGCCTTCGACTGGAATACCTTCGACCTCGGATATCCGTCGGCGATCGCCGTGCTCTGGTTTCTCATCATTCTCGTCTTCATCTTCGCGCTGACGCAGATCATGCGCCAGCGCGAACGGCTCGAGTTCTGAGCTTCATGAAGCCGCCGTCCGCAGTCGAGCCATCCGCCGCCAAGGGGATCGCCTATCTGCGAGGCGCGCCTCTCATGGCCTTTGCCCTGATCTACACGATCGTCTCGGGCGGACCTTTCCTCTGGGTGGCGATGATGTCGCTGCGCACCACACCCGAGATCTTTGCGAGCCCTTATGCTTTGCCGAGCAGCATCCATTGGGAGAAGTTCGTTGATGCCTGGACCAAGTCAAACTACGGCACCTACTTCTGGAACAGCACGATCGTGGTCGTGACGGCCGTTGCGCTCTTGACCGTCATCGGCGCGATGGTCGCCCACTGCCTGGCCCGATATCGATTTCGCGGCAACCGTCTGGTGCGGTTCGTCATCCTGTCCGGCATGATCTTGCCGCCGCAATTGATGATCCTCTCGCTTTTCCAGATTCTCCTTGAATACCACCTCTACAACACGCTCACCGGCCTCATCATCGTCTATGTCGCCGGTCATCTCGCGATCACCGTTTACATCCTCGAGGGCTTCTTCGCGCAGATTCCGCAGGATCTTTTCGACGCCGCGCGGCTCGACGGCTATTCGGATCTCGAGATCTTCTGGCGCATCACCCTGCCGATCGGTGTGCCGGCCTTGTTCACCACCGTCACCCTCAATTTCATCATCCTGTGGAACGAGTTCTTGTACGCGGTGGTGCTGTTGACGGAGGACGACAAACGCACCTTGCCGCTGGGAATCATGCACTTCATGGGCAACCATCAGCTCGATGTCGGCATGGTCGCGACCGGCCTGATGATCGCGATCGGCCCCGTCATCCTGTTGTACGCCTTTTTCTCCGAGACCATGATCAGGGGCATGACCGCCGGAGCCGTGCGCTGATGGCGAGGGTAGCGATCACCGAGCTCAGCAAGCTCTATGACGGAGGTGGTGAGCCCGCAGTCAAGGACCTTTCCCTCACGGTCGGGAACGGCGAATTCATGGTGCTGCTCGGGCCTTCGGGCTGCGGCAAATCCTCGGTACTGAGAATGATCGCCGGGCTCGAGCCGATCACCTCGGGCAAGATCGCGATCGACGGGGAGATCGTGAACGAGATCCCCGCCAAGGATCGCGACATCGCAATGGTTTTCCAATCCTATGCGCTGTATCCGCACATGGATGTCTTCAACAATCTCGCCTTCGGCCTGCGCCGGCGAGGCATTGCAAAAACCGAGATCGAGCGCCGGGTGCAAGGCGCGGCCTCGAAACTGGGACTTCTTCCTTTCCTGAAACGCAAGCCGCACGCCCTCTCGGGCGGCCAACGGCAGCGCGTGGCGCTTGGTCGAGCCATCGTGCGCGAGCCGAAGGTGTTCCTGTTCGACGAGCCGCTATCCAATCTCGACGCGGCACTGCGTGTCAGCATGCGCAACGAGCTCATTCGCCAGCAGCGCGAGATGGGCATCACCGCGATCTACGTCACGCATGACCAGGTCGAGGCCATGACCATGGGCCACCGCATCTGCATCATGAACAAAGGCGAGGTCATACAGATCGGAAAACCGCTCGAGGTCTATCGCAATCCGGCCAACACCTTCGTCGCCAGGTTTCTCGGCAACCCGCCGATGAACCTCGTCCCGACAAGTGTTGAGCCGGATGGGGGCGCCTACCAGCTCCGCGTTGGCGGCATGTCGCTGCCCACAGATTGCTGGCCGGCCGAAACCCTGAGCAGGCTCGGCGGCAAGGCTTTGCTCGGCATAAGGCCGGAGGATCTCTATGAGACGGCGCAGCGACCCGACGAGCGGCGTCGGATAGCCATCGCTCGAGCCCATGTGATTGCCGTCGAGCCCCTTGGCGCCGAGACGCTGATCATCCTGTCGCTCGAAGGTGCCGCGGAAGAGGTGACTATGCGCAGCGGTCGTGAGACGCGGCTTCGTCCAGGCGACAACGCCACCATCGAGCTCGACCTCGCCGCCGCTCATCTCTTCGACCCGAAGACCGCGCAGGTCATCCCACCCGTTCATGAGGAAAGAGAAGCTCGATGGGCGAAAGCCGAATAATCGACACACATGCCCACGTCATCGATCCAGTGCGATTTCCGCTTGCGGACGGGCCCGGCTACAAGCCGCTGCCACATGAGACGGGCACAAGCGAAGAATATTGCAACGTGCTCGACGCCCATGGCGTGGCGCACGCTTTGCTCGTGCAACCGAGCGGCTACGGTTACGACAATTCCGCTTTGCTGGACGCCATGGCGCGCCACCCCGGTCGTTTCAAGGCGATCGCGGTCATCGATCCCGAAACGCCCGAAAGCGACTTTGCGGCTCTCGCCCGGCAAGGTGTCGTCGGGGTGCGCTTCAACCTTCTCAGCCACCGGGCCGATGCGCTCGAAGGGCCGCTCGCCGAGCGCTTCCTCGCCCGCCTGCGCGAGCTCGACTGGTTCGCGCAGGTTTTCGCCGACGATACGCAATGGCAGACGGTCGGCCCGATCCTGCGACGCAGCAGGGTCACGGTGCTCGTCGATCATTTCGGCGTCCGCAACCCCGCTGATGGCTTGTCTCAGCCGGGCTTTGCGGCGGTGCTCGCCTTGGGACGCGAAGGCAAGGCCGCAGTGAAGCTGTCGGCGCCATTCCGTCTCTCGCGCCGACCCGAGGACTTCGCCGACCTCGACCCGTTTGCGGAGGCGCTGATCGAGGCCTTCGGCCTTGAGGGCTGCGTCTGGGGTTCCGATTGGCCCTTCATCAACTTTCCAAATGGGTTCAGCTACGATGCCGCCTTGCGCGCGATCACGCGCTGGCTGAGCGACCCCGGCGAGCGGAGCGTCGTAATGTGCTCGAACCCCGCGCGCCTCTTTGGCTTTCCTGAGCCGGCTTCGAGGACAGCGCTATGAGGAAAGGACGGACCCCGCCGCACAAAGTGGCACTTGCCGGGGCCGGCATGATCAGCTGGTACCATCTCACCGCCTGGAGAAATCTCGGTGAGCGCGTCGAGCTCGTAGCGGTGTGCGACCCTGACTCGGAGAAGGCCCATCGTCGAGCGAAAGAATTCAAAATCGCAAAGGTTTACACGGACCGCGAGACCATGCTGGCCAGCGAAGCGATCGATGCGCTCGACGTCGCCACGCCACGCGAGACGCATGCCGGCTGGGTCGAGGCAGCGGCCGGGCGCGGCATCGATGTGCTTTGCCAGAAGCCGCTCACGCCGACATTGTCAGAAGCCCAGGAGCTGGTGCGACGGATCGACGGCAAAATCCGTCTGATGGTGCATGAGAATTGGCGGTTCCGGCCCTGGTATCGCGAGCTCAAGCGCTGGATAGCCGCAGGGCTTTTGGGGGAGCTTGTCCTCGCCCGGATGGCGATGGTCACTTCCGGCTTCCTGCCCGACGCCAGCGGCAAGCGCCCAGCCTTCGTGCGGCAGCCCTTCATGCAGCACGAGAAGCGGCTGATGATGGCGGAAGTGTTGATCCATCATCTCGACGTGATGCGCTTCCTCTGTGGTGACTTGCGTGTCGTCGGCGCTCGCGGGGCTCGAACGCTCCCGGACGTCGCCGGCGAGACGGTGGCCTCGATATTTCTCGAGACGAGGACGGGCGCGCCCGTCGAGGTGACCGGGACGATGGCTGCGGCTGGCTACCCATCCCGGGCGCCCGACCGCCTCGAGATCGTCGGCAGCCAGGCAAGCGCCCTTTTCGAGCAGAGCTTGCTTCGCCGGCTCGGACCGGACCCGGTCGAGATCGCTTTCGACAATGAGAAGGGCTACCAAGCGAGCTTCGACGGCGTGATCACGCATTTTGTCGAATGCCTCGAGAGCGGAACGCCCTTCGAGACCGGTCCGTCAGACAACCTGGAGACGTTGCGGCTGGTCGAGCACGGCTATTGGGCCGCGGGACTGGAGCGCTGATTCCCGCTCAGCCCGGCTCCAAATATTGACGCGGGACGCTTGGCCTTATTGCCATCGCGAGATCGGCGATCCTGGCATGGCGCTGATGCGCGACGACGGCGTCCGTCGTGATGGTGTCTCCGCCTTGTTCACCGATGATCACCACCTCGTCACCGACCTTGGCATCCGCGATCCCCGAGAGATCGAGGCGCGTATGTTCGAGAGATGGATTGCCGAGCAGCTTGGCGCGGCGGCCGCGCACCAAGACCTCACCGCAATGAAGCTGCGCCATGCCGTCGGCCGAGCCGATCGGCATCACTCCGAGGCGCATCTCGGGACGTATCGGAAATGGCGCCTGCGCCAGGAATTCCTTCCGGTCGAGCGTACGTACATGAATGAGGCGGCTCGTGAGTTTTGCGAACGCGCCCCGAGCCGCCGGCCATGGGACATCCCCCGCCGCGCGGAAAGGCCCGAAGAACATCTGTCCCGGATCGACTGCGTTGAAAATGGCTTTTCGGCTCAGCGACAAGATCTTGCTGCTGGCAACCATCCGAATGGGAACGTTCAATCCATCTGCCTCGAGCTGGCGGCACATCGCCTCGAAGCGGCCGAGCTGCCAATCAAGATAGTCCAGCGAGGGCGGCGAGGGCACATTGGGATGCGCGTTGACGATGTGGACCTCGAGTTTGGGAAGGCCGGTGATCACGGCGATCGCCGCTGCTGCTTCTTCCGCCGGAAAACCGAGCCGCTCCTGACCGATATCGACCTTGACGGCCACTCGCAGAGGCTTCGTGGCATAGTGCGAATAGATCCTGGCCGATTCGAGATCGATCAAGGTTGGGATGAAGTCGAAAACCTCGGCGTCACTCACCGTTTGAGGCGCAGCAACCGCGCCGGGGTAAACGAGAATCGGCGCCGTCTCGCCCGCACGTCGAAGCTCGATGGCATTCATCGGATCGACCATCGACAGCATGTCGGCGCCGGAAGCCAAGACTGTGCGCGCGACCTGCAGAAGTCCAAAGCCGTAAGCGTTGCATTTCAACGCCGCGCAGAGCGTGACGTCCTTCCCGACATATTCACGGATGAACCGCGTGAATTGCGAAATCGCACCAAGATCGATCTCAAAGAGATTGGGGCGAGCGTGAATTGCGAGATCGCCCACCGGGAGAACAGGGTTCATTCGGCGCCTCACACTTCGGTCAGAGGGAAGGCTACGCAGTCATCCGCACGAAAGGAGAGGCCCACGTGCTCGCCTTTGCGCACCCGCGGACCACCCCGATTGGGCTCGACAGCCAAGAGCCGCCCATCGGCGACGTCCACGACGTAGTGAATCTCTCCACCCAAGCTGACGATATCGACGACATGGCCCGACACCAGATTGTCCGAACGGCCGTCAGAATTGGCGTCCGGTCGCGTCAAGATCATCCGCTCGGGTCGAACGCAAGCCCGCCATTTCCCATCATCGATCTTCTGCGGCGCACGAATGCGGAGAAGTGAGCCCACTTCCGTCGCGAGGGCGACGAAAGCGTCGTCCGGCGCTTTGCGAAGCCTTCCGCAAAACCAGTTCGCCCGTCCGATGAAGCCGGCGACGAAGCTCGTCCTCGGCTGCGCGTATATCTCGTCGGGAGTGCCCTCCTGCTCGATGCGCCCGCGATTCATGACGATCACCCGATCCGCCAGGCTCATGGCCTCGTCCTGATCGTGCGTGACCACGATCGTCGTCGAGCCGACGGCGCTCAAGATATGCTTGAGCTCGAGGCGAAGCTCCTCGCGCAGCTTCGCATCGAGTGCGGACAGGGGCTCATCAAGGAGCACCAGCTTCGGGCTCGTCGCCAATACACGGGCGAGCGCCACTCTTTGTTGCTGGCCTCCACTCATGGTCGGCGGCCGCCGTCGTTCAAACCCCTGCAATTGCACGAGGCGCAGCATCTCGGCCACACGCGCTGGAATCTCCCTCTTGGGCCAGCCTCGATACTTCAGGCCGTAACCGATGTTTTCGGCGACCGTCATGTGCGGGAAGAGCGCATAATGCTGAAAGAGCAGACCCACATTGCGCTCGTAAGGGCGCTTGCCCTTCATGGATTCGCCAGCAATCTTGATCGTTCCGGCGTCCGGCTCTTCGAAACCCGAGATGAGCCGCAGCGTCGTCGTCTTGCCGCACCCGCTCGGTCCCAAGAGCGAAACGGTCTCTCCCGATTTCACCGAGAAGGTCACTCCGCCGACTGCCAGGGTGTCCCCGAAGCGTTTGACCACGTCATGAAATTCAACGATCCGATCCAACGGCAACTTCCCGATTTTCGTCAGCGGAACGTCCCTTGACCGATGACTTGATTGAGGCCGACGGTCTTTTCCAGCACGAATATCAAAGCCAGCGTGAGCCCCATGAGCAGCACGGAGACCGCGGCCAGCGTCAAGTCGAAATTCGCCCGCATGCTGCTGACCAGGGCGACCGGCAACGTATAGGTCTTCGCGTCGGTCAGCATGATGGAGATCGCCACGTCATCGAGCGAAACCACGAAGGCGAAAATTCCCCCACATAGGATTCCCGTGCGCGCCAGCGGAAAGGTGATGTCCCAAAAGGCATGGCGTTCGCGAGCACCCAAGGTGAGCGCGGCCTCGGTCAATGACTTGTCGATCCCGAGCACGCCGTTCAGCGTCGCGCGGATCGTGTAAGGAATCGTGATGATCAAATGGCCGCAGAGCAAACGCGCAAAGCCGTTCACCACCCCCAGCTTCGACAAGAAGATGAGAATGGCGAAGCCGGTGACGACAGGCGGCACGATCAGCGGGGACAGAAACAGGGACGTCATCAGCTCCCTGGCGCGCGAATTGCTGCGGTCGAGAGCCACGGCGGTGATCACGCCGATGCAAACCGACAAGCAAACCGATATGAGCGCGAGCTCGAGGCTCACGCCGAGGCCTCGCAAGAAATAATCGTCGGAAAAGAATTTGCTGAACCAGCGCGTTGAGAGAGCCGGTGGTGGCAACGGGCCGAGATAAGGGCGAGCGTCGAATGCCATCAAGCTGGTCACGACCAGCGGAATGATGAGGAAGCAAATGATGAAACCGTTCATCACCCGTCCAAGTCCGGAGAAGAGGTCGTCGATCTTGCGCCCCATCAGCCTGCCTCGCGTCGGTTCACATAGCGCGTCGTCAGGTAAACGATCGTGATCGATACGGCGAAAAGAACGGCCGAAATCGCCGCGCCGCTCGGAAAATCGGCGATCTCGCTGAAGCGGTTGTAAATGAGATTGGAGACGAAAAGCACGCGGCCCTTTCCCAAAATCATGGGAATAACGAAGGCGCTGATGGAGAAGGCAAACGAGAACAAGAAAGCCGCAAGCAAGCCGTCTCGGCAGAGCGGCAGCGTGACGCTCAAATGAGCCCGCCAACCCGGAGCGCCGAGAGTCTGGGCAGCATCGAAGAGTCTGGGATCGACGTTCTGGATCGTCGTCAAGAGCGTCAGGGTCGCGAGCGGCACGATATAGTGAAGCAACCCCGCGGCCACGAGAACCTCGATATAACCACGGCTGTTCGGATAAACGCCGAACGACAATAATATTGCGCGAAACGGCCCCGCCGCTCCGAAAGTGAGTTCGAGCGCATAGGTTCGAACCAGCACGCTGAGGAACATGAGGCTGACGAAGAAGCCGATCGCAATCGCGCGCCCGCGCGGCGACATGCGGCGGGTGATCCAATAGGCGAGCGTGAATGAGAATACGAGGCCGACGAG
>Ga0213876_10002480_pt1 | contig 10828 bp, 12 predicted proteins | sample BarmaccomBMRX_R9_FD_160113 | JGI IMG/M metagenome (GOLD analysis project Ga0213876, IMG submission 160113) | Root-associated microbial communities from Barbacenia macrantha in rupestrian grasslands, the National Park of Serra do Cipo, Brazil - RX_R9 | ecosystem: Host-associated > Plants > Roots...
GACGATCTGTTCGGCGGCAAGACCGTTGTTCTTTTCGCGCTCCCCGGCGCCTTCACTCCGACCTGTTCGGCGAAGCACTTGCCTGGCTTCATTCAGCATGCGGACGAACTGAAGCAGAAGGGCGTGGACACCATCGCTTGCCTCTCCGTCAACGATGCGTTCGTGATGGGCGCCTGGGGCGAGCAGCAGAATTGCGGCGACAAGGTCATGATGCTGGCAGACGGCAATGGCGACTTTACCCGGCAGCTGGGTCTTGAAATGGATGCCACGCGCTTTGGCATGGGCCACCGCAGCCAGCGGTACTCCATGGTGGTGAAAGATGGCGTGGTGAAGGAGCTGAACGTCGAGGAGCCAGGCAGTTTTTCGGTTTCCAGCGCCGAGCACGTGCTCAACCAGCTTTGATCGCTGGGATCGCGGCGCGCGCGAGAGCATCGGCGCGCTCGTTTTCCGCATGACCGGAATGGCCGGCCACCCATCTCCAGGAAATCGCGTGGCCGGCGGAAGCGGCGTCCAACTCTCGCCAGAGATCGTCGTTCTTGACAGGTTTCCGATCGGCGGTTTTCCAGCCATTCGCTTTCCAGCGGGAGAGCCATAAGCTTGCGCCATCCATCAGATAGCGGGAATCGGTGTGAAGCACGACCGCGGACGGCCGCTTCAGAACCTGAAGCGCGCGAATTGCGGCTGTGATTTCCATGCGATTGTTGGTGGTCGCGAGTTCGCCGCCGGAAAGTTCCTTTTCGCGCGTGCCCGACCTTAAGATCGCCCCCCAGCCGCCCGGTCCGGGATTGCCCGAACAGGCGCCGTCCGTGAAAATGTGAATAGCTTGTTTCCGCAACGTTGCCCCGAAACTGAGCTTGACAGCGATACGATTCCCTTTGCGAGACTTTTCCACTAGCCTCGGAATCGTGCGCATCAACTCCGCTGCTGCCGCAACTTTGTCAATCCGGTGAATCGATCATGCAGTTTCGTCTTCTGATTGCCGCGTTGGGGGGCTGCCTTTGGCTTTCCGCCTGTTCCGAAAACCGGCTGGAGAAATGCCCGTCCGTGTCGGTGCTTGTGGACACAGCGACGCTGCCAGTCACGGCGGCCAATGGTACGGATTTGCAGTACACCGCATTCATTACAAAGGCGACGCGCGACTGCGATATTCACAGGTATGAAAAGGAGCTCGACGCAAGCGTGAATATCGAATTCCGCGCGACACGCCCCAATGGAAGTGCGGCGGCGACGTACACCGTCCCGTATTTCGTCGCCATCACCAACGAGGGCCGCGTGCTTGCGAAGCGCCAGTTCGCGGTGCGGTTCACATTTGAGCAGGGCCAGACGGCGGCAGCGTTTTCGGACTCCGTGAGTTCGCTTGGCTTGACCGCCGGCCGGGACAAACAGCCGTTCGAATATGGCATTGTTGTCGGCTTCCAGCTTACCAAGGCGCAGCTCGATTATGTCCGTCGGGCAGGCCGCTATGCCAAATGAGCCTGCTTGAAGAACTTTCGGGGATCGTGGGTGCGGCGTTCGCGGCCGAGGGCTTTCCGTCGGAGTTGGGGACGGTTCAGCCGTCAGATCGTCCGGACTTGGCGCAATTCCAATGCAATGGAGCGCTGACGGCCGCAAAGCAGGCGAAGGCAAATCCACGCGCTGTCGCTGAAAAGATCGCTGCGCGCCTGAAGGCGAACCCGGTCTTTTCGAAAGTGGAGATCGCCGGCCCCGGGTTCATCAATCTGGATTTGAGCGACGAAAGTTTGGTCGAACGTATGCGTACGCTTGCGGCCGACGAACGGCTTGGCGCGCCTCGAAAGGGTGAGGGCAAGACCGCGGTGCTCGATTTCGGCGGAGCCAATGTCGCCAAACCGATGCATGTGGGCCATCTGCGCTCCGCCATCATCGGCGACACGTTGCAGCGGCTGTTCCGGGCGAACGGCTGGAACGTCGTCAGCGACGTCCATCTCGGCGACTGGGGCCTGCAGATGGGGCAGCTGATCTCGGAGATCGGGCGGCGCGGTATCGCGCCGATCTATTTCGACCCGCACTACCAAGGCGAATATCCGGCACAGTCGCCGGTGACCATGGACGACCTCGAGGAGCTTTATCCAGCCGCCTCAGCAGCCTGCAAAGCGGATCCCAAACGCCTGGAAGAAGCGCGAGCCGCGACGGCGGAATTGCAAGCTGGAAGAGCAGGTTATCGCGTGCTTTGGCAGCATTTTGTGAACGTCTCGGAAGCCGGCCTGACGCGGGAATATGGCAGCCTGGGCGTCCGGTTCGACCTTTGGAATGGCGAAGCAAGCGTCGAATGCCTGATCGGGCCGATGATCCAGGATCTGAAAGCGCGCGGGCTGGCGACGGAAAGCGAGGGCGCGCTGGTGATCCCTGTCGCGGAGCCGGCAGACAAAAAGGAGATGCCGCCGTTGATCCTGGTGAAGTCAGACGGCGCGGTGCTGTATGGCACCACCGACCTCGCCACCATCATCGACCGGGTCCGCACATCCGGCCCCGACCTCATTCTTTATGTAGTAGATCAGCGGCAGCACACGCATTTCGAGCAGGTGTTCCGCGCGGCTCGAAAGGCAGGCTACAGCGGCAAAGCCCAGCTGGAGCACGCCGGTTTCGGCACCATGAACGGTCCGGACGGCAAGCCGTTCAAGACGCGCGCCGGCGGCGTGATGAAGCTCTACGACCTGATCGCGATGGCGACTGAGGAAGCGGACAAGCGCTTGGTCGAAGCCGGCCTCGCCACAGAATATCCGGAAGACGAGCGCAACGACATCGCCCGCAAGGTCGGCATCGCGGCGCTACGGTTTGCCGATCTTTCGAGCCATCGCGTATCCGATTACGTGTTCGACCTCGCGCGGTTCACTCGCTTCGAGGGGAGGACCGGGCCGTATCTGCAGTATGCCGCCGTGCGTATGCGTTCGATCCTTAACAAGGCGGAAGAGGCCGGGCTTGAATCCGCGCTGAAGGTCGCTCCCAGCACACCGGAGGAGAGAACGCTTATTCTGCAGCTCCTCGCGCTGCCCAATGCCATGGCGGGTGCGGAGCACAACCGGGCGCCGAACATCCTCTGCGACTACGTGTTCTCGCTGGCGCAGATTTTCAGCCGTTTTTACACCGCCCACCACATCATGTCGGAACAGAACCGCGCGCTTCAGCTCACTCGGTTGGCCTTGGTTGCCGCAACGCTAGGGGTTCTTTCCAAGGTGCTGGCGATTCTCGGGATCGAAGTTCCCGCGAGAATGTGATTTATTAGCGTCGCGATAAGCAAACAAAAACGCAACTTGAAGCGAAAGAAATCCGCAGCCGCAAGCGACCGCGGTTGACGCTTGACACTCTCATAGCGCAATGGAATGCGAAGATCGCATCCGATACGATAAGAGCTGGGCGACGAGCAAGCCGATCGGCCGGAGCTGATCTGATCCACTCAGATCACGACAGGCTTTTCAGTCCCGAACGTAACCATCTTCGGAATCGGAGCATCGCGATGAGGTAATTTATACCGAATATGCACACCCATCCGCCAATCAGCGGCGGCAGCACTGTGAAATTGTTCGTGCTGTTCCAAACAAGGGCCGCCACCAACGCGAGCATGGCTAGAACCACCAGAAACATCTGTGTTGTATTGAGGCGATATCGGACAACCAAACAGTCGAAGTCTTGCTGAATGTCGAGGACGCCCGCACCGAATGGCGCGAGAATATTCCAGTTTCCGACGGCTTGGAACATACTGTTAGTAAACTGAACCGTTGACCCCTCCGCGGACGCCTTTGTCGCAAAGGCGGCATCGAGCATATCCTCGACTCTACGAGTGGCTTCTGGAATCAGGCTGCGATCCGAACCCGCCACCCGGATGCGCACAGAACCATTGAGGCCGAAGGGGAAGTACACAGGGGTTCCAAACGAGGTGCGGCTGAAAGCCTAGTCGATTGACTCGCCTTGGTCGTCCCCTATGATGCCGGCAACGCTCACATCCGCCGGGAGGCGCGTATGGGCGGCGAACACATGATCCCTCGCGGGAGAGAACGGCTGATGCCGGCGCCGAAGGAGCAACCGCCCCGGAAACTCTCAGGCAGAAGGACCGCGAAGGAGATGAAATTCTGGAAAGCAGGATGGTCCAGGCCATCCTTACCGAAGGGGTAACCCACCCGGCTCTGCCGCTGTTGGGGAAATCTCTCAGGTCCGATGACAGAGGGGCACGCGTTCGCTGCAAGGCGAAGCGCGCCAACCGCGGACCGAATTGTGACAGATACAAATCAGACGTTGCTCAGAACGCCGCTTAACGCGCTGCATGCGGAACTCGGCGCCAAATTGGTGCCGTTCGCCGGCTACGAGATGCCGGTGCAGTACCCGGCGGGTGTTCTCAAGGAGCATTTGCACACACGGGCCAGCGCCGGACTGTTCGATGTCTCACATATGGGCCAGGCGTTCCTTGCGGGAGACGATCTGGGCCGAGCACTGGAAAGCGTCACGCCGGCCGATGTCGTCGGATTGAAGGAAGGCATGCAGCGCTACGGCCTGCTGTTGAACGATCAGGGCACTATCAAGGACGATTTCATGTTCTCGCGCCTGGTTGGCGAGCGCGACCTTTACCTCGTCGTCAACGCCGGAACGAAAGACGGCGACTTTGCTTACATCGCCGAGAAATTGCGCGGAAAAGCGACGCTGACGCCGAAACCGGACCGTGCCTTGCTGGCGCTGCAGGGGCCGAAGGCGGGTGAAGTGCTGGAGCGCCATTCTCCCGGGATCGATCAGATCACGTTCATGAAGGTCGTTCGCGCCACTATTGCCGGAGCGCCGGCCATCGTCAGCCGTTCCGGCTATACAGGCGAGGACGGCTTCGAGATTTCCCTCGAAGGCAGAGATGCAGAACGCGTGGCGCGCGTACTGCTGAACGAGCCGGAAGTTCTGCCGATTGGTCTCGGCGCGCGGGATTCCCTTCGTCTGGAGGCCGGACTTTGCCTCTATGGACACGACATCGATGAAACGACGGATCCCGTTGAGGCCGATCTGGTTTGGTCCATCGGCAGGCGGCGCAAGGAGCAGAAAGATTTTCCAGCCGCCGAGAAAATCATGGCCGAAATCGGCAACGGCACGCGGCGCAAACGCGTCGGCATCCGCCCTGACGGCCGCGCGCCGGCGCGTGAAGGAACTGAGGTCGCCGACAAGACCGGCCGCATCATCGGACGCATCACCAGCGGCGGGTTCGGACCCAGCGCAAACGCACCGGTGGCCATGGGTTACGTCGAAACAGCATTCGCCGCCGACGGGACCGAAATCAATCTGATGGTCCGCGGCAAGGCCCTCCCGGCGCGCGTGGCGCCCATGCCTTTCGCCCCGCACCGTTACAAGCGTGCCGCAAAACCAACCCAATCCGGAGCAACAGCATGAGCGAGACACGATACACCGATCAGCACGAGTGGGTGCGCGTGGACGGTGACGAGGCGACGGTCGGCATCACCAAATATGCGGCAGAGCAGCTGGGCGATGTGGTGTTCGTGGAGGTGCCGGAGACTGGCCGCAACCTCGGCAAGGGCGGAGAAGCGGCTGTGGTCGAAAGCGTCAAGGCGGCGAGCGAAGTGTACGCGCCGGTGGATGGCGACGTGACGGCGGGTAATCCGGCGCTCGCGGACGATCCCGCAAAGGTGAACGCCGATCCGGAAGGCGAGGGTTGGTTCTTCAAATTGAAGATTGCCGACAAGTCCCAGCTCGAAAAGTTGATGACCGCGGCGCAGTACGCAGAGTTCGTGAAAGGACTGTAGCTCTCCCATGCGTTATTTGCCTCTCACCGGTGATGATCGTGCGGCCATGCTCGCGAAGATCGGCGCGCCCAATATCGATGCGCTGTTCCGTGACGTGCCGTCTGCGGCCGTCGTCAGCCGAAGCGCTTTCGATCTGCCGGATACTCAGGGTGAGCTTGAAGTAGAACGCGGGCTGTCGCGTATTGCGGCACGAAATGTAGCCGCTGGCTCGGTGCCGTTTTTCTGCGGCGCCGGCGCTTATCGGCACCACGTTCCCGCTGCTGTCGATCATCTGATCCAGCGCTCCGAATTTCTTACCTCGTACACGCCGTACCAGCCAGAGATCGCGCAGGGCACGTTGCAATATTTGTTCGAATTCCAGACGCAGGTGGCGCTGCTGACCGGCATGGAGGTGGCGAACGCCTCGCTATACGACGGCTCCACTGCGACCGCCGAAGCTGTGTTGATGGCGCAGCGGCTTACGAAGCGGCCGAAGGCTGTTCTCTCCGGCGGTCTGCATCCGCACTACGCGGAGACGGTAGAGACGCTTGCGAGCCTTTCTGGAGAAGTGGTTCGCGCGCCGATCACACCTGGAAAGGCCGAGGATTTCGCGGCACAGATCGACAATCAGACGGCCTGTGTCGTCGTACAGAGCCCGGATGCGTTTGGCCTGATCCGGGATTTGCGCCCCATCGCGGAGGCGGCGCATGCCAAAGGCGCGCTGCTGATTGCTGTTGTAACGGAAGTCGTATCGCTCGGGTTGCTGGAGCCGCCGGGACACCAGGGGGCCGACATTGTCGCGGCGGAAGGGCAATCGATCGGCAACGGGTTGAATTTCGGTGGGCCCTATGTGGGTCTCTTCGCCACTCGAGAGAAATTCATCCGTCAGATGCCGGGCAGGCTCTCCGGTGAAACGGTGGACGCGAACGGCAAGCGCGGCTTCGTGCTCACGCTTTCGACCCGCGAGCAGCACATCCGTCGCGAAAAGGCAACCAGCAACATCTGCACCAATTCCGGACTCTGCTGTCTCGCTTTCACGATTCATCTGTCGCTGCTCGGGGAAGAAGGGTTCGTTCGGCTGGCGCGCGCCAACCATGCGCGAGCCTCTGCACTTGCTGACAGGCTGTCCAATATCAAAGGCGTGGAGCTCGTTACGCCGAACTTCTTCAACGAATTCACGATCCGATTGCCAAAGCCCGCCACAAGTATCGTTGATGCGTTGGCCGACAAGCGAATTATCGCCGGTGTTCCCGCACCGCGTCTTTGGCCGCAGGAACGCGACCTCCGTGATCTCCTCATTGTCGCAGCCACCGAAACGGCGAGCGATGAAGATTGCGACGCGCTGGTCAAAGCGCTCTCGGAGGTGTTGTGATGCCGATGAACGCACAAGGGCGTCCCAGCGCGCCGGGTTCGGCGAAGCAACCCGAGATCCCAACGATTTCCGGAGACCGCGGGCTCGATCACGAAGAAGCGCTGATCTTCGAACTGGGACGCGAAGGCGTCACAGGCGTCGATATTCCGGACGTGCAGGTTTCGGACAAGCGTCTTGGTAACTCGCGTCGCCGAGGACGAATTGGATTGCCCGGCCTCTCGGAGCCCGAGGTCGTCCGCCACTACGTGCGGCTGTCGCGCATGAACTACGCGATCGACTCTGGACTATATCCGCTCGGCTCCTGCACGATGAAGCACAATCCGCGGCTCAACGAGAAGATGGCCCGGCTGCCGGGTTTTGGCGACGTGCATCCGCTGCAGCCGCAACAAACCGTGCAAGGTGCGCTGCAGTTGATCTCGGAACTGATGCGTTGGCTCACGACGTTGACCGGTATGCCAGCTGTCGCCATGTCGCCAAAGGCTGGTGCGCATGGCGAACTGTGCGGCCTGCTTACGATTCGTGCAGCGCTGGAAGCGCGCGGCGAAAAGCGAACCCGCATTCTGGTGCCGTCGTCCGCACACGGAACGAACCCTGCCACGGCCGCGCTTTGTGGCTTCCGCGTCGATGAAGTGCCGGCTACCGAAGACGGCCATGTCGATGCGGATGCCTTGGAGGCGAAGCTCGGGCCTGATGTCGCTGCCATCATGCTCACCAATCCCAACACCTGCGGGCTGTTCGAACCGCGGGTCAAGGAAATGGCCGATGCCGTGCATGCGGTCGGCGGCTATTTCTATTGCGATGGCGCCAATTTCAACGCGATCGCCGGCCGGGTGAAACCTGGTGATCTCGGCGTAGATGCCATGCACATCAACCTGCACAAGACCTTCTCGACACCGCATGGCGGCGGGGGGCCGGGAGCCGGGCCGGTGGTGCTTTCCGCCGCGCTCGCACCTTACGCGCCGTTGCCGCTGCTGCTGCAGGATGGCGACAGGCTGCGGCTGATCGAGGAACGCGGCGCATTGCCAGCCGAGGCCAAGCCGTTTGGCCGGATGTGCGCCTTCCACGGCCAGATGGGCATGTTCGTGCGGGCCCTGGCATACATGCTCTCCCACGGCGCCGATGGCATCCGCCAGGCGAGCGAAGATGCCGTGCTCTCGGCCAATTTCATTCTGGCGTCGCTCAAGGACGCGATGAGCGCGCCGTTCGGCGATGGCCCCTGCATGCACGAGGCGCTGTTCGACGATTCATTCCTGGAAGGCACCGGCGTCACCACGCTCGATTTCGCCAAGGCGATGATCGACGAGGGTTACCATCCGATGACGATGTACTTCCCGCTGGTCGTGCACGGCGCGATGCTGATTGAGCCGACGGAATCGGAATCGAAGGAATCGCTGGATCGCTTCATCCATGTGCTACGCGCGCTGGCGAAAGAGGCGAACGCCGGAAAGCGCGAGCGGTTCGAAGGCGCGCCGCACTACGCGCCTCGCCATCGCCTCGATGAAACCGCTGCCGCCCGCAAGCCGATCTTGCGCTGGCGCCGGCCAGACCTACCGCAAGCAGCGGAATGAAGGTAGACGGCCGACCTGATATTTTTCTTGATCTCCGAGCGCGGGCTCTCGGCGTCAAGCCTTCAGACTTGAACCTGAATTTTTTGCCTCCAGACGCTGCCTACGGCGCATTGATGGACCTGAACATCAACGGCGCTCACGCTTCCGTGGTCGGGTTTAGCAATGGCGAAGCAAGTATTTATCTCAGCAGTGGTGGCGGCTTCATTGGCGGTGGCCAGCGTGCGGCCGTATCTTCCGCAGCCAAAGCATTTGTGACCGCCGCCTCAAATATACGTTCCCAACTGAAACCGGTGTCCCGATTCCATCTGCCAAATGACGGAATAACGAGTTTCTACGTTATCACACCAGAGGCTGTGCTGTTCGGCGAGGAATGGGACGATCAATTAACGAGCGGGAATTCTCCGTTTCGTCCGCTGTTCTCGGCTGGGCAAGACGTTATTAGCGCATATCGAACTTTGCCGATCACACCATAGGCGAAAAAAAACCCCGCTGTTTCCAACGGGGGCAAGTCAGGGTGTCACTCAGGTAAAGAAAATTACGAGCAGGTCTTCGCCTTCAATCCGGCGGGGACCCTGGTTTCGGAATCAGCGCAGGCGCGATCGAGCTGCTTCTGGGTCAGGCCGCGCGCGCGGGACATATCTGTGCCTTTGATCGACGCAATCGAAAGATCGGCGCCGGTGAAATCGGCATCATCTACCTTGGCATGCGCCAGATTGGCACCGGCGAGATCCGTGTTGCGAAAAGAAGCGCCGCGGAAATCCGCGTAGGACATGCACATCAGCACAAGCTTGGCGCCGTCGAACGTCGCGCCCTGAAGATTTCCGGTCTTCACGCACTGATTTGTCAGGTCGGCGCCGGACAGATCGCAGTTCGGGCAATCGCGTTTGCCCGCCTTGATCGAATCCACAGCCACGCGATCAGGCGACACCGCGACCACCGGAGTTAGGTGCGGTGCCTGGGCCGTGACGCTGGCGAGGATGAGAAGGGCCGAGAGCATGGAACGTTTCGTATCGGGACGCGCGGCAGACGCCTCGCAATCCCCATGCCGCCTCGCCTTAAAAACTACAGAAACGGTGATAACGACTGCTCCAGCGGCGAGTCGAGCACAACATTTTGCGGTTGCTAGCGAGGGGAGGGAATCCCCTCCTCATTTTTCGCCATTCAAATCATTCAATTCGGCGGGCGGCGTCTTTAGAAGGTCCGGCGTAGCTTGTGGCGCGCGGGCGCCATGCCGGCCTGTTTCATTCGATGCTTCACCAGGCTCACGACTGTATTCTTTGGGCGCTTGGGCCGCGCGGTGCCTTGCGCCTCTTCGGCAACAAGTTCCAGGATGGGGACGGTGCCGCATCGCGCAGTTAAGTGCGCAATATCCTCAGCCACAATCCGCCCGGAAGATTCCGCTAGGATCAGCGCCACCTCCTCGAATTCGGCATCGACGCAGCCTTCGTCCTCCAGCGCGATGGAGTAGCTGAACAGCTTCGCGCCGGAAGGGTCGAACACATCTACAAGCTTGTTGGGCATGGCTGCCTCCGAATCGGTACCTATTCTATCAGCTGCAGCCGCTGGTCGAACCGCAGGTGTTGCATTTCATGCAGGTGCCGTTGCGCACCAGGGTGAAGTTTCCGCAGGAGCCGCAGGCGTCGCCCTCGTAGCCTTTCATGCGGGCCTCAGCCACGCGCCTCTGCTGAATATCACGGTTGTTCGTGGTGGCGAGGCTCGCCGTGATCGACGTTACGATCTCGCCGACAGGGTTGGCCGCCTTGAGAACTTCGCCGCGGATGGCCCGCATCTGTGCCTCGAACGCATCTATTTCATTTTCCAGTTCTTCCTCGATGACCACCGGTTCCGCTGCCAGAGCGGACATCGCAGTGTGGATTTCCGCGACGGGCTCGGTGTTCTCGATCACCAACATCTTTGGAGCAGCGCTTCCGCGTCCCACGAAAGGCCGTCCGCGGACGAAGCCGGTGGATGCCATGCGGGCCAGCGTCTGCGCGATTTCACTCGCGGCATCTGGCGTGCCTGCCCCCGCGTCGCCGTGGCCGAGATCTTCGTCATGGGCCGGAGGCACATGGGCGAGGTCATTTCGCCCCAGATACGAAACCGCCAGCTCGCGGAAAATGTAGTCGAGTACCGATGTCGCGTTCTTGATGGAATCGTTGCCG
>Ga0213876_10002481_pt1 | contig 10828 bp, 8 predicted proteins | sample BarmaccomBMRX_R9_FD_160113 | JGI IMG/M metagenome (GOLD analysis project Ga0213876, IMG submission 160113) | Root-associated microbial communities from Barbacenia macrantha in rupestrian grasslands, the National Park of Serra do Cipo, Brazil - RX_R9 | ecosystem: Host-associated > Plants > Roots...
AAGAGCCGCGCGACGATTCGAGGCCTTGGCGTACCCGACCGCGCTGTGGACCATGCTCTGCTCGTTGAACGGCTGGTAGTACGGCAACTCGGGGCCGTACTCGAACAGCGCCTGGCTGAGGCCCGCTACATTTCCGTGGCCGAAGATCCCGAACATCGCCGGGATGAGCCGCTGCTCCTGCCCGTCGCGACGGGAATACTGAGCCTGGAGGAAGCTGACGACCGCCTGCCCGACGGTCAACCGACGATCGCCCGCTACGCCCCCGTCGACCGTTCGCTCGTACTGAGTCTTTGGCTGCTCAATGCTGGTTGAAGACAACCGTCCTCACCTCCGTCATCTCCTGGACCGCGTAACGCGGACCCTCGGTGCCGATGCCGCTTTGCTTGACGCCGCCGTACGGCATCAAGTCCGCCCTCCACGGCGGCGCGCCGTTGATGTACACGACGCCCGCCTCCAACGTACGAGCGTGCTTCAGTGCCGTATCCAAGTCCTTCGTGAACACGCCCGCCGTCAACCCGTACGACGTCTGATTGGCCAGCCGAAGCGCATCTTCCCCATCGGCGGCCGCCGTGACCGCGACCGCAGGGCCAAACAGCTCTTCACGGAAGATCCGCATCGAGGGGTCGACATCGCTGACCACGGTCGCCGCGTGCACCGCTCCGTCACACTCCCCACCGGCGACGACCCGGGCCCCGCCGGCCACGGCCTCCGCGATCCAGCTCTGGACGCGTCCTGCCTCGCCCTTGGTGATCATCGCCGACAACTTGGTCCCGTCCTTCATCGGGTCACCAGGCCGGATCGCGTCGACCTGTGGCGTCAATGCGTCGAGGAAGTCAGCGTAGATGTCCCGCTCGACGATCACGCGCTGGGTCGAGATGCACACCTGTCCGGCATTCACGTAGCCACCGAGCGCGGTCTGGGCGGCGGCAGCCTCAACGTCTCCGTCGCGCAATAGCACGACCGGGGCATTGCCGCCGAGCTCAAGCGACAGGCGCTTGATACCCGCCACGCGCGTGATCTGCTCACCGACGGCAGTTGATCCCGTGAACGTGATCTTCCGTACGCGCGGATCGGCGCACAGCCGGTCCCCGAGCACGGACCCGTTGCCGGTGACGCACTGCAGCGCCAGCGGCGGCAGTCCCGCCTCGATCATCAACTCGGTCAGCTTCAGCGCGACCAGCGGCGTGGCGCTCGCCGGCTTGAGGATCACCGCGTTGCCAGCCGCCAGCGCCGGGGCAAGTTTGTGCAGCACCAGCAGCAGCGGGAAGTTGAACGGCGTGATCGCGACCACCACTCCGCACGGCACGCGCACGGCCAAGCCGAACTTGCCAGCGCCGTTGAAAGCGGCGTCGAGTGGGAGGACCTCGCCGCGCAGCTGGGCACCCTCAAACGCAGCCAACCGCAACAGGTCAGGGCAGCGCCCGACCTCGCCGCGCGACTCGGACAGGGGTTTGCCCTCTTCCCGCGAGATCGTCGCCGCGAACTCCTCGGCCCGGGCCACAAGTAACTCGGCGGTGCGGTTGAGCGCCTCGGCGCGCTCGTATGCCGTGTGCTCGCGCATCGCGCTCGCTCCTTCGGCAGCTGCCTCGAGCGCCCGGTCCACCTGCTCGGCGGTGGCGTTGGGCACGGTGTCGATCGCCTCACCCGACCAGGGACTCGCGATCGTCGACTCGCCGCCGCCGGCGGTCCACTCGCCCGCCACGAACATCTTCATGCCGGTCTCACCTCCATCTCCGCTATCCCGTTCCCCGCGCCCGCCATGTCGGGATCGCCTGCGTCCGCTAACTCGAGGAGCCGTCTCGCGGCCTCTTGCGCGCTGACCGCCAGCAGGCTCCCGTCCGACCCGCACCCCAAGAAGGTGAAGCCGAGGTCGCGGTATGCGCGTGCCTGCTCGATCGTCCCGACTAGCACGCCGGCGGCCTTGCCGTGCTCGCGAGCCGCATCCGCCACTGCGGCGACTCTCTCGAGGAGCCGGGGGTCATCGGGAGACCGGCGCAGTCCGAGTGATTGCGAGAGGTCCGCGGGTCCCACGAATAGAACGTCGACGCCGTCGACGGCAGCGATCTCGCGCACGCCGGCGAGTGCCTCGGCGGTCTCGATCTGCACCGCGCACACCACCTCCGCGTCGGCGTCATCGTTCGTCCGCAACGCCAGACCCCAATGCCACGAGCGGTTGTACCGCGCGACGCCCCGAGCGCCGGAGTACCGGCAGAAGTCGACGCAGGCGGCGGCCTCCTCAGCAGAGCGAAGACGCGGCACCAAAATCCCGTCCGCGCCGAGGTCGAGCGCGTGGAGCACACGTGCAGAATCGACGCCCTCGACTCGTACGAGCGCGGCTACGCCGGTGTGAGCGACCGCCTGTAGCTGCAAGAGCAATGCCGGCTCGTCGCCGGCGCCGTGCTCGAGGTCGAACACCAGCCAGTCGTACCCGGCGATCGCCATGATCTCCGCGGTCAGCGACGATCCGAGGTTCGCGAACGCCCCTACGACCGTCTCGCCCGCCTTGACGCGAGCGCGGAAGCGCGACGAGATCGCGCCACTCACGTTCCGCGACTAGGGTCGGCCACCATTGCTAACAGTTTACAAAATGTTGCCGTCCGGCGCAATCCCGGCTACGCGCCTACGTTCGGGTTCATCAGGGCCTCAAGGTCCTGGAACGAACCGTCAGCCCATCTGGAAGACACTGCCGATCGAACTCGAGCGTGCTGCCGCGATGCCGGATGACCTCGGGCGACGCGTGGCGCTCTAAGAACGCGTCGACCGGCGCGACCGGGTAGAGGACCGACGGTGTTCGATAGTGCATCGGCCTCACGACCCTTGGCTCTCGGCCCGCCGGCGGCCAGTGCCAGCAGCAGGTCGACCCGGCCCCCCTTTATGGCATCGATGTGCTCCTCGGACAACGGGGTGCCAACCTCGCCCATGTGACAGATCGCGTCGCATGGAGGGCCAGACGATCGAGCGCGTTCGAAATCGGATCGTCGGGCCGGTCCGATCCTTCAGCTCCGCGAACACCTCCACCGTCACTCCGCCGAGGTCGTACGGCCGATCGACAGCACCGATAGCGTCGAGGACCTGTGGCGAGCCGGGACCATCGCCGCGTTCGAATGAGCCTCGCCGAGGCTGAGCTACTCACGACGCATCCGCCGGCTCTGGCACCGGTCCGACACCCGTGTCATCGGCCGTATACCGACGGTGACGATCGTCATCCCCCTCCCCTTGAGCCGGAGCAGGCGTGGGCGTACCACGTTATCCCACCGATATTGATAACAGTTTACAATGCGTGCGGGCTATCGGTGCGAGCGCAGACCCCGCGGCACGCCAGCGCGAACCGGACTCCAGGAGGGTTGTGATGTCGACAGATGTTCCCCCGCACATCCTCGCCGAGCACAGGCGGTCACGGCTACTGGAGAACACGTTCGTCGTCGATTTCGACGTCCACATCAACGAGCGCCCGTCGGACCTAGTGCCGTTTTGCGAGCTCCCGTGGCGCAAGGCGCTCGAGGAGCTGGAGAAGGTTCCCCACAGATATCTCGACATCCCCGCGTTCGCCCCCAACATCTCGGTGTGGGCGGGGGCCGCGTTCTCGACGCTGGAGCGGCGGACGATCGTCAGTAGTCCCGGGCAGCTGCGCGAGGACCTGGACCTTCTCGGCGTCGACGTCGGGGTGCTGTTTCCCGACAACTTCCTGATGCATTCGCTGCTGAAGCCCGCGGACTACGCCGTCGCGCTCGCCCGGGCATACAACCGCTGGTTGGTTGACGTGTGGCTGAGCGAGGACCGGGGGCTGATCGGCGCGCTGCTTGCGCCTAATCAGGATCCGGTCGCTGCCGCGGCCGAGATCCGCCGTTTCGGCGACCACCCGCGCGTCGGCTGCGTGTTCCTTCCGACATGCTGTGTCGACCCGCTCTACGGGCACCGTTCGTACGACCCGATGTACGACGCCGCACAGGAGTTCGGACTGCCCGTCGCATTGCATTCCGTCCAGGCCCTCAATCCGGTCTTCCCGTTCAACCTCCAGGCGTTTGAGACCGCGTTCTCCGCACACGTCATCTCCCACGCGGTGTCGATGGTGGCGAACGCGATGAGCATGCTCGAGACCGGCGTGCCGGTCCGGTTTCCCGATCTCAAGATCGTATTCACGGAGTCGGGCGTGACCTGGGTCCCGTGGCTCGGCATGCGGCTGGACAAGGAGTACAGCGAGCGCCGTCGAGAGGTGCCGCTGCTGACCGAGCGGCCCAGCCACTATCTGTACGGCATGTACTTCGCCACGCAGCCCATCGAGGAGCCTGAGCGGATGCGTGACATGGCTCTCATGATGGAGGTGTTCGGCGGCGAGAACTCTGTCGTGTTCGCATCGGACTGGCCTCATCACGACTTCGATCACCCGGACAAGGTGCTCCAGATCCCGATCTCCGACGACGCCAAACGTAAGGTGATGGGTGGCAACGGAGCCCGTCTGCTCGGGCTGGAAGTGCCAGCGCGATGAGCACCGAGTACGAGGTCGGAACAGCCGACTCGATCCCGCCGGGTCAGCACCGAGTTGTCTCGGTCGGCGACCGCCAGATCGGGATCTTCAACGTTGCTGGGGCTTTCTATGCCCTGCCGAACGCGTGCTTCCATCAGAACGGACCGCTTTGCCGAGGCCGCGTGAGCGGCACGATCCTCGCCGACGCGGCGTCAGGCCACAAGCCCGAGTGGCGCCTCGAGGGCGAGGTCGTGATCTGTCCCTGGCACTCGCTCGAGTTCCACATCAAGACAGGACGCTGCCTGGCCTACTCCAATCGAAAGGTCTCCGTCTATCCAGTCCGCGTCCACGACGGGATGCTGACCGTCACGCTCTGAGTACTTGCTGGATCATCCAGCTCCGGCCGCGAGCAGCCCAACCCCCAGGGCCACGATCACCAGCCCCGCCACCTGGCTTCCGTTCAGCCGCTCGCCGAACACGAAGTACGCCCCCAAGGTCGTGAGTGCGGCGAATTGCGACGCGAGCACGGCGGCGACCGCTAACTCATGTCGTGCTCCGACCGTGTAGCTGACGATCCCGAGGACCTCGGCGGCGCCGGCGAGAGCAAGCAACGCGAGCACACCGCCTCGCGGACGCGGGACACCCCGCACCGCCAGCGGCATCGCCACCGCCGCTGTCCCCAGGAGCCGCGCCGGCAGCAGCACCCAGACGAGCGCCACCTCCGCGCCGACGCGTTCGGTCACGAAGAGGTTGACCCCGAACAGCAACGCAGGGATAAGCGCGAGCAGGCCAGAGCGCAACCCGGGGCTCGCGTCCACTGCGTCCGGCGGATCCGGCGAGGCAGCCGCAAGCATCACGCCCGCGCTGACGACAGCCAGCAGCACCGCCGTGTCTGCCCTCAATCGAAGGCCCGCCAGCACCGCGATCACGGCGGCGATCGCACCATCCGTTGACACGATCGGGACCACTACGCCGACGTTGCCGCGACGGAGCGCCACGTACTCGATGCGGAGACCAATCACGTTCGTCGCGCCGATCACGACCATTAGCCCGATCGTCGCTGCCGACAGCTGGTTGACGTCGCCGAGCACGATCGTCGGCGGGACGACCAGGAGGAGGCCGAACGACATCACCCCGGCCACGGTTACGGCAGGACCGACGGCGCGGGTCGCCGCCGATGCGCAAAGCGACGACACCGCGAAGCACACGGAGGCCACGATCCCGCCGAGGATCGCTGTCATCGGGCTTGGCCGCCGTGGATGTCGCCGTTGCCGCTCATGCAGGCTATTCCGCGCCTCGGCGGCCGCGCTCACCGAGCGCGCCCTGGCCGTTCCTCAATGCTAGTCGCCGCCGATTCGGAATTGGCAACAATTTACAATGTGTGCGATCGGGGTGGATTTACCCGGCTCCGCCAATCGACGTGAAGACCCCACCACAGTCGATCGTCGCGCTCTGCAGCTGTGTCCGGCTCGGTTGAGCCGGCGGCCCGGCGTCCCGGGCGAGCAGGCGTCGAGCTCGGCCGTGAGCTCGTGTGCCGTATGCCGGACGGGGCGGCTCACGGCGCATTGGCTTTCGGCGGCGTCGAGGCTCCGGGTCTGGTCAGCGAACGCGAGCGATCGGGCGGGTTTCGTTTGACGGCCGCTGTTTGGGGCGGCGGCGGGGGTCGTGGATCGGCAGCGCTGGCGATAGGGCCACACGACGCGAAGACCGTCGTCGCGGGCGAGGACGACCAGCATCCCGCGCAAGCCGCAGGTGCAGGCGTCCGGCTCCAGGACAGGTAGACCGGCGTGGCGACAGGTCGCGCGCTTGACCGGTCTTGCCCGTCACCGCTCATGCGACTCGGCCACCAGTCCACGTCTGGGTTGTCGCTGACGAGCCCCCGCGGAGCAGCCCGTCCGCACGACCAAGCCTGGACGCTTGGACCCATAGGCGCACCTGATCCCGGACCCGTAGCGCAGCGGCGGCTCATAGCCGTCGGGGCGATGCGAGGTCTGGCGTCGCATCTGGTCGTCACGGGCACTACGCCACGTGACCCACGTGACCCAATACCTAGACGCATAGCTTCTGATCCACATTTAGCTGGCCCTGACCGTGTGGCCGAGCGGCGGCGAGCGGTCGCGCTGGCACGTCATTTCCGTGAGGCCGAAGGTCTCTCGATCGCCCAGATCGCCGAAAGCCTGGGCCGCTCGCCGGCGACGATCAAGGCGTACTTCTACGACCCCGACCGACGGGAAGGCCTAATCCGTCGGCAGGAAGCGGATGACCGAGAAGCGGATGCCGGCGGCCGAAAGGGACAGGAGGCCGGAACGTGCTGGCTGGTCCTCCCGACCCGTCCTTCATAGCTGGCCGGATACCGAGATCACCGAATCGGAGGACAAGCTGGACGCCGCGACGGCCTTGGCCGTGCGAGGTAGCTGAGCCGAGCGTCCAAGCCCACGACGGATCTGGCCACAGGACGCAAGACCTGTGACCAGATAGCCGAGAATCCCCTGGTAATCCGGCGGCAACTGGTCACAGGATGTGCCCTATGGCGGCTTGAAAATCCCTGGAAATGGGGCTGATTCGAGACGAGGAAGCGCCTGGATCGCACCCAGGAGGTCGCCGGTTCGAGTCCGGCTAGCTCCATCAGAGAAAGCCCTCCAAATCGGAGGGTTTTGTTGTCTGATCGCCTCAGAGTGGCCGTAGTATCAAATTGGGCATCAGAATTGGGCATCAAATGAGACCCCCCAACCTGATGCCCAGTCGACAGATCTCGAGGTTTCGCGCGACGCGCCCGCCGGGCGGGCGACGGTCTTAGCTCGGACGTCTGTCGAGGCGCTCAAACGGCGAAGCTCGGCGCTCGACCTGAATACCGTGGCCGATGATCAACTCAGCCTGGTCGATGCGACGCCGGCTGCCGCGAGCGGGCCAGCATGCTCGTGCGACCCAGCGCCGGCTCGCGCACCGCGCGACCCCTGAAGGTGCTGGCGGCGTTCTCGCTGCTTGTCATCACGATCGTGCTACTCGGATTCGGCTGGGCGACGTGTGCGATCGAGGTAGCCGTCGTCGGCTGCATCGTGATGATCGATCGGACAGCCTCGCTCGTGGACCGATGCGATCGCGGCGCCGCCGGCAAGGAGATCGTCGGGAAGGCACTCGACAGTTCGCGCGAGCACGGCTGGTTCGCCCTGCACGACGTGCAGCTAGACCGGCGGGACTATCGACCACGTTCTGGTCGGGCCGGCGGGTATCTTCACGATCGAGACAAAGAGCCACCACGGACGGCTGCGCGCGAACGCGCTCGACTCGCAGGTGCTCAAGCCGGCATACGCCGAGGCGAAGTCGGTCGAGCGATCACCGGGATCCGGGCCGTGCCGCTGCTCGTGTTCAGCAGCGCAGACCTGATCCCCGCCCTCACCAGCGTCATGGCGTCGTGATCCTTCCGAGCCGGATGCTCGCCAAGCATCTCCTGAAGCGCGTCGGCACGATCCCGCCGGAGCGGGTCGACGACGTCTACCGACGACTTGCCACTGCGCTATCAGGCTAACGAGCGCCGCTAACGGCCCCCATCGATCGGCGACCACCGCACCGCGATCCTATGGCGGCGTACTCGTGTTGGCGTTGCGATGACACGCCGCGACGGGCCGACCGTCAATGCGATCGCCGCGGTGACTCCGCCGGCACGATCGTGTACGTGGCGTTGCGCTCGTCCAGTATCGGGCCGGCAGACGCCTGCTTTCGAGATTGCATCGGAGCGGCGTGGCGGCCCCTGACCCTTGCTCCCATGCTCCGCCCGCGGCGCGCAACGTGTATACGGCGCCGCTTGCTCCCGGTCATCCGCGCGAAGGTGGGCAAGCACTGGATCGCCCGGCCGCGGCTGATGCTTTGCCTCCGGAAGCAGCGCCGCTGCACCTCGACACCAACTTTCGAGCTGCACCGGCTCTCGCACGGCCCGGGCGATGCGACCGTCTCGCGCCCGACGACCGGACGAGTCATCGTCGTCCAACTCGCTAGCCAGCCGGCCCACCGGCACGGTGCCCGCTCGGGCGAGAGAGCGACAGTCAGCGGCGCCGGCTGACAGACCGTCGCCGTCCGCGCCGTCACCGCCACGCTTGATCAAGCCGGAACACGATCATCGATCTGCCCAACCCCGGCGATCGGGGCATGCGGGATCTACACCCAGATCGTCACGGCGCCCGGCGACAAGCCGCGGTTCTACCGGGCGACCCTTGATCCCGCAGGCGACCGAGCTGCTCGCCGCCGAGACCTCCGAGCTCGGCGAGACCGTCGCGGCCTGGGCCGTCGGGCGGTCGACGCACACGACCGCTGAGGCCGCCTGCCGCTCACCTTTGCGGTATGCAGGCCGGTTGCTCTTAGCGGGGCGGCGCGACGCCGTCCCCGGTGGCGGATGCGCACGCTGCTGCTCGATCCGTCGCGTTCGCCGCCTTCCCGGCACGGATCCCATCGCCAGCGCGCCCAGCCTCCCGAGAACACCGCGCCGAGCTTCTCCGCGTGCTCCTCGGACGCGGCGTCGTCGATGAACAATCCGAGCTTCCAGTTGCCCTCGGTCATCACCTTCGGCGTGTCCGCGACCGCCGCGACAGTGAGGCCGCTGATGTCGACACCGTCGACCTCGCCGTACTTGACGTTGAACACAAGCGTCACCCTGGAGTAGTCGTGCGTCGCACCGAGGGCCCGCGACGCCGTACACGGCACACCCATTGCATGAGCATGTCTCGAAATACGAGTCTTCCAGCTTCCACGACATCGCGGCCTCCGATGGGGCAGGTGCCTATGGGCGATTCTCTTGGTGACGGGCGCCTGCATTCAACTGCCAGCAAGTCGCCCACCACCGCGCCGGAGCGCTGGCAAACGCCTTCGTCTTGGGTCGGTGCGGCGGTACGGATCGACCGATGACGTATTGCTGCGACGCGAACTGTCTGACCGCCCCTGGTTCGGGTGCCCGCGTCAGGGTCAGGCAGAGGGCCCGCGCGGCACTCAGTGCGGCACCCCCACAACCCCGGCGGGTCGCGCCTGCCGATCAGTAGTTCTCCTGGAACGCCGCGGCGATCGCGCCCTGGTCGCTGTCTGCCTGTATGTACTCGTGCAGGTCGGGGCTGACGGGTAGATCGCGGAGGAACAGAGCGTAGATCAGCTTGCGGCCGCTGCGCGCGTTGATGTAGCCGGCTTGCGTGATCGCTGAGAAGATGCCCCTTCCGTCGGTCGGAGAGGTCGCACCGCGGGTCCCGCTCTTGACGAACACGTTGCCCGCGGCTGGTGTTCCCTTCTGGTTGGCCGCCGCGGTGCCGTCGACGCCAAGGATCGGAAGTCCGTTGTGCAAAGTGGCGCCCCAACTCGTCGTCGCAGCTCGTTGCAGGAGCGTAGTGAAGTCCTCCAAGGTGCTTCGGTCGTATTCGGATGAGCCGGCGCCGTCGAAGAGGATCGTGGTGACCGGGGATACGCCGAGCCGGCCGATCGTCGCCTGTTCGGTCTTGAGGCCGGCAATGCAGTCTCGGCTCCGTTTGGCGGCCGCGACCAGGCACACCATATCGTCGGCACCTCGGTTGTAGCTGACTTTCAAGATGACCTTGATGAACTGCGATAGTGGCGGCGAGACCCGTTCTGCGACCCGCGCGCTACGCGGGTAGGTTCGGCTGCGTGGTAGGAGCGCCGTGGGATTAGCGCCCGTCGCGCGGGCGCTGACGCGGGCGCCCGCGCGACGGAGCGCTTCGATGAACACCGTCCGGGCGAAGGCGGCGGGGTCCGAGATCTGCCAAATGTTGAGAATTGGCTTGCTGGCGGCGCCGATTCTCCCGCTGATTCGCACTACGCCGGGGCGAGGCGAATCAACCGTCAGCGGGGTCCCCGCTCCGGTGACTGTGCGCACCTGCGAAACCACATGGATCGCCGCGGTCCTCGGGCGCCAACTGACGCGTGCAGGTCGGCCGGGCGCGCTCGGAGACGTGGTGATGTCGATCACGTTCTCGTTGATCCAGATCGGCGAGATCACCCCGTCGGGCCATCCATCGTAGGTCTGGAACAGCCGATCGTCGATGACGACGTTTCCTCGGACAGACCGGATGCCGGCGGCGCGGACCTGCCTCGCGAGCTGATCGACGCCGGCGAGCGGGTTGCTCTGAGGCAGAAGGGCCGGCCCCGGGAGGCCGGTGTCGGCATAGTTGTGATCGATCTGTGGAGCATTGTTGTAGGCCAGCGTGCCGTTCCGCCGCTCACGCAAGCCAAAGCTGTAGTCGCCGGAGGCGACCAGCACCAGATTTCCGCTTAGCACCCCGCGGCGGACCGCTCCGAGGCGATACACCGGCGTCCGAAATCGATAGTTCGGACCGAGGACGGCGAGCGCCGTCGACGTCGAATACAGCTTGA
>Ga0213876_10002482_pt1 | contig 10826 bp, 8 predicted proteins | sample BarmaccomBMRX_R9_FD_160113 | JGI IMG/M metagenome (GOLD analysis project Ga0213876, IMG submission 160113) | Root-associated microbial communities from Barbacenia macrantha in rupestrian grasslands, the National Park of Serra do Cipo, Brazil - RX_R9 | ecosystem: Host-associated > Plants > Roots...
ACTCTGGTTTCAGGCGCCATTGATCGTCTCCCGAGCGGCCTGCATCCGGCGCCACACGCCCGGCAGGGCCGCGTACCCGTCCCGGTATACGGGGAATAAGGCCTCGTAGGCGCGCGCCAGCGCCGGATCGGGCCACTCCACTTCGCCCTTTACCGGCGCAATCCAGCGGGCCGTGCACGCCGCCATATCGGGATAAAGTCCGACGCTAACCGCCGCCATCATCGCCGCCCCCGCAGCAGCCGCTTCTTCGTGCGCAGCGGCACGGACGGGGCAATTCAGGCAGGCCGCAAGGATAACGCGCATCGATTTTGAGCGTGCCGCTCCACCCGTGATTCGCACCCCCGTCGGCAGACCGCCCATGGCGACGTAGCAGTCGCGCGCGGCCAGCCCCAGCCCTTCGTACACGCCCCTCGCCACCTCCGGCATACGCACGCCCTGGTCAATCCCGAACAGCCCGGCTCGGGCGAACGGGTCGATGAAAGGGCCCCGTTCGCCGGAAGAGGAAGTAAACGGGTGGAAGAGCACCGCCCCCGGTCGCGCCGCGGCGGCTGCCTCATCCAGCGCACGCAGGATGTCCCCGCCCTCGCGGACCGTACCCGCACCGGCAAGCCGCGCCGCGTCCTGAACCAAGCCGGCGAGCCAATCAAGGTTCGGCGTGGCCACCATGTGCGTTTGCATCTGCAGGGTGTGACCCGGGACCGGAAAGGGAATACAATAGCCGGTCATGCCTGGGTTAGGAACCACCCGTTCCGGCGCGGGGACCAGGCGCAAATGCAGGCCCGTCGTGCCGAGGATCGACACGCCCGCCTCCATCCCGCGTCCATACGCACCGGCGCCGAGGGCGGCGCAAGCCACGTCCACATAACCGAGCACGACCGGCAGCCCTGGGGCGAAGCCGGTGCGCGCGGCCGCCGCGACGGACAATCCGTGCCACTGGCGCGCACCGTCCACGATGGGCGGCAGTAACCGGCGCAGGTGCCTGAGACCGAGGGCCTCGAGCACTGGTTCGCGGTAGGTTCGGGTGCGGTAATCGCCGAACGAAAAGCTCGCCTCAGAGGGGTCCGTGGCCCGCATGCCGGTCAGTTTCAAGTAGAGCCAGTCCTTGCAATGAAAGGCGGTGGCCGCGCGTTCCAGCATCTCCGGGCGGTTGCGCTCGAGCCAGAGTAATTGGGCCGGCTGCTGGCAAGCCGCCAGCCCGCTGCCGGTAAATGCAAACGCAGCGCGTGCCGCCCCACCCTGCCGGAGGGCTTCGACCAACGGGGCCGCTCGCGCATCCAGCCAGAGCATGGCCGGGCCGACGGGTGCGCCATCCTCATCGACGAGCCAGGTGCCGTCGCCCTGACCGGTGATCGCAAGCGCGGCAACTTCCTGGCCGTCGAGCCGGCCGGCCAACTCGCCCAAGACCGCGCAAGCGTCTTCCCACGTCCGCGCCATGTCCTGTTCCGCCGTACCGTCCGAATCGGACGCGATCAGGTTGGGACGCGAGGCGTGCGCAACGACGTTACCGGCCGCGTCGAACGCGAGCCCTTTCACCACGGACGTCCCTGAGTCAAGCGCAACAAGGATTGGTCCACTCATGGCGGGTTACAAAACGGTTTTGGGGCGAAAGTTTCAGATCGGTGACGGATTCGCTTTTTTTTTCCTTGACCACCTTTTAGGGTATTAATGGGAGCGACTTTACGCGTCGGCCATGATGGACCAGGACCACAGCCCCGATGCACCCGATCCGGCACGGGTTGATTTTACGCATTGGAGCGTGGTGCTCGCGGCCGCCCAAAGCGGTGTTCCACGCAGCCCGGAGGCCCTGGCCGACCTGTGCGCGCGCTACTGGCGACTCCTTTACACCTTCGTGCAAGGCCAGCGGCACAGCCCCGAAGGCGCCCGAGACCTCATCGAAGGCTTTTTCGAACACCTGATCAGGAGTCGCACGCAACTGATGCGCCCCGAACTGGAATGTACCGTCGAAGACCCCGCAGAAGTCGAGGCCGAATCGCGCGGCTTGCGCGAGGCGCTGCCGGCGGCGGAGGGCCGCGTGCGAACCTAACGTGGACGCTTATCCCTCGCGTCGCATGCACCCGGACGCCGAACGCCTCACCGATGCTCAGCCGGCACTGGCGCCCAAGCCTTGCCCCGCCTGCGGCGCGCCTTGCCCGGATGGAGACGATGGCACGGGTTGCCCCGTATGCCTGTTGCAGTGGGCCCTGGAGCTTGGATCACACGGCAAAGACAGCCCGTCAGACGACGAGCCTTTGTCGCCCACCCAGGGCCGGTTTGACCATTATGAGCTGGTGCAACGGCCGGACGGCGACTTTGACGAACTGGGCCGGGGCGCCATGGGGGTTACCTATAAGGCCTTGGACACCGTCCTGGGCCATGCCGTGGCCCTGAAGGTGCTCGACGCCCGTATCGCGGCGCGCCCGGAGGCGCGGGAGCGGTTCCTGCGCGAAGCCTGCGCCGCCGCGCGGCTGCGGCATCCGAACGTGGCTTCGGTCTTCTACTTCGGCGTTCGAAGAAGTGACGGCAGGTGCTTTTACGCAATGGAACTGGTCGAAGGCGAGACGATGGAGGCGCGCCTGCACCGGCAAGGGTCACTGCCCGTACCGGTGGCCCTGGAGATTGCGGCGCAAGTGGCCCGCGCGCTGGCCGCCGCTGAGGCCCAAGGCTTGGTGCACCGCGACCTCAAACCCTCTAACCTGATGCTGGTAAGCGGGCCGGAGCCCCTGGTGAAAGTTATCGATTTCGGCTTGGCCAAAGCGGCCGCGAACCTTGGAAGCGAGACCGACTTAACCCAGCACGGGTTCGTCGGCACGCCCGCCTTTGCCAGCCCGGAGCAATGCACCGCCGCGAGCGTGGACGCCCGCTCCGACCTGTATGCGCTGGGCGTGACGCTCTGGACGCTTCTGACGGGGCAGGCGCCGTTTCGAGGCACGCCTGAGGAGGTGATGCGCCAGCACGTACGGGCGCCCTTGCCGCTCGAACGACTCAGCGGAATCCCCCAGCCGGTCGTGGCGTTGCTGCAAACGCTACTGGAGAAAGACCCGGCACGGCGGTTTCAAAGCGCGACCCAGTTACTCCAAACGATGCTGGCAGTTAGGACCGCGCTTGAGGCGGGGCGCAGCATGACCGGCCAAGCTTTATACCAGACTGGGGCAGTGAATCTGTCCCGCTTGGTTCTCCCTCTACCGGCACGATCGGGGCCCGAGAAAATTTCCGTGGCCCGATTGCCCGTGACCGGGAACGCCCTTTTCGGCCGGGAGGAGGATCTCGCCGCTCTCGAGACAGCCTGGGTCGCGTCGCAGGTGAACGTTATCGCCATCGTGGCCTGGGCGGGGGTGGGCAAATCGACTTTGGTCAATCACTGGCTGAGACGGATGGCGGCCGAACGATACCGTTCGGCGGACCTGGTGTTTGGCTGGTCCTTTTACCGGCAGGGTACCCATGGAGAGGCGTCTTCGGCCGACGAATTTTTGGATACGGCCTTGGCTTGGTTTGGCGATCCGGACCCGCGCCGGGGCACGGCGTGGGACAAAGGCGAACGGCTGGCCGGGCTCATCGCCCCGCGCCGCGCCCTGCTGGTGCTGGACGGCCTTGAGCCGCTCCAAGAGCCGCCCGGCCCGCACGAAGGGCGCTTGCGCGATCCGGCTCTGCAGGCGCTCTTGCGCGAGTTGGCGGCGTTCAATCAGGGCCTGTGCGTGATCACCACGCGGCTGCCGGTGGCCGACTTGGCCGATCACGAAGGCAGTTCGATGCGGCGCCAGGACCTGGAGCACCTCTCCGCTGAGGCCGGGGCGCAGTTGTTGCGGGCCCTTGGGGTTAAAGGGCCCGAAGCCGAGCTGCGGGAAGCTAGTGAGGCGTTCGGGGGCCATTGCCTGGCCCTGACGCTCCTGGGCAGTTACTTGAGCGATGCTTATGGGGGTGACATCCGTCGCCGCGCCGAAGTGTCCAACCGGCTGGCCCACGACGTGCGCCAGGGCACCCATGCCCGTAAAGTGATGGAATCGTACCAAGCGTGGCTTGGCGAGGGTCCGGAGCTGGAAGCCCTGCGGCTGCTGGGCCTTTTCGACCGGCCTGCCGATGAAAAGGCGCTCGAGGCGCTGCTGAAACCGCCCGCCATCCCGGGCCTGACCGAGTCGCTGACCAGCTTGGGCCCAAGCCAGTGGCGCGCGGTGCTGGCGCGGTTAAGGAGGGCCAAACTCCTGGCGGACGAAGACCCGCACCAGCCGGGCCAGTTGGATGCGCACCCCCTCGTGCGGGAGTATTTCGGCCGCCAGCTTCGGGAACTCTGGGCTGCGGCACGGCAGGATGGTAACCGCCGGCTCTACCATCACTATGAAATGCTGGCACCGGAGCGGCCGGACCGCTTTCAGGACATGGAACCGCTGTTTCCGGCCGTCACCTGCGCCTGCCAGGCCGGGCTATACCGGGACGCGCTGCATAAAGTCTACATCCCGCGCATCCAGCGCGGGGATGCGTCCTTCGCGGCCAAGATCCTGGGCGTCCGGGGGGCTTTACTCTCGGCGCTGGCCCATTTTTTTGTCGACGAGCGTTGGGGCTCACCCGTGCAACCGGGCGTCGGGGCCCAACGACTCACCCCGGAGGATCAGCTTTTTATCCTCATGCAGGCAGGGCTCTACCTAACCGCCACCCGCGGGCACTCCGCCCCGGAGGTGCGCCTTTGTTACGAGCGTGCGGAGGCGTTGTGCCATTCGCTTCATCAGCCGCTGACGTTGTTTTCCGCGCTGGTAGGTCAGTGGCGCAATTCGCTGCTTACCGCCAAGCTGAGCGCCACCATGCAGGTTGCTCAACGGGCTTACTCGCTGGCGCAGGCCAGGAACGAGCCGGCGCTCACGCTGGGTGCCTTTCGCATGCTGGCGGTCACGCACTTCTTTGCGGGCGAATTCGCGGCTGCCCAACGCTGCGCGAGGAGTGGCGTTCAGCTCTGGCGCGCGGGAGGGGTTGAGCCCCGGTTCGAGGAGGTTAACTCACCCGCGGTCGTTTGCCTGAGTTTTGACGTCCTCTGCAGGTGGCATTTCAGGGAGGGTACGGCTTGCCAAGTGGCCATGGCCGAAGCCATATCCCTGGCAAGAGCGTTGGGTGACCCGTACGCATTAGCCGTGGCCCTCTTTCATGCCGAGTTTGCCGGCCACTTTGAAAATAATTCTGCCGACGTGGAACGTTTGGCCTCAGATTTAATGGAGTTGTCGACCCGGCAGCATTTTGGGCAGTGGCGGGCCGGAGCAAAAGTTTTCCGTGGCTGGGCGCGGAGCGCGTCCGGCAGTATCGCCGAAGGCATTGCCTGGATCGAGGAAGGAATCGCAGACTGGCGGGCACTCGGATCGACGCTGGTCGTGCCGTATTGGCTTGCCTTAAAGGCCGAAGCTTTGCACCTTGCGAACCGTTCCGCCGAGGCGCTTAAGGCCATAAGAGAAGCAGAAACGCTGGCCGAACGCTCTGGTGAGGCCTGGTGGAGTGCCGAACTCTGCAGGCTTCGTGGGGTGTTCCTCGCAACGATGGATGCCGACGGGGGCGAAATCGAGGCGGCATTTCGCGAATCCATTCGCGTAGCAGAGCAACAGAGATCGTTTGCCCTGCTGAAACGTGCGGAAGCGAGCCATACCGAATACCGCGCTAAAAAGGAATGAGGTGAGAACGGTTTGAGGCTCGTTTGCCGAAACACGATGCACGCCGGTCGACTCTGTCGGCACCAGTACCACGGCCGCCGCAAGCAGGATCGCGAGCTGCCGCTCGATTTTCGACCGCTCGCGAAGCTCGCCGCGCGCCGGCATGCAGCTCGCCCATGGCAATGAGCGGCAGGAACAACTCGCCCTCATTGGCAATCAGCTCCGGCAGCGGACTTCGCCGGGGGGCCACAATCGTGCTTTTATCGAGCAGGACGTCACCACTCACCCGGATCAATCCTCCGGCAGTCCTGCAACGCCCGCCCGCTCAAGCTCGTCGGCCCCTTCGGAACTGAGCACCCGGCCGGAATTCTGCAGCAAAGCCCGGCGCGTTTGCAGGTCCGGCACCGTTAAGGGATGGATGTATGGCGCCCGTACCGCCAACCGGTCGGGCGGCAGCGCCTTGAGTTCCTCAATCGCTTTCTCTAAAGCCGGCGACGCCCGCCATAACATGAATGGTTACGCTACTCGCTGCGCTATGGTAAAAGGCGCCCTCTCCGGTCGATCGATCGCAGGGCATCATCTCGCGCCGTCTCAGCGCGGCTATGGTGACCCGCCCCACTTTAGTGCCTCCAAATCGGCCTTACCCTGCCTATTGGTGGGTTGCAAAAGCATCCTTCTCCACTCGAAGCTTACGGAAGGACCTCGGTAAGTGCCTCGGATACCGTCGGGCTCTCCGGCATGTGGCGTGGGTCCAGCCAAACGCGTCTTACCCAAAAGCCGGGAATGACGCGCGAACGGATCACTGCTTCCTCCTGGCCAAACTCGACCAGCACCTCACTCTGCCGATGGTAAAACCGGTGTGCTAAAGTTCGCGGATCCAAGATCCAGTACTCCCTCACGCCGTACTCTTCGTATTTGGCGAATTTGCGCCCGACGTCATCGCCGGCGCTCGCGGGCGAAAGGATCTCGGCGACCCAGGTCGGCGCCACCGGGATGTGGGTCTCCTGGAAACGTGAGACCTGATCGTGCGTATAAAAGGCGATGTCGGGCATGACCACGGTTCGCTGAGCCAACCGGACGGCGATGACTTCCCGGTGCACCACGCCCAAGCGCCTGCGTTCGACGTAGGCGGCAAGAAGCCGGTCTAAAAAGTTCGCGAGATTGCCATGGGGCAGGCTGACGGGAGAATGCATGATGATTTGACCATCAATCAGGTTGGCAAAGACCCCGGGCTCCAGCCACTCGAGGAATTCGTCGGCAGTCCAAAGTTGGTGGGTAATCGACACGTGAGTTGGCATACTGCGCTCCGGATAGTTTATCTTATGGCGGCACGTTGGGTCGAGCAGCGTTTTGCGACGACCGGCGCGACGGTCGAACAAGGAGACGGCCATCCATTTCGTCGCAGCTGCGGCATCAGCGGTTCGAAGGCAGTCCACGTTTTCGATACGGGGGACGGCGGGGGCTCACGCCTTTAGGTTTAAATCTTCTTGGACCACTGCAAACAGCCTCGCGGGGTCCTTGTCGGTGGTGGCGCGCATTTCGGCTTTGGCAATGGCTTGGGCGACCGCCGCAAAGCTCACTCAAAGGCGCGGGCGGCGACGAGCGGGGGAACGGGGTTGCAATAAGGACCATCGGCCCGACCTGCGCCAGATGGTGGTGGGCTAAACCGTCGATGTCCAAGGCCGGCCGATTTGCTGTGAGTTCTGGCCGGGCAACACGGCCGACGTCACCACGCTCAAGCCGGTGGTCGAGCGCTTCCGCTTACGCGAGATCACGGTGGTGGCCGATCGAGGCATGGCCAGCCAAGCCACCCTGGAGGCCTTTGAAGGCAGCGTGCAGGCGCGCCAGAACCCCAAGGACCCCGCCCCGCTCAAAGTCAACGAAGTCTGGATGGAGGCGCGCCGTTACGTCGTGTGCCGCAATGAGGAAGAACGGCGCAAAGACGCCCATGACCGGGAAGCCATCGTGGCCCGCCTGCGCGAGCAACTGCGCCAAGGCGATAAAAGCTCGGTCGGCAACAAAGACTATCGCCGCTACCTCAAAGTCGAAGGGGAAGGCCACTTCCAGATCGCTGAAGAGCAGATCAAAGCCGACGCCTTGCATCCCAAGTGGTATTTGACCATTTTCATGGCTTGGCGGTCGGGCACACGTTCCAAAAACCGGAAGGGAAGATTAACACCCAAGCGGACCACCGATTCAACGCCCGGCCGTCCATTGTCGCCGACCTAACCCCCGGCAGGTTGCTCGCGGCACCCTGCCAAGACCGGCCAGACGTTCTTGGCAAAGCGCTGATGGCAACCCCCAAGGAATCTGTCCGCCAGCTGCCTCCGGTAAACGCGCATCCGTTAAAGCATTGTCGCTTTCCTCCATATTGCCTCGCCTGTGCCCACCGGTTCAGGACTTTGTTAGACCGAGAACATCCGCGACGGTTTTAAGATCGTTTTGATTGTTAACTTTAACCGCCGTCCAGCTCTCTTTGATCGCTCGTTTGTCAGAAGCCCGCAGATGCCATGACAAGGGTGGACGTACGTTGCCGGGCGGAACCCTGAAGCTGACGATCTCCAACTTGGTCGGCTCGGACTTTGACTCCCAGAGTTTTTTGAGCAGAACAAACTCGCGCCAAGCCGTCGCGCTGTGCACCGAGCCTTGCATATTCGCAAACGTTAAGAACGGCGCCTCAAATTGGAAAACGGCCCCTTGCTGCCCAGGGTTCTGCGACTCGGCAACTTGAGCTGGATCCGAAGGAAAAGCGCTGATGGTGATAATTAGAATCTTTTTCGGACGTGATTTGTTGCTGTCCTCCAATTTTCCCAAACCGTCGGCCAGCCACGCCATCAGACCGCCCAGCCCTGAACCTTCGTGATAACCGCCATCTACCAAATGCCAGCGCTCCGAGTCACGCAGGGGGTGTTTGGCCTGCAAATCCTGACTCGACGTTGGTTTTGCGTCGCCGCGCAACGCATCCGCTTCCAACGGTCGCGCCGCCGGGGACACATAAGTGAAAGTTGACGAGAGCCTTGCCGCAGTCGAAATCAGAATGTCTACGTCACGGTAGGTGTTTAAGAATTCGAGGGCTCCGACGGGGGCGCCGTTATGTGGCGGGCGCAGGTCATCGCAAGGGACCGTGGAGAATGCGAGTCGCTGGCCTGTTTCAACAACGGTCGCATTGAAAATGATCGCCGGGCGGATTCCTTTTGCTGCATCCTCCTGCCACTCTCGTAAGTGGACTTTGTCCAACCGCCCGAACGGTTCATTGCCGCGGCCGTCGCTCTTGCTCCGATGCTTATGGCATCCGACATTTCTCATCCAGGCCCGTTCCAGTCCCCTGCCCCGATCATCGAAAATCTTGCGGACCAAGAACGGCGCCACGGCCCGAACCAGGTCGTTGTACGCGAATCCTTGCGTTGCCCCGCTGAGGCTGGAAGCAGAAGCCGCTTCTCTGACGCGCTCAAGCCATTCTTTACGGATTGGACCTTGATGTTCGGATCCGTCCTTGGGGTAAGCGGCTGCGAAAAACATACTGCCCACCGATCCCCCTGAAACTCCGCTTAAAAGTTTCACCGCGCGCGAGAAGCTGCATTTACATCCGCTTCCAAACTGTTCCTCCAGGCCCGTCAATACTTCGGCCGTCCACACTGCCGCCTGGATCCCGCCGCCCGCCGCCGCAACCAGGATGACTGGTTCATCCCTGTCCGCGGCGCGTCCTAAAACATCGGCCGGGGTTGGAGGCTCGAAGCCATTACGGCTCGAAGGCACGATCTTGTAGTAGTGATCCGTTTTCGGGTGAAAGGCGGCAAAGAAAAGGCAGAATCCTATCGGCGCCAGCAACGGAACCCGGTACAACTCCAGGAAAAAGCTGAGTCCCGATAATGCCCAAGTCAGCACTGCCAGCAGCAGCAGTACATAGCCTAGCGGGACCAGGTGAACGCGGCGGCACAGCCGATAAAAAATCGCCGTCACACCCAAGCCGCATGCCGCCCCCAAGTGATCAAGCTCGACGGGGTACTGCCCCGGACCCCGACTTATGTACCCTCGAAGGGTGTCGGGTGGAAGGTGTCCCCGGAGCCAGTCGCGGGCCGACGCGAGTCCCATGTATAGCCCCGAGACGTCTTTCGGCACTTCTTTTGCCGGACCGGTCGTCTTGTGCAGGTAGAACACGACCAATTGGAGCCCTCCCCAAATGAGCAGCCCCGCCGCGAGCCCCCCCATGAGCCCGATGATGATGCCGGCGCGCTTTGGCCGTCGATCCTTTCCTGAGTGGTCCGGAGCATCGAAGCAGCCTGACGCCCAGCATGCCACGACCGCGTTGATTAAGATGCCGGCCCAGACCGCCGCGCCGATCAGGCGCTGCCATAGAACAGGCGTTACAACTTCCTCGCTTGCTTCGACGCGGAGGCCGCCTAATTGCATATCAAGCGTCGCGGTCATGTAAATGCTCATCCCACACAGCACAATCAAAAATCCCACGGCGATCGCTGCCCAACAGCTGGTCAGGTCATAAGCTCCGATCAGCAAGGATTTAAGGTTATTAGTCGCCAGAAATGGCAGGAGTGCCGCAAAGATCGCTAACGCCGTGAGCGGCACGCGCGCGAAATAAAAGACTGGCGTTATTTGATACAGCATGAGGCTGACCACGACGCAGAACGCGAGAGCACCGGTTAGCCAGACGAATCTGCCGGCGCCGGCGGTGGGTTGGGGAACGTCGGCCGGCACTGCTTGGACATTCACAGGGATACTCATCGAATCCGGGTAATGACAACGGTTAAACAGCCAAAGTTGTTCCAATAAAAACCTCTGGCGTCATTCGCAAAAAGGATGAGCCGACCCTCGGCGTTAAATGGCACCAGCTTCGGACCGCTGCCGATGAAAAACGGGTGGTTCGTGGGCCGGTCAATGGCGCCTGCTAACGCAAACCAATTCGCGTCCGGCAAAGGTTTGCATTTACGGAAACGCTCCTGAATCGGCGCGATCAAACTCCTTGCGTAGCCGTCGGGCCCGGACGGAATGAAAAAAGCGATCCACCGTTGGTCGGGCAACACGTAAAATTCATACTCCGATCCTCGCGTTACCTGTAACGGGGTCAGATTTGCCGGACACCGCGCGTACGCAATCACCACCGCGGAATCGCCGATGGGCAGGTTCTCGCGTTCTGACGAGCCGCAAGGCGCAGGTTTGCTCTGATGAAAGGTAACGGCGGACCTGAAG
>Ga0213876_10002484_pt1 | contig 10824 bp, 11 predicted proteins | sample BarmaccomBMRX_R9_FD_160113 | JGI IMG/M metagenome (GOLD analysis project Ga0213876, IMG submission 160113) | Root-associated microbial communities from Barbacenia macrantha in rupestrian grasslands, the National Park of Serra do Cipo, Brazil - RX_R9 | ecosystem: Host-associated > Plants > Roots...
CTGCACGACCTCGCCCCGCCGCCGGGCGTCGTGGTCGAGCGCGTGGTCCTCGAGGAGCCGGCCCGGCGCGCGCGCCCCGCCGATCGGCTGCTCGCGTTCGCGGAGCGCACGCACGCCGACCTGCTGGCGCTCGGGAGCCGGCGCCACGGCCGCCTGGAGCGGTGGCTGCTCGGCAGCGTCGTGACCGACGTGGTGCGCGACGGCAGCGTCTCGGTGCTCGTGGTGCCGCCCGACGCCTGACGCGCCTCGCCGGCACGCATGCGGCACGCATGCGGCACGCATGCGGCACGCATGGACGAATCGCGCGCGGCAGGAGAGCATTCGGGATGCACGAGCCGACGATGCAGGCGATGGTGCTGGAGGCGCCGGGCACCGCGCTCCGCGCGATGCGGCGGGCGGTGCCCGCGCCGGCGCCCGGCCAGCTGCTGCTCCGCGTGCGCGCGTGCGCCGTCTGCCGCACCGACCTGCACGTCGTCGACGGCGAGCTGCCTGACGCGAAGCGCCCGCTCGTGCCGGGGCACGAGATCGTCGGCGTGGTCGTCGCGCGCGGCGAGGGCGCGGAGCGCTTCGCGTTAGGCGCCCGCGTCGGCGTCCCGTGGCTCGGCTGGACGTGCGGCGCGTGCCGCTACTGCCGCAGCGGGCGCGAGAACCTGTGCGACCGCGCGCGCTTCACCGGCCACGACCTCGACGGCGGCTACGCCGAATACACGGTGGCCGACGAGCGGTTCTGCCTGTCGCTGCCCGAGACGTACGACGACGCGCACGCGGCGCCGCTGCTGTGCGCGGGGCTCATCGGCTACCGCGCGCTGCGGGCGGCGGGCGACGACGCGCGCGTGCTCGGCCTCTACGGCTTCGGGGCCGCGGCCCACGTGGTCGCGCAGGTCGCGCGTCACGAGGGACGCCGCGTGCTCGCGTTCACGCGCCCGGGCGACGCCGCGGGGCAGGCGTTCGCGCGGTCGTTAGGCGCCGAGTGGGCGGGCGCGTCGGACGAGCTTCCGCCGGAGCCGCTCGACGCGGCGATCCTCTTCGCGCCGGTCGGGGCGCTGGTGCCGGCGGCGCTGCGCGCCACGGCGAAGGGCGGCACGGTCGTCTGCGCCGGCATCCACATGAGCGACGTGCCAGCGTTCCCCTACGACCTCCTGTGGGGCGAGCGCGTCGTGCGATCGGTCGCCAACCTGACGCGGCGGGACGGCGAGGCGTTCCTCGCGCTCGCGCCGCGCGTGCCGGTGCGGACCGAGGTGCGCGGCTACGCGCTCGCGGAGGCGAACGAGGCGTTAGGCGACCTGCGCGACGGCCGCATCACCGGCGCGGCCGTCCTCTGCGTCGACGCGGCCTGACGGGATGGCTCGATCGTCGCTCGGCGAGATCGCGCGCCTCTTCCTCAAGCTCGGCACCGTCGCCTTCGGCGGGCCGGCGGCGCACGTCGCGATGATGGAGCACGAGGTCGTGCGACGACGGGGCTGGCTGACGCGCGAGCAGTTCCTCGACTACCTCGGCGCGACGAACCTCATCCCCGGCCCGAACTCGACCGAGCTGGCGATCCACGTGGGGCACGCGCGCGCCGGGTGGGCGGGGCTCCTCGTGGCGGGGACGTGCTTCATCCTGCCGGCCGCGCTGATCGTCGGCGTCGTCGCGTGGGCGTACGTGCGCTACGGCGCGCTGCCGCAGGCGGCCGGCCTCCTGTACGGCGTCAAGCCCGTGGTGATCGCCATCGTGCTGCAGGCGCTGTGGGGGCTGGGCCGCTCGGCCGTCAAGTCGCCCGCGCTCGCGGCGCTGGGCGCCGCCGCCGTCGCCGCGGCGGTCGCCGGCGTGCACGAGCTGGCGATCCTCGCCGGCGCCGGGGCGATCGCGGCGCTCTCGCGGCGCGCACCCGGCATGGCGGCGCCCGTCTCGGTGTGGACGGTGCCGCTCGCGCGTGCACGCGGGCCGCACGTCGCATCGGCGGCGGCGGCCGGCGCCACGGCCGGCGCCACGGCCGGCGCCACGGCCGGCGCCACGGCCGGGATGTCGGCCGTCGCGTTCAGCCTGTGGGGGCTGTTCGGCGCGTTCGTGAAGATCGGCGCGGTCCTCTTCGGCAGCGGCTACGTGCTGCTCGCCTTCCTGCGTGCCGACTTCGTCGACCGGCTCGGCTGGCTCACCGAGCGTCAGCTGCTCGACGCGGTGGCGGTGGGGCAGGTGACGCCGGGCCCCGTGTTCACGACGGCCACGTTCGTGGGCTATCTCGTGGGCGGGCCGGCCGGCGCCGTCGTGGCGACGGTGGGCATCTTCCTGCCGGCGTTCGCATTCGTGGCCGCGAGCGGCCCGCTCGTGCCGCGTCTGCGCCACTCGCCGCTCGCCGGCGCGGTGCTCGACGGCGTGAACGTCGCGTCGCTCGCGCTCATGGCCGTCGTGACGGCGCAGCTCGGGCGCGCGGCGATCGTGGATCCGCTCACGGCCGTCGTCGCGGCGGCGAGCGCGGGGCTGCTCTTCCGGCGGCGCATCAACTCGGTCTGGCTCGTGGCGGGGGGCGCCATCGTCGGGCTGCTCGCCGAGGCCGCGCGGCGTCCGTGAGCGGCGCCTCACGAGTTCGTGAGCGCGACGCCCAACAACAGCGTCGCGAACCAGAGCACCGCGCTCGCGACGGCGCTCAGGCGGAGACGGCGCCACAGCGGCCCGTCGGCGCCCAACAGCACCGGCGCGTCGCGCCCGGCGCGCAACCGGGCTTCCACCCGCGTCATCGCCCAGCCGTTGAGGAGCAGGAGCGCGACGAGCGCCATCTTCGCCCAGAACGCGAGCGACGTGGCGAACGTCTCGACGTCGGCGAGGAAGAGCAGCGCGCCGGTCACGAACGCCACGGCGAGCGATGCGACGACGGGGCCGTGCGTCAGCCCGAGCTCGGCGATGTGCCGCTCGCGCTCGGTCGGCGGGCCGCCCGCGGCGCGGAGCGTCGCGCGGTCCGTGGCGAGCGCGAGCCCGCCGCCCGCGAGCAGCGCGGCGAGGTGCACGAACACCACGATCGTCGCGACGACCTTGGAGTCGTCGTAGAGGTGCTTCCACGGCGCGGCGGCGTGGGTGAGGCTCGACGTCAGGCTCGACGTCAGGCTCCCGACGATCGAGGCGAGCGCGATGGGCGGCGTCATGGCGGCGCGATGGCGAGGGTCAGTGATGCAGCAGCCACATCATGCCCGTGCCGACCGTCGCCACGCCCATCGACGCGAGCGCCACGTTGCGGTGCGTGCGCCCGGCGGCGGGGCTCCCCTCGCTCGCGCGCCCGGCGATCAGCCCGGTCGCCACGAAGCCGGCATCCGACGCCAGCAGCAGGAGCGAGTGCGTCACGCGCAGCCTGCGTCCGGCGGGATCGTGCCGGGAGTCGTAGAGGTTCCACAGCCCCGTGACCGTGTTGATCCCGAACAGCGCCGCGACGCTCCCCGCGAAGAACTGGTGCACCCCGCGGTCGGTGTCGCTGACGCCGTTCCCGCGGCCCGCGAACGCGTCGGTCTTCTCGCGCAGGAGGCGCTGGCCGTAGACGTATTCGCCGGCGAACACCGGCAGCATCACGTAGCTCGCGTACCGGTGCACCGTCAGACGCCGCCCGTACCAGTCGCTGTACTCGATCGCGTGCGGCCGGCGGCGCGCCGTGTCGATGGGCGCGGCCAGGACCAGCCGCGGGTCGATCGTCGGCGTGGGCACGCTGTCGGCCGGGCCGGCGGATGCCGTCGACAGCGCGGCCGCGGCCGCGGCGGAGAGGAACGAGGAGAGCACCAGGATGCCTCCGGTGGAGGTCGCGCATGGCGGCGTCGCCGGCGCCATGCCGACGGTCCGCGATGCAGCCTGGATGCAGCCTACCGTCCGACCTTGAAACGGCTCTAAACGACCCATCGGTCCGGGATCACGACCCTCGACGGCGGCGCGACTTGGCGGGCGTTCGGGAAGGACCGCTATCTTCTCGCCCTCATGCGCGTGCTCCTCGTCGAGGACGATCCGACGCTCAACGCGGTCGCCGCGGCGTACCTCCGCCGCGCGGGCCTCGCCGTCGACTGCGCGCGCGATGCGGCGGGCGCGCTGCGCTTCACCCGGCTCAACCCGTACGACGCGATCGTGCTCGACCTCCGCCTGCCCGACGCCGACGGCCTCGCCGTCTGTCGGGCGCTGCGGGCGAACCGCGTCGACGCGCGCATCATCATGGCGACCGCGCGCGACGGGCTGGAGGATCGCATCGCGGGGCTCGACGTCGGCGCCGACGACTACCTCGTGAAGCCGTACGCGCTGGCCGAGCTCGAGGCGCGGCTGCGCGCGCTGCTCCGCCGGCCGGCCGCGGCGCTCCCCGTCACGCTCACGGTCGGCGACCTCGCGCTCGACACGGCGACCCGGCGCGCACGGCGCGGCCATGGCGACGCCGCGCGCGCGATCGAGCTGACGACGAAGGAGTTCGCGGTGCTCGAGGTGCTGATGCGCGGCGCCGGACGGGTGGTCACGCGCCAGCAGATCAGCGAGCACGCGTGGGACGACAGCTTCGACCCGTTCAGCAACGTCATCGACGTGTACGTCGGACGTCTCCGTCGGAAGATCGACGGGGCGGGCGAGCGGCCGCTCCTCGCCACGGTGCGCGGCGCGGGGTGGCGGCTGGGATGACCGAGGCTCCCTGCCGGCGGACGTCGATCCGCCTGCGCCTGACGGCGTGGTACGCGGCCGCGCTCCTCGTCGCCTTCTCGGCCGCCGCGCTCGGCCTGCGCCAGGCGGTCGGCTTCGCGCTGCGCGACGAGTACCGCACGTCGCTCACGCATTCCGCCGAGTTCGTGCAGACGTTCTTCGGCTTCGAGGTCTCCGAGTACCCGTCGGTGGAGGCGACGGCGGCGCACCTCGTCGAGGAGCTCGTCTTCCCCGCGCACGAGGTGGAGCTCCTGCGCCCCGACGGCACGCGCGTCGTCCCACAGCACGTGCGGCACCGGGAGGCGCTCGACCCGACCGGTGCCGCACGCTCGGTGCGGTCGGTGACGCTGCCGCTCGACAGCGCGCTCGCGCCGGGCTGGCGGGTGCGCGTGTCGGCGAGCACCGCCCCGCTCGACCGCCCCCTCGCGCGCATCGACTTCTGGCTCGGCGGCGCGATCGCCGTCGGCGTGGTGGGCGCGGCGGCCGGGGGGTGGTGGCTCGCCGGCCGCGCGCTGCGCCCCATCGGCGACATGGCGGCGGCGACCGATCGCATCACCGCCGCGGGCCGCGGGGAGCGGCTGCCGGTGGCGAATCCGCACGACGAGCTCGGACGCCTCGGCACGCGCGTCAACGCGCTGCTCGACCGGCTCGACGCGGCGCTCGCCCAGCAGCGCCAGTTCCTCGCCGACGCCGCGCACGAGCTGCGCACGCCGATCGCGCGCATGCGGAGCCGCGTGGACCTCGCGCGGCAGCCGGCGACGGCGAGCGACGCCGAGCTACGCGCGACGATCGCGGCGATCGATCGCGACCTCGCGCGCACCACGGAGCTCGTCGACGAGCTGCTGCAGCTCGCGCGGGCGGATGCCGGCGTGCGGCGCCCCGCGCTCGTGCCGGCGTTCCTCGACGACGTGGTGATGGACGCGTTGCGGGCGTGGCACGCCACGGTGGCGCAGCGCGGCCTCCGCTTCGAGGTCGAGGCGATGGAGGAGGCGCCGGCCCGTCTCGACGCCACCCTCGTCGACCGGCTCGTCGGCGTGCTCCTCGACAACGCGAGCCGCTACACGCCGCCCGGCGGCCGCGTCGCCGTGCGCGTGCGACGCGAGCGCGTGGCCGACGACGGGGAGGCCGCGGTGCTCGAGGTCCGCGACGACGGGATCGGGATGAGCGACGAGGAGCGCGTCCGCGCGTGCGAGCGCTTCTTCCGGGGCGCACGGGCGCGCGCCCTGGTGCCCGACGGCAGCGGCCTGGGCCTCCCGATCGCGGCCTGGGTCGCCGACGTCCACCGCGCGACCCTGACGCTGGCGCCTAACGACGGCCGTGGGACGGTCGCGCGGGTGGTCTTCCCGGCGGTCGGTCCGACGCCGCCGACGTCGCCGACGACATCGCCCTCGTGACCGGGCGCCCGCTCAGACGGTCGCGCCGAACAGACGCCCGACGAGCGCCGTGAGCGCGAGCGCGAGGGCGCTCCAGAACGTGACGCGCACCGCGCCGCGCCCCCGGCTCGCGCCGCCCGCGTGCGCGGCCAGGGCGCCGAGGGCCGCGAGGCAGGCGAGGGAGCTCGCCGCAACGACCGGGATGATGAGGCGGGCGGGCGCGAGCATCGCGACCACCAGCGGCAGCGCGGCGCCGGCCGAGAACGTCGCGGCCGACGCGAGCGCCGCCTGCGTCGGCCGCGCGGCCTGCGCCTCGGTGATGCCCAACTCGTCACGCGCGTGGGCCGCGAGCACGTCGTGCGCGGTCAGCGCTTCGGCGACGCGGCGCGCGAGCTCGGCGTCGAGGCCACGCGCGACGTAGATCTGCTGCAGCTCGCGCAGCTCGCTCTCGGGGGCGTCCGCGAGCTCGCGGCGCTCGCGCGCGAGATCGGCCTTCTCCGTGTCGGCCTGCGAGCTCACCGAGACGTACTCGCCGGCCGCCATCGACATCGCGCCGGCGACCAGCCCGGCCAGCCCCGCGACCAGCACGGCACTGCGGCCGCTCTCGGCCGCGGCGACGCCGACGAGGAGAGCGGCGGTCGAGACGATGCCATCGTTCGCGCCGAGCACCGCGGCGCGCAGCCAGCCGATGCGCTGGGTGTAGTGTCGCTCCAGGTGTGGCGGACGGGGCATGGTCACGCGGGCGCGGGTTCGGTGAGATGGCGGCGCGACGGGAGCACGAGATCCGCGAGGAAGAACGCGGCGAGCTCCGCGCGGCCGGCGAGCCCGGACTTCGCGTACACGGCCACGGCGTGCTGCCGTACGGTGCGCTCGCTGCGATTGGTCGTGTAGGCGATCTCCTTGTGGCTCCGCCCTTCGAGCAGATGCAGCGCGACGTCGCGTTCGGCGGGCGTGAGCCCCCACTGCACGAGCTGCGCGTCGATCGTCGCGCCGAGCCCCTCGAGGGCGCGCTCCGCGCTCGCGCGCCAGGCGTCGCGCTCCGCCTCGCGATCGCCGAGGGCGCGGCGCGCACCGGCGAGCGTACGCTCCGTGCGCGTCCATCGGCGCCAGAGCCAGGCCGTCGTGCCGAGCGCCGCGCCGATCAGCGTCACCTCGTAAGCGACGTGGCCCGAACGCCAGTCGTCGGGCGCGTCCAGCACGAGGTCGACGGCGCCGCTCGCCGCGATCACGAGCAGCACGCCGACCAACAACGCCCGCAGCCGCGGCTCGCCGTTGGCGCTCATGCACACCTCCTGTCGTGTGGCGGCCACGCTCCGGCATCCGACGGATGCTTCGATCCGGGATACGAAGACCGTGGAACGCGACGAACGTCGGATGTCGGACGATCCATCGTGGGCACACTCTTGGAGTGAACCCTCACGGAACCCGTTCCACATGCTACCCGATCCACTGCATCCTGCCATCGTCCACTTTCCGGTGGTGCTCGCCGTTCTCCTGCCAATCTTCGCCGCGGGTTCGCTGTGGGCCATCAGGCGTGGCACCACACCGCGCCGGGCGTGGGCCGTTCCGGTCGCCCTCTCCGTCGCTCTCGCGCTGAGCGCGTGGGTCGCCGTGCAGACCGGGCAGGCGCAGGACGAGCGCGTCGAGCGCGTGGTGGCCGAGCAGCCGCTCGAGACGCACGAAGAGGCGGCCGAGCTGTTCCTGCTCCTCTCCGCCGGGATGGCGCTGCTGGCCGGTGCCGGCCTCGCGCGCGGGCGGATCGGCCAGGCCGCGCGTGGGCTCGCCACGGTGGGCGCCGCGGTGCTGGTGGGCGTGGTGGTGCAGGTCGGTCACAGCGGCGGCCAGCTCGTCTACCGCTACGGCGCGGCCAGCGCGTACACCGGCGCCCGGCGCCAAGGGCCGTCGCCGGCCGCGACGAGTGCGGGCGAGCACCGCGTGCCGGCCGTCGCGGCCCGTCGCAAAGGCGACGACTGACGGGACGACCGCGCCATCCATGGCGACGACGCATGACGCTCGTCATCCGCGGCCCATTCGACGTGAGCGTCCGACGCCCGGACGCCGTCCGCCGCCGGCGCGTGCCGCTGCGCGGCGCGCCGGGCCGCGCGCCGCGCCACGCGATGCACGGCGGCCGGCGCGTCGATGATCGCGTACACGTAGGCGCCCATCGAGACGATCGCGCCGACGTTCCCGGCGTCGCCGTGCACCTGGCGGGCGAGCACGAGACCGCCGCCGGCGACCATCAGCAGGGTGAGCCCGCGCCCCGGCTCCCCGGCATACGCCTGTCCAGCGCCCGGCACGAGCGCGCTCAGCACGGCGGCGAGATGCGGGTTGCGCGGCCGCGCGGCCGTATCCGCCGCGGGGGGCGCGACGCTCGCGGTCCTCGCAGCGCTCGCGACGCTGCCCGAGGTGACCGCGCCGACGGGCCGGCCGATCGGCGCCTGGGCCGCCGCCGATCGCGGCGCGCCCGCGAGCGCCGCGGCGACGCCTAACGTGGCGGCGCCTAACGTGGCGGCGCCTAACGTGGCGACGCCTAACGCGGCGACGCCTAACGAGCGGATGGGGTACATGGACGCCTCCCTCTTCTAAGCCCTCGGAGCCGTCGGGTCCGGACGCGGGCGCCGCGCTCACACGTCGAGACGGCGTGTGCCCGGCGACGGGGCCGGCGGGACGACGAGCAGCGAGCATCGGCCATCGCGCGCCAGGCTCTGCGTCACGCTGCCCAACAGCAGGCGGTCGAGGAGATCGTGTCGCCGGCTGCCGATCGCGATGAGGTCGACGGCGGCGGGGGCCGCGTAGGCCAGCAGCTCCTCGGCCACGCCGCGCGGGCTCGTGCCGCCGAGGCGGATGCCGCGCACGCGCACGTGCGGCGGCGCGGCGAGGTCGGTGATCAGCCGGTCGAACGCGGCGTCCACGCCCGCGGCATACACGACGCGCTCGCTCCCGGCCTCGGCGGACGTCTCGTCATCCTCATCGGCCGGCGTCTCGACGTGCACGAGATCGAGCGTGCCGCCGGCGGCGAGCAGCGGCAGTGCCGCGTAGGCGGCGCGCTGCGCGGCGCGCCCGAAGTCCACACCCACGACCACGTGGCGCGGCAGCTCGTCGAGCCCCGGCGCGACGCCGAGCGCGGGGCATCCGGAGACGCGCATGACGTGCAGCGTCGTCTCGTCGTGCAGCACGCGGTGGAGCGCGCCGTGTCGACGGAGCCCCATGACGATCAGCGCCGCGTCCAGCTCCGCCGCGCGGCGCGCGATGGCGCCGGCCGGCGTGCCCGCATCGACGTGCACCGGCCACGCCTGCGCGCCGCCGAGCGATGCGGCGAGGGACGTCCGCACCGCGCGCGCGGCACGTGCGCGGACTGCGGAGTCACCGTCCGCCTCGTAGGCGCCGATCGTCGGCGCGACGGCGCGCACGACGTGCAGCGCGGCGCCGAACGCGTCGGCGAGCCGGGCGGCGATGCGGATCGCCGAGTGCGATGCGGCCTCGTCGTCGACGGCCAGCAGCAGCGGGCGGCCGACGAGCGTGGGCAGGCCCACGTGGGCCGGCGCGAGTGCCGCGCCGGGCGTGTCGGAGAGCGTCGCGGGACGTGTCATGATGCGTACCCTCGCCAGAGGTCTGCCGCACGTTCACATCGCGCCGCCGCGTGCGGCGTCGGCGGTTGCCCGACGCGGCGTCGGCGCGCGGCCGACGGCGTCGGTCGCCGCGTCGCGGCACCGTGTGGCAGCGCGTCACGCGCGCGTCGACCGTGCGCTCCCATCCCTCCGCCATGCCGCCGGACACGCTCTTGCTGGCCACGCTGGCCGCGGGGCTCGGGCTCGCCTTCCTGTTCGGCTTCGCGGCCGTCCGCGTGGGGCTGCCGCCGCTCGTCGGCTATCTGCTCGCCGGCGTGGCGCTCGGCCCGTTCACGCCGGTGCGCGTGGCCGACGTGCGGCTGGCCGCGCAGCTCGCCGACGTCGGCGTGATCCTGCTGCTGTTCGGCGTCGGGCTCCACTTCTCGCCCGGCGACCTGCTGCGCGTGCGTCGCGTGGCCGTGCCCGGCGCGCTCGCCCAGATGGCCGTCGCGGCCGCGTTGGGCACCGTCGTCGCGCGCGCGTGGGGCTGGCCGCTGGAGGCGTCGGCCGTGTTCGGCCTGGCGCTGTGCGTGTCGAGCACCGTGGTCGTGCTGCGCGGGCTGGAAGCGCGCGGCGGCGTCGACACGGCCATCGGCCGGACCGCGGTCGGCTGGCTCGTGACCGAGGACCTCGCGACGGCCCTCGTGCTCGTGCTCCTCCCCGCGCTCCATGCGGGCGCGCTCCACGCCGGCGCGCGCCACGCCGGCGTGGCCCACGGGGGAGCGGCGGCGTTCGCGCGCGCGCTCGGCGGCACGCTGGCCACGGTCGCCGCGTTCGGCGTCCTCATGGTGCTCGTCGGGCGGCGCGCCGTGCCGTGGCTCCTCACGCGCGTGGCGCGCACCGGCTCGCGGGAGCTGTTCACGCTCGCCGTGCTCGCGGTCGCGCTGTGCGTGGCCATGGGCGCCGCCGCGCTGTTCGGCGTCTCGCTCGCGTTGGGCGCGTTCGTCGCCGGGCTGGTGATCAGCGAGTCGGACCTGAGCCACAAGGCGGCCGCCGACGCGCTGCCGCTGCAGGACGCGTTCGCCGTGCTGTTCTTCGTCTCGGTCGGCATGCTCGTCGACCCCGGCGTGCTGATACGCGAGCCGCTCCGCGTGGCGGCGACGGTGCTCGTGGTGGTGATCGGCGACGGCCTCGCCGCGGCCGCGCTGCTCGTCGCGCTCGGCCACCGGGTGCGGGAGGCGTCAGGCATCGGCGCGAGCCTCGGGCAGATCGGC
>Ga0213876_10002485_pt1 | contig 10823 bp, 11 predicted proteins | sample BarmaccomBMRX_R9_FD_160113 | JGI IMG/M metagenome (GOLD analysis project Ga0213876, IMG submission 160113) | Root-associated microbial communities from Barbacenia macrantha in rupestrian grasslands, the National Park of Serra do Cipo, Brazil - RX_R9 | ecosystem: Host-associated > Plants > Roots...
GAAATCGCCTCACTCCGTATCCGTAGGCGTAGCGCCGGTGCGCATACAGGTAGAAAGGGCCAGCCGGATGATAGTACCAGAAATCGTTGGCGGGCGCTTGGGAATACCGGCGGTAGGCTTCGTAAATACCCGCCCCGCTCCTTGTGTTCGCCTGGGAGGCCGAGGGGATCGTTCCTGCCGTCGCGACAAGGATGGCGGCGGCGCAAAGGCCCAACAGCTTGGCGTCCATCGGTTCGTGTCCTCTCTTGCGTTGGCTTGCTCTTGGGGACGGCATCGCGAGGATCATAACATGCGTGACATTCCCTTACGCAAGTTCGTGCCCGACGGTTGCGCAAATTTTGCCAAATGCGCCTAATGGCGTGGCGCAAAACGGGCTACCCCCTCGCCGTGCGGCCTCCGGTGTTCGGGAAAGCCGACCCGCGATCGACAACCAGGGCATTCCTGCAAAAGGCCTTGAAGGCATCATGGGCTGGCGGCGCTCGTGGTCTGGCCCCAACAATGCGTCCATGGCGGAAAAGACTTGACCGGAACGTTGGAGCGATTTCAGGGGCGAACAAGGTCCACGGGTCGGAATCGATCCCCGCTGAGGAGCGGCCAAAGGAGCTTTGATGGAATATTCGGTCAATCCGCTCGTCTTTGCGACCGAGGCGCCGCCGATCCCGATCGCGCAAGGCTGGAAGTCGCGATATCAGGGTCAGTGCGGGCCGCTGATCGATTTGTCGCAAGCCGTTCCCGGCCATCCGCCGCCGGAAAGCTTGCTTTGCCGATTGGGCGAAGCGGCAAGCCGGCCGGAAGCGAGCCGCTACGGACCCATCGTCGGCGATCTCGCACTGCGAGAGGCTTTGGCCGTCGATATCTCGTCGCGATATGACGGTCGGGTCACGGTCGAGCAAGTGGCGGTCACGGCGGGTTGCAACCAAGCGTTCTTCGTCGCCGCCCAGACCTTGGCGAAGGCGGGAGACGCCGTGATCCTGCCCTCGCCATGGTATTTCAATCACAAGATGGCACTCGATATGCTGGGCATAGAGGCCAGGGCGCTCGCCTGCGACCCCGAGAACGGATTTCTGCCCGACCCCGAGCGCTGCGAGGGCCTGATCGACGCGCGCGTCAAAGCGATCGTGCTGGTAAGCCCCAACAATCCATCCGGAGCGGTCTACTCTGAAACCTTGATCGGCCGCTTCCTTGCGCTCGCACGCCGGCATGGCGTGGCGCTCGTGCTCGACGAAACCTATCGCGACTTTCTTCCGCTCTCCGCCAATCGGGCACACGGTCTCTTCGCCGAGCGCGATTGGGACTCGACGCTCATTCATCTCTACAGCTTCTCGAAAGCCTATGCGATCCCGGGCCAACGTCTCGGCTCTATTGTCGCAGCGCCCAGCTTCCTTTCGGAGGCAGCCAAGATCCTCGACAGCCTGCAGATCTGTCCCCCGCGTTCGGTGCAGATGGCGATCGTCGCGGCAATCGAGGAGACGCGCGATTGGCGCGAAGGCGTACGCCGCGAGCTTTCATTTCGCGCCGATGCGTGTCGCGCCGCATTCGCGAAGTCCAAGTCATGGCGTCTCTCTTCGATCGGCGCCTATTTCGCCTTTGTGGCTCATCCTTATCCGAACGAGAAGGCAGCCGCTGTCGCCGAGCGGCTCGTGGTCGAAGCCGGCATCCTCGGGCTTCCCGGTCCCTATTTCGGGCCCGGGCTCGAGGGCTATTTGCGGCTCGCGTTCGCAAATGTCGAACAGGAGACGTTGGTCTGCGTCGGCGAACGACTTGCTAAGCTCGGTGACGTCCACTCTTCAACGAGCAGGGGACCGACATAAGATCAAGGCGCAGTGCTGCGGCCCGCGATCATGTGATAAATCACCAGGACCACGACCGCACCCACGATCGCCACGAACATGCTGTAGAGGTTGAAGCCGGTCACCCCTGTGGCGCCGAGCTGGGTAAAAAGGAAGCCGCCCACGAGCGCTCCGATAATTCCGAGCACGATGTCGAGAATGACCCCTTCGCCGCGCTTATTCACGACCTTGCTTGCGATGAAACCAGCGATGAGACCGAGCACGAGCCATCCGATGATCGACATTGAAGTTCCTCACCTCGTTTGCATTGTTTGAGCCAATTCCGCATTGGTCGGCACTCGACCCGAAGGGGTGAGCCGATCCACCAGATTAGGAAGAACGCGCGAGAGCTCCGCGAGCAGTTGATCGCGCGGAATACCCGATTTTTGTGAGAGCTGCTCGATGATGTCGGGGCCGAGGGCTTGATGAACATCTTGCGGAGAGACGGGCTGGTTGTCTCCTGGCCCGAGCCAGGACCCGACGATCCCGCCGAGCCCCTTCGCCCGGAATTGGTCGAGGAGCCCGCCTAGACCGCCGATGAGGCCGCCATCGAAAGAAGATTGGGTCTGCGCCTCGCCGGGCTGCGCGGGACGCTGACCCGCTGGCGCTCCGCCCAGCGCGCTTCCAAGCCCACCCTTGCCCATCGCCCGAGAGGCCAGGAGAGCGACGAGCGCAATCATCAGAGGTTTCGAGACATTCCCGCCAGGAACGCCAGCTCCCAGTTCGTCGAACAGACCCACGGCACCCTCCTCCTCTGTAATGCGATAAGAACGGCGAAGAGGGGCCGTCGTTCCAATACGGGCAGTCGCGACACGGGGGCCGGGCCGCGACTTTATTTGAGAGAAGCTTTTCTCTTAGGAACCGTCCATTTTAGGAGATAAGGTCGGGCAAAAGGGGAACCGCGTCTCATCGGGGGAGCTGGTTTTGCCGTCCTCGCCGGAACGGATAACGATCACGGTCGGCGGCTCGGTTCGCGTCTCGGCGCTCTTCCAAATGCCGACCCGCGCTCGCGCTTGCTATGTGCTTGCCCATGGAGCAGGAGCGGGGATGATGCATCCCTTTCTCGCGGCCGTCGCCGACGAGCTTGCCGGGCGCGGCATCGCGAGCTTACGCTATCAATTCCCCTACATGGAACATGGCAGCAAACGCCCTGACGTGCCGAAAACCGCACATGCGACGGTTCGCGCGGCGGTTGCCGAAGCTCTGAGCCGTGAAGCAAGACTTCCCCTCTTCGCAGGAGGCAAATCATTCGGCGGACGCATGACATCGCAAGCTCAGGCGGTCGCTCCGCTGCCGCAGGTGCGCGGCTTGGCTTTCCTCGGCTTTCCATTGCATCCAGCCGGGCGGCCATCCCGCGAGCGGGGCCGCCATCTCTTCGACATCAGGATTCCGATGTTGTTCCTGCAAGGCACGCGCGACGCTCTCGCATTTCTTCCCGAGCTCGAACCACTTTGCGCGGCGCTCGGCCCGCGCGCCACCTTGAAGCTGTTCGAAGAAGCCGATCATTCCTTTCATGTACCTGCGCGAACCGGCCTCACGGATCCGCAAGTTCGAGGCCTCGTGCTCGATGCGCTCGCCGGCTGGATCGAGAGCGTGATCGCGTATTGACCGCCACGCCGTTTGGGAGGGAGCTTTGCTCCTTCCGGGCGACGATCGCCGCTCACTGAAAGCGTCGAACTCCGTCCCGCGGAACGCGATCGCGGCGGAGCCGGCATTTGCCGATCCCTGGAGCGCTCGTCCGCGCAGCCCGGCCGGTTCGGCAAGAACTAAAAACTTCGGGATGAGTTAATCCCGTGTGACGTTTCACAGTGTTGTTCTCTATTTGTGCTGTTTTGACCCGAACTTAAGTGCGAGTTCGACGTCTAGGTGACGATTGACTCGGCACCACAGAAGTTGAATCGTCAAATTATAATGAGTTGTGCGTGGAGTAGGAGCGATGGCGCCGAGGAGTAACTGGAAGGGATTTCTGAAGTTGTCCCTTGTGTCATGCTCAATCGCGCTCTATCCCGCGTCGAGCTCCTCCTCCCGAGTGAGGTTCAACACCCTCAATCGCCACACCGGAAATCGACTGAAGCGGCAGTTCATCGATGCCGGCACGGGCGACGTGGTCGAAGCCGAGGACCAGATCAAGGGTTTCCAGGTCGATCGCGATAATTATCTTGCGATTGAGGAGAGTGATCTCGACGAGATCAGACTCGAGACGACGCATACGCTCGAGATCGAGAAGTTCGTCCCACGGGCGGAAATCGACCCGCGCTACATGGATGTGCCCTACTACATCGCTCCGACAGAAAAAGTGGGCGAAGAGGCATTCGCCGTGATCCGCGATTCCATGCGCGAGGAAGGGGTTGTCGGGCTCGGTCGCGTCGTGATGGCCCGGCGCGAGCGCATCATCATGCTGGAGCCGTGGGATAAGGGACTGCTCGGCACGATGCTGCGCTACGGCTACGAGGTGCGGGGCGAGCAGCCCTATTTCGAAGACGTGCCGGAACTCAAGCTCGACAAAGACTTGAAGGAAATGGCGAAGTTGATCATCAAGCGGAAATTCGGTCATTTCGATGCCGCCGAATTCAACGATCGGTATGAGGACGCCGTCGTCCAGATGGTGCGCGACAAGCAGGCCGGAGCAAAGCCGCGGCCCGCCAAGAGCGCACCGCCTGCTGGCAACGTCATCAATCTCATGGACGCCTTGAAACGAAGCCTTGCGGCAGGCGAGCGGACGCCCGCTGCCGAGGCGCCGCCCGCGCAAAAGAAGCGCGCCGGCAGCAAAGCAAACCAGCGCGATCAACCGCAGTTCAAGCTGCCGATCGCCGGCGGCAAGTCGAAGACCGCCCCAGCCAGGGAAGTTGCGAAGGGAACTCCGGCGAAGGAGCCGGCGTCCAGACCTTCCCGAAGGAAGGCATCATGAGCCGCAGCGCGACCGATCACGGCTTTGTCTTGTGGATGGAGCGCGAGGGCGAGATCTACTCGCCGTCGATGCCCCTTTGTCGAAATGCCCAAGACGCCATCGAGCGCGACATTTGGCAATGTGTTCATGCGGGCGTGTGCCACAGCATTTACCGCTACGGGACCGAGCGGAATGGCGGGAGCTATTGCCGTGAGATAACCGAGGAGGTTGCGGCGCGTCTCGGGCGCATGAGTTTTTCGGCGCGCCGAGAACCGGCTTCGCCTGTCCGCAGATTTCTCGAAGCATTCGGCGTCGAGTTCTATGCACAAGTCGATGACCGGCTCGAGCTGGATCGTCGAGCCTATCCGCACTTCGAAATGGAAGCCCCTCTGGCCGATTTGCCGGCGAGGAAAAACTCGAGGCGGAAGGGCCGATCAAAACCGCTCACTGCCGAGGAGCTTCGCGCGCAGCCGCAGTTCAAGCTGCCCATTCCTGGAGGAAGATCTCCGGAAGCTTCGACCTCTACGAGTGCGATCGAAAGCGACGAGGAGAGCGGGGTTGAGCAGGTGTCGCTGCGCGACGAGAGGCCCTTGGGCGATCAGAGCGCCGCGTGGCAACGCTTCGATGAGAAGCTTCGTGCAATGGGGATAAAGCGCCCATCCGAGCCGCCGTCCGGAGCTCACCCGGAGGCGTTAGAAAAGGAAAGGACGCGAAAAGCCGCAGGGTCCCGCTCGTGATGTGCACTCACCCTGGGCTCTCCAATAACAGGGCTCTCCAAGTAACAGGACCCGCCAAGTAACAAGGCCCTCCAAGTAACAGGGCCCTCCAAGTAACAGGGCCCTCCAAGTAAGCCGCTGGCGGTCACAGGCGAACCGTCATATTGCCGAAGGCAATTTGGCATTTCCGTCCATTCGTCTTGATCTTCATCGCTTCAGCTTGACGATAACTCCTTCATCGGCGCGCAAAAATATCGGCCCACTCAAGGTTTGTTCTTCCCTGTCGAGATGGGTCGAGAGAAGCAGGGTTCCCGCCCCCTCCCACTCCCATCGGCGCGGCTCGTGGACGAGGTTGAGGCCTATGGCGATCTCGATGTCGTCGAGCCTGCGACGATAGATCAGGACCTCGTTGCGACTGCGCGAAGGCAGGAGCTCACCCTGCGTGAGCGCGGGCTCACGATGCCGCAATTCGATAAGGCGACGATAGAGCCACAGGAGCGAATGCGGCTCCTTCCGTTGCCGATCAATATTGCGTTCCGACGTGTTTCCCATGGGAAGCCAGGGTTCGCCTGTCGTGAAACCGCCCTTCTCACTGCCATCCCAGCGCATCGGCGAGCGCTCCGGATCGCGATTCAGTCCGAATCCTCCCACAAGCTTTTCGAAGGGATCGCGCACGCGCTCGGGAGGAATGTTCACCGACTCCATGCCGATCTCATCTCCCGCGAAGAAGAAAGCCGTCCCTTTGAGCGTGAGAAGAAGCATGGCGAGAATGCGCGTTTGAGGCTGGCCGATCTTGCCGGCCATTCGCTTCTTGTCGTGCCCGCCGATCACCCAATCGGGCCAGGCCCAATCCGGAATGGCCTTGTAGTATGCATCGATGGCGGCTTGAACGGAGAGCGCGTCCCAGCGGGAGTCGATCAGGGCGAAATTGAGCGGGAGATGAAGGCGCGGCTTCTCGGATCCGTAGAAATGTCCGATGCGATCCGTCTTGCCCTGGACCTCGCCGCAGAGGACGCGGTCTTCGAACTCGTCGATGACTTCCCGCATCTGCTCGAGACAATCCATCGTCTCGCGCCGGTCATCGGTGAAGACGGGCTCGAGCCGTTGCGGTGGCGGCGTCTTGTCGTCTGCCTTCGGGTTCGGAGGGTTATCGCGCAGCAAATCGTCCTTGATGAGCACCGCGCTCGCATCGACGCGAAAACCATCGACTCCCCGCCGCAGCCAGAAGCGCATGACGTCGAGCATCGCCGAACGCAATTCAGGGTTTCGCCAATTGAGATCCGGCTGTTGGACCAGGAAGCTGTGGTAATAGTATTGCTCGCGCGTGGCGTCCCATTCCCAGGCGCTGCCGCCGAAGCGGCTCAACCAGTTGTTAGGTGGGCCCCCATGCGTTCCTGCTCCTTCCCAAATATACCAATCGCTCTTCGAATTGCTCCGAGACGAGCGGCTCTCGCGAAACCATTCATGCTGATCCGAGGTGTGATTGGGAACGAGATCGAGGATAAGATGAAGATCAAGGGCGTGCAGCTCATCCAGGAGCCGATCGAAGTCCTGCATGGTCCCGAACGCTGGATCGATGGCAAGGAAGTCGGCGATGTCGTATCCGAGATCGAGCATCGGGGAACGAAAGATCGGAGTGAGCCAGAGTGCATCGACACCGAGCCATTTCAAATAATCGAGTCGCTGGAGCAGGCCCGGCAAGTCGCCCTTGCCATCACCATTGCTGTCCTGAAACGAGATCAGCGCGATTTCGTAGAAAACGGCCCGCCGCCACCATTCCGTGTCACGCTGCTTCAACTCTGTCGTCCTGTCAAAGCAGCTTGCGGACGCTTGCGCGCGGTCGATGACCGCGCCCCCAATGTTGCCAAACGGCTTGGCGGATTTCAGACCCCACCGGACCTCATTTGCGCAAAATGGCCTGCAACGCCGCAGCGAGCAGCAATTGCGCCGAAGAGGTAAGAAGCGGCTGTGCGGCAGGGGGCCCCGGCATCTTCGACATCCAGCCTTGCAGGCTGTGTTCCACCGCATCGGTGAGGCGCTCGGTGGTCGCAGCAACTTCCTTTTCCGCGATCCGCAGCAGACGCTCACTGTTTTGGCGAGCCCGCTCCCGAACGATACCGGTGACGGTATCGCCCAATTCCGCGAAGCTGTCGCCCATGGATTGAGTGAAACTCTGGCGGCTGCGCGAAGACGAGGGGCGCCGCCTCGTGCTGGCATAGGCAAGGAGGCCGATCCCGAGACCGGCGAGCGTCAGCGCGACCGGATGGCGACGATAAGCAAGCTCGATCGTGTCGCCTGACGTCAATTGATTGAGCCCGGCGCTCTGCGCCCATTCGCTCGCAAGGCTTTTTGGACGGAGGTTTTGCAGCAGTTCATCGACGGTGGCGTCGAGCCGTTGCCTCGCCCTGTCGACCTGCGCTTCGAGCTCAGCGGGGCTCGATGTTTCGTCTTCGGCCATGTCGATCATTTGAGCCTCAGCATGGAAAGCTGGCGAAGGCTGCGCGGCACACCCATCTTGCCCGACACCGTGTGCCGCGCCGTGAGAAGAAGCGCCCCGCCGAGCACGAAAGCCAAGACAGCGACAATGAAGCAGGCGAGATCCGGTGGAACGCGCAGCCTTACAAGAAGGAGCGCCGCAGCGGCCAAGAGAGTGAGAAATCCCCCGAACGCGAGAATGATGGCGGCGACGAGGAGCCCGGTCGCTGTCACGAGCTTCGAGGACGTCTCTTTGAGCTCCGCCCGAAACAACCTCGTCTCGAGCGAAGCGAGCTCAGACAGCTCTTCGACGAAATCCGCGAACAGTTTTCGCGTCGGAGTGGAAGGCGGCGTATCGAGCATCGGTTGCCCCCGGATGTGGACCCTTCGCGTGTCTCAGGTCATCTTGCCGATGAGAATCCCCACACCCAAGGCCACGCCCACGGCCGCAAGCGGGTTCCTCTTGATCTGCGACTCCATCTCGGCCTCGATCGACATGAACTGATCTTGGGCCATCGCGGCTGTCTGGGTGAGGTTGTCGCTCGCCGCACCGACCACGCTGCGCATCTGCTCGCGTGTCGAACTGGCTTGGTTCTGCACCAATTGACTGACCGTCTGAGCAAGCTTGGTCACGTCCGCCCTCAACGCATCGAAGTCGCCGCTGGCGATTTCATTCATGGCATTGCCGGCGGCCTTCTGTACTGCCGACGCACCATTCGACAGGCTATCCTTCGCTTGGCCCAATGTGCTTTGCGCCGTGCCCACGGCTTGATCGTAAAGGCCTTCACCCGTCATCTTCTTGTCTTTGATCGTCCGGCCCGCGACCTCTTCCACTTGTCCGGTGGTCTTGCGCAGGCCACCCTCGATGTTGTCCTTGTTCATGGCCATACCTCCTGGAAATACTGGTTGCAGAACGCGGTGGCTCGCGAATTCGTTCAAACGGGCTCGATTATTTTTGTTCATTCCAAGGCGAGGGGGACGCGGTGAAGTCTGCTGGATCGCGCGACGTTCCATGACGCGGCCTTGGGCGAACGGCCGGTCAAGCTCTCGCGGAACCTCGTGAAACACTTGACGTTGCGATGTGGGCGCGATGGCCGAGAGGCAGGGGCCGTTGCCCACGCGCACCCTCGTCATATCCTTTCACCCGGGGCTCTGACCAATGGCCGAAAAGCCTAACGCACTGCGTCACGGAGGCCTCGGCCGGAGTTCCGTCCATCTTTGCGTCGACATGCAGCGGCTTTTCGCCGAGGAAACGCCGTGGCACACGCCCTGGATGACGCGGGTGGTTCCGGTGATCGCGGAGATTTGCGCCGCACATCCGCGGCAAACCGTCTTCACCCGCTTCATTCCCGTCCAAAATGTCAAAGAGGCAGGCGGAGCCTGGCGCAAATACTACGAGCGCTGGTCATCGATGACGCTCGAAAACCTTGGAGCGGAGATGGTCTCGCTCATAAGTGAGCTTGCTCGTTTCGCGCCGCCCGCAGCCGTCTTCGACAAGTGGGTCTATTCGCCGTGGCATGGGGGAAAGCTCCACGCCTCGCTGCGGACAAGGGGTATCGACACCCTCGTTGTCTCAGGTGGCGAGACGGATGTGTGCGTGCTTGCGACCGTGCTGGGTGCCGTCGACTACGGATATCGCGTGGTGATCGTGACCGACGCGCTGTGCAGCTCTTCGGACGAGACCCATGACGCGCTGCTCAAGCTCTATGAAAAGCGCTACGGCGAGCAAGTCGAGGCGGTGACGACGGAAACCGTCTTGAGCCAGTGGATGTGATGCGGCGCGCATTTGGCATGCCGCTCGTGTGAGACGCATCACCGGCGCATCTTGTAGATGACGCCTTCGCCTCCCTCGAGTGATCGCCGAGGCGCATGGAAATCGCTTTCCCTCCGACCATGCGTCGACAGCATCAGCGTGCGTTTCTCACGGGGCGCTCGGGAACTTACCTTCTCATCCAATCTTTGGACCTCGCGACTGAGATTGAGGTAGACCTCAAAGCACTCGTTCTCATCGAAGCGTTCATAGGCCAGGATGTCTCCACCCTCGGTGAGGAGGCGAAAGCCACCCGTGCTGAGCGCCGGGAAGCGATGCCGCAAATCGATGAGGTCGCGGTAGAGGCGCAAGATTGATCCTTCGCTCGCGGCAAGCTTCTCGACATTGCATTTGGCGTAGTTGCTCGAGAGCGGAAGCCATGGGGTGCCGGTGGTGAAACCCGCATTCGCGCTGTCATCCCATTGCATCGGAGTACGTTGCGGGTCGCGACCCACGCCCAATCCGGGTTCTCGCAGTTGCCACGGGTCGCGGGCGGATCCGGTCGGGATCGGAACATCCTCCATGCCGATCTCGTCGCCGTAGTATAGCGTCGGCGTGCCGCGTAGGGTCAGGAGAAGCATTGCGGCGACCCTGGCCTGTTGCGGACCGATCCGCGTCGCGACGCGATGCTGATCATGGTTGCCGAGAACCCAATTCGGCCACCCACCGTTCGGCAATGCCGCCTCATATTCTTTAATCATCGAAGCCAAAGTCCTGGCGTTCCAGCCGGCCTGGATGAGCTGGAAGTTGAACGGGAGATGCGCGCCGGAGAGATCTTCGCCATAGTACCTCACGAGGCGATCAAGCGGCAGATAGATTTCCCCGATGAGCACACGACCCGGATAGCACTCGATAAGTCGACGCATTTCCGCGATCACCCCGTGCACCTCGGGCTGATCGGCCGAGTGAAGCTGCAACAGGCGTTCGATTTCCGGCCGACCTTGCTGGTAGGCGGGATTGGGGGGATTGTCGCGGAACCTTGCGTCTTTCATCAAATGCCAGATCACGTCGACGCGAAAACCATCCACGCCACGCTCGAGCCAGAAGCGCATCACGTCGTAAATGGCGTCGCGAACCTCTCGGTTGCGCCAATTGAGATCGGGCTG
>Ga0213876_10002486_pt1 | contig 10823 bp, 10 predicted proteins | sample BarmaccomBMRX_R9_FD_160113 | JGI IMG/M metagenome (GOLD analysis project Ga0213876, IMG submission 160113) | Root-associated microbial communities from Barbacenia macrantha in rupestrian grasslands, the National Park of Serra do Cipo, Brazil - RX_R9 | ecosystem: Host-associated > Plants > Roots...
GCCCTACCGCATCCGTTTTACCGCGCGTTATTACAATGACGCCGGTCCGTGGAAACCGCTGGGTCTGCTGATCAATCCGCAGGAAGTCGATAAAACGACGAACACAGTGAAGCTGCCGCCGGTGAGCGAATGCACCAACATTGCTGCGACCACGCTGTTGCAGCTCGATGCCGGATTGGAAAAGAAAGACTTCAGCGACTACCGCGGCGACGCCGCGCCGGACTACCAACGCACGGCCACCGTGGAACGCTTGAACGCTGCCTTCGCCAAGCTGATTACCGACGGTGTGCGGATCGATAAATCGGCGACAGACGGTTCGCCGAACGTGACCTTTGCCCAGCCGCCCGCGCTGAATCCGGGCGGTGACATGACGCTGACTGGCACCGCGTCCGCCCAGCCAGCGCCGGTGAATTTCACGTTCGTCTATCGTCTGGAAGGTGGGACTTGGAAATTGATCTCAGGGGTCGTCAACGGCCTCGGCGGCGATCTCGACAAAGCCGCGCCGGCTCCGACGACATCGCCAGCGGTGAAGCCGAAGGCGAAGAACAAGTAGCCGGTGACGAGAACGGCGTTTCCGGCGACGCGACGACCTGACTCTGAAATCAGCGTCGCGGCAGCAATCGAGGTGGATCGCGCGCTCCCTCGCGCGGCGCGATGAGTGCGCCGCAGGAGGCGCCTGAATTATCCAGAGCCGCAGAGCGGCTAAGCCATCGCGCGACGGAGCGCGCGATCCACCTGCTTACTTCTGTCGGCCGTCGTCTTCGAGGTGCGCGCGGAGCATCCACGCCATCTGCTCGTGGTCTTCCATCAACCCAGTCAGGAAATCGGCCGTGCCGGCGTCCTCGTATTTGTCCTGACACTCTTCCAAATCCTCGCGCAGCTCGCGCACGATGTGTTCGTGATCGGCGACGAGGTCCGCGATCATCTGTTCCGCCGGCGGACGGTCGCCGGGCTTTTCCTTGAGATGGCCGAGCTTGGTAAATTCCTCCATCGTGCCGACCGGAAATCCGCCGACCTGCCGCACGCGCTCAGCGACCTCGTCGGCTTTCAGTTCGATCTCCTTGTATTGCTCCTCCAAAAAGACGTGCAGCGTGTGAAAACGCGGGCCGGTGACGTTCCAATGATAGTTGCGGGTGCGGACATAAAGCAGGCTCTCGTCGGAGAGCACGGCTTGGAGAATGTCGATCACGCCCTCGCGTTGTTCTTCGGTAAGGCCGGTGTTGATGTGGTGAATTTTCTTGTTCATAAAAATTAGGGAGCTTGTCGGTGGATAAAACGTCCCCGCCCAGCGTCAGAACAACGCCGCTTGTCGCGGGATGAAATGGAATCGGTGCCGCGCGCGCGCCCGGCTGTTCTGAAAGCAGACCGTCGCGGCGAACTGCCCCGCAATTTTTTCACCGCACGTCCGTCGGCGGATGCCAAGCGTAATGCTTTGAAAACCTCTCGCTGCCCCGGCCGGCGAGCCGCGCGCGGACGGCGGCGCGAATCAGGGATTTTTGCGGCATTGACCTCCTCCTTTTCCGCCGCACTGTTTTGCTTCCCGTGTCCGATCTCAGCTCGCTCCCACTGCCCGCGCAAGCGCCCGTGATGGTGCTGCCGGGCGCGCTGTTATTTCCGCACGCGCTCCTGCCGCTGCACATCTTCGAGCCGCGCTATCGCACGATGCTGACGCACGCGCTGGCGGGCGACCGGATGTTTTGCATCGCGTTGATGAAACCCGGCGTGCAGGAAGCGCGGCGGGCGGATGATTTTTTCCAGGTCTGCGGCCTCGGGCTGGTGCGGGCTTGCGTGGGCAACGCGGATGGGACGAGCAACTTGATTTTGCAAGGCATCGCGCGAGTGCGCTTCACCGGCTACGTGCAGGAGCGGCCATTTCGCATCGCGCGGCTGGCGCCGGTCCGCGCCGAAGATGACGAGCCGACGCTGGTGCCGGCGGAGAGCGACGTGGTGATCGAGGCGCTCGGCGCGAAGGTCATCGAGCTGTGCCGCGGCTTTCAGGAGCGCGGCATCGAGCTGCCGGCGCCGCTCGAAGCGCACCTCGCGCAATCGGGCAACGCCGAATTTCTCGCCGACCTCATCGCGGCCCAGCCGTTCTTCGTTTCCGACCCGTTTGCCCGACAGCAGATTTTGGAAACACCGAGCCTGCCGGGCCGCCTGCGGCTGCTCATCAAGCACTTGGGCGCGGAGCTGCAATGAGCGCCGGCTCGCCGCCGCACAGGCGCGCGTGTTCTTGCAAAAGGTAGCGATCCGTCATGCCCGAAACGTAGTCGCACACGGCGCGCGCGAGACCGTCGCGCGTCGCGCGGGCGGCGGTCGCCTGACCGAGCAGCGTGGGGTTTTCCAAATAAAAACGGAACACGTCCGCCAGGCTCGCGCAGGCGCGCGCGTTCGCGCCGGCGACCGCCGGATGATAGTAGAGATGGGTGAAAAGAAAGCGCCGCAGCTCGGCATTCGCACCGAGCAACGCGTCGCTGTAACGCACCAGCGGACGCTCCTGCCGGCGCACGTCGTCCACGCTTTGCACGCCGGCCGCCGCGATGGCCGCCGCGCTGGAGGCGACGACATCTTCCACCTGCTGGTCGATTAGCCGGCGGATGGTCGTCGCGCAACGCGCCGGGCTGTCCATGCCGGGGAAATCGCGCCGCGTTCGCGCGTGGACTTCGCGCCAGAGCGCGCTGCCGGCGTCGAGTTGCTCGGCCGTGATGAGATGCGCGTCGAGGCCGTCGTCGATGTCGTGCGAATTGTAAGTGATCTCGTCCGCGAGATTCGCGATCTGCGCTTCGAGCGTCGGGCAGGTGTAACGCTCCCAGCCCGCCGCGGCGGCGAGGTCGGGCGGCGGATCGTAAAACGTCTGGTGCTTGCGCAAGCCTTCGGTGACTTCAAAGCTCAAGTTCAACCCCGCAAAATCGGGATAGCTCGCCTCGATTTCCTCGACGATGCGCAGGCTTTGCGCGTTGTGATCGAAGCCTTCGCGCACGCCGTGCTCGCGCATAAGGCGGTCGAGCGTTTTTTCCCCCGGATGCCCGAACGGCGGATGCCCCAGGTCGTGCGCCAGCGCGATGGCTTCGGCGAGGTCTTCGTTCAACGCGAGGGCGCGCGCGATGGTGCGCGAGATCGAAGCGACCTCGATAGTGTGCGTCAATCGCGTGCGCAAATGGTCGCCCGTGCCGTTGAGAAAAACCTGCGTCTTGTATTCCAGCCGGCGAAAGGCGCGCGAATGGATGACCCGCGCGCGGTCGCGCTGAAACGCCGTGCGGTAGGCGTGGCTTTTTTCTGGATAACGCCGGCCCGCCGAGGCCGCGCTGCGTTGCGCATACGGCGCGAGATGACGCGCCTCGGCGGCTTCGAGTTCTTCGCGCGAGCGGCGCATGATTGATTTTGTTAAATCAATGCTCAATCCGCGTCGGTGGTCGTCGTCGTCGGCCGCGGCGGCGTGGCGCTCAACGGTTTTTCGCGCTGGCGGTGCGCTTCCGTCTCCGCCAGCAGACGCTCGTGCAACTCGCGCTGCGCCCGCCGCGCCACGAGCCGCAGCACGAGCAGATCGTAGAGCGCGAGCAACGCCGCGACCAACGTAAGAAACGCGCAGACGCACCAGTAGGCGAGGAAGAGCGGCACGCGCTCGCGCAAAAAATCGAATCCGACCGTGCCGCCGACGATCATCATGCCGAAAGCCACGGCGATGAGATAAACCATCATCTGCCGCCGCCAATGCAGGTCGAGCAGCAACGCGCGGGAAAGCGCCAGCACGGTTGCCAGCGGACCAGGTTTGTCGCCGTCGCCGGATGAAGGGGAAGGAACGGTCGGCATGGGGGCGCGGGCCAGCTTGCGTCAGATTCCGGCTGGGAACAAGGAGCCGCGGCTCAATTTTGCGAGCGAGACTCCAAGGCAGCGCGCGTTGGATTAAGAAATGGAAATAGGGAAGCGCGGGCTTCCAGCCCGCACTTGCCGGCATCCCTGCCGGCGAGCTCGTGGAGAATATGGCCGCCTGCGGCGGCATTTGTTATTTCAAAGCCGTCCGGCAGGGATGCCGGACGGGGCAGGCTGGAAGCCTGCGCTCCCCTTCGTTCTCGCTCCCAACACGAGAAGAGAACCATTTCTACTCTTCTCCTTTGCGGCCTTGGCGAACTTTGCGCGAGGCCCGTTCCGCCAACTCAGGCGAAGACGACGAAAAAAACACAAAACCACCAAATCTTCTCCCCACCCTTTACGCCGGCGGCGGGCGGCCGACATTACACGTTCCGCCATGAACGAAACTTTCCCCGGGGCCCGCCGCACGATCACCGCCGCAGCCGCCGCGCGCGCGCAGCACGACGCACGCCGCCTCCAGCCCGGCGAGCTGTCGCTGCTGCTCATCCTGGCCTTGGTGCAATTCACCATCGCCGTCGATTTCATCATCATGCTGCCGCTCGGGCCGCAGCTCATGCGCGCGTTCGGCATCAACACCGCGCAGTTCAACCTCGCCGTCGCCGCCTACGCCTTCGCCGCGGGCGTCTCCGGACTCGCCGCCGGATTTTTTCTCGACCGCTTTGACCGCAAGCGCGCCCTGCTCGGGCTGTATGCCGGCTTCACGGTCGGCACGCTTTTTTGTGCCCTGGCGCCGAGTTATCCGCTGCTCGTCGCGGCGCGCGCGCTGGCGGGACTCTTCGGCGGCATCGTCGGCGGCAACCTCATCGCCATCGTCGGCGACGTGATCCCCGAGCAGCGGCGCGGCGCGGCGGTCGGCGTGGTGATGTCGGCGTTTTCCCTCGCGCAAATCGCCGGCGTGCCGTTCGGATTGCTGCTGGCGAACCGCATGAACTGGCACACGCCGTTCCTCGCCCTCGCCGGTTTGAGCGCGCTCATCTGGCTCGGCGCGGGCGCGCGGCTGCCGCTGTTGCGCACGCACCTCGACGCCATCGGCGCGGCGGAATCCTCCGTGCAGCGGATGCGCGGCGTGCTCTTCAATCGCAACCACCTCGTCGCCCTCGCGCTCATGGCAATCATCACCCTCGCGGGCTACCTCGTCTTCACCGATCTCGCGACGTTTCTCGTCAAAAACGTTGGCGTCTCCGAGCATCAGCTTCCGTGGATTTATGTCTGCGGCGGCGCGTTCACGATTTTTACCATGAGCGGTTTCGGCCGGCTGGCCGACCGCTTCGGCAAGCGCCGGATTTACACCGTCATGATTTTCTTTGCCGCCGTAGCCACGCTGGCCGTCGCGCACTTGCCGAGCGGCTTGCGGCTCGGGCTGGTGCTGATTTTCACGACCGCGTTCACTGTCTGCATGAGCGGACGCTTCGTGCCCGCGATGGCGTATGTCACCGCCTGCATCGAGGCGCGGCATCGCGGCGGGTTTCTCGCGGTCAATTCCTCCGTCTCCAACGCCATCGCCGGCCTTGCCGCGTGGCTGGGCGGGATGTTTTTGGGGGAAATACCCACGTCGCCCGGCGCCGACACGACGCGGCTCGTGGGCTACGACACGGTGTCGTGGGCTTCCGCCGCGCTCTCGGTCGCGTCGCTGCTGCTCATCTACCAGTTGCGCCAGGTGGAAGGTTCGTCGGCCACGGCGACCGGGCAGGCGGAGACGGCTGATCCGCTGGAAGCCGCGCCTGTCCCAACAGAGTTGGTTGGCTGAAAGCTGGGTGCAGCTTTCCCCGGAGGGCTGCGCTTTGTCGCCGCCGTTTTCTTTCGCTGCTTCGGCGGCGACAAAGCGCCGCTCTCCAACGCAAACGGAGCAGAATCCCGCTGGCGCGCGGCGCGCGCGGCGATACGTTGCGTTCCCAAAATTTTTCTCTCTCACGCCATGCCCGATCAACCTGCCGACGAACGCAACGCCGCCGAAGACCCGGCGGCCGGAGACCACGCACCCCACGCCGTCGAAGGCAAGCCGATGACGGAACTGGAGCGCATCCGGCACTCGTGCGCGCACGTCCTGGCGACGGCGATCTTGAAGCTCTGGCCCGACGCGCAATTTGCCGCCGGTCCGCCGGTGGAGAACGGCTTTTATTACGACGTCGAACTCGGCCACCGCATCACGCCGGAAGACTTCGAGAAGATCGAAGCGGAGATGAAAAAGGAAACGAAGGCGAACCACGTTTTCGAGCGCGTCGAAGTCTCGCGCGACGAAGCGCTCACGCTGGCAGAAAAGGGCGCGCTCGCCGCGCTCGGCGAACGGCCGGGCAGCCCGAGCAAGTTCAAGCTCGACATCATCCAGCACATCCCGGCGGGCGAGAAGATCACGCTCTACCGCAATGGCGAGTTCACCGATCTCTGCGCTGGCCCGCACGTCGCGCGCACCGGCAACATCGGCGCGTTCAAGCTTACGCACGTCGCCAGCGCCTACTACAAAGGCGACGAGAAAAACCCGCAGCTCCAGCGCATCTACGGCACCGCGTTCAAGAACCGCACGCAGCTCGACGAATACTTCGCCATGCTCGAAGAGGCGAAGAAGCGCGACCACCGCAAGCTCGGCAAGGAGTTGCAGCTCTACACGATCGACGAAGACATCGGCCCCGGCCTCGTGCTCTGGCTGCCGCGCGGCGGCGCGATCATCGAAGAACTGGAGAAGCTGGCGAAGGAGACGGAATTCCAAGCCGGCTACGAGCGCGTAAGAACGCCGCACATCGCGCGACAGAACATTTATCTCACAAGTGGGCATCTTCCCTACTATAGGGACTCAATGTTTCCTTTCATGAAGCTCGATGAACACGAAGCTGAACGTCGGAGACTCGAAGAGGAAATACAATCTTCAAAGTTCGAAATTTTCTTCAAATTACCTGCGGAAAAAAGAACTTTTGACTCGCAAAAAACAAGTAAGCTCACGATCAGAGATTTCAAAGCCGAAGAAGAAGAGGAACGTCAAAGGATGGAGCGACTTTGCACTCTTGCGATTGAACTAGTTGAGCGCGGAGAGATATCGCCGGAAATCATAGATTCTGTGGAGTTGTTTCGCAAAGCATCGGCAGCACTAGCAAAGCTACCTCAGCCAGATCGCTACTACCTCAAAGCGATGAACTGTCCACACCACCACAAGTGTTTCGCCGCGGTGCCGCGTAGCTATCGTGACTTGCCGTTGCGTCTCGCGGAATACGGCACGAACTACCGCTACGAACAATCGGGCGAACTCTTCGGCCTGATGCGCGTGCGTTCCATGCAGATGAACGACGCGCATATCTACTGCACGCGGGAACAGTTCGAGTCGGAGTTCAACGCGGTGAACGAGATGTATCTAAAATACTTCAAGCTCTTCGGCATTGAGAAGTATCTCATGCGTTTCTCCACCCACGATCCCGCGAAGCTCGGCCAGAAGTTCGTCAACGAACCGGAACTCTGGAAGCAGACCGAAGAGATGGTGCGCAACGTCCTCAAAACTTCCGGCATCAACTACGTCGAAGTGCCCAACGAGGCCGCCTTCTACGGGCCGAAGATTGACGTGCAAGTCTGGAGCGCCATCGGCCGCGAGTTCACCATCGCGACGAACCAGGTGGACTTCGCCGTGCCGAAGCGTTTTAACTTAACTTACCGCACTTCGCAGAACACGGACGAAACGCCGCTCTGCATCCATCGCGCGCCGCTCGGCACGCACGAACGCTTCATTGGTTTCCTCATCGAACACTACGCCGGCAACTTCCCGCTCTGGCTCGCGCCCGAACAAGTCCGCGTGCTGCCATTGCTCTCCGGCGCGGACGACGAAGAATCGCTCGTGCAATACGCGAAGAGCATTCACCACGAACTCCGCGCCGAAGGCGTCCGCGCCGAGATCGACCTCACCACCGACAAGATCAACGGCAAGATCGCGCGCGCCGAACAAATGAAAGTCCACACCATGCTCGTCGTCGGCCGCCGCGACCAGGAAGCTGGCAACGTGAGCGTGCGTGTCCACGGCAAGGGCAACCTCGGCGCCAAGCCGCACCGCGAGGTGATGGCTGACTTGTTCCAAGCAATCAAGGAACGGCGGGCTGCCTAAGCTTCTATGAAAAAGCTTGTTCCTCGCAGGACGGGCCACACTGCGCGAGTCGGAACTTTGCAGGCGCTCACGACGCCGCTGACATTTCTCGGCTTGGCTCTCCTCATCGTGGAAGCGACCCTTGCGCTGGTGCTCACCAATTCCAAGCTGACCGAGGAGCACGTTTGGGCGGGTTTTCTCTGCATGACCGGAGTTTTTGCAGTTGTCTTGCTGACGGCGGTTTTGTTCTTTTGGTTCAGGCCAAAAAATCTCCTCTTCGGCAAAGAAGAGCACGCCAATCCCGCCTTGGAACCTTCCGCGTTGCGCGACCAGATCGAAGACCTTATTATTGATAACGTAAAGCCAGAAGCGTTGCGGGATCGAGAACCACCGAAATTATAATCCTATGAACTGGCGCGATATCATTTCTGATCCCGAGGAAATCCCGGTGTTCATGGCGTTGGATGGACCTGAACACACTTGGCGCACCTTCGGCGGAATCGCACGGCAGACCGGGATGTCCGAAACCCGGGTGGCGCAAATCATTGCGAAGTATTCTCCTACGTTCGTCCGCCTTTCAGAGACTCCTTCCATTTCCACTCGAAAACCGCTTGTGGGGCTGGTGGAGAAAGTGGGGTCGGCGAGATCCGGCTCGATTTTGACCGGCACGTCGTAACGTTTGCACGACGGTTTCCAAATGCCGAGTGCAGTGGCTTACGTATCATTTGGCATGGAATTCGATCTTGCGGGCATTCATGCCGACCGCGCTTATGCCGTGCTGGCTTCGCTGGTGACGCCGCGGCCGATTGCGTGGGTGACTTCGCTGGGCGCGGATGGCGTGGTCAACGCGGCGCCGTTCAGTTTTTTCAACGTCCTCGGCGTTCATCCGCCGGCGGTTGGCATTTGTCCGGGCGACCGGCCCGATGGCACGCCGAAGGACACGGCTTTGAACGTGCGTTGCCAGCATGAGTTTGTCGTCAACCTCGTGGACGAGGCGACGGCGGAGGCGATGAACCGCACGTCGGCGGCTTTGCCGCACGGGGTGAGCGAATTACCGGGCGCGGGGCTGACGACGCGGCCTTCGTCGGTGGTGCGAACGCCGCGTCTGGCGGAGGCGCCGGTGAGCATGGAGTGCGTGGAATGGGGCACGTTGGAGATTGGCGCAAACCGGCTGATTATCGGTTTGGTCAAGCGGGTGCACGTGCGCGATGAGTTGGTGGATGAGAAGACGCTGCGCATTCGCAGCGAGCGGTTTCGTGTTGTCGGGCGCATGGCGAGTCCGGATTGGTATTGCCGGACGATGGATCGCTTTGAAATGAAGCGTCCGGGGTGAAAGTTTTCTCTCTCCACCGGCTTAATCGTAATCGTAATCTTCATCCTAGTCCTCTGCGCTTGCGGCGCTTTGCTCATGCCTCCGGCGGCGGAGATTAAGATTAGGATTACGATTAGGATTAAGCTGCGGAGGGCGATGCGAGACGTGAATCCGTCATTTCTCCCATGAATCCCACGCCCTCTCCTCCACCGGTCGCGCTGACCATCGCCGGCTCGGATAATTCCGCGGGCGCGGGCGCGCAAGCGGATTTGAAAACGTTCACTGCGTTCGGTGTGTATGGACTGACGGCGCTGACTTGCGTCGTGGCCGAGGTGCCCGGCCGCGTGAGCCGCATCCAGGCGGTCGATGTGGAAGTGGTGCGCGAGCAAATCGCGCTCTCGCTCGGCGCGTTCCCGGTCGCGGCGATCAAGACGGGGATGCTTTATTCGCGTGAAAACATCCGGCTCGTCGCCGCGCTCTACCGCGCGCTGCCGACGCCGCGTCCGCCGTTGGTGGTCGATCCGGTGATAGTGGCCACGAGCGGCGATGCGCTCCTGCGCGCCGATGCGATCTCGGCGTATCGCGAAGAATTGTTGCCGCTCGCCGCGCTGGTGACCCCGAATCTCGACGAAGCGCGGGTGCTGCTCGACGGCCGGGCGATTCTTGATCTCGATGCGCTGGAAATTGCCGGCGTGGAACTCGCGCGCCGCTACGGCGTGCCGTTTTTGATGAAAGGTGGGCACCTTGCGCAGCAAAGCTGGGAGCAGCTGTCGCCGAAAGAAGAGCAAGCGCGGGAAGCCGTCGATTTTCTGTTGTCGCCGCAAAATCCGGTGGTCCGTTTTGCCGCGCCATTCACGCCCGGCGTCGCCACGCACGGCACCGGCTGCACGTATGCCGCCGCCGTCGCCGCCGGTCTCGCGCGCGGGCTGGAGTTGGCGGAGGCGGTCGCTGGCGCGAAACGTTTCGTCACCGCCGCCATCGCCGATTTTTTCCGCTGGCAGGGAGCGGATGACCGCCGCGTCGATGCGCTCGCGCACTTTGCACGCTAGTTTCTGTCTGACGGCTCGCAGAAGGGGAGCGCAGGCTTCCAGCCTGCATCCGTCCGGCATCCTTGCCGGACGGCTTTTCGGAATAACAAATGCCGCCAGAGGCGGCCATAATATTCAACGAGCTTGCCGGCAGGGATGCCGGCAAGAGCGGGCAGGATGCCCGCGCTCCCCTTTTTGCCCTTCGTCAAATACCACTTCGGCAGGAGCGCGCGATTCACCTGCGCGCTGGCATTCTCGCGCTGGCTGCGTCATGCTCGCGCTCGTCGCTTCCAATCGTTCCCCCGATGGCTCTCGCCCAACTCTCGCCCGAGGAAATCCGCAACTGGACCCGCGAAGCAAAAGACCGCTGGTGGTTTGAGAAAGTTTATCGCGGCGACTTGCCTCAGCTCACGTTGCGCTCGGGGTTGACCGGCTTCCTGCTCGGTGGCGTCCTGGCTGCCACCAATCTCTACGTCGCCGGCAAGACTGGCGTCACGCTCGGCGTCGGTTTGACCTCGGTGATCCTCGCTTTCAGCACGTTCCGGCTCGTTGCGCGCGC
>Ga0213876_10002487_pt1 | contig 10817 bp, 7 predicted proteins | sample BarmaccomBMRX_R9_FD_160113 | JGI IMG/M metagenome (GOLD analysis project Ga0213876, IMG submission 160113) | Root-associated microbial communities from Barbacenia macrantha in rupestrian grasslands, the National Park of Serra do Cipo, Brazil - RX_R9 | ecosystem: Host-associated > Plants > Roots...
TGCGGTCGGCGAGCATCATCGCCGCGACTTCCTCGTCTCCGCGCCGGGGGTGGTGCTGGGAGCGCTGGCGGTCAAGACCGAGCGGATCCGATTGTCGAGTGCAGTCACGGTGCTGAGCTCGGATGATCCGGTACGCGTCTTTCAGCAGTTCGCGGAGGTCGACCTGCTGTCCGGCGGGCGGGCGGAGATCATGGCCGGCCGAGGCTCGTTCATTGAGTCCTTCCCGCTGTTCGGCTATGACCTGGACGACTACGAGGAGCTGTTTGAGGAGAAGCTCGAGCTGCTGCTAGCGCTTCGCGACCGCGCGGAGGTCACCTGGACCGGCCGCCACCGTCCGCCACTCACCGACGCGGTCGTGTGGCCGCGCCCGAGGCAGGATCCGCTGCCCGTGTGGGTTGCCGTCGGCGGCACGCCGCGGTCGGTGGTGCGCGCCGGCGCGCTCGGCCTGCCCTTGACGCTCGCGATCATCGGCGGCGAGCCGGAGCGGTTCGTGCCGTTGGTCGATCTCTACCGGCGCGCCTTCACCGCCGCCGGACACAACCCGGAGCAGGCCCGAGTGGCGATCAACACGCACGCGTTCATCGCCGAGACGACCGCCGCGGCCGACGCTGCATTCGCGGCGCCCTACCTGGCGATGATGAACCGCATAGGTCGTGAGCGCGGATGGCCGCCCGCAGGGCGCTCCGAATACGAAGCCCTGCGCGCGCCGCACGGAGCGCTCGCGTTGGGGTCGGTCGAGCAGGTGGTTGAGAAGCTGCTGTTCGAGCACGAGCTCTTCGCGCATCAGCGTTACCTGGCGCAGATGAGCGTGGGAGCTGTCGCGCACCGCGACGTCATGCGCTCGATCGAGTTGTTCGGCACCGAGGTGGCGCCGGCCGTTCGCGCGGCGCTGGCCGAGAGAGTGGCGCCGGCGGACCGTGCCGCGCCCGCCGGCGAAGTTTCGCCCGCGCGCGCCCTCTAAAACTGCGTGTGGAGCGGACAGCTGCTTGCACGTGCTCGACGCGCGTGGCGACGCAGATGCACGCTGAGCGCTGATCGGTGTGCAGGTTCCACGCTTGGCGCGCGCTGTCGTAGTCGGGGTCTCAGCGGCGCGCAAGCACTACCAGCGGTGGTGCACGTGCTCGCGGATCAGACGATCGTAGACCTCACGCGCGCCAGCTAGCTGGTCCTCGCGCAGTGGCGGCAGCCCGGCCGCGGCGGCGTTGGCACGAACCTGCTCGGGGTTGCGCGCACCCGGTATCACCGTGCTCACGCCTGGCTGATCGATCAGCCAGCGGAGCGCGAACTGGGCCAACGTGACCCCGGGGTCGACGAGCTCGGCCAGCTCGCGCGCGGCGCGCACGCCGACTTCGAACGGAACTCCGGCGAACGTCTCGCCGACGTCGAACGCTTCGCCTTGGCGATTGAAGGTTCGGTGGTCATCGGGCGCGAACGTCGTGTTCTCGTCGTAGCGGCCGGACAGCAGACCCGAAGCCAGCGGAACGCGGGCGATGATGCCGACGCCGTTCTCGCGCGCCGCCGGAAGCACCTGCTCGAGCGGCTTGCGCCGGAAGCAGTTGAGAATGATCTGCACTGTGGACACGTGCCGGCGTGAGATCGCCGACAGTGCCTGCGCGCAGGTCTCGACCGACACGCCGTAGTTCGCGATCAGCCCGCGCCTGACCATCTCATCGAGGGCGTCGAACACGGCGTCGTCGTCGTAGACGCCGTCGGGCGGGCAGTGCAGCTGGACCAGGTCGAGGGGTTCCAAGCCGAGGTTCTCGATCGAGCGGCGGTTCCAGGCCAGGAACGCCTCGCGGGTGTAGTTCTCGGGCCGCTGCTCGACCCGCCGCCCCATCTTCGTAGCGACGAACACGTTCGAGTGCTCTCGCCGCAGCGCGCCGCAGAAGCGCTCGCTGCGACCATCGCCGTACACGTCGGCGGTGTCGAAGAACGTGATTCCCTCGCCCACCGCGGCTTCCAGCGTCGCGCGTGCGTCGTCGGGATCGATGGTTCCCCAGTCGGCGCCGAGCTGCCAAGTGCCCAGGCCGATCACCGAAACCTCGCGCGCGAGTCGTTCGATACGCCGTTGCTCCATACCAGCGTGCATGCTCGCAGGTCAGCGATTTGCACAGCTGGGGCACAATGAGCCAGCATGAACGATCAGGGATTGCGAGCCGCGGAGGAGAAGATGCGCGCCGCCGGGCACTCGGAGGAGGCCGTCCGCGGCTTCCGCAGCGCCTACGAGCGGCTCGTAAGCGGCGAGTCGGCGATGATCCCGACCGCCGATCTCGAGCCGGCGCAAGGCGTGCCGACGCTGGACGAGCTGCCGGCGCCAGACGATCCGGCCGCGCTCCGGCGCTTTGCGGTGATCAAGCTGAACGGCGGGTTGGCAACCACGATGGGCCTACAGCGGCCTAAGTCGCTACTCGAGGCGCGCGAGGGGCACTCGTTCCTGGAGATCATCATCGGGCAGACGATGGAGTTGCGCCGCCGGCACGGGCTCCAGCTGCCGCTCGTGCTGATGGACAGCGAGGCTACGCAGCGTGACACGCTCGAGATGCTCGAGCGCCATCCCGAGCTGGCGCTCGACGGCTTGCCAGTCGAGTTCCTGCAGAGCATGATCCCCAAGCTCGAGGCCGACACGCTGACGCCCGTGAGCTGGACCCAGAACCCGACGCTCGAATGGGCGCCGCCGGGACACGGCGACGTCTACGGAGCGTTGCGTCGCTCCGGGCTCCTCGCCGCGTTGCTCGAACGCGGGATCGACCACGCGATGATCTCGAACTCGGACAACCTGGGTGCCACGCTTGATCCGCGGATCGCCGAGTTCGTCGCCGCGCAGGAGATCCCGTTCCTGATGGAAGTGGTTGAGGGGACCGAGGCTGACCGCAAGGGCGGGCACATCGCCCGGCGCCGCGCGAACGGGCAGCTGCTGTTGCGCGAGACGGCGCAAACTCCGCCCGAGGACGAGGAATCGTTCCGAGACTACCGCCGCTGGCGCTACTACAACACGAACAACCTGTGGGTCTCGCTGCGCGCGCTGCACGACGCGCTCGAGCGCTCGCACGGCGTGCTCGAGCTGCCGCTGATCGTCAATCGCAAGACCGTCGATCCGCGCGATTCGAGCTCGCCGGCGGTGCTGCAGCTCGAGAGCGCGATGGGGGCTGCGATCGGCAGCTTCTCCGAAGCCCGGCTGCTGTGCGTGCCGCGCACCCGGTTCGTTCCGGTGAAGACGACCGACGACCTGCTCGTGCTGCGCTCCGACGTTTACCGGCTCACGTCCGAGATGCATGTCGAAGCGACCGCGCCGGTGCCATTCGTCGAGCTCGATTCGAGCTACTACAAGCTGCTCGACGCGTTCGAGTCGCGCTTCCCGTCCGGGCCGCCGTCGCTGCGGCAGGCCGAGCGCTTCGTCGTGCATGGCGACGTGACGTTCGGGGCCGGAGTCGTGGTGCGCGGTGCGGTCGAGGTAACGGCTGAAAAACCGACGCAGATCGATCCCGGCACCGTGCTCGACTCGTGAGCGGCTGCGAACGGATCGGGCACGGCGGCGCGAGCGCGCTGGCGCGGGCGAATACGCCTGCGTCATTCGACGCCGCGGCCGAGATAGGCGTCGACATGATCGAGTTCGACGTTCGCGCCTGGCGTGGCGATCTGGTGCTTGCACACACCGTGCTCGATGCTCGTCATGGTCAGCCAACGTGCCTGTCGGACGCGCTCGTACACCTGACCGCGCCGCGGTTCTCCGACATCGGACTGAACCTCGACCTCAAGCACACGGGCTGTGAGGCGACCGTGCTGGACGCGCTGCGGCGGGCCCGGCTGCTGCAGCGGACGCTGATCTGCAGTCAAGTTCCAGCGGTGCTCGATCGGGTACGCGAGCTCGAGCCGGCGGCACGGACCGGCGTCTCGGTCGGCGGGCGCATGGCGCGAATGAGCCGCCGTTGGGGGAACTGGCGCGTCCACGTCCTCCGCGGCCTCGCGACCGGCCGCTGGGACGTGTTGATGGCGCAACATCGGCTCGTCGACCGCGTGCTCCTCGACGCGGTCCGCGATCGGCGCGCCCGGCTCTACGCGTGGACCGTGAACGAGCGCCGGACGATCGACGGGCTGCGCGCGCTCGGCGTGCACGGAATCGCCACTGCGGATCCGCGACTCTTCGCGTGAGCGCGCCTGCGGACGCGGAGGCATTGCTCCGCGCCGCCAAGCGCCCGCTCGTGATCGGCATCGGCGGGGGCGGCGACGTCGTCGGTGCGCTGGCCAGCGCAGAGCTCATGCGTATCTACGATGGCTGTGCGCCGATCGTCGGCGGCTTGACGTGGGAGCGCCGTCCGATCGATCCGGTTCCTGGACCGCGTAGGGCCGACGAGATCGCTGACGCCGACGAGCTGGCACCGGGAATCCTGCTCGCCGGCGCCCGCACGCGCGTGCGGGATCGGGACGTTTTCTTCGCCGAGTCCCGGATGGCGGATTACCTCTCTGAGCCCACTGTGCTGATCGATCCTGGCGGCGGTCCGCCGGCGGTGGCGGCTGGACTCGCGCGCGCGTCAGAGCGGCTGGGCTGCGATCTGTTGCTGTTCGTCGACGTCGGCGGCGACGTTTTGGCCGAGGGCCACGAGGCGGGATTACGCAGTCCGCTGTGCGATGCCCTGATGCTTGCGGCGGCGGCTCGCCTTGCGCGCGACGGACACAAAGCTCTGGCCGCGATCTTCGGCGCTGGGTGCGATGCAGAGCTGACGCCGGAAGAGGTTCTCGCTCGTCTCGCCGTCGTGGCCGCGTCGGATGGGCTCTGTGGCGCACGCGGGCTGACCGCGCCCGTGGCCGATCGCTTGGAGGACGCGATCCGACTCGTACCGACAGAAGCGAGCGCGCAAGCGGTGCGCGCGTTTCGCGGCGCTTCAGGCTTGGCTTCGATTCGCGGCGGCGCCCGCTCGGTCGAGTTGACCACGCTGGCTGCGGTGACGTTCTATCTCGATGTCGAGATCTCGTTCACGCACGCGGCTCCACTGGCACGAGCGGTAGCAGAGGCGCACAGCCTCGAGGTCGCGAACGACGCTCTGCGGCGGCTCGGCGTTCGCACCGAGTTAGACCTCGAGCGCGAGCCGCGGGCTTGACGTGCGATTACTTGCTGCGCGAGCTCTTGGCGCTGCTGCTTCGACCCGAGCCGCTTCGGCTCGAGGCGCTGCGGCCTGACGCGCTGGGGCCTGACGCGCTGCGGCCTGACGAGCCGCGAGCTGATGAGCTCCGGCCTGATGAGCTGCCGCCCGATGAGCTGCGGCCTGATGAGCTTCGGCTCGACGCGCTTGTGCCTGAGGAGCTGCGGCCTGACCCGCTTCGGCTCGATGAACCCCGGCTCGCGCTCGCGCTCTTTGTCGAACCGCGCTTGTTCGTGCTGCTCGCACCTGCTGCGGCCGAGGCAGCTCTGCCCGCGCTGCGGCCTGCGCCGGCCACAGACTGAGCCAGCTGCTCGACATCCTTCATCACCGACCGGTTCGTCTTCTTCGCGTCACTGCGCAAGGTCTTCAGCGTGGCCGCGACGTCTTTGTACTGGCCGCGGCCGTGCTTGCCTAGGTCGCTGCGCATTGTCTGTAGCGCCTGCGTCGCCTGGTCGAGCGCCTTGTCGAACTTGGCCGTGGCGCGTTCGACGTCCTTGCGCGTGATCGTCGACTCTGAGCCGCTGCCGCTGCCTCGACCCGAGGTCGACTTCTTAGCGGGGGGCATGTGCTGATCTCCTTCTGTGACTAGACGCCTGCAGGATTTTCTGCGGCAAGCTTACGCGCCCGCGCAGATGCGCGCCGTGTTTTTGGTAACTCGCAACGCGGCGTGCAACGGTTGACGAAGGACGGTCGACTGCGGTGACCGCGGCTGACCGCATCGCGTGCACGTTTGCGAGCGAGCGTTCGAACGCAGCTGAAGCGAACGCGTTTACTTATGGGTGCCTGGGGAGCCGGCGCCGCTCGGCCCGCGCAACTCGTCCGCCTTGGCAGGAAGCGTGGCCGACTTCGGCACCGGTTGGGCGCCGCCTCTCGCCAGCGCGACGCGTGCACCGCCGCTGGTCCAGCGCACCGGCGCGGGCGCGTAGCGAAGCAGGGCCCGCCACGTGGCGGTGCCGATCAGGCCGTCGACGAGCAGGCCGTGCGCGGCCTGGAAGCGCTTCACGGCGGTCAGCGTCTCGGCGCCGAAGTTGCCGTCGATCGGGATCGGCTGGCCAGCGCCGACGAGGTGCTCTTGCGCCCACACAACCAGATCCCCGCGCGCGCGCTGGCCGAGCGTGGCATATGCCGTGTCAGGGACGAAGGCGCCGAGCGCAGGCAGCGGCTCGGACACCGCCGACCAGTCGGCGGCGGAGCCTTCCTGCCAATCCCACCAGCTCACGCCCCCGGCGTGATAAGCCCGAGCCACGGCCCGGAAGCGGCGCACGTCAGCCTTGGGGGGTGGCCCAGTGATCTGCCCGAGGGGAAAGATCGCTCGCCGGTAGATGCGGTTGAACGCGTACGTGTGGGCGTAGACACGATCGACGCTCGTGCCGATGTCGTACCAGTACATCTGCGGGACGTTGTACTGCGCGCCACCAGGCCCGAGGAACACGGAATAGGGAAAGCCGGGGTGGTAGTCGACGTATGGGAAACCTGCCAGCCCCACCGGGAAGTGCGAGCCGATCAGCCCGCGCAGGGTCCGAATGTAGGTCTGGGCGGAGATGTACTTGCCCTCGTACTCCGACTCGGCATCGATGATCAGGCAGTTCGCGCCGCGGCTGACCGCCGCCGCGCCGACCTGCGCCTCGGCCACCGGGTAGTTGCCGTACACGTACTGCCATGCGCACACGCGCTCGTGCGCGGCGTGCAGCCTCGCCACCAAGCCCCGCGAGAACTGCGACCAAACGCTCGAGCCGTCACCGCTCTTGATGATCAGCGTGTGGATCCCGTGGTGGCGCGCGCGGGAGATGATCGAAGCCGGGCTCCCGCCGTTGGACTGGCCGAGCTCCCAGATCCACATTGCGCGCGTCGAGAGCGGGGTGGCGCCGGCGCCCGCCGGCGCGGCGACGGTCAGCGCAAGCGCGCTCAGCAGCGCGAGCGCTGCAAGCATCGGCCGCGTCCTGACCCGTCCAGCCCCCGCAACGAGGCGGCCGCGGCTGTCGCGGCCCTTCGCCATACGGCACGTCACCGTAGCTCTTAAACCACGAACCCCTTGCAAGTTTCGGCGCACCCCGGACGCCTTCGCGCCCCGCCGGGCGTGGCCGCAAGGGATGGTGCCGTTTGGCAGGTTCCGCGAGGCGGGGCGCGAAGGCGCGCCGGGGTGCGCTTAGAGCCGCGGTGGTTCGAGCGCCGGCGTCCCGGACAGAGGCTCTGCGTTCGCGCCGCCGGCACCAGGAATGACCACACTTCGTGTGCCGGCGCGAAGTGGTCGCATTCGTGGTGCTCTGGGCACAGGTTTTTCGACCACTTGCCCGCGCGCGACGAAGTGGTCGAATTGTTCGTGGTCTATCGACGGATGGAAGCGGGGGCAGCCGGCGCGGCGGGTCGACGAACGCCGGTCCGCCGGGTGGCTCGTGGGCGGGGCGCGGTGTCCGTTTAGATCTGCTTGCGTACGAGAGCCCGCACGCCTACGTCATCCGCAGCCCGCGCGCAGATCTAAACGGGCACCCGCCACGCCTCACTTTATGAAGAGGATCTCCGAGTACTTGGGCAGCGGCCAGAGGTCGTCCGCGACGACCTTCTCGAGCTTGTCCGCCGCCGTCCGCGTCGCGGACATCGCCGGGATCACCGTGTCGCGCATGTACTCGGCGTGCTCGAGCAAGTCGTCGTGCGGCTGGTTCTCGCTCAGGTTGGCGTTCTCGAGTTTCTTGATCGCCGCGGTGAACTCTGCGAGCAGCGCCTCGCTTTCCGCCACCAGCTCCGGCAGCTCCGCCTGCCGCAGCACGGCAACGTGGCGTGCCGCCGCCGGCAGCAGCATCGTCCGGGCGATCGAAGCCGCCGTCTCCGCCTCGATGTTCAGTCGTGTGACGTACTGCTCGAGGAACACCTCGTAGCGGGATTCGAGCTCGCGCTCCGAGAGCACGCCGTAGCTCGAGAACAACGCCACCGTGTCTTCGGCCACGAGGTGCGGCAGCGCGTCCGGCGTGGCGCGGAGATTGAGCAGCCCACGGCGCTCGGCTTCAGCGTGCCAATCCTCGGAGTAGTTGTCGCCGCCGAAGATGATCTGCTTGTTGGCGGCGTAGCTGCGCTTGAGAATGGGCGGCAGCGCCGCCTCGAGGTCTTTGCCCGCCTTGACCTCGCCTTCGAGCTGATCGGCCAGCTCGTCGATCGCTTCGGCGACGATCGTGTTGAGCACCGTGTTCGGCAGCGACAGCGACTGGCTCGAGCCCAGCGCGCGGAATTCGAACTTGTTGCCGGTGAACGCGAACGGGCTCGTGCGGTTGCGGTCGCCACCGTGCAGCGGCAGCGGCGGAAGGACCGGCGTGCCGAGGCCGAGGAACGATCCGGGTGTCGACTCTCCGACCTCGCCGCGCTCGATGGCGCCGAACACGCGCTCAAGCTCGGCCCCGAGGAAGATCGAGATGATCGCCGGCGGCGCCTCGTTGGCGCCCAGGCGATGGTCCTGTCCGGCCGAGGCAATCGAAGCCCGCAGCAGTGCCTGGTGCTTGTTGACCGCTTGGATGACGGCGGCGCAGAAGAACAGGAACTGCAGGTTCTCGTGCGGGGTCTCACCTGGGTCGAGCAGGTTCTCGCCGGTGTCGGTGCCCATCGACCAGTTGTTGTGCTTGCCCGAGCCGTTGACGCCCGCAAACGGCTTCTCGTGCAGCAGGCACGCGAGCCGGTAGCGGCGCGCGACGTTCTGCATCAGCTGCATGGTCAGCTGCTGGTGGTCGGAGCCGACGTTGGAGTTCTCGAACACCGGCGCGATCTCGTACTGGTTGGGGGCCACCTCGTTGTGGCGCGTCTTCACCGGCACGCCGAGCTTGGCCAGCTCGCGTTCGGTTTCGAGCATGCAGGCGAGGATGCGCTCGGGGATCGAACCGAAGTAGTGGTCATCGAGCTCGTGGCCCTTCGGCGGCTTGGCGCCGAACAGCGTGCGGCCAGTGGTGATCAGGTCAGGACGCTCGAAGAAGTACTGCTCGTCGATCAGGAAGTACTCCTGTTCGGGACCGACGGTGGTGAACACGCGCTGGGCGCCCGCATCGCCGAACAGGCGCAGCGCCCGGATGGCCGACTTCGACAGGGCGTCCATCGAGCGCAATAGGGGAATCTTGTGGTCGAGCGCCTCGCCGGTCCAGGAGGCGAACGCGGTCGGGATGCAGAGCAGGGCGCCGTTCGGGTTCTCGAGAATGAACGCCGGGCTGGTCGGGTCCCACGCCGTGTAGCCGCGCGCCTCGAACGTGGCGCGGATCCCGCCCGTGGGGAAGCTCGACGCATCCGGCTCGCCCTGGATCAGCTCCTTGCCGGAGAATTCCGCCAGCGCGGTGCCTTCGCCCGTTGGGGCGTAGAAGCTGTCGTGCTTCTCAGCCGTCGAGCCGGTGAGCGGCTGGAACCAGTGCGTGTAATGCGTCGCGCCGCGCTCGAGCGCCCACTCCTTCATCGCCAGCGCGACCGCGTCGGCAAGAGAGGTGTCCAGCGCCTCACCCCGCGCGAGAGTCTGCTGCAGTCGTCGGAATACGTCCTTCGGTAGGCGCTGGCGCTGGATCGCGGGGCTGAACACGTTGGCGCCGAAGACCTGGTTGTCCGCGATGGTCAGATCGGGCGCCCCGAGGGCGCCGCCGTTCGGAGTCCACTGCGCTGCGAGCACGTTCTGCTGGCGGATGCGAGGCATGCGTTTCTTGTCGTTCCTTCCTGAAGCGCCTCGGGCGGCGGCGGAGGCGCGCATTGACTCGGCCTCGGAACCCGAGGCGTGAGCGAGCTAGCGTAGGTGATCGGCGGGCGCCCAGTCACTGTACGTATGGACAAAGCCGGACCTTGCGGTTTCTCCGCAAGGCGAAACCGTCGGCGCGTGAGGCGGGCTAAGCGCCGGCGCCGCGTGAGATACTCGCTGCCGTGCCGTTCAACGCACGACTAGCTCCCACGTTATACGCGCCGGCGCCGGAGCGCTACGAGCGCGTTCCCTACCGCCGCTGCGGCCGCAGCGGCCTGCACCTGCCGGCGATCTCGCTCGGGCTGTGGCAGAACTTCGGCGACGATCGACCGCTGTCGAGGAGCCGGGCGATCCTCCGCCGTGCGTTCGACCTCGGGATAACGCACTTCGATCTCGCCAACAACTACGGGCCGCCGTACGGCAGCGCGGAGATCAACTTCGGGCGCATCTTCGAGGAGGACTTCCGTCCCTACCGCGACGAGTTGGTGATCTCAACCAAGGCCGGCTACGACATGTGGCCGGGGCCGTACGGCGAGTGGGGCTCGCGCAAGTACGTGCTCGGCAGCCTCGAGCAGAGCCTGCGGCGTATGCGGCTCGACTACGTGGACATCTTCTATTCGCATCGCTTCGACCCCGAGACGCCGCTCGAGGAGACGATGGGAGCGCTCGACGCCGCCGTCCGCGCGGGCAAGGCGCGCTACGTCGGGATCTCGTCCTACAGTCCGCGACGAACCGAGGAGGCGGCCAAGCTCCTCTCCGAGCTCGGGACGCCGCTGCTCATCCACCAGCCGTCCTATTCGATGCTGAACCGCTGGATCGAGGAGGAGCTGCTCGACGTGCTAGGACGCGAGGGCGTGGGCGCAATCGTGTTCTCACCGCTCGCGCAGGGCCTGCTCACCGACCGCTACCTGAACGGCGTGCCGGAGGATTCGCGCGTGAAGCGCGGCAACTACCTCTCCGCCGAGATGATCAGCGAGGAGAACCTGCAG
>Ga0213876_10002488_pt1 | contig 10813 bp, 9 predicted proteins | sample BarmaccomBMRX_R9_FD_160113 | JGI IMG/M metagenome (GOLD analysis project Ga0213876, IMG submission 160113) | Root-associated microbial communities from Barbacenia macrantha in rupestrian grasslands, the National Park of Serra do Cipo, Brazil - RX_R9 | ecosystem: Host-associated > Plants > Roots...
GGATGTGGCGGCGTGACGCGTTCGCGGGCTGACGATGACAACGACCGGGCGCGGAGGGTGGCGACCGTGACGCGGTTGTAGATTTTCAGCGCGCAGCCCAGGCAGTCGTAGCCGGGACCGAAGTTGGAAGTGGTCGCGGGAACCTGGACGGTGACGGTGGGCATGAAAGAAGAAGCCGCGGATGGACGCAGATGAAACGCGGATGGTTTATTAGACAGGATGAACAGGATTTTACAGGATTGTCGGACCACGAGAAGCAGGCCGTCATTCTCAGAACAACCCATCCTGTAAAATCTTGTTTAATCCTGTCCAAACACTCTCCACAAAAATCCGCGTTTGATCCGCGTTCATCCGCGGCTTTAAAGAAACCTCAGAGCTGCTCGACCTGATAGCCGCGGGCGCGCAACAGTTCCGGCAAGCCGTCGCGGCCAGCCATGTGGCCCGTGCCGGCGACGACGAGCCAGGTGTTGTCGCGACCGCCGCCGCGCAACCAGCCCTCGATCTTCGGCAGCCACGCTTGGTTGCGGGCGTCGATCAGCCGCCGGTAGAGCGCGGGATAATCGCGGTATTCTTCTCGCAAGAGTCGCTCCACGGTCGCCGCGTCGCCGCGTCGCCAGGCAGCGAGAGCGCGAAGAAAATTTGCGTTCGCGTTGTCCAGCCGGATGAAGCCGATGAGCAGCGTCGCCTCGGCTTCTTCGGCGTTCATCGCGGCAAAGACGTCGGCGTGCGCGCGCCAGCTTTCCAGCCCGCTGATCGGTTTTTTGGCGGCAGCCGCTTTCTGTTGCAGATAACGTTCGACGCCGCGCGAGGTGGAGGCATTGAGCGACGATGCGCCGGGGGATTGCAGTTGCATGGCGAGATACCACGACTGGTAGGAAGCGATCTGGGACTCCGGCGTGTGCGTCTTGGCGAGCACGCGCAGGAGGTAGGCGTAGGTGCGCGGGTCCACGCGGTCGCGGAGCTGCACGCCGCGCGGCAGCAGGGCGGCGCTGGCGAGCCGCTCGCGCATGCGTTGCATATCCTCGGGAGCGACCTCGAAGGCGAGCCGCGTGGAATTTTGCAATGCCGCGTCGTAGGCTTTCGGCAACGGGTAATCGCTCGGGCGCAACGCGTGGACCGAGCCGGCGAGGTAGAGCGTGTGGCCGTCGCTGGCGGTGACTTTCCAAACGCAACTCTTCGTCGCGCGATCCGTGGTCGCCGCCGCGGAAGCAGCGTGGGCGTTGGCAAAAAATCCGGTCAGCCCGAGCAGCGGCAGCAGGAGGAAGCAAAAGACCATTCGGCGCAGCCATCGCGTCATGCCGCGACATACCAACGGCCGGACGCGCTGGCAAGCGAGTGCGCAGCGGCCGGCCGTTTGAAGCCGGACTTTCTTCGTGTTATGCCCGGGAATGTTTGCGCACGCAGTCTCCCGCGTTTTCATCCATTTTTCTTTGGACGCCGTCCGGCGGTCGCGACGGACTGGCGCGCTGCTTGTCGCGCTGCTGCTGCTGTGGTCCGCGGCTGGCGCGCGCGCCGCGTCGCCGGCAGTGGATAATTTGATCTCCCGTCTGCCGAATCCCGACCAGTGGCAGAAGTCTCCGTTGGAAAACGCGCTGAACGATCCGGGCATCAACGACCCCGGCGCGCGCGCCGTGCAAAACGACTTGCGCCGCCGCGACATTCCCGGCGCGATGCGCGACGTGCGCAAGCTGAGCGTGCAGTATCCCAAGAGCGTCGGCGTGCAATTTCTCCATGGCTTGCTCTGCCTGGCCACGCGTCAGAATTACGAAGCCGAAGCCGCGCTCCGTCGCACCGTCGCGTTGCAGCCGAAGTTGATGCTCGGCTGGTATGCGCTCGGCGTCTCCTTGGAGCGGCAAGGGCGCTATGCGGATGCTCTCGGGCCGATCCGTCGCGCCGCCCAGGAAGCGCCGCGCAATCATGTCGTGGTGACGGAGCTTGGATTTTGCTACCTGCGCGCCGGCCGGGTGACGGAAGGAGAAGCGAATTGCCGGCAGGCGTTGCGGATCAAAGCAGACTTCTCGCCGACGTGGGACACGCTCGGGCTTTGTCTGCGGCAGGAAGGCAAACGCAGCGAAGCGATCGAGGCATTTCAACGTGCGACCAAAGCCCCGCCGCCCAACGTGAGCGCATGGACGCACCTGGCGGAAACGCTCCGCGCAACTGGCCGCCACGCCGAGGCCGACGCCGCGAGCGAGCAGGCGAAACAACTTTATCTCAAAGCAGTCGCCGCTGCCCGCCAGCGTCGCTGAAAATTCCGGCCTACGCATTATCTCATGGAGCCTTCTTCGCCACGCCACGACGGCCGCGCTGACAATCAACTCCGGCCGCTCGTTTTCACGCCGGGCATCGCGCCGCACGCCACCGGCTCCGTGCTCGTGGCGACGGGGAAAACGCAAGTCATTTGCGCCGCGATGATCGAGGACGGCGTGCCGCGCTGGATGAAGGAACAGGCGTCGCCGGCGGCTGGTTGACGGCGGAATACGCGATGCTGCCGTATGCGACTTTGCAGCGCAAACCGCGCGATGCCGCGCGCGGCAAACCCGACGGACGCGCGACGGAAATCCAGCGCCTCATCGGGCGGTCGTTGCGCGCGGCGGTCGATCTCGACGCGCTCGGGCCGCGCACGTTGTGCGTCGATTGCGACGTGCTCCAGGCGGACGGCGGCACGCGCACGGCGGCGATCACCGGCGCGTGTGTGGCCGTCGCGCTCGCGGGCCGCGCGCTGGTGGACGCGGGCAAGCTGCCGGCGGTGCCGTTGAAAAAACTCGTCGCCGCGGTGAGCGTCGGTCTCGTCGCGGGCCGCGCGTTGCTCGATCTTGATTACGTCGAAGACCGCGATGCGGCGGTCGATTTCAACGTCGTGATGACCGAGGCCGACCGCTTCGTCGAAGTGCAGGGCGCGGGCGAGGAGGCGACTTTTTCCGGCGAGGAATTCAGCGCGCTGGTCGCGCTGGCGCGCGGCGGCATCGGGACGTTGATCGCCGCGCAACGAGCGCTGCTCACGGGCGCAGCAGCGTGAGCGTTTCCACCGTCGGGCCGGGCAGCAGCGGCGTCGGTTCGCCGCGCACCCAAGCGGCGTGGCCGTCGAGATAGTGCGGCGAAAAGGGATGCCCGCTCTGGCCGCCGGGCATTTCAAAAATCCCGTCTTCCTCGTGCCCCGGCGCGACGATCAATCGCTCGCTCGCGCCGAAGTCGGGGCCTTGCGCTCGGGGCAAATCGCGGTCGCCCGGAATCTGGTCGCGCGGGGCGTCGAGCCAAGGCCCGAGCAACGGTGACAAATAGGAAAACGGATGCCGAATGCGAGCGGTGTTGCGCTGACCCCAAGTTGCGCGTTCGAGCGGCTGATTGGTGAATGCAGGATCGGCCAGCACGCTGTCCACGGCCGCGAGCAGCAGCGCGTCCCATGAAGGGAAACGTGCATCCAGCAGATGCGCCGGCTGGACGGTGAGAAGCTGCCAGAGCGGTCCTTCCCATTGCGCCGTTGGAAAAACGAACGCGCGGTCCCGCTGTCGGCAACGCGCGACGAACGGCTCCAGCACACGGTCGGAAACGGCGGCGCGAAACGTCCGCACCAGCCGGTAGCTCGCGGAATCGACCGACGCGCGGCCCGTCCACGTGTGCGCGGCGATCTCGCGCAAGGCGGCGCGCGCGGGATGGTTCGCGAGATCGGCGGTTGGCGAGTCGAGCGTGGTGAGCAAGAGCGCGTGCCAGCGTTCGAGAAACAAGGCACGATCATCAAGTTGAATGGCGAGCAAATCCGCGGGCGTGGCGGGATGATCGAGCGCCCGCAAATCGTCGCGGATTTGGCGAGCGCGGGCGCCGCGGTCGTAACTGTTTTGCACGCCGATTTTAATCAAATCCGGGTTGGCTTCGGAAAGCGGTCGTTGGTTCGCGCTCCAGAGCAGGCCCGCGGCGGGATCGAGCGCGCGCGGATGCGCAGACGGCGGGAGCAAGCCGGCGTTTTCCGTTGTCCAGCCGTGGCGACCATCGCGCCACGCACTCGGCAGCCGGCCGTCAAACCCGGCGACGCGCGCGGGCAGCGCGCCAAAGGCCGTCCAGCCGATGTGGCCGGCGCGGTCGGCGCAGAGAAAATTTTGAAACGGCAAACCGACGCGGGCCGCGGCGTCGAGCGCGGCGGGAACGTCGGGCGCAGTTTCCAGCGCGCGGAGGTTGAAGTTGCACGTCGCTGGCTCGAGCGCGGTCCAATGTCGCGCGAGCAAATGGCCGTGCGCGTCTTTGCCTACGACTGGACCCCAGACGGTTTCGACCACTTCCAACGTGTCATCCCCGCGCTGACCGCGCACGTGGATGCGCTCGACGTTGCGTTCAAAAACCCGCGGCCCGGCCGGCGTGAGATAGCGCGAGGCATCGTGCGGATCGAGTTCAATGACGACCACGTCGGAGGTGTCGAACTCGCCATTGGTCAGCGCCCACGCGACTTGGCCGTTGCTGCCGACGACGAGCACGGGCGCGCCGGGAAGGGTGACGCCAACGATGCGCCGCTCGTGGCCGTCGGGAGCTGTGGCGTCGGGCCACGCGAGCACGGCACGAAACCAAGTGTTCGGCAGAGTCAGGCCGAGGTGCATGTCGCTGGCCAGGAGCGCCGCGCCGTGGGCGGCGGAGAGTCGGCCGGCGAGCGCAAAAGCATTGCTGCCGGGGAATTGGTCGGCGTGTGCGGCGGTCGGGACGTTTGCGTGCGGCGCCGCCGTTTTTTCATGACGAAGGTCGAAAACTTCCGGACCGGGAATCGGCAACGGTGCGGGCGGGTCGCCGCCGTCGAGCGGGGCATCCCACTCGGTGCCGGCGGGCGCGAGGAAATCGGCGAGTGGCGCGGGAAAAACCTCGTGCAACACGCCGAGCGAAATCTCGGCGTCCGCGCCGGATTGGTCGAGATTGAGCGTCATCGCGTAGGCGACCAGCAGGCAATCTTCGGGGCGCCACGCCGCGGGCGAAAGCCAGAGCGCCGCGTGCTCAAACGGCGGCGCGCCGAGCGCGGACAAGCCCGCGTTCACGCCATCGGTATAGGCGTCGAGCAACTCCCGGTCGGCGGCGGACAGGAGCTGTAGCGCCCGGACGGCGCGGTCGCGGAAACGCCAGAGCCGGTTGGTGCGATCTCGTGCGCGCGCGCCGGGGCCGAAGAGTTCGGACAGCTCGCCGGCGGCGCTGCGGCGCAAGAGGTCCATTTGAAAAAAACGTTCCTGCGCGTGGACGAAGCCCAGTGCCCGCGCCACGTCGAGCCGGCTGCCGCCGTGAATGGTGGGCACGCCGAGCGCGTCGCGCGCGACCGTGACTGACGCGGTCAGTCCGAACAAGATGCGGGTGCCGTGAGTTTGCGGCAGGCTGGCGCGCCACCGCAGATAAAATGCGCCGACCGCGAGCAGCAGCAGCAGGCCGCACAAACCGAGCGCGCAAAAAACGAGCAGACGCGCGAAGCGTCGAAAGCGCGGTGCGACGGTGGGCATGAGGCGAGAAGTTTAATAGGGCCTCACGCAAAGGACGCAAAGTCGCAAAGGGAAGAAAGACAGCGGGAAGGTTTTTTCTTCGTTGTCATCCCGAGCTTGTCGAGGGACCTCTTACTATTTGCCTTGGCTCGCAACGCATCCAGAAGGCTCTTTGTGCGTCCACCTCGCCAAACATTCAGTAAGAGGTCCCTCGACTTCGCTCGGGATGACAACGGAGAAAAGATTGTCTCCTCCTTCGCGTCTTGGCGTTGAATAAAAATTTTCTCTTTATCTCTCCTTTGCAGCTTTGCGTCCTTTGCGCGAGACCTGTTCCGTTCGCCGCCGGGTTATCCTTTATTTGGAAAAATTCTTGATATTACCGCGCCGCGACCGATATTGCCTGCCCACCAAAAAACGGCGATGCCTCCTGCTGCAAATCACGTCGATTTCCCTGCCGCCACGCCGGCGGCTTTGGGTGGTTTGCGACTGACCCGGCAGCGCCGCGAAGTGTATGAGGCTCTGCTGCACGCAGCCGATCATCCGAGCGCGGTGCAGGTGTTTGCGCGGGTGCGGCAACGCGTGCCTTCGATCTCGCTGGCGACGGTTTACAACTGCCTCGAAACGCTGGCCAAGAGCGGCCTCGTGCGGCAGGTCACGCTCGACCGCGGAGCGGCGCGTTTTTGCGCGAACCGGCGGCAGCACGGCCATTTTTTCTGCACGCATTGCGGGCGCGTGCAGGATGTCGATTTGCCCGACGCCGGCAAGCTCGCGCGGCTCTGGCGGCTGCCGGAGGGCGCGACGGTCGAGCATTACGAATGCAGCTTGCGCGGCTTGTGCCCGACGTGCGCGGCGGCGACCGCCGAAATTTCCCAAACTGACTGATTACGACATGACAAATTCACTTTCCATCCAAGACCTGCGGGTCAGCATCGGCGACAGCGAGATCGTCAAAGGTTTGACGCTCGAAGTGCCGTGCGGCGAAGTCCACGCGATCATGGGTTTGAACGGCTCGGGCAAGAGCACGCTGGCCAAGGCCATCGCGGGGCATCCGGATTACACGATCACGGCCGGCGAGGTGTTGGTGGACGGCGAAAATATTTTGGAAATGGAAGCCGACGCGCGGGCGCGCAAGGGGCTGTTTCTGGCGTTCCAATATCCGAGCGAGGTGCCTGGCGTGAGCAACGCGAATTTCATCCGCGCGGCGTTGCAGGCGCGGCTGGGCGAGGGCGAGGAACTCGATGCGGTGGCGTATTACGAGCGGCTTTACGAGAAGATGGACCTCCTCGATATGCGGCGGGAATTCACGTCGCGCTCGGTCAACGAAGGATTTTCCGGCGGCGAGAAAAAGCGCAACGAAATTTTGCAAATGGCGATGCTGGAGCCGCGCTATGCGATCATGGACGAGACCGACAGCGGACTCGACATCGACGCACTGAAAGTCGTGGCCAACGGCGTGAACACCTTGCGCGGGCCGAACCTCGGCGTGCTCTTGATCACGCACTACCAGCGCCTTCTTAACTACATCGTGCCCGACCGTGTTCACGTAATGATGGACGGCCGGATCGTCATGAGCGGCAACAAGGAACTGGCGCTCGAACTCGACGAACGAGGTTACGACTGGGTCGAGCAGAAGGCGGCGTAATCTTCCTGCCTTTTGATTCCTCAACTATCAACTCTCAACCATCAACTTTCTTCCTATGGCTACTCCGAAAGCAGACATCGACATCGACCGCAGCGCCGGCGATTTTTCGTATCCGGAATCACACACCTTCGACGCCGGCTATGGGCTGACGGAGAAGACGATTGAATATATTTCCGAGGTCAAGGGCGAGCCGGACTGGATCAAGCAATTTCGGCTGAACGCGCTCGGCGTCTTTCGCAAAAAGCCAATGCCGACGCATTGGGCGAGCCACGACCTGGACAACATTGTTTTCGATAACATCCGCTATTACCTGAGCAGCGGCCCGAAGCCGAAACGTTCTTGGGACGACGTGCCCGAGGACATGAAGAAGACATTTGAGCGGCTCGGCATTCCGGAGCAGGAGCGGAGATTTCTGGCTGGCGTCGAGGCGCAATTTGACTCCGAGGCGGCATACTCCAACATCAAGAAAGCGGTCGGCGATCAGGGCGTAATTTTTGTCGGCTCGACGGAAGGTTTAAAGGAGCACCCGGAGATTTTCCGCAAGTGGTTCGGCAAAGTCATTCCGACGGCGGACAATAAATTCAGCGCGCTGAACAGCGCGGTCTTCAGCGGCGGCTCGTTCATCTACGTGCCGCCGGGCGTGAAGGTGAAGCATCCGCTCCAGGCGTATTTCCGCATCAACGCAGAAAACTTCGGGCAGTTCGAGCGCACGCTCATCATCGCCGACGAAGGCGCGGAGCTGATGTATATGGAAGGCTGCACGGCGCCGAAGTTTGAGACGGCGACGCTGCACAGCGCGGTGGTCGAACTCGTCGCGCTGAAGGGCGCGAAGATTCAATACATCACGGTTCAAAATTGGAGTAACAACGTCTTCAATCTCGTGACCAAGCGCGGTCTCGCGCACGAAGACGCGGAGATTAAATGGATCGACTGCAACATCGGCAGCCGGCTGACGATGAAATATCCCGGCGTCGTGATGAAAGGAAAGCGCGCGCGGGGCGAGGTCATTTCCATCGCGCTTGCCGGCAACGGCCAGCATCAGGACACGGGCGCGAAGATGGTTCATGCGGCGGACGACACGACCTCGAACGTCATCAGCAAAAGCATCTCGCTCGGCAGCGGCCGGGCGACGTATCGCGGGCTGGTGCATGTGCCGCGGCACTTGAAGAATTGCAAGAACAACACGGAGTGCGACGCGCTGCTCATCAATCCGACGAGCCGCACGGACACGTATCCGGCGATCACGGTGCGCGGTGCGCAGCACGCGATGCAGCACGAGGCGAGCGTGAGCAAGGTCAGCGCCGAGCAGATTTTTTATATGATGTCGCGCGGCTTGACCGAAGGGCAGGCGATGAGTCTCGCGGTGAATGGTTTTGTGAACGATCTCGTGCGGCAATTCCCGATGGAATACAGCGTGGAACTCAAGCGCCTGATCGATCTCGAAATGGAAGGTTCGGTGGGGTAATCGCGACAGCAACGCTAGCTAAGCTACTTCAGCGTTCCTTCTCACCCACGCGGCTTGGCGTTAGCTTCATCCTAGTCTCTGCCGCCGGAGGCGTGAGCAGCGCGCTACGAGCACAGAAGGACTAAGATTAGGATTAGGATTACGATTAAGCCGGTGAAGAGGAAAAGAGACGCTGAGATAACGGTAGAAAATTTTTCAATGACAGACCAAATGACCATCGCCACACCCGGCGACGAAACCATTCTCACCGCCGATTACGCGGACACGTCGGAAGCGCTGGCTGGCAGCGAAGCAGCAACCGTCAACACCGGCGGCTTGCTCGCGGAGCCTACGAACGACGAGGACGAGTCGGCATTGCCCGACTGGCTTCGCGAATCGCGTGCGCGCGCGTGGCGCGAGTTTCAAACGCTCGCGCTGCCGGCGCGCACCGAGCAGGCGTGGCGTTTTTCCACGCTGGGCAAGATCGACCTGAAAAATTATCAGCCGGCGCAACCGATCAGCGAAACCGTGCGGGAAAAACTCATCGCCCGTTCGGCTGGCAATCGCGACAGCGCCGGGCTGATGGTGTTTGCCAACGACCGGCTCATCGCGCGCGAAGTCTATGCCGCGGAACTGGCCGCGCAGGGCGTGCTCTGGCTGCCGCTCGACGAGGCGGCGCGGGCGCACGGGGATTTGTTCCGGCGGCACTTCATGACGCAGGAAATCCTGCTCGGCTCGAAGAAGTTTGCCGCGCTGCACGCGGCGCGGGTGCGCGCCGGGACGTTTCTTTACGTGCCAAAAAATGTGGAGGTCGCGCTGCCGCTCGAAGTGTTCCACTGGCTTGGCGGCGGCGCGGGCAGCGCGGTCTTCCCGCACACGCTGCTCATCGCGGAAGCCGGCAGCAAGGTGACGCTGGTCGATTATTACGAAAGCGAGCGGGCGGACGCGGGCGGGTTTGCCTGCGGCGTGAACGATCTCGTGGTCGGTCCGGGCGCGCAGGTGACGTATCTTTGCGCGCAGAATTGGAACGAAAAAACGGTCAGCTTTCAGATCAACACGACGACCGTCGAGCGCGACGCGAAGGTCACGAGCCTGCACCTGAATCTCGGCGCGGCCTACGCGCGGCTGGAAAGCCTGAGCCGGCTCGTCGGCGCGGGCGGGCGCAGCGACATGCTGGCGGCGACGGTGGCGAACGGCACGCAGGAATTTGACCAGCGCACGTTGCAGGATCACGTCGCGCCGCACACGACGAGCGATTTGCTTTACAAAAATTCGTTGAGCGACACGGCGCGCACGATCTTCGCCGGACTCATTCGCGTGGAGCCGCAGGCGCAGGCGACCGATGCGTATCAAAAAGTGCGCAACCTGCTGCTCAGCGAAGAGGCCGAGGCGAACTCAATGCCGGGCCTGGAAATCCTCGCCGACGAGGTGCGCTGCACGCACGGCGCGACGAGCGGCGCGGTCGATGCGGAGGAGATGTTTTACCTGCTCTCGCGCGGCATTGATCCGCTGACGGCGCGGCAGTTGATCGTGTTCGGTTTTCTCAACGAAATCGTCGAGCGCCTCGGCGACGAGCGCGTGGCGGGCAAGCTGACGGAATTGCTGCGCGCGAAGTTCGAGCGCCTGCACGCCGAGCGCCGGCAGCAGCGCAGCAACAACAGCGCCGCCGTCGCCGCCGCCGCGTGAGTGCAATCCCGCGAGAATGCGCGCGGGAGGAAAAACTCACGCCTTCTCGACCGATGCGGACGCCGAGCCGGCGGCTTGCTTTTGCGCGAGCTGCACCAGCGTCCCGGTGTCTTCAGCCAGTTTAAAAAAGGCGATGAGCGCCTCCATCAAGATGCGCGTGAAACAAAGGGCGACGAGATACAGCAGTGGGATCACGATGAACGTGCCCAGCAACAGCAAGATCGCCTGCAAGGGAGCATATCGGAAAATGCTCAAAGCCACGCCCAAACCTCCCAAGAAATAGCCGAGCATCACGAGCGAGATGATGATGAGCTGGATGACGTAGATGGCCTTGATAAGGCGGACGCCGGCAAATTTCGTGAACGAAAAATCGAACAGCGCGCTGAACAATCCGCCGGGATTTCTTACCAGCGCAGCCGTCTCCGAGCGCTGGAATTGCGCGCTCATCGCCGACATCGAGACAACACCGCCGCCGCCCGCGACCGAGCTGCCGGCGCCGACCGCTGCCGCTGACGGGAGGGTGACGCCGGGGATGGCGGAGACGGGTCCCCAGCCGGCGGCGCCTTGATACCAGGCGAGATTTGTGGACTGGATTTCGCC
>Ga0213876_10002489_pt1 | contig 10809 bp, 10 predicted proteins | sample BarmaccomBMRX_R9_FD_160113 | JGI IMG/M metagenome (GOLD analysis project Ga0213876, IMG submission 160113) | Root-associated microbial communities from Barbacenia macrantha in rupestrian grasslands, the National Park of Serra do Cipo, Brazil - RX_R9 | ecosystem: Host-associated > Plants > Roots...
CTGGGAAAAAAATAAGCTGACCGGCGTATTTGAAGAGATCAAAAAACCGGCTTCCTGAACCTGCCGCCACCGGCATTCCCCAAAAAATATTGCACCTGCTGATGTGAACGCAAATGCCGTTATGTAATCTCATGCGCGGCTGCATCTAAGTGGAAACCACTGTTATGAAATCAGCATTGGAACTGCAGGTTCCGAAACCCTGCCATGAGAACTGGAATGCCATGACTCCGGCCGATAAAGGAAGGTTCTGCGGAGCATGCAGCAAACAGGTCATTGATTTCAGTCTGATGAGCGATACGCAGATCATCCAGTATTTTAACCAGGCAAAAGGAAATACCTGCGGCCGCTTCAGCACCGACCAGCTGAACCGCGTACTCGAAGAAACAAAGCCGCCGCAGAAAAAAAACTGGCGTTGGGCAGTAGCGGCGGTTCTGGGATTTATTTGGATGAACCGGTTGGGTGCGCAACAGGTACAGAAATGCAATCTTATTGTGGGCAAAACAGCGGTGCTTGTTAAACCTGCGCTGGACACAAAAAAAGAGCAAGCTTTCGGTGGCGCCGTTGACATGGTAGCGATGCCGGCAAGCAAATCTGTAACGGGCAAGGTAACAGATGACAAGGGTATGCCGGTTCCCGGTGCTGCCGTAATCGTAGATAAACCAAGTAAAACTGGCACGGTTACCGGCGCAGATGGAACTTTCAGGATCGATATTGCCGAAGCCACGCGGCCGCATAAACTCACCGTAGCATCGGTCGGTTATATCACTATCGAAAAAACGATACTTCCCTGGCAGGTCAAAACAGAGATCAGGATCAGCTTGTCGACGGAGATATTGGGTGATGTCGCTATTGTGATATCAAAGCCAAGAAAGATCCAGGTGGAAGGCATGGTAGTGGATGAGAAAAATAAACCCATTTCTTCAGCCAACATCTATTCGGGGAACAGGCTGGTGGCCGAGAGCAGGAATGACGGCTATTTTGAATTCCTGGCAAATGCAGGTAGCGTAGGCTTTAACATTAAAGTGGAATCACCGGGCTATGAAACAGAAGATTCGGTTATCGCCGCGGGAGATGAGGAAATGAACCTTCGCGTGATCATGAAAGCAAAACTCGTGATACCGGACGAGATCGTAGTTATAGGGATGACCAGATCTGTACACCAGCACAAACGCAGGTTGGCAGACACTATAATATCCATAAGACCCACCGCAGCCCAGGCGATCAATTTTTTTCCGGCAAAGGAAGTCCCAGCGATCCTGCAACCGCATGTATTTCCTAATCCGGTGCCTAAAAACGGGCAGGTTCACCTCAGTCTCCCAATTGCTGGCAATTTCCAGGCTCAATTATTAGATGAGAAAGGTATTTCCCTGTTGTCCGTGAAATTGAAGGCGCTGAGCAAGCAGCAAAATGTTCCGCTGCAGTTGCCCCAAAACCTGCCTGCAGGCCTGTATTTACTGCAGTTAGTGAATGTACAGACCCGCCAGACAACCACAGAAAAACTGCTGGTTCAGTAAAACCAATAACCCTGAAAGCGGGAAAGCATGCCGACCTAACCCGCTCAGAATGAATATTTCTGGGTTTTATTCCACATTTTTGGCAGTTACCACCTCACGGCCTATTTTTGCAGCCCTTCTCTGAAAAGAGCAGGAACGGTGAGGTGGGTGAGTGGCTCAAACCAGTAGTTTGCTAAACTGCCGTACGGGTCAAACTGTACCGAGGGTTCGAATCCCTCCCTCACCGCTGAGAATATTGAACAAGGCACAAGGAATTTTGAGCAGTTGAATTCCTACTTCAGAAATCCTTGATCCTTGTTCAATATTCCAAAGGCCCGGGAAGTAGCGCAGGCCGGTAGCGCACCTGGTTTGGGACCAGGGGGTCGCAGGTTCGAATCCTGTCTTCCCGACGAAGAGCGATCAGAAATGGTTGCTCTTTTTTATTTTCCACCGGTCGCGCACCCGCTGCCCGGGTTGGATGTTCCTTGGTTCGAATCCTTTCTTCCGACCAAACAGATTATTTCGAAGTAAGTATCAGAACCGTATTGTCGTCAAAGTTGCACACCAGGATGTCCGCTTTCCGGTCGCCGTTTATGTCTTTGATGGCAATCCCGTCCGGCCTTTGTCCGGCACTGATGGTCTGGGTTTTCCGGACACCATTTTTCGACATGAAGAAAAGGCTGATGCTTTTATCGTTGTAGTTTGTTACTGCAATATCGTTGATGCCATCGTCATCCAGATCGCCTATGGCCACGCGGCTCGGGCTTTTCCCGGTCTTGAATGGAGATCCGGGTAAGGTCAGAAATCCGCCTTTGCCGTCGCCCGACAAGATCCAAAGACCATCAGAGCCCCTGCTTTCCGCCGTAATAGTTGGCGAGTTGACGATAGCGAGGTCCATCGTACCGTCTCCATTCACATCACCGATCGAAACGCCAAAAGGTGCGGCACCACAGGAGAAAGGAGAACCTGGAGCTTCCACAAATTTGCCGTCGCCCTGGCCTATCAATACCGTCGCATTATTGCCTTCGAGGTTTGTTGTAACTATGTCGGGCTTACCATCCCTGTTTATATCCGCAGATCGCAGCCTTTGATAAGGGCGCTTGCCTACACTGAAAAAAGTTTCGCTTGCAAAATGGCCCTTACCATCACCGTACAAAACCACAATTTTATTTTCACCCCAATCGTCCGTTGCCAGGTCAATATTGCCATCGGCGTTGAAATCTGCAGCAGCTATTCCGTGGGTATGTGGTTTTGCATGAACAGGAAAAGGCGAACCTGCAGCTTGCCGAAACTGCCCCTTTCCATTGCCGATAAAAACGGAAAGCAAGCTCGCTTCGGTATTGGCGATACACAGGTCAGGGATACCGTCGTTATTAACATCCGTTATAGCGATATCGTTGGGAAATTTATTTGCGCTAAACGGAGAACCTGCTGCGTGAACGAATTTACCTTTGCCGTCATTCAAAAAAACAGAAAGTGTACCATCAGTCGCATTAGCGATCACCATATCAGCAAGTCCATCTTTGTTGAAGTCAGCTGTTTCAATACTCCCGGGGCCGTTTCCGGTTTTCAAAGGACTTGTCTTAAAAGAAATGTCAGCGGTGGGTTCGGCCGATTTATTGTTTTGATTATCGCAACTGAAAATGGCCAGACCCGCCATGCTTATAATTACGCCACTGATCGTCAAAGTTGATTTGTTCATATGGCTTTTAATTTATGTCTGACCGTAGCATTGAAATTAACAAATTTTGATCATGCAGCGAGCGCCCTGCACTGAAGGTCATCGCGAAAATCAATAAGCCATCTGCGGGCAGCCCCGTCCCATTAAACAGCGGTATCAAAAAGATATTTTTTAACATGGTTTTCTGGCGGCCATTTCCTATTTTACAAACTGGTCGCCAGCCAAACATACTTAGATCGCATTCGGTCACTCCCCCATAGGCCTAATATTGCGATAGCTGGTTTTAATATTACCGTTAATTAGCAGTAGCTATGATCACTATTGGCCTGATCGATGACCATGAAATATTTCGTGTGTCTTTCAGATCTTATCTCGAGATGTCAGGTTGTTATACCGTTGTCATCGAGGCTTCTAACGGCCAGCAATTCCTGGATACGCTGGAGCTTGTGGAACTGAAACCGGATATCGTTCTGACAGATTTTCAGATGCCGGGGTTAAGCGGGCTGGATGTTTCGAGAGAACTAAAACTGAGATATCCCGATATCAAAGTCGTTCAGCTTACAGCGTATTGCCACCATCATCTGGTTTGTAAAATGGCCAAAGAAGGTGCAGATGGCTTAGTTGCAAAAAGCGCTTCACTTGAGGTGCTGAACGAGGTTATACAACGTGTACTGAACGGCATCAAGGTTTTTGGAGACGAAGCAGGGGACATCCATAACTTTTTTCCTATTGCAGGCCCGACGGGAGAATTTCCGACACTGTCGCCCAAACAAGTGGATTTCATAAAACTTTGTGCTGTTCCGCACCATACCTATAAAGCGATTGCAAATGAATTACAGCTCAGCCCAAAAACTGTAGATCGGTATCGCGATATACTTTTCAAAAAACTCAATGTAACCAGCAGGACCGGACTGACTATTTATGCGCTGCAGAATGGAATTATTAACCTGTCGAGTTTGAGTTAGTCTACAAACTTTAAGAAAGACTGTTCAACGCATTCCTTCAGAACTGTCCATCTCGTACAAGCGCAGCCGGTTTTTGAGGGCAAGGATTTCGTTTTGCATTTCATGGATACGCTCCAGCAGATTTCTGACTACATCGATACCTTCCAGGTTAATTCCGAGTTCTTCGTGGAGTCTTACAAGTTTTTCGGCCTCAGGCAGTTGGGTTATACCGATACACTGAGTCTCATTCACGGTTACCGTCTCGATCAGCCCATATTCCTGCAGCGAACTGAAAAAAGAGACTTCGATGCCATGCTGGCGGCATAAAAGATCGATCGGTATGAATGCAGTCGTTTCCATATAAAAAAATTATTTCGAGATAGCCGCAAGTTTTTCAAAAAGTTCTTTCTGCTGTTCGTTAAGCTTAGTCGGTATCCGGATTTGATACGTCATGTACAGGTCACCAAATTCATTTTCTCTCTTGTACACGGGAAAACCCTTCCCTTTCAACCTGGTTTTGGTTCCATTCTGGGTTTCCGGTTTTACTTTGAGTTTGATCTTTCCACCCAGCGTATCGACGGTGATTTCTCCTCCAAGTACAGCTGTAAACAGGTCCAGTTCCAGTGTAGTGTACAGATCATCCCCGTCTCGTCTAAAACGCAGATCATTGGCGATGGAGAATGTAATATAGAGATCGCCGTCGGGACCACCATTGACACCTTTACCTCCATAACCTTTTAAGCGTATGGTCTGTCCGTTCGCCACGCCGGCGGGGATCGTTATTCTTACACTTTTGCCGTTGATAGAAAGTGTCTGTGCATGGGTGGTATGTGCGTCTGCGAGCGTTAGCTGTAGTTCGCTGTTATAATCCTGTCCGCGGAATTTCGTTTGGCGAGTACTGCCTGATCCGAACATGGAGCCAAAAAAATCAGAAAAGTCATTTTCCCCGAATCCTCCCGAAAATTCCTGCCCATCGCCATAAGACTGTCTGTCCTGCGTTTGCCGTGCTTTTTCATATTCCTCACCGTGCTCCCAGTTTTCGCCGTACTTGTCGTATTTCTTTCGCTTTTCCGGATCGCTCAGTACTTCGTTAGCTTCATTGATCTGCTGAAATTTCTTATGTGCCTCTTTGTCATTAGGGTTTACATCGGGATGAAGCTTGCGTGCGAGTTTACGATAGGCTTTTTTGATGTCGTCGTCGGTTGCGGTTTTAGGGACGCCCAATATGCCATAATAATCGATAAATGCCATAGAATGGTTTGTCTGAATTCGGAAGCAGGTGTTTTGGGACCGTGTAAAATTACGGTCTTAGGAAGGGGCTGAACCCCATCCAGCCCGGGACCAATCAGAAGACATTGGCTTTCAGCCATCAATGCAACCACGGGCAAGGACTAAGTTAGGTAAAAGTCTCCAATAAAAATAGGGTGTAAATACGCTTGTTGCCATTGAAGCGGCTTGGTACTTTTCGGAAATATTTTAGTTCAAATGGAAGCTGTCAGGTTTATAGTCGTCAATATTGATTCATTCTTCGAGTTCATGAGTGCGGTCGTTGCTTTATTTGCATTGCCCTATTTGAAAGGCTCTTACATGCGATGGTTTCCAGCTTTTCTGACTTTTATATTTATTTCAGAAGTTTTAGCAAAGACATTTGTCCACCAAGTCGGATTTCAGGCCACATATACAAACTACATAGTGCAAACTGCATTTTATGGAAATCTTTTTTACGTTCTGACAACTTCCAAAAGAACGCGAACTGCGATATCAGCGATTTCTATCGGCCTTGTGGTTGCCTACTTATACTGCTATTTTTTTGTCGATGTAACCCGCAAGGATATGTACGGCTTTGCAAAAGTGACGATGGCATTTGATTTCTTTCTCATTTTGCTAGGCATGATCTATTTATATCATCAGGTGGCTGATGAATATAATGTTCCATTTTTAAGCAACCCAGCCGTGTGGATATCATTGGGCGTGATTCTTTTCTTTTCAGGATACAATATGATCCTGGCACTCTATGACTATATTATTCAAAAGGACCTCCAGTTATTTGGTCGGAGGCTATATAACTTGATCCCAAGACTTTTATGCATTGTCTTATACTCCTGTTTCTCAATCGCGATTATATTGTTCCGAAGGAACGCAAAGATAGAATACTTAGGAGCGGTTAATAAATATAAACACACAATCTGAATTCAAACATTCAAATCGGATCATGCTGAATATCATTTTGGATAATCTGAATAGATATGCGGCGCGATGCGACTGGAGTACCTTGCCTGTTAATCTAGGTTATTCGCTTTTATAACCCTGTGTTCGAATTTCGCTTGGCATGTACTCATCAATCCGAGCACGGTTCCAAAACATAGCACCTAATCACCGATGATGCCATAGAATGGTTTATCTGAATTAGAGGGTATTTGGCATAGGCAAATCTGGTTTCGGGAGAACCTAAACCCGATTTAGCTCCAGACAAACCATAAAGTATTGATTTTCAAATATAACTACGATGCCCAGTATAAACTAAGTTAAGTAAAGCCTTCAATAAAATAGGGTGTAAATACGCTTGTGGGCGTTGAAGCGGCTTGGTACTTTTCGGTAATATTTAGTTCAAATGGAAGCTGTCAGGTTAATCATTGTCAATATTGATGCATTGTTCGAATTTATTAGCGTAGTAGCGGCATTGCGGGCGCTTCCATATACAAAAAGCTCTTATCTAAGATGGTTTCCAGCATTTCTTGTTTTTATTTTTTTATCGGAAACCTTGGGGAAATTTATACCGATAGGGTTTCACGCTTCGTATTTGAACTTTATAGTACAGTCGGCATTTTATGGCAACCTTTTTTATGCCCTCACTGCGTCAAAAAAAATGCGGATCTTCATAACAATTATATCTGTCAGTTTTATAATTAGCTATCTATACTGCTATTTTTTTGTTGATCTGACCCGACAATACATGTATGGATTTGCAAAAGTCACTATGGCATTCGATTTTTTTCTCATTTTCTTCGGGATGCTTTATTTATACCAACAGGTGATCGACGAAAATAACGTCCCGTTTTTGACAAGCCCTGCTGTATGGATATCACTAGGTGTTGTTATATTCTTTTCGGGCTTTAGCATGGCCCTTGCACTTTATCGCTACATCATTCACATGGATCTGCGACTATTTGGCTGGAGATTATATAATTTGATCCCAAGGCTTTTATGTATCGTTCTATACTCATGCTTTTCCGTAGCCCTTATATTGTTCCGGCGAAACGCGAAGAAAGAATATTTGGAAACACTCAAATTAACATAACACAACCCAAATCCAAAACCCTATTTACAAAAAATATTTATGAAATGGTTCATTCCATTCTTGTGCGTAGTTTTTGTTTTAGGCAATCAAATCAACATGTCGCAGTTTATCATCCATAATCTTCACAGTTTATCCGAGATAGCCGCGTTACTGGCATCAGTGTATTATTACCGTACGCTTAAAGGGTCATTCATGCGTTGGTTTTGCCCATTTCTTTTTTTGATCAGCGCCTTGGAGATATTCCCACTGCTATCTACTAAAGCCGCCTTCTTTACCAATTATGCAACCGCCATACTCCAGGCGTTTTTTTACTGCTACCTGTTTTGCCAACTGAGCGGCCGCAAACGCAGTAACTTCATTTTCTCATGCCTGACCGCTGTAATTATTTCAGTGTTTTTTGCGGCGCTCTTTCTTGAGAAGGACAGAAATCACCTGTTCTATCTTAGCAAAATATTTGTTGCTCTAGGCGCGCTGATGACCGCTATGTACCTGTACTATTTGTACAAGAAAATTGACGAAGATCATTTTTATTTAACAAGCTATGGTTTTTGGATCGCATTCGGCGTTATAATATTCTTTTCCGGGATCAGCTTTATTTTTTCTTTGTATACAATCACCGTTACAAACCAACTTAATTTTCTGGGGGAACGGTTGTACAGAATCGTCCCCCGCATCCTATGCGTTATTCTGTACTCCAGCATTATTGTCTCTTTTGTACTTTACAAGCGATCAATCGAGCACCAGACCCTACAACCTGCCTAGCCTATGGAATCCGACAAACAAAGTATTATTCTTGCCATTTTAACCGGAAGCGCCTTCATCCTGCTTTTCGGCTTCTTTGTCTTTCTTGTTCTGCTCAGTTTTGTAAGACGCAAAAGAAAGCTGTTACATGATCAACAGATCCGTGAAGCGCAATTTCAGCAGGAACTTTTGCAGGCCCAACTCGAGATGCAGGAGCACACTTTCAAGACTATCAGCCAGGAAATACATGATAATGTGGGGCAGATATTGAGCCTGGCGAAAGTAAACCTGAATATCGTAACGATGGATGAGAGTGCTCCGGAACGCGTTCACGATATCAAAACGCAGGTTTCGAGCGCTATTACAGAACTCCGGAACCTTAGTATGGGATATTACGCAGACCGTATCGCTGAAAAAGGGCTGATCGCAGCCATTCAATACCAGCTCCAGCAGCTCGATAAAACCGGGTTATTTACTACCTCTTTTGAGTCCTCCGTGGACCAGATCCGTATCGATAAAAATAAAACCATATTTTTATACAGGATGGTACAGGAAGCCCTGAATAATGTAGTAAAACATTCGGGCGGCGATCATGTGGCGGTAAAAGTGTATGAGGAGAAGGGAGAAGTCCATATTGTGCTACACGATAACGGAAAAGGCTTCAGTACCAACGGTGCCGATTTCAGACCTGGCATCGGCTTGAGCAGCATGCAACAAAGAGCTGCAATGATCGATGCACGGATAGATGTAAGCAGTGAAAAAAACGGGGGCACCACCGTACATTTGGTTTGCAAGCCCTCAGTATATGATAAAGATCGCTCTGGTTGACGACCACATAGTTTTGCGCAAAAGCCTTTCGGTGCTGATACAGATGCACAGCGGGTATGAGATCGTTTTGCAGGCGGAAAACGGAAAGGATTTTATCGATCAGCTTCAACATTCCAAAATTTTACCGGATATCGTTTTATTGGACATTACCATGCCCGTAATGAGCGGCGTGGAAACCGCGGCCTGGCTCAAGGCAAATCACCCCGATATCCGCATTCTTACGCTGAGTATGATCCGCAGCGACCAGATCATCATCCGCATGCTAAAGAACGGTGCCCGGGGATATGTACTAAAAGATTGCGAACCCGGCGAGCTTTACGAAGCACTTCACCAGATCCACACAAATGGATATTACTACAATGAGCTGGTAACACCCAAGCTGCGTAACCGGGAGCAGAATAATGGCCTGGCGGAAATTGCTCTCTCCGACCAGGAAGTCTGCTTCCTCCGATGGGTATGCACCGAAAAAACCTATAAGGAAATCGCTGCCGAGATGAAGGTCAGTCACCGGACCGTTGATGGATACCGCGACTCCTTGTTCCGTAAACTGCAGGTGTCATCCAGGGTCGGCATTGCCATGTACGCCATCAAAAGCCATTTAGTCCAGATCTAACCCAGGGATAAATACGGGAAATTTCCCGTATGCCGGCTAAATCGCAGTTTCTACTTTTATCCTGTTAAAGAGAATAAGCGCCACAAACGCTTGGCAGGGATAGCGGTCATGACCGGGGGGAAATGCCACTGCTATTCCTGCCTCTTTACATTGGCAGTTTCGCAGTTATACGGTTCAGCAATCGCCGTACAATTGAACTTTTGGGGAGGAGAGGTAGTCTACCTCTCCTTTTGTATGATGATCCCGGCCACCCGCTCACCATCCATCGCCGCACTCACAATGCCACCCGCATACCCGGCACCTTCACCGCAGGGATATAAATTGCCTAATTGAGGATGTGTTAATTGCTGTTGATCCCGGGGGATGCGCACAGGTGATGAGGTCCGGCTTTCCGTAGCCAGCACCACCGCCTCATTGGTCAGGTAACCTTTCATTTTCTTGTCGAATGCCACAAATCCTTTTTGGAGCCGCTGCATAATAAACCCCGGAAGCGCCTCGCGCAGATCGGTCGACACAATACCAGGCAAATAACTGCAACCAGGCAGGTTAGCTGAACGTTTGTTCCTGGTAAAATCAACCATCCGTTGTGCAGGTGCAGCGAGGGTTTCTCCCCCGGCACGGAATGCCGCCTGTTCAACCGCCTGCTGGAACCGCATCAATAATAACGGATGCTGCAGCCCCGGATTATCGCGCATATCCGATCGTTTGAGGAACTCAAAAGCATCTTTCTGCTCAACCTGTACCACCATGCCACTGTTGGCATACGGACTGTTTCGCTTACTCGGGCTCCAGCCATTCACCACCAGCTCACCCGGAGCAGTAGCTGCGGGCGCTATGATGCCACCGGGGCACATGCAGAAACTGAACACCCCTTTTTCATTCACCTGCTCTACCAGGCTATAAGATGCAGGCGGTAAATACCGATCGCGAAGATAATGGTGATACTGGATGGAATCGATCAGAGGCTGCGGATGTTCGACCCGTACACCCAATGCAAAGGGTTTGGATTCCACAGCCAGGCCTTGTCTGTGAAACAACTCAAACACATCGCGGGCAGAATGGCCGGTGGCGAGGATAAAAGCGTCGGCAGTGATCGTATCCCCATCGGCAGTCTGAATAGCGGTAACATGGCCATTCTCGATCTTCAATCCAGTCAACTTTTTTTCAAAAAGGAAGAGGCCCCCGGCATCCAACACCTGTTGACGCATGGC
>Ga0213876_10002490_pt1 | contig 10804 bp, 7 predicted proteins | sample BarmaccomBMRX_R9_FD_160113 | JGI IMG/M metagenome (GOLD analysis project Ga0213876, IMG submission 160113) | Root-associated microbial communities from Barbacenia macrantha in rupestrian grasslands, the National Park of Serra do Cipo, Brazil - RX_R9 | ecosystem: Host-associated > Plants > Roots...
ATCTGTTTTGCCAGTTCCAGCGTAAATATCTTGTTGCTGACGGGATTGGGCGCTACCGCGTTGTAAACTCCCCTCAGCTGATCGTTTTCAATCGCCTTGATATACAGCCGGCAAAGATCATCCAACTGGATCCAGCTAACGATCTGTTTGCCTGAGCCCAGAATAGCGGCTAAGCCAAAACGGACCGGCTTGGTAAATTCTTCCAGGGCGCCTCCGTCCGGGCTAAGTACGATGCCGGTTCTGAATATGACCAGCCGCTTGCCCATCTTCTGCACCGGGCGGATGCTTTCTTCCCAAAGCCTGCAGGTCTCACCGAGAAAATGACTGTCGGGCGGATCGGTTTCCACGAATGCAGTTTTTGCACCCGGAACATCAGGGCCATACCAGCCAATGGCCGAAGCGCTTACCACGCTTTGGATTTTATTCGGGACCTCCTTCAGCGCCTGCACGATCAGTGCACTGCTTTGGGTGCGGCTGTTTACGATCTCCTGTTTGCGGCTTTCCGACCAGCGCTGGTCTGCAACGCCCGCTCCGGCAAGATGAATAATGTGATCTGCCTGGGCTATCGCATTCTTATCGATTGAATTTGTTTCCGGATCCCAGCTGGCATAACTGATCCTGCCGCCGTACTCCGGGGCTTTGCTTTTTTTTCTTGTGAGGATGATCACCTGGTAGTCCTTCTCTGCCAGCATCCGGGATAGCCTTGTTCCGATCATCCCGCTTCCTCCGGTTATTATTACAATGGGCATATCATGTTAACACAAAAACAGTGCAAATGTTGTGTGGGGACCAGGCTCTGCGCAAACTCTGCCGCTCTTGTTCTCTGCGGTGAATTGTCTTTCGGCATCCGGAGTGTTCCGGATCCGAGATTTTTACCGCAGAGAACAAGAGCGGCAGAGTTTACGCAGGGTAGTTCCAAACAAAACCCCCGATTTGCATCGGGGGCCACAACTAAAATCACCAGGTTAAACACAAATTTATAGCAAGCATGGGTTAGTCGGGTTTCTTGCCGTCCAGGAAGGTGTTGATCGTCGAGATCTGGGTCTGGTCGTTCTCATCTTTGCTCACGGTGTATTTGCTGTAGAAGTTTTCTACCGAAGTCAATGTGCTTCCGAACAGCTCCATATTGCGACGTACATAGGCCGGCACCGCATCGAATTCATTGTTGGCATCCGCCGAATTCATATTGAACGACAGATTACGCAGCTTCTGGATCCTTTCAGCCGCTCTTTTCTTCTGCTCTTCCACTTCATCCAGTACAGTATCGTCTTCGAAAGCGCCAACGGGCGGCTGCTGCATCCTTGCAGGCTGTTCAATTACCGGGTCTTTTACCACCAGTTGCATTTCGGGAGCTTCCGCCACCAGCACCGGTTTTGTTTCGGCTACCGGCTCGGGTACCGGCGCAGGAACAGGCAGTTCGGGTTCAGGCTCCGCGTAGATGTTCAACGGCTTGCTGAGCAATCCGGTTGACTGCACCAGGGGCTGCGTAGGTTCTTCGCTTATTTTGAAATCAACCAGTTCTTCCATCATGGTTTTCGGAACATGAACTTCCGCTACCGGTATTTCCACTTTCACTTCTTCTGTTATCTCCGTACTGAGTTCGAATTGCAGCACGCTCAGTTCTTTTTCCATTTCGATCACCGGTTCGGGCGCTTTCAATGCGCTTAGCGGAGTATGCTCACTGAAAATGCTGAGCATCGACTCGATCGGGGCCGTTTCCGCCAGACTGGGCGCGAACGGATCGGGCGTTTCGGCCACGGCCTGAGTTTGCGATTCTGCGGGCACGGGTGCGGGTGTTGTTGCTGCCTGCGGAGTTTCTGTTTCCAGTACCATCACGATCTTCTCGGGCTCGGGCTCCGGTTTTTTTGTATTGATAGAAGCAACAGGTTTGGCGAACGGGTCTTTGTGTTCGAAACCGGTTGCGATCAGCGTGATGCCGATCTTTTTGTCCAGGTCGCCGTCGTATCCCATACCCACGATCACATCGGTGGCTTCTCCGGCCTGCATACGGAGATAATTATTGATGATCTCCAGCTCATCCATCGTGCACTCATGCTCGCCTTCAGCGCTGTTGATATTGATCAGGATCCATTTGGCCCCTTTGATATCGTTATCGTTCAGCAAAGGAGAAGCCAGCGCTTCTTCGATGGCGCGTTGCGCGCGATCCTCACCCTCTACCTCTGCTTTACCCAGGATAGCTACCCCGCCATTCTTCATCACCGTACATACATCGGCAAAGTCCACAATGATATGTCCGCGGCTGTTGATGATATCGGTGATACATTTAGCAGCTGTGGCCAGTACATTGTCCGCTTTGGAGAATGCTTCTTTCATTTTAAGGTTGCCATACTGTATCCGCAGTTTGTCGTTGCTGATCACCAGCAGAGTATCTACATAGGGTTTCAGCTGGGCGATACCCTGCTCTGCCTGCTGGTGACGCCTTGGGCCTTCGAACCCGAAAGGCGTGGTCACAATACCTACGGTGAGTATGCCCAGTTCTTTACAGATCTGCGCAATAATGGGCGCGCCTCCGGTACCGGTACCGCCGCCCATGCCTACGGTGATGAATGCCATCTTGGTGTTCACTTCCAGTATCCGCCTGATCTCATCGAGCGATTCCTCGGTGGCTTTTTTACCAACTTCAGGATTGGCGCCGGCGCCGAGCCCCTGGGTGAGATGCGGCCCGAGCTGGATCTTATTGGGGATCTTACTCTGCTCTATCGCTTTGGCGTCTGTATTGCATATAATGAAGTCAACACCTTCGATATTCTGTTCAAACATGAAATTAACTGCATTACTTCCTCCTCCTCCCACACCCAATACCTTGATGATGGAAGACTTCTGTTTGGGAAGATCGAAATGGATCATAAACTTGATTTTAGTGATATAACGGGTTTTTCTACACTCCTGGTAATACTACAAACGGCAACAAGCACCCATTTATTTTATCACCTGGTCTTCTTCTTCCTTAAAGAGATCGATCAGATTGTTCTTGAACTTATCCCAGAACTTTTGTTTGCGCGCCGATGCATCTACCGATACGGCAGGCGTTTCTTTAACGGGCTCTGCCGTTTCAACGGTCAGGTTCCTCGGCACTTCCACTTTCCTGAACTTCTCTTTGAACTCCTTGTACTTGTGATCGTAGTCGCTATACCCTTTCAGGATAAGCCCGATACAGGTGGAGTACATCGGTTTCTTCAGCTCCTCGATATGGTTGGGCGCCAGGTGCTCGTTCGGCAGGCCGATACGGGCATTCAGCCCTGTGGTGTATTCAGTTAACTGGATCAGGTGCTTTAACTGAGATCCGCCCCCGGTAAGAATGATACCGCCATTCAATGCTCGGCTGTCGAGCCCTACCTGCTTGAGATGATAGGTCACGAAATCCAGTATCTCGCTCATTCTTGCCTGGATAATGCCGGCCAGGTTCTTCACGCTGATCTCTTTGGCGGGCATGCCTTTCAATCCCGGAATGGTGATATAAGCGTTGGTCTTGGCCTCATCCGCCAGCGCACTGCCGAATTGCACTTTCATGGCTTCGGCCTGGCTCTTGAGTACACCCAGTCCCATCCGGATATCGTTGGTGATATTCTCGCCCCCGAAAGGAATTACGGCAGTATGTTTCAGGATACCTTCATAGAAAACTGCCAGATCGCTGGTGCCGCCGCCAATATCCAGGATGGCCACGCCTGCTTCCATATCGATATCGCTCATTACGGCGCTTGCAGATGCCAGCGGTTGCAATACCAGGTCCTTGGTAGTAAGACCGCTTCTTTCCACCGAACGGTTGATGTTCCGGATCGCATTGCGGTCGCCGGTGATAATATGGAAATTGGCGCCCACTTTCACGCCGTTGTAACCGACGGGATCTTTGATGTTCTGGATATTGTCCACATGAAAATCCTGCGGGATAACGTCTATGATCTGATCTCCGGCAGGGATAAAAGTTTTGCGCTGGTTGTTTACCAGCTGATCGATCTCGGGCCTCTTGATCTCGGTATCCGGATCATGCCTTACGATATCGCCGCGGGTCTGCAGGCTTTTGATATGATGCCCGGCGATGCCCACATATACCTCGCTGATCTCGAGATCGGGATTACTTTCATAGCAGTTCTCCAGCGCCTGCTGGATGGCTTTGATGGTCTGATCGATGTTCAGCACCTGGCCATGCTGCACGCCGTTGCTGTTGGCACGGCCAAACCCGAGTATCTCGAGCTTGCCGTATTCATTCTTCCTTCCCGCAATAGCCGCTATTTTGGTAGTTCCGATGTCGAGACCAACAATGATTGGCGCTTCATTGTGATTCATAGATGGTGTGTTTTAGTTGTTATGTTTAGTTGTGTTGTGAGCGTGAATTGTCAGTCGTGAGACGTGAATCGTCAATCGTGAGACGTGAATCGTGAGGCGGGAGTATCTTGCAGTTTCTTTCTGCCGTCTCACGTCTCACGATTGACGATTCACGCCTCACGTTCTCTTCGTCATCACTGCCTTCGGCGGGCTTTTAGCCTGCTTCGGTTGCTGCTGTTTATTCCCAATCGATAACGTTTTTTTATCGGCTTTATTGCTCAGCGGCGCTGCTGTTTGCCTTACCGGGGTCTGCGCTTTTTTCGGATGTTCCGAAGCAGAATCAAGCCGGGCAACTGTGGCAGCTGCCTGCCCGTTGCCTGCCATGGCAACACCGTCCGGAACCACCGGCACAGCCGCCAGCCCGTTCATGATCTCTTTGGCCCTTGCTGAATCGGCGAGCGCCTTTGCCGTTCCCCTGCGGATGGCGACAACCTGATTACTGTATTGCACATCCAGTTTTTCGTAGGTATTGATCCCGTTCTGCAGCCAGGCTTTTTTGTAAAACGTGTAGAGCCTTTTGAATTTCCCATCCAGATCTTCCGCATCACCTAATGAAACCAGCTGATCGCCCAGTACCGGTACCAGCTCAAAATGCGCCTGGGGAGTGATGGCCAGCTGCGCGGTCTGTGCCATCCAGAAAGAATCGGCCAGCACATATTGACCCAGTTTCACCACATCACGAAGCAATGCGCTGTCAGGCTTTGATAAGATTGCCTTATCCGACGGGAACCCGGTGAACATCGGCACCCGCGCTGACAACTTATCGCTCAGCGGCAAACGCAGTGCTGCACTATCCAGGTAAAACGATTGGCCCGCAACGGTAAACACCCGGGCTACCGGCTGCCGTTCTTCAATCCTCACCTGTAATACCTGCTGGTTGTCGAGAAACATCTCCGCATTTCTTACCCAGGGATTTTTTTCTACAAGGCTTTCCATCGCGCGGAGGTTAAGCGCCGAGATCGGTCTTCCGGTAACCGCCCCACCCTGGTTCAGGATATCGGACACATCTTTTTCATCGATGAACATGTGCTTTTCGGCGCCGGTGATCTCGATGCGGAGATCCATGCATTTTTTCTGGTTTTTCCTTACCATCGCGGCGCCAAGCAAAACGATGGTGCCGGCACCCGCAAGCAGCCAGAGCGTAAGAATCAATATTTTTTTCCAGCGGTATTTCACGATCGTTCGAGAATATTTTTAACCGGTTCCACCAACGCATCGATATCGCCCGCGCCGGCCATCACTGTTATCCTGGGTTTATGCTCGCGCATCCATGCTTTCATTTGCTCTTTGTCCAGTACCTGTTTGTTTTCGATAGACATTTTACCAAGTAACAATTCGCTCGTCACACCCGGCATCGGCAGTTCACGGGCGGGGTAGATCGGCAGCAGGATCACTTCATCCGCCATGTCCAGGCTTCTGGCAAAACCGTCGGCCAGGTCATTGGTGCGGCTGAACAGATGCGGCTGAAATACCAGCACGATCTTCTCATCCGGGAATATGCTTTTCACGCCGCTAAGCAGGGCGTGCAGTTCTTCGGGATGGTGGGCATAATCATCGATGAGGATATGCTTTTCATTTTTCAACGCATATTCAAACCGTCGGTGCACGCCTTTGAATTCGGCTACTGCGGCTTTGATCTTTTCGTCATCTATTCCCAGGTGCCTGGCCACTGTTATGGCCGCCAGCGAATTTTCGATATTGTGCAGACCGCCCATATGAAGCACCATATCCCTGATCGTCCATCCTTTCCCGATCACATCATAATGGTAGCTGCCATCGCGAACCTGCATATTGGCGGCATGTGTATCAGCCCGGCTGTCCTGAAAACTATAGGTGTAGTGGTGTTCTGCTTTCAGATCGTCCTGGCGTTTAAGCCCATATTTGCTTACCAGACAACCGCCGGGTTTCACGTTTTCAGAGAATTGGATAAAAGCTTTCTCCACTTCTTCCGGCGTTCCGTAGATATCGAGGTGATCGGGATCCATAGCGGTGATCACCGCGATATCCGGGAATAACTTCAGGAAGCTGCGGTCATATTCATCGGCTTCCACCACTACCACATTCCGCTCACTGCTCCAGAAATTGGTTTGGTAGTTGGCCGATATGCCTCCGAGGAAAGCGTTGCAGCCATAACCAGAATGGCGCAGCAGATGTGCGGTCATGGATGTTACCGTTGTTTTTCCATGCGTCCCTCCCACACAGATATTGAAACTGCCTTCGGTGATCCACTGCAACACATCGCTGCGCTTAACCACCTGGTAATTATTGTTGCGATAGTAAACGAGTTCCGCATGCTGTGCAGGAATGGCCGGCGTAAACACCACTACATCTACATCCTTCGGAATAAGGTCCACCCTCTCTTCGTAATGGATCGGGATACCTGCAGCTTCCAATTCTCTCGTAAGCGGCGTGGAAGAACGGTCGTAGCCGCCGACGCGGGCGCCGCGCGACAAAAAATACCGCGCCAGGGCACTCATTCCGATGCCGCCAATGCCGATGAAATAAATCTTCCGTATGCTATTCAGTTCAGGCATTTATCTGCTTTAAGATTTCGCGGGCAATGGTTTGATCCGCATTGCTGACGGCTAAATGTTTAATATTCTGTCTCAACATTTCCTGTTGAGCCTGATCCTTTGATAATCCTACAAGAACCGCTACCAATTTGTCTCTGGCTTCGCTGTCTTTTACGATCAACGCCGTCTGTTTGTTTACCAGGTTCATCGCATTGGAAGTCTGGTGATCTTCTGCCGCCAACGGATAAGGAACAAATACACTGGGCTTACCCGCCACACATAATTCCGTTACAGCCATTGCGCCGGCCCTGCTGATCACGATATCGGCCGCCGCATAACCCATTTCCATTTCCTTAATGAATTCACTTGCTTTGATATTGCTATGACCTGCTGCTTTCTCGAGATATTCCGAGGCCGTGGTCTTACCGGTTTGCCAGATCAGCTGCAGGTTATTGTTTGCGAACTCCTGCAGGTGTGCGGCCAGGGCTTCATTGATACTTCTGGCTCCCAGGCTTCCGCCCACCGCCAATACCGTTATCTTATTTTCATCCAACCCAAAAAAATCGAGTGCCTGTTTCCTGCTGATGTTCATGTCGGCAATGGCTTTACGCACAGGATTGCCGGTAACCATCAGCTTCTCTGCAGGAAAGAATTTTTCCATGCCATCGGTAGCGACAAATATTTTGGTTGCATGTTTTCCCAGCATGATATTACTCTTGCCTGCGAAGGAATTGCTCTCGTGGATAAAACTTGGGATGTTCTGCGATTGGGCATAGCGCAGCACCGGGTATGATGAATAGCCACCGACACCGATAACGGCATCTGGTGCATAATCATGGATAATACGTTTTACCTGGAAAAAACTTTTGATGAGCTTGCAGGGCAGGCTGATATTGTTCAGTAGAGATTGCCGGTCGAATCCTGCAATATCCAGTCCTTCGATCTGATATCCTGCCTGCGGCACTTTTTCCATTTCCATTTTGCCCTTTGCGCCGATAAACAGGATCTCAATATCGCTATCGATCGCCCGCAATGCATTAGCGATGGCTATGGCAGGGAAAATATGTCCGCCGGTTCCACCGCCCGCTATGATGATCTTTTTACCTGACATCTGGAGCCTCCACAGTTTTTACAGGTTCTGTAATAGGTATCACCGGAGCTACGGGTTCTTTGCCTTCGAGTTGTTCAACATTTCGGGCAACACTTAATATGATACCGATAGCACCGCAGGTGAACAGGAATGAACTGCCGCCCATGCTCACCAGCGGCAGGGTAACACCGGTTACGGGAACCAGGTTCACATTGACGGCCATATTTGCAACAGCCTGGATCACCAATGTAAAGCTCAGTCCCAGCGCAAGAAAAGCACCGAACGCATAGGGGCAGCGTCGGAAAATGCGGATACAGCGGAACAGGAAAACCAGATAGATAAAGATCATGAATCCGCCACCCAGTAACCCATATTCTTCAATAATGATCGAGTAAATAAAATCGTTGTATGCCTGCGGTAAAAAATTCCGTTGCCGGCTATTGCCAGGGCCCAATCCTACCAGTACATCCCCATTTGCGATCGCGATCTTGGCCTGCTGTACCTGGTAAGGCGTTTCATTATCCCTGGCATACATGAAATCCTGCACCCTTCTTACCCAGGTACCAAAGCGCCCGAAGGATTTTACCTTCTCTGCAACACCCGCTTTTGCGGGTTCTGCCTTCTGCGGCCCGCTATAGGTGAGCATGGCCACTGTTACGATGATCACAACCGGGATCAATGCCACGCCGATAGTTAAGAAAATATGTTTGAGGCTTACCCGGCCGATAAACATCAGCAACAGGGATGTTGCGCCGGTAAGCAATGCGTTAGAGAGGTTGGCGGGCATGATCAAAGCGCAGATGATCAGCACGGGTGTGACCACCGGAATAAATCCTTTTTTGAAATCCTTGATCGTCTCCTGCTTTTTACTCAGCAATCGCGAAATGTACATGAAGAGCGCCAGCTTGGCCAGATCACTGCTCTGGATAGTCATATTGATGATCGGCAGTTTGATCCACCGGCTCCCGTCATTGATGCGGGCTCCGAAAAAAAGCGTGTACAACAGTAAGGGTATCGATAACAGGAACAGTATCGTGGCCACTTTGGAAAATATCGTGTAATTGATCCGGTGCAGAAAATACATCAGCAGCAAACCCAATACCGAAAACGATAATTGCTTGAAGAGGTACACATTGGTGTTGCCCTTGTACATCTTGTAGGCCAGCGACCCCGTTGCACTATAGACCACCAGGATAGAGATCAGCGCCAGCAACACCACGATACCCCAGATATATTTATCCCCGCGGGTCCGGTTAACGATCTGGCCGCGTACCCCCTGGATAGTAGGTATCTGTGCGAATAAGGTATCTTTTACTTCTGACATATGATGAGTTGCAAGTTTTAAGTAATAAGTTTTAAGTGGTACTACCCTCCTCAACACTTATTACTTATAACTTATTACTTATAACTTATTACTTATAACTTATTACTTATAGCTCCTTTACAGCATTCTTAAACTGTGTTCCCCTGTCCTCGTAATTTTTAAACAGGTCGAAGCTGGCGCAGGCCGGGCTCAGCAAAACCACATCTCCTTTGGTGGCCAGCTTAAAGGAAGCATTCACCGCTTTTTTGGCAGCATCCGTTTCCACGATCACCGGTACGATGTCTTTAAATGCCTCTATGATCTTTTTATTATCCACCCCCATACAAACGATCGCCTTCACCTTCTCTTTCACGAGTTCGGCGATCAGCGAGTAATCATTACCCTTATCGGTACCCCCCAATATCAGGATGGTGGGCTTGTTCATACTCTCCAGCGCAAACCAGGTGCTGTTTACGTTGGTAGCTTTACTGTCGTTGATGAACTCAACGCCGCGCACCATGGCCACAAACTCCATACGGTGTTCCAGGCTGTGGAAATTCTTTACTGCTTCCCGTATCTTCTCTTTCCGGATGCCGAGCGTTGCTGCGGCGATGCCTGCTGCCATAGTGTTGTAGTTGTTGTGCTTGCCTTTCAGGGCAAAATCGTAGATGCTCATGCTGACGCGTTCTTCCTGGATGCGTAGCATCATCTGGTCGCCCTTGATGTAGCCGCCTTTTTTAACTTCTTGTTTCATAGAGAATGGTAATGGGTTAGTATGGATGGTTAGTAAAGCCAGTTTTTCCATGATCACCGGATCGTCCTCACAGTAAATAAAATAGTCGTCACTTGTCTGATTTTCGATGATCCTAAACTTGCTGTTGATATAATTCTCAAACCGATAATCGTACCTGTCCAGATGATCCTCCGTTATATTCAACAGCACTGCTATATCCGGACGGAAATCTTTGATATCGTCCAGCTGAAACGAACTGATCTCCGCCACATACAGCGCTTTCGGATCAAGCGCCACCTGCTTTGCAAAAGAGATCCCGATATTCCCCACCATCGCACAATCCAGTCCGGCGTTTTTACAGATATGATAGGTAAGCGCGGTAGTGGTGCTTTTTCCGTTACTGCCGGTGATCGCGACAATTTTGCTATCCCCCTTAAAACGATAAGCCAGTTCCACCTCACTGATCACAGGAATCTGTTTTGCCCTGATCTTTTTCACCATCTCATTTTTTTCCGGTATGCCCGGGCTCTTCATCACTTCATCGGCAGCCAGTATCCTTTCTTCAGTATGTTTTCCTTCTTCAAATTCAATCTCATGCTCTGTCAGCTCCTTTCGGTAATTATCCTTTAGTGTACCTCCGTCGCTCACGAACACTTCATACCCCTGCTTCTTTCCAAGTATGGCGGCGCCTACGCCGCTTTCGCCCGATCCAAGTATGACTAGTCTGTGTTTCACTTTATCCATTCACTGTTTCTTACCTGATCTTTAGGGTTACGATAGACAATACCAGGCACATGATCGTAATGATCCAGAACCTCACA
>Ga0213876_10002491_pt1 | contig 10803 bp, 8 predicted proteins | sample BarmaccomBMRX_R9_FD_160113 | JGI IMG/M metagenome (GOLD analysis project Ga0213876, IMG submission 160113) | Root-associated microbial communities from Barbacenia macrantha in rupestrian grasslands, the National Park of Serra do Cipo, Brazil - RX_R9 | ecosystem: Host-associated > Plants > Roots...
GAGGCGGGCCAGGAAAGCCTCGACGCAATCCGGGGCGGTGAACACGGCCGCCGGATTCTTCAGCCCGCCCTGATTCGGCAGGGTGATGACGGAGCCGGACGGGCCGTTGAAGAGCATGAAGCCTCGGAAGCGGGCGATGGCCTCGTAGAACGATTGGCCCCCGTCCTCGAAGCTCTCTTCGAGCGCGACGACCTGCGCCCAGAGCTGAGCCACCTCGTAACCGCCGGGGAGGAATTGCCAGCCCTGCTCGACGGGCGAGTAGGGGTTCACGCGGACTATCTGGAAGCCAGGGTCTATCTTGGCGAATAACTCGGTGCCGGCGATGTCGGCCGCGTACGGCCCGAGCAGCGCCCCGGCCGCCTGCGCGCGCTCGGCGGCGGCGCGGTCGGTGAAGACCCACAGCTCGCCCGGCGGCAGGCGCGTCTCCGTGCCGAACAGCACCATGCTGTCTAGAAAAAGATCCTGCCCCTCGGCCCGCGCGAACATCAAGGCCGGGGCGAGCCAACCCTTGTGGCTCGCGAGCGCGCGCATGACCTCGTTGGCGCCGGCGCGCTTTTGGCTGTACTCGGTGAGTACGCGGACGGGTTCCGACAATGATTCATTCCCCATAGAAGCAAGCCTCATTAAGAGATTAGAGAAGAGCGCGGTAAGAACGGCAAGCCTTATATAACAACAGAAGGGGCCAGTCAATTTTTCAGCTCTAAAGTGAGACTGATGGTTAGCAGTACCTTCTGCGGGTGCGCCGCCCGACGACGGCATGCGCCCGACCCGCGACGGCGCGGCTTTCATCGGCGATCTTGCGGGCGGGCGATGCCGGGCGTTAGGCTTCTGTCGAAAGGACGGCACAGAGTACTCATGAGAATCATCATCTTAACCCTTACCATCACCTTAACCTTCGTGGTTGGGGGCGGGCTTGGCGCTGCGACCCCGGCCTCGAATTCGTCGGGGAGGCAATCCGCCGCCCCTCCGGCCGCAGAAGGTCAGCCGTCCGATGCCTTCACAAGAGAGCTGCGAGACGCGCGCGCCAAGCGCAAGGCTTCCGCCATCTTGCTCACGCCGCAAAGCCGCAACATCCGCCCGAGGTTAATGAACCTCGCCTGGGGAAGGCTGCCCGTCCTGAGCCTCCCCGTGACCATAAAGAATTCTTCGGCGCACGACATCAGGTGGGATCTCGCCCACGAGTGGTACGGCGGCATCTGGCCTCCGACCGATCTCTATGTGGCCGTACGGCCGGCCGGTGGCGGGGCGAAATTCTGGTCTAACGGCCCCGGTTATCTGGTGGGCGAGAAAGCGTCGGCGGATAACCTGGTTACATTGAAACCGGGGGAGACCAGGAACTTTGACATCCGCCTCAACTGGCGGGGCACCGGCTCTGTCCCCTTCGAGCCTTTGATTGATGAGTCAAAGCCGGGCAGGTATTCGATCAAGTTCCTGCTCTTCTTCAAGGCGGATGGCTCTGAAGAGTATCTGGAATCTCAGGCCGCGGAAATCGAAGTCGAGAACTAGCTGCAACGGACGAAGCGTAACGGCGGCGGCCGCCTCCGGCGGCCCGGGCCTCAATCATATCTGCGCAACAGGTAGGCGCCGTACCCGACCACCTCTCGCGCGAGGGAATACAGGTCTCTCAGCTCGTAGTACTCCGCGTGCGCGCTGTACACCGGCCCCACCCCGAAACCCTCGACGGCCAGCCTCGTGCGCGCGATGTGAAAGTACTGCGAGACGATCAGCGCGCTCCCCCACCCGTTCCTTTTCATCAGCTCGGCCGCGTTCCTCGCCGTCAGGTAGGTCGTCGCCCCCCCGCCGTCGGCTATGACGCGCTCCTCGGGCACGCCGCGGCTGACGAGGTAGCGCTTCATCACCTCGGCCTCGTCGAAGCCCTCGGCCCCGACGCCGCCGCTCACGATGACGTGCCCGAACATGCCACCCCGGTAAAGCTCCAGGGTCTTATCCAGGCGAGCCCGCAGCCTGGCCGAAGGCTGCCCGTCCCTCTCGACGGTGTTACCCGGGACGATTGCCACGTCGGCCGGATGAACCTCGTCCCTCAGGCCGTCCGCCGCCACCAGCGCCGCCGCCACGAGGAAAGAGGCGGAGAGCACTGCGAAGGGTAAGAGCAGCACCTTCTTCGTTCGCTTGTTCATCGGCTACACGGCATCACGCGAGAGCGCCTAAGGGTTGAGCGCAGCCGCCTGCGGAGGCCGGCGGAGACAGCCGCGGCAGGTCGGCCGCGGCGAAGGGTTAGGCCGCAGACCGCCGCAGGGCGAGACGGAGTTGGCCGACGCCCCGGATGACTTACGACGCCTTCAGGGCTAAGCCTCTACGCCGCTAGAACTTCACACGGAACGAGAGCTGCAACCTGCGCGGTGGCTGGGCCGCGACCGCGCGCCCGAAGAAGGGCGAGCTGAGGTTGCCGACGAAGCTGGTGTAGTTGACGCGGTTGAGGACGTTGAAGGCGTCGAGCGCCACTGTCGCCTTCACGCCCTCGTCCTTCTTCTTCCCCCTGACCAGAAAGAAGTCCCTCGACCAGCGGAGGTCAACGTCCGCGTAGCCGGGGCCTTGCAGGCTGTTGCGCGGGACGCCCGCGGGGCGCGCGCTCGCCGTCCCCGTGTGGAACTCGTCGAGGCCGGTCGTCAGCGTGTAGGGGAGGCCGGAGTAGAGCGAGAGCGAGACGCCGAGGTTGAAGAGCCGGCCGGGGTTGATCGTCCCGAGCATCTCGAAGCGTTGGCGGCGGTCGAAGTCCGCCCGCGCCCACTCGCCCGAGAGGTCGTACGTGTTCGGCGGGAGGTAGTTGATGCCGGCGGTGTTGTCGTGTGCCGCGGCGAGACGGTATTGAGCCATCCCCGTGAAGTAGTGCGTGGCGTTGCCGCGGAAGGTGACTTCGAGCGAGTCGCTCGTGCGACGACCCGCCGATTCTATCTCACGCAGCACGCCGAAGGCCGAGATGGGGCGTACGGAATAAGTGGGCGGGGTCGGCGCGTTGATGTCGCGCGAGAGGAATTGACTGACGCCGCGGAAGCCGAGGTAGGCGACGGCCAGCGTCGTCTGCTTCCACAACTGCCGTTCGACGGTGGCGCTGTACTGGATCGTGTAGGGGGTGCGGATGTCTGGGTCGAACCGCGTGACGCTGACGGGCTGCGCCGAAAGCGTTCCGCCCGTGCCGAGCGGGTCGGGGAAGCTCGGATTTGAAATTACGTACTGCCGGAGTCGTGAGCCGTTGAAGAGCAGAACGTCCTGAACGGGACGCACGCCCGTGCGGTCGTAGAAGACGCCCGCGCCGCCGCGGATGACGGTCTTCTGACTCTTGTCGGGCGAGTAGGCGAACGAGAGGCGCGGCGCGAAGTTGTTGTGGTCGCGGAAATAGTTCTGCCAGTCGTAGCGCAGGCCGACGGTGAACATGAGGTTCTTGCGCGGGTGGTACTCGTCCTGCGCGAATAACCCGATGACCTTCTCGAAGAAGATTACGTGCCCGTCGCCTTGTTGCCGGACGAAGGAGAAGGGGCGGCGCTGTAGGTAATCACTCAGGCTCGAAAAGTAGAACGTGCCCGACGTGTTCAGGTTGTTGTCGAGGCCGCGCCGGCTCAGGTCGGGGACGTTGACGCCGCCTTTGAGGAAGTGCTTGCCCGTCGAGTAGGAGAGCGTCTCCGTGAGGTTCGCGTGGTACTCGGTACGCAGCAGGTCGGCCTGCGCGCCGCCGCCGGTGAAGGCGTCGAGCACGACGACCTTCGCCGCGTCGGTGACGCTCGCGGCCGACTGTCGCTCGGCGCCGAGCAGGATGCGGAAGTTATTGACCAGCTTCGGCGAGAGCACGAGCGTGTGGCTGAAGGTCACCTCCTGCTCCATGTTCCGGTAGTTGACGCCCGCCTCGGGCAGGGTCGTGCCGCCGACGCCCTGATTGTCTGTGCCCTCTCGCAGGAAGGATTCGCGCACCGAGAAGCTGTTCTTGTCGCTGAAGGCGTGGCTGATCTGCGCCGTGACTTGCAGCGTGCGCGCGGGCGCGGCGACGTTCTCGCGGATGGCCCCGCCCGGCCCTTCGGCGAAGACGACCGCCTGCAAGTCCTCCTCGCTGCGGTTCGCCGAGAGGAGGAAGGACGTTCTTTTGCTCCGCCGGACGGGGCCGGTGAGCACGCCCTCGTAGATGCGCCGCTGCTCGGGCGGGCGCGAGAGCGCGAAGGGGTCTCGCGCGTTGAGGTGCGCGTCGCGGAAGGTGAAGTTGAAGGCGCCGTGGTACTCGGGCGTACCGGGCTTCGTCGTCACCTCGATTCGCCCGCGGCCCGGCCGCTGGAACTCCGCCGAGTAAGGGTCTTGATTAACCTTGATCTCCTTGATGGCGGAGGCGGAGACGCCGAGGTTGCTGACCTCCATCCCGTCCACGACGAGCGAGGCGCCGCCCGTCCCCGTGCTGCCCGGGTCGAGGAAGCGCGACATCGCGCCGACGTAGTCCTGGTCGAAGACCGGGAGGTTGCCGAGCGACTCATCACTCAGCGCGACGCTGTCCTTGTTCTCGCCCGAATCAGTGCTGACCGGCGCGGCCTCGTCGGTGACGGTCGTCTCCAGATGCACGTCCGCCACGGCGAGCGAGATGCTTAGAGGGGCGACGGGCTGTGCGCCGACCGTCAGTTCGACGGCGGCCGGCTCGAATCCTTCGCTGCTCACGCTGAGCTGGTACTTCGCGGGCAGGACACGCGTGAACCTGAAGCCGCCGGACTGGTCTGTGGCGACGGACTGCGGCGAGACGCCTCCGCCGCTCAACTCGACTTTCGCGCCGACGATGGCGGCCCCCGTCTGGTCTTGGACGACGCCGGTCAGGACGCCGCGGTTAGACGGGGTTTGCGCGACACCGGCCGCCGCAAGCACTATGAGCAGACCGGCCACACGAAAAGAATGACGCACACGACACTCCCGAAGGATTAGAAAGGGGTGGGTGGAATCCGCTCTATCTGACATGAGCCGTATTAAGGGAGCATTCCAGCGACGCGGTTTCAGACGGTTAAGTTGGCGCGCCGTCTGAATATTCGGGGGAACGTCCCAACCTTCTTGACGATAGAATTATCAAGACGACCATGACCGCCGCGATGACGAGCGAGGAGGTGATGCGGCTCAAGTTGAGGCCGCCCTGGTCGGGGGGCTTCGTCAGCGTGTCGCCGAGCGTCGCGCCCAGAGGCCGCGTCAGGATGTAGGCGGCCCAGAAGAGCACGCTGTCCGAGAGCTTCGTGAAGTAGTGCAGCGCCGCCACGAGCGCGATGAGCCCGGCGAAGACGAGCGCGCCACGCTGGAAGCCGAGCCCGAGGTCGTCGGCCGTGAAGTCGCCGAGCGCCGTGCCGAGCGTGTTCGACACGAGGATCGTCAGCCAGTAGAAGACCTCGTCCCGCCGGTCGGTGATGTTCTCGAACTCCAAACGCCCCGTGACGCGGCGCCAGACGAAGAGAATCACGAGAACCAGGCAGAGGAGGATGGCCGAAGACTTCACGTAGCCGAGGCCGAGCGTGCGGTCGAAGTAGTCCGACATCGTCGTGCCGACGGTCGTGGTGGCGACGACGACCGCCCAGTAGACGAACGGGTGGTAGCGCTTCGACGCGACCTGCGCGGCGAGCGTGACGGCGAAGAAGGCGAGGAAGATCAGGCTCCCGACGGCGTAGCCGAGTTGGAGCGTCATGGTCACCGCGTCGCCGCCCGTCTCGCCGAGCGTCGTCGCGAAGATTTTGATGATCCAGAACATCAGGGTAACTCGCGGGACTTTGCTGAGCAGATCGAACCCGCGCGCCTCATCCGTTTGCCCGTCCGTCATCATTTCACTCTCCTTCCACCAAACGGCCCCGGTAAAGCTGTTGCCGCAGTCAGACTATTCGGGGTGTGCCAGCCTCTTCCCATTCGGGCCGACCTGAACTTCGCGCCGCTTGGCTCCGGTCTTCACCACCGCCTCGTAGGCGACCAGCTTCCCCCGCTTCGTGAGGGACTCGACTCGGCTGATCGTCCCGCGCCCCGCCGCCCGCGTCAGCCCCTCTTGAACTGAAGTCGGCAAAGAGTCCAGGGCGACTTCTTCCTCCACCTCGACGACGTTGCCCCGCCCGTCCATCAGGAGGTCTTTGCCGCGGCCGTCGATCTTGAGTTCGACCTCGTAGAGCCTCCTACCGCCTTCGACCTCGGTGGAGAACCCTTCGATGGTCGCGCCCGCGCTCTCCCTGGCGACGGTCTGCTCGACGGCGGGCGGCAGTTCACTCCGCTTGATTTTCTTCTCCTGCCCCTGCGCGGTTGACCACACCGCCAACGCGGCCGCCAACGACGCCGGCAGCAGTTTGCCGTGTATGTTCATCTGACTGCTCCTCCGAACTGTGATTTACGGACTGTAGATTCGGTCACTATACCCCACGGAAGATGACGGCAGGGTTAAGCCTTCAACCGGCTCGCACTGTCTTCACGCTCTGTTCTCAAGGACGCAGGAAATTCCTGAACGGGCTCTCGTCTCTAACGGCGAGGGTCGCGGGCGTGACCTGCGTCCCGTTCTCCGAGACTAGTTATGATTTAAGAAGTACCGGTTGGGAAAGTTGGATGCCGGCCGGCCCCGCCCCTCCGCCTTTTATTCAATCGCCTCGGACTCAAGGATTTAACTCCGCCTCTCATTCAAGGCATACCGGTTGCCCCTTCCCCCGCCGAGTTGGCCGCGCGGCGGGCATGTCTCCCTCTCGACCGCTGCCGTCGGGCCACGGACGCAGATTAAATCTGAGAGGTCAATCATGAGGATTAAGAGAACGCTCTTTGCCGCCGCGCTCGTGCTGCTCGGCGTTTTGGCAATGTCGGCTTCGGGGCAGACGACGGGCGGCGCCGTCAACGGCGAGGTCGTTGACGCGCAGGGCGCGGTCGTCCCCAACGCGACCGTCAAGCTGACGGACAAGGCGAAGGGGCAGACCCTCACGACGCAGACCACCGAGGCGGGCTCCTACCACTTCCCGAACGTGGCCGTCGGCGACTACACGATCTCTTTCGAGAACGCCGGGTTCGCGCCCGCCACGCAGGAAGTTAAGGTGTCGCTCAACCAGGTCACCACGGTCAACGCGACGCTCCAGGCCGCGGGCGTGACGGAGAGCGTCCAGATCACGGCGGCGAGCGAGGCGCTCGTCCAGACCGACACGTCGCAGCTCAACACCTCCTTCGACAACCGCCAGGTGCTCGACCTGCCGGTCTTCAACAACCCGAACCAGCTCGCGGTGCTGGCGCCCAACGTCGTCGAGCGCTCGGCCGGCGTCCTCGGCGCGGGCGGGTCGGTCGGCGGCGCGCGGCCGCGCGGCAACAGCTTCACGGTTGACGGCGTGGACAATAACGACGCCGTCGTGACCATCCCCGTCATCGGCGTCATCCAGGACACGGTGCAGGAGTTCACGCTGCTCGCCAACAACTACAGCGCGGAGTTCGGCGCGGGCGGCGCGGGCGGGCAGTTCAACACCGTCACGCGCACCGGCACCAACGACTTCCACGGCGCGGGCTGGCTCTACACCCAGAGCGAGCGCTTCAACGCGCTCTCGACCGCCGTCGAAGAGCAGGTGCAGTCCGGCCAGCTGGAACGCGCGCCGCGCTTCCGTGACAACCGCTACGGCGGGATGCTCGGCGGCCCCGTGCTGAAGAACAAACTCTTCTTCTTCGGCGCCTTCGAGCGCGAGAAGAACGTGGGCACGGGCAGCGCCTACCAGTTCTTCGCGCCGACCTCCCGGGGGCTCGACCAGATCGCCGGGCTGCCGGGGGCGAGCGCCTACGTCGTCAACCTCATCCGCAATAACGCGGCCCTCGCCCCCGCCGCCGAGTTCCGCAAGCCGGTGCTGACGACGCTCACCGACGCGCAGTGCGCGACCGCGACGAGCCTCAACTGCGTGCCCTTCGGGACGGTGACGGTCATCAGCCCGAACGGGTTCGGCTCCAAGCAGTTCCAGATCAACATCGACCACGAGCCCGACGCGCGCAACCAGTTCCGCTACCGCTACAACGACTACCGGCTCAGCCAGGAGCAGGTCGGCGGCAGCCAGGGCGGCGCGCTCGCCAAGTTCAACAACAACCTCCTCTTCAACGCCAAGCTCTTCTCGGCGACGTGGGTGCACACCTTCAACTCGAACGTCGTCAACGACCTCCGCCTCGCCTACCGCCGCCACACGCAGGACTATGTCATCAAAGACCCCGCGGCCGCCGAATTTCCAAACATCCTCGACGCGGTCGAGACGGGGATCGACATCGGGCCGTTCGGCGTCCTGCCGCAGGGCACGCCGGTCGATAACAACTACCAGTTGTTCGACACGGTGAGCTACCTCCGCGGCCCGCACACCTTCAAGTTCGGCGGCGAGTTCCGCGTCCTCATCCTGCGCAGCCTCTTCCTGCCGCGCGCGCGCGGCGACTACTTCTACGGCAGCTTCGACGAGCTAATCAGCGACAGCTTCCCCTCGCTCGTCGCCCTGCGCGGCGTCGGGAACCCCGAGTTCGTCGGGAATCAGAAGTCCTACTTCGGCTTCGCGCAGGACGACTGGAAGGTGCGCCCGAACCTCACACTCAACCTCGGCCTCCGCTACGAGTACGAGACCCTGCCGCGCGACTCGAAGCTTCAGGCGCTCAACTCCGTCTCCGACGTGCCGGGCGTCATCACCTTCGGCCTGCCGAAGACGGACAAGAACAACTTCGCGCCGCGCGTCGGCCTGGTCTATGCGCCGGCCGGCGGCGGGCGCCTCGGCCGCCTGCTCTTCGGCTCGCAGGGGCAGAGTTCGCTGCGCGCGAACTTCTCGGTCAGCTACTACTACAACTTCCAGAACCTCGCCGAGCTCGAGCCGCCGCCGCAGGTTCAGTCCGAGATCAACATCAACCTCGCCACCGCCGTCTTCAACTTCGACCCGAACCGGCCCTTCCTACAGAACGGCGGCTTCCCCTCGACGCTCCCGCCGGCGAACACGCCCGCGTCGGCGCGCGCCCTGACGGCCAACCGTCTGGCCGATCAGGTGAACCCTTACTCGCTGGCATGGACGCTCTCCTACCAGCGTGAACTCTCGCCGTCGATGGCGCTTGAGCTGCGTTACCTCAGCACGCGCGGGCGCCACCTGCCCGTGCAGGTTCGTCTGAACGCGGGCGTCGTCCCTTCGAACCTGAACATCCCGACCTTCTTCGGCCAGCCGACGGCGGCGCAGTTGTCGGCGCTCACGACCACGCTCGGGCAGCTCAAGGCCGAGCGCCAGCCCGCGCTCGGGCGCTACGGCTTCGCGGGCAACATCACCGAGTTCGAGCCCGAGGGCAACTCGCAGTACGACTCCGGCGCGCTGAGCCTGACGCGCCGCTTCACGCGCGGCCTCGCCTTCACGACGGCCTACACCTGGAGCAAGGCCATCGACGACTCGACCAACGAGCTGAACTCCAGCACCGTCAACCCGCGCCGCGCGCAGGACGCCTTCAACATGCGGGCCGAGCGCGGGCTCTCGGCGCTCGACGTGCCGCACCGCCTCGCCGCCTCGGTCAACTACGACGTGCCGTCCTTCAACCGGGGCGCGAACAAATTCCTGCGCGCCGCGCTCGGGGGTTTTCAGGTCAACGCGATCTTCTCGGCGCAGTCGGGCCAGCCCATCTCGCCGCTCTCCGGCATCGACTCTAATTTGAACTTCGACTCGGCGGGCGACCGCGCCATCGTCAACCTGGGCGGCCGCCCCGGCACGGGGACGAGCGTGACGGCGCTCAACGCCCTGGGCCAGCCGGTCGCGCTCGGGAGCAACTCGACGGTCGCCTACGTCGCCGACGACCCGACCGCGCAGTACGTGCAGGCCGGGCCGGGCGCGCGCGCCAACGGCGGGCGCAACACGCTCCGCACGCGCGGCGGCAGCCGCACCGACGCGGTCTTCATCAAGAACTTCCGCTTCGGCGAGCGCTACAACTTCCAAATCGGCGCCGAGTTCTTCGACCTCTTCAACCAGCGCCCGAAGACCGTCAACGCGACCTCCTTCGGGCCGGGCGGCGCCGTCAACCCGAACGGCGGGCTCGAAGTCAACGGCGAGTTCGCCACCGTTTCGAGCAGCGCCTTCAACAACTACGCCCTCGGCGACTTCCCCGGGCGCAGCGCCGTCCTGCGGGCCAAGTTCATCTTTTAGGTCGAAGGCGGCCACACCAGGGAGACGAACATGAGAAGATTCTTGTCCGCAGTTCTCGCCGCGCTGGCGCTCGCCGCCTCCGCCTCGGCGCTCGCCCTCGCCCCGCTGAGTCAGTCGAGCACGGGCCGCCTCGTCGGCACCGTCTCTGACGCGAGCGGCGTGGTCGCGGGGGCCACGGTGGTCGTCAAAGACAACCAGACCGGCAAGGAACCCGAGCGCGATTGACCCGAACACGGGGCGGCTCTCGAACGGGCCGCTCTCCGCGCCGTTCACCGGCCAGGTCTTCTTCAACAACGCGCCGGGGTCTGTGGGCAACACGCCGCGCAACGCCTTCGACGGGCCGGGCTACTTCAACCTCGACGCCTCGCTCTTCAAGAACGTCCGCATCACGGAGCGGGTGAGGTTCCAGCTTCGCGCCGAAGCCTTCAACCTGCTCAACCACACGAATTTCGCGATCACCACCCAGAGCCGCAGCATCAACACGGCCGGCGCCTTCAACCTGACGACCACGTTCCCGCCGCGGGTCGTCCAGCTCGCCGGGCGGCTTGAGTTCTAAGTTTAACCACGGAGACACGGAGGCGCGGCTTGAAGAGGTATACCTTCAAGCCGCGCCTCCGTGTCTCCGTGGTTAAATCCTTCGAAACTTGCGAGCGCGGGCTCTTCAACGCTGCTTGGGCAGAGGCTGCGAGGCGGCCGCGAACTCTTT
>Ga0213876_10002492_pt1 | contig 10803 bp, 13 predicted proteins | sample BarmaccomBMRX_R9_FD_160113 | JGI IMG/M metagenome (GOLD analysis project Ga0213876, IMG submission 160113) | Root-associated microbial communities from Barbacenia macrantha in rupestrian grasslands, the National Park of Serra do Cipo, Brazil - RX_R9 | ecosystem: Host-associated > Plants > Roots...
TCGCCCAGCTCGACCCGATCCTCAAGGACCGCGAGAAGTGCGGCGGCAACGTCTGCCCGCATGTGCACGAATATCTGCTGCCGAAGGGCAAACTGAAGTAGCGCCGCGGCTGCTCGCTACCGCATGACGAGTTCAGGTCGATCGTTGCCGCGCCGGAGGTGCGCGGAGAAACGATTCAACCAAACTTCGTCCAGCTCTAAGCGGCGAGCAGCGCTGAAGCGATGCGCGCCCATTCAGCTTCGAGTGAATCGCTGGCGGCCGGCTTGCCGGCGCGCCGATACCAGTAGCCGGCATTACCGAGATCGCCCTCGACGCGGTGCAGATACGCATGCACCCACGCCGCATCGGCGCTCTGTTCGTCCTGGACGATATTGTGCGCCTTGCTCCAGTCGCCTTTCGCTGCCCACCAGAGCGCTTGAAGCGGCGGCGCCAGACCGGCCGCCGGCGCAGCGTTCGACAGAGTGGCGCGCAGATCGGTCATGGTCCCCACCATCTGGGCGGCGTGAAGCGGCCCGCCGCCTGTTCGATCACCTCGCCCACCGAGAACAGCGTCTCCTCGTCGAACGGGCGGCCGATCAGCTGCAGGCCGAGCGGCAGGCCCTGCGCATCCTTGCCGGCGGGCACCGCGATGCCCGGAACGCCCGCCATGTTGGCCGGCACCGTAAAGACGTCGTTGAGATACATCTCGATCGGGCTGGCGTTGCCCTTTTCGCCCTGGCCGAACGCGGCCGACGGCGTCGCCGGGGTCAGGAGCGCCTGCACGCCCTTCGCAAAGCAGTCCTCAAAATCCTTCTTGATCAGGGTGCGGACTTTCTGCGCCCTGAGATAATAGGCGTCGTAGTAGCCGGCCGACAGCACATAGGTGCCGATCATGACCCGGCGCCGCACTTCGGCACCAAAACCGGCGGCGCGGGTGTTTTCATAGAGCTCGCCGATGGAGCGGCCGTTCTCGCGCAGACCGTAGCGCACGCCGTCATAGCGCGCGAGGTTGGAGGAGGCCTCCGCCGGGGCAACGATGTAATAGGCCGGCAGCGCGTATTTGGTGTGCGGCAGCGACACGTCGACGAGCTCGCAGCCTGCCGCTTGCAGCCAGTCGCGACCTTGGCTCCAGAGCTTTTCGATCTCGCCGGGCATGCCGTCGAGGCGATACTCTTTGGGGATGCCGATCTTCATGCCCTTCAGCGATTTGCCGACGGCGGCCTCGTAGTCCGGCACCGGGAGATCGGCCGAGGTCGTGTCCTTCGGATCATGGCCGGCCATTGAGCGCAGCAGGATCGCGGCATCGCGCACCGTGCGCGCGATCGGACCGGCCTGATCGAGCGACGAGGCGAACGCGACGATGCCCCAGCGCGAGCAGCGGCCATAGGTCGGCTTGATGCCGACCGTCGCCGTGAAGGCGGCGGGCTGGCGAATCGAGCCGCCGGTATCGGTTGCGGTCGCGCCCATGCAGAGCAGCGCGGCGACCGCCGCGGCCGAGCCGCCGGAAGAGCCGCCCGGCACCAGCGTCGTGTTGGCGCCCGCGCGCCGCCAGGGATTGGCGACCGGGCCGAAGCAGGAGGTCTCGTTCGACGAGCCCATCGCGAACTCGTCATTGTTGAGCTTGCCGAGCATGACCGCGCCGTCGCGCCAGAGCTGCGCGGTGATCGTGGACTCGTAGGTCGGAACAAAATTGTCGAGGATCTTTGAGCACGCGGTGGTGCGAAAGCCCTCCGTCGCGAACAGATCCTTGATCCCCAGGGGGATGCCGGCCAGCGGCTTGCGCTCGCCTTTGGCAATCTCGGAATCGGCGGCCAGTGCCATCTCGCGCGCCCGCTCCGGGGTTTCCAGCACGAAGGCGTTGAGCGCGCGCGCCGCCTCGATCGCCGCAAGATGGGCGTCGGTCAGCTCGAGCGACGTAAACGACTTTTTCGCGAGGCCGTCACGGGCCTCGGCAAGCGTCAGCGATATCAGATCGGTCATTTATTGATCGGGCTGCAGAAGAAGGGAGACAGGGTCTTGTCACACGCCGGGTCGTCCTTGAGGGCACGTGCCTTGTCGGCCGCCTCGAGCTGGTCGAGCACGACGTCGATGGCCTTATTTGGATCGGCGTTCTTGCCTTGCCGTTCCATCGCGTCGAGATAGTTCATATAGGCCTGATAGGCCTTTTCATCGTCGCAGAGCAGACACATCGACGCCTCGCATCCAGACCTTATTCCACGACCTTCGGCACCAGGAAGAAATGGTTCTCGGTCGCCGGCGCGTTCTTCACGATGTCGTCGGCGATGGCGCCGTCATCGACCACGTCGGTGCGTTTCTTCATCGCCATCGGCGTCACCGAGGTCATGGGCTCGACGCCATCGACATTGACCTCCGACAGCTGCTCGACGAAGGCGAGCATCGCATTCAACTCGCCCTGCAGCGGCGGAACCTCGTCATCCCTGACGGCGATCCGCGCCAGATGCGCGATCCGGCGGACGGTGGCTTCATCGACAGACATTATATAGGGCCTCGGCTGGCGTTTAGTCTGGGGTATAGCAGAGGCCGGTTTTGCGCCGCAACTAGCTGCTCTACCACGCGGCCAAACCCTCATGGTGAGGAGCCGCGCTCCTGCGCGGCGTCTCGAACCATGAGGCCGGAGTCGGGCCTCATCCTTCGAGACGCGCGCCAAGAGGCGCGCTCCTCAGGATGAGGGGATAAAGCCCCGTTTTGAGCCGCAATTAGCCGCCGGCGAGCCGGCGCAACCGGTCTTGCGCGTCCGCCGCGAGTGCCAGCGTCAGCTCGGCGGCCGGCATGTCGCGGCCCAATCCGATCGCCTGGCCGGCCCAGAGATTGGTGAAATCCACCCGGCCCTGCTTTTCGGCGGCGTGCTTCAATGGTCCGAGCGCGGTTGCGGCATGCGGAAAGGCCGGCGCATCCTGGGAGATCGGCCCGAGCTCGCGCATCGCGCGGTTGCCGACGCCGCGCGCCGGCCGGCCCGTCATGACGTTGGTGATCACGGTGGAATCATCGCCGGCCTGCGTCAGCGCCGCACGCGCTGGCGTCGAGACCTTCGACTCCGGGCAGCGCAGATAGGCGCTGCCGATCTGCACGCCCGATGCGCCCAGCGCGAAGGCAGCGGCGATGCCGCGTCCATCCGCAATGCCGCCCGCCGCGATCACCGGGACTTTCACTGCATCGACCACCTGTGGCACCAGCGCGAAAGTGCCGGGCTGTTCGGCCAGATTGTCGGTCAGGAACATGCCGCGATGGCCGCCGGCCTCGGCGCCCTGCGCGATGATGATGTCGGCGCCGTTGTTTTCGAGCCAGGCCGCTTCCCTGACGATCGTGGCCGACGATATCACGATCGCACCGGTCGCCTTGACACGCTTGAGCAGCGGCGCGTCCGGCAGGCCGAAATGAAAGCTGACCACTTCTGGCCTCAGCTCCTCGACCACCTCGCAGAACGCGGCATCGAACGGCGCACGGTTGGCGGCATTGATCGGCGCGTCCGGGTCGAGCCCGAGTTCGCGATAATAAGGCGCGAGGCGTTGCCGCCAGACCGCTTCCCACGCCGGATCGGCCTCGACGGCCTCGTGGCAGAAGAAGTTCAGGTTGATCGGCGCCCGGACGCGCTGGCGAAAAATGTTGACCTGCTCGCGCGCCTTGTCCGCCGAGATCATGGCGCAGGGGATGGAGGCGAGCCCGCCGCCTTCGGCCACGGCGATGGCGATCTCGGCATCGATCACGCCCGCCATCGGTGCCAGCAGAATGGGAGCTTCGATTTTGAACAGGTCGATAATTCGGCGATCCGGCCACATGGCTTTATCTCTGGTTGACGCATCAATGCGCTGCAGCGGCCTAGCGCCGGTCAGCGGCATCTGCATTCTCGCTGCGCTGGACGCCGAGACTAGGCCAGGCTAGCATTCTCTGGAAATGATTACTTGAGAACTCTGGCATCACAAAATTGAAACGGACCGAGCCCGTGGAGCTGAACGACCTCCTGACCTTTGCAACCGTGGCGCGCACCGGCGGCATCACCCGGGCTGCCGAAGCGCTCAACACGGTGCAGTCCAATGTCACGCAGCGCATCAAGGCGCTGGAGGCCGAAATCGGCACCGCGCTATTCGAGCGGCACAGCCGCGGCATGACGCTGACCGGCGCCGGCCGGCGTCTGCTGCCGTACGCGCAGCGGATGGCGGCCTTATCGCGCGAAGCGCTGCTGGCCGCGCGCGACGACGGGCAGCCGAAGGGACCGCTCATGATCGGTTCGATGGAGACGACGGCTGCGGTGCGCCTGCCGGCGCTGCTTGCGGGTTTCCACCGCCGTTTCCCGGCCGTCGATCTTAGCCTCCGTACGGCGCCGACCGCGGACCTCGTCACCTCAGTGCTCGACGGCACGCTCGACGGCGCCTTCGTCGCCGGCCCGATCGAACATGCCGAACTCGATGCGCTGATTGCGTTCCGCGAAGAGCTGGTGCTGATCACGGCTCGCCGTTTCGACAGCCTGGGCGCTTTGCGTTCCGGCACGCCGGAATCCGGACCCACCGCGCTGGTGTTCCGCATCGGCTGCACCTATCGCCATCGCCTGGAGCAGCTCTTGACCGAATTCGGCTGGCCCTCGGCGGCGCGCTGCGAGCTCGGCACACTGGACGGCATGATCGGCTGCGTCGCAGCCGGCATGGGCGTCGCGCTGCTGCCGCGCGCGGTGGTCGAGCGCAGCGAGCTTGCGGACAGCGTCAGCGTCCACACGCTAAAGCCGTCGCAGGCGCGGGTCGAGACGCTGTTCATCCACCGCCGCGTCGCGCATCAGGATAGCGCGCTGGCTGGTTTTACCGCCTGCCTCGACGGAAAAGATGCGGATATCGCCGCCTGACGGCCTTTGTCGCGCCGCTGGCGCGCAGGCCCGGCCCTTTGCGTGTTCGCTCCGTCGCATGTTATGCGCGAAGCCATGCCCGCCCCCGTTCTCCCCCTGATCGATGCTGCTGCGCATTGGCCCCGGCGCGGCGCGCTGATCGGGCTCGATCTCGGCACCAAAACCATCGGCGTGGCCGCGTCCGATCCCGATCGCAGGCTGGCTGCCGGCGTCGAAACGATCAGGCGCAAGGCGTTCAAGGCTGATGCCGCCCGTCTGCTCGCGATCGCGGCCGAACGCAAGGCTGTTGGCTTCGTGCTCGGGCTGCCGATCAACATGGACGGCAGCGAGGGGCCGCGCGCGCAGTCGACCCGCGCTTTTGCGCGAAACCTCTCCGGCCTCACCGAGCTTGCCGTCGGCCTGTGGGACGAGCGGCTCTCCACCGCCGCGGTCGAGCGCGAGCTGATCGGCATGGACGTCAGCCGCGCCCGGCGCGCCGAGGTGATCGACGAGCATGCCGCAATGTTCATCCTGCAGGGCGCGCTCGACCGGCTTGCACGGCTGGGCGGGGCCGCGGCACCATGACCATCGTGATCGCAGCGCTGGCGCCGGTCTTCATCCTGATCGTGCTCGGCGCAATTTTGAAGCGCAGCCTGATGCGGCTCGAGACGCAATGGCACGGGCTGGAGCGGCTGACGTATTACGTGCTGTTTCCGATGCTGTTGATCCAGACGCTGTTGAAAGCGGACCTGTCCAAGGTGCCGGTTGCGGGCGTTGGCGGCGCGCTGTTCGTGTCGGCGCTCGTAATGTCCCTGCTCTGCCTGGCCTTGCGCCCGGCCTTGGCGCGGCTTGCCATCGACGGTCCCGCCTTCAGCTCGATTTTTCAGGGCGCCACGCGCTGGCAGACCTATGTCGCGCTCGCGGTGTCCGGCAATCTGTTTGGTGACACCGGGCTGGCGCTGGCGTCGGTCGCGATGGTTGCGATCATTCCGCTGGTCAACGTGTTCAGCGTCGCCGTGCTGGTCCACTACGCCTCGCCGGAAAAGAAATCGCTCGCGACCATCGTCATGACCATGGTCAAGAACCCGCTGATCTCTGCCTGCGCGATCGGGCTCGCCATCAACCTGCTGCATCTGCCTTTGCCAAAACTCTGGCATGAGGTGGCGGATGCCCTCGGCCGCTCATCCCTTGCGATCGGCCTTTTGGTGACCGGCGCCGGCCTGCATCTCGAAGGGCTTTTGCGTCCGAACATCGCCGCCGCGATCGGCGTATTTTTAAAGCTGATCCTGATGCCCGTGCTCGGCATCGCGCTGGCGCTCTGGTTCGGCCTGAACGGCCAAAATCTCGTCATCGTCACGGCCTGCTCGGCGATCCCCGCCTCTTCCAGCGCCTATGTGCTGGCGCGGCAGATGGGCGGCGATGCGCCGCTGCTGGCCCAGATCATCACACTGCAGACGATTCTGGCCGCGATCACCATGCCGGTCGCGATCGCGCTGGTGGCGTGACGGCCTTACGATTGGCCGGCGAGCCACATGGTCTGGAGCACGGCCGCAAAATTGTTCAGGCCATGAACGATGATCGTCACCCAGATCGAATGGAAGCGATGGCGCAGATATCCGAGCCAGACGCCGATCGAAAAAATCTCGCCGAAGAAGTACCATTCGTATTGCAGGTGCACCGCGGTCCAGGCCGCCGACGACAGCAGGATGGCGCCGACCGGTCTCAGCGCCGTCTCCGACCAGCCGCGATAGAGAAAGCCGCGCGCAAACAGTTCTTCGGCGATCGGCGCCGCGACGCAGAAGGCGACCACCAACAGCCACACCGTGCCGCTCGCCTCTGCCGACTTGAAGACATCGGTCATGAAGCCGGGCGCGATCTCCCGCCCCGTCGCGCGCGACACCAGGTCCCATCCGCCGGCGATGACGGCAAGTCCGACGGCGCCCAGCAGCGTCGGCTTCCACCGGGGACGGCGCAGGGCGAGATAGTCGCCGAACGGCGTCGAGGTCAGGCGGATGGCGAGCCACAGTGCGGCCAGCATGGCCGGCAATCCCGCCATCACCGAGAGCGAAATCGTCAGGCCGCTGCCGACGAGGCGGGTCGCCGCGCCGGCATCGAACGGCCCCTCCTGCATCAGGATCAGGTAGGCGATGACCGCCAACTGGCCGATGAACATGGCCGCAAAGACGAAGAATCCCCACAGCAGCGTGCCCCAGAATCCCCAGAGCCTGCGCCGATGCGGCGCAGGCGTCATGGTGACCGGGGGATGTTCGGGGCTGAGCTGGTCCATGCGGTTGGCTTTCGATTAGCAACAACTCTGTTAACTCGTCACGGCCGGGCTTGTCCCGGCCATCCACGGCTTTGGGAGCCGTAGGAAAGGAAGACGTGGATGCCCGGCACAAGGCCGGGCATGACGGGGGTGGACGTCAAGGCAGTGCGCGTTCGAGCAGCGCGCGAGTATCGGCAATGCCGAACTCGACAGCGCCATACAGACTGCCGTGATCGGAGGCAAGGCGGCTCGCGGCGAACAGTTCCGCCGATCTTGGCGAAACCGCCTTAAGTGCGGCGCAGGCCGTGAGCAGCGCAAGCCGCTCCACCGCAAGGCGCGCCACGCGTTCGCTGTCGCTGCGGCGGAAGGATTTTGCGAGCAAGGCGACCGTCCCGGACACGCCCGGCAATCCCCTGGTCTCTGCGGCCAGGTTTTGCAGGATCGCCATGGCGGCCTCGGTCTCGCGCGCCAGCGCCCGCAGCACGTCGAGGCACATCACGTTGCTCGATCCCTCCCAGATCGCGTTGACCGGCGCCTCGCGATAATGCCGCGCCAAAATTCCCTCCTCGACATAGCCGTTGCCGCCGAGACACTCCATCGCCTCGTAGAGGAAGCCGGGCGCGCTCTTGCAGACCCAGTATTTTATCGCCGGCGTCAGCAGGCGCATATACGCCGCCTCCTGCGGATCCTCAGCCATGCGGTCGAAGGCGCGGCAGAGCCGCATCACCAGCGCGATCGCCGCCTCGACCTGCAGCGCCATGTCGGCGAGCACCGCCTGCATCAGCGGCTGGTCGGCGAGATGTCTTTGGAACACGCTGCGGTGCCTGGCGTGATGCAGCGCATGCGCGAGGCCGGATCGCATCAGGCCGGCGGAGGCGATCGCGCAATCCTGCCGCGTCAGCTGCACCATCTGGATGATGGTGCGGATGCCCTTGCCCTCCTCGCCGACGCGCTCCGCGTAGGCGCCTGCAAACTCCACCTCGGACGACGCATTGGAGCGATTGCCGAGCTTGTCCTTCAGCCGCTGGAAGTTCAGCGCGTTGACCGATCCATCAGGCGCAAAGCGCGGCATGAAGAAGCAGGTGAGCCCCGCTTGCGCCTGCGCCAGCACCAGGAACGCGTCGCACATCGGTGCCGACATGAACCATTTATGGCCCGTGATGCGCCAGGCATCGCCGTCGCGCTCGGCCCGGCTCAAGTTGGCGCGCACGTCGGTGCCGCCCTGCTTCTCGGTCATGCCCATGCCGAGCGTCATGCCGCGCTTGGTCCACCACGGCGCAAAGCTCGGATCATAGCTGCGCGTAAAAATCACCGGCATGGTTTTCGCGAGTAGTGAAGGCTCGGCCGCGAGGGTGGCGACCGCGGCGCGCGTCATGGTGATAGGGCAGAGATGGCCGGTCTCGACCTGCGCCGCCATGTAGAATCTCGCTGCGCGTAAAACTTCCGCCGCGCCGCCGGCCGGCTGGCCATCGGCCGTCCAGGTGGAGTTGTGCACGCCTTCATGCGCAGAATGCGCCATCAGCTCGTGATAGGCCGGATGGTACTCGACCTCGTCGCGGCGGTTGCCGCGGGCATCGAAGGTTTTCAGCTTTGGCGTGTTCTCGTTGGCGAGCCGGCCGCGCGCCGCCATCGCGGCCGATCCGAAGTGGCGCCCGAAGACGCTGAGTTCAGTTTCGGCCGCCGCGCCGCCATTGGCGGCGACGGCGTCTTGCAGCGGCCGGTCGAGCGCGTAAAGGTCGACATCCTCGAACGGTGGCGACTGGTTGAAGACCTCGTGCGTTGCGAATGAAGACCTGGTCATCGAAGATCCCTGCAAAGAGCACTTTCGGCGCAACAACGGCGCTCGAGCCCCCGCTCCCCGCTTGCGGGGAGAGGGCTGGGATGAGGGGGAGTCTCCAAGACCTGCGCTCGTGGAGAGTCCCCCTCACCCGCATCGCATCTGACGATGCGATGCGGCCTCTCCCCGCACGCGGGAAGAGGTAATCGGACTCGCGGTTCCAGCGCATAACATTGAAATGCTACTTCGTCCGCGGTTGAATCGGAAAATCATAGGCGACGTGGCTACCGCCGGGCAGCGAAAAGTGCCACCACTCGCGAAAATAGTTCACAAAGCCCTGCCTTGCCATCACCGCGACCAGTTTTTGGCGCCAGCGCCGCTGCGCCGGCGTGATCGTGGTCGCAGCCGTGTGCCCTTTGACGTCGGTACAATCAAAACCCGTCCCCATGTCGATGCTGCCCTCCGGCGCACGCGCCTCCACGGGCGCGGTGCAATCGGCATAGGTTTTCTTTGCATCGAACGCGGCCGAATTATCGGCCTTGAGGTCGACGAGCGTAAGGTCGAGCGCGGCCCCCGTGGAATGGCCCGAATATCTTGCGATGTAGCCGAGGCGGAACAGATCCTGCTTGGCCAACGCCGGACTGAAGCGCCGGTCCGCCGCGGTCTCCTTGCCGTCATGGGCCCAGGCCCACATATCGGCCACCGCGCGCCGGCCGGTAGCAGTCGAACATTTTGAGCGACAGGTTCTCCTGCTCCAGCTGGCGCTGAATGCGCTTCAGCCGCTCGGCGACATCGCGCCTGACCACGCATTCGGCCGCCGCATAGCCCTTGAGCGCACGGCCGACAAAATTGTTGGAACCGGCGTAGCGGATGTCCTGCAGGATCGTGGCATCGACGTCGCGCAGATAGACGAAATCGGCAGGCAGCGGCTGCGCGCAGGCTTGCGCGACAAAACTGATCCACGCGAGCGCAAGTGCAATTGTTCGCATCGCCTCCCCATTACGTCATGGCCGGCCGGCCGGCTAACTTGCCCCGAGCGGTCGTTTGTCCGACGCGGCGTTGGCCATTGCCGTATATTGGTGCGTCAGGGGCATGGTGACCAGCAAGGTTGGAGAGCGATGGCGAGAGAATTGGAAGGCAGGATTGCCGCCGTGACCGGGGCCGCATCCGGGATCGGTCTGGCCAGTAGCGAGGCGATGCTGGCGGCGGGCGCGCGCGTGGTGATGATCGATCGCGACGAGACCGCATTGCAGGCGCTGTGCGAGAGGCATGGCGAGACAGCGACGGCGCTGGTGTCCGACCTGCTCGACCCCGGCGACTGCGCGAGGCTGCTGCCCAAAATCCTGGACAAGGCCGGCCAGCTCGACATCCTGCATGCCAATGCGGGGACGTATATCGGCGGCGACCTGGTCGATGCCGACAGCGCGGCGATCGACCGGATGCTGAACCTGAACGTCAATGTCGTGATGAAGAACGTGCACGATGTGCTGCCGCACATGATCGCGCGCCGGACCGGCGACATCATCATCACGAGTTCGCTCGCGGCCCACTTTCCGACGCCCTGGGAGCCGGTCTACGCCTCGTCCAAATGGGCGATCAACTGCTTCGTCCAGACGGTGCGACGCCAGGTGTTCAAGCACGGCATCCGCGTCGGTTCGATCTCGCCCGGCCCCGTCGTGACAGCGCTGCTGAAGGACTGGCCGGCCGAAAAGCTGAAGGAAGCAAGGGACCAGGGAAGTCTTCTGGAGCCGAGTGAAGTGGCTGAGGTCGTCATGTTCATGCTGACGCGGCCGCGCGGCATGACCATCCGCGACGTCGTCATGCTGCCGACCAATTTCGATCTGTAGGCTCCCGCATGCCCGCAGCGACATGCGGGAGAACAAGACCCGGATGTCGCTTCGCTCATCCAGCCTACACCTGCTCGTTGCCCGTTTTCGAACGGCCAACACG
>Ga0213876_10002493_pt1 | contig 10799 bp, 8 predicted proteins | sample BarmaccomBMRX_R9_FD_160113 | JGI IMG/M metagenome (GOLD analysis project Ga0213876, IMG submission 160113) | Root-associated microbial communities from Barbacenia macrantha in rupestrian grasslands, the National Park of Serra do Cipo, Brazil - RX_R9 | ecosystem: Host-associated > Plants > Roots...
CGGTGTTCGCCGTAACATTCCAACCGCCGGGCGACCGACGCGGATAGATCGCGCTGAATTCGCCGGCCAGGCCGACCGAGCCGGCCGGCACCGCGGTCCGCGGTTCCGCTCGTCGCGGTACCCGCAAGCGCGGATCTCCGTCGACCAGGTAGGCGAAACCGGGCGCGAAACCGCTGAAGCCCACCCGCCACCGGGTGGCGGTGTGCGCGTTGATGACTTGTGCCGTGCTGAGCCCGGTGCGACTGGCGACCTCGGCGAGGTCCGGTCCGTCGTAGACCACGTCGATCACGACCTCGGCGCCATTTTCGGCGGCGGCGACCGCGTCGGGGGACAGCCGCAACTTGCGCACCCGTTGCCGGGTGACCCCCTGGTAGCAAGGCCCGGCGAGCTTCACCAGCACCGTGCGGGCGGCCGGGACGAGGTCGACCACACCGGGCAGCGCCGCCGCCCGCAGCGCCTCCGTCACCGCCAATACCTGCGCGGTACTGCCGCATTGCAGCATCAGCGCTTGGTCGCCGTAGTCGAGAATGGTGCTGGCCACGTCGTCCGTTGAGAGGTCCCGGGACACATCCATCACGCTCATTACTCGACGGTAACCCCGCGACCGGGACCCGGCGAGGGGATGCCCAGGGATTTTCGAGCACTGCCAGAGGTGCCTTAGCAAACGCTCAAACAGGCCGGATCCCGGCGCGGACCTAATCCAGGATCTTGCCGATCAGCGGGGGCAGTTGATCGGCGACCACCGGGTAGCTCAGCACCGACGAGAATGCGATCGCGCCGGCCTGGTCCTTGGTGGTGAAGATGTGGTGGTTCTGCGCGGTCGCCTGCGAGCCGGCGATCTCGGAATCGGCCAGCAGCGCCTGCTGCTCTTCGGGGCTTTCCGTCGACCAGATCAGAACATCGGCGGAGTCAAGCACCTCTTTGATGTGATCGCGGGGAATGACGGCGCTGTGCCCCTTGCCGTATGGCGTGATGCTGTCGGGGATGACCAGTCCCATGTCAGTCAGAAAGTCGGTCCGCCAGCCCGGCATGGTTGCGACCACACTGCCTTGCCAAAGGGTGCCCTGCAGCCACAGCACCTTCCTGTTTTTCCAGCCCGGATTCTTCTGTGCGACGTCGGTGAAACTCTTGTCGACGGCGTCGATCAGTGACTTCATCTGGGCGACCTGGAACACCGCTTGGCCGATCGCGGTGGCCTGGTCCTTCCACGGCTCGAAGAAGGCGTCGCCGTCCGACTGCGGGATGGTCGGGGCGATCGCCGACAGCCTCTGGTAGGTATCGGCGTCCACACCGGCGTTGATGGCCACGATCAGGTCGGGCTTGAGTCCGGCGATCTGGTCGACCGGAATTCCGTTGTCGAGGCTGAGCACCACCGGCTGCGCCCCGCCGAGCTTGGACTGGGCCCACGGCCACACCGCGGACGGCTCGTCGCCGAACCAATTGGTCACCGCGATGGGCACCACGCCGACGGCCAGCAGGTCGTCCTGTTCGGTGTAACCGGCGCTGACTACCCGCTTCGGTGGTTCCCTGACGATGGTTTGACCGAAGAGGTGGGTGATCGTCACCGCTCCGCCGCCGGGCGTGCCCGGTGCGGGTTTGGGCGATGAGCATCCCGAGACCCCAGCGGCGAGCACTCCCGCGGCCCCAGCGACCTGCAAGAATCCCCGGCGACTCCATGCCTGCTGCATCGCGTGAGATTATCGCGTCCCGGGCGCCCGCGCCGGTGCCTGGCCGGTCTTGATTTTCTTGCGCTCCCGTAAACCCACGGGCTGGTCACCGACCGTCACGAGGAGGCCCTCCCTTCGGGCTTAGACCTCTCTGCCCTTACCCAAGGGCTGTAGTCGGCGATCAGCTCCTCCTGCGGCGGCCGCTGGTCGGCCGGCACGTGCTGCAGATTGATCCGGATCCGGTACCAGATCGAACTCGGTCCGCGCATGCCGTCGACCAGGACATCGGCCGGCAGCAACAGACCGGCGGCCGCGGGGTGGCGCCGGCGCCAGGTGTCCAGCGCGGCCGTCGCTTCGTCCTTCGTTCTGGTGCGGGCGATCTCGATGAGCGGCATGGTCGACTGTCGCCTGCCGGTCCCCTTGGGCGGCTTCTCCGGCGGACCGAGTTCCTCGGCCAGCGTCAGCAGTTGGTCGAGTCCACCGACGGCTACCTTGTTGCCGGAGTCCATACCCACCCATGGGTCGCCCAGCTCTGCGAACCGTGCCGGCACGCTGGCAAGGGTGAACGCCTCGGGCCGGCAGTCGGCGACCTCGTGCCAGTGCAACGGCGTCGACACGCGGGCGTCAGGGGTCGCGCGCACGGAATAGGCCGACGCCACCGTGCGGTCCTTGGCGTTCTGGTTGAAGTCGACGAACACGCCCTCGCGTTCCTCCTTCCACCACCGACTGGTCGCCAGGTCGGGGACGCGTCGCTCGACCTCGCGCGCGACGGTCTGGGCGGCCAGTCGCACCTGGCGGAATGACCAGCGCGGGGCGATCCGCGCATAGACGTGAAAGCCCCGCGAGCCCGACGTCTTCGGCCATGCGACCAGGCCGTGCTCTTCGAGCACCTCGCGGGCCACCAGCGCCACCTCCACGATTCGCGGCCACTCGACGCCCGGCATGGGGTCCAGGTCGACCCGCAGTTCGTCGGGACGATCCAGGTCGTCGGCGAGCACCGGGTGCGGGTTGAGGTCAATGCAGCCCAGGTTGATCGCCCACGCCAGGCCGGCGGCGTCATGGATGACGGCCTCGGCGGCGGAAGTGCCTGAGGCGTAACGTAATTCGGCGACATCAACGAAGTCCGGCCGATTCGCCGGGGCGCGCTTCTGGAACACCGCCTCGGCGGAGATGCCCTTGACGAACCGCTTCAGCATCATCGGCCGCCCGGCCACGCCGCGCAGCGCTCCGTCCGCGACGCTCAGGTAATAGCGGACCAGGTCGAGCTTGGTATGGCCGCATTCGGGGAAAATGAGCTTGTCCGGATGGGTGATGGTGACCTCGTGTCCGGCCACCTCCAGCGACACCGGCCCGGTCATGGGAGTCCATGGTAATTAGGCAAGAATTTCTGACCGCATTGCGACGGACGTCACATATGGTGAAGTTATGCCCAACCCGATAGACCTGCCCGGCCAGGCTGTGTCCAAAGTTCAGCAGTACCTCGAACGCGGCTCGGCGGAACTGCACTACGTGCGCAAGATCTTCGAAGCGGGCGCGTTCCGGATCGAGCCGCCGCAGAACTACGCGGCGACGGCAGCCGACATCTATAAGTGGGGCGAGTTCGGCATGCTGCCGTCGCTGAATGCCAGGCGCAGTCCTGACCGCGCAGCGTGCATCGATGAAGATGGGGAGTTCAGCTACAAGGAGCTCGACGAAGCCGCCCACGCGGTGGCCAACGGGCTGATTGAGAAGGGCGTCAACGGCGGTGACGGCGTCGCCATCCTGGCCCGCAATCATCGCTGGTTTTTGATCGCCAATTACGGCGCCGCCCGGGCCGGCGCCCGCATCATTCTGCTCAACAGCGAATTCTCCGGCCCGCAGATCAAAGAGGTATCGGAGCGCGAAGGCGCGAAGCTGATCATCTACGACGACGAATACACCAAGGCGGTCAGCAAAGCAGAGCCGGAGCTGGGCAAGCTCCGTGCGCTCGGCGTCGACCCGGATAGCGACAAGCCGTCGGGCAGTAAGGACGAAACCCTCGCCGACCTGATCGAACGCAGCAGCAAGGACCCCGCCCCCAAGGTCAGCAAACACGCGTCGATCATCATCCTGACCAGCGGGACCACCGGCACCCCGAAGGGGGCCAACCGCAGCACCCCGCCCACCCTGGCGCCGGTCGGGGGCATCCTGTCGCACGTTCCATTCAAGGCCAACGAGGTGACCTCGCTGCCCGCGCCGATGTTCCACGCGCTGGGCTATCTGCACGGCACCCTGGCGATGTTCCTCGGGTCGACGCTGGTGTTGCGCCGTAAGTTCAAGCCGCCGTTGATCCTGCAAGACATCGAGAAGTACAAGGCGACCGCGATGGTCGTCGTGCCGGTGATGCTGTCACGGATTCTCGAGGCGGTCGAAAAAATGGACAAGAAGCCCGATCTGTCCAGCCTGAAGATCGTGTTCGTGTCCGGCTCCGCCCTGGGAGCCGACCTGGCTGAACGGGCGCTCAAGGACTTGGGCCCGGTGATCTACAACATGTACGGCTCGACCGAGATCGCCTTCGCCACCATCGCGGAGCCCAAGCATCTGGAATTCAATTCGTCAACCGTTGGGCCGGTCGTCAAGGGCGTGAAGGTCAAGATCTTCGACGACAACGGCAAGGAATTGCCGCAGGGCGAGGTCGGGCGGATCTTCGTTGGCAACGCGTTCCCGTTCGAGGGCTACACCGGCGGCGGTAAGAAGCAGGTCATCGACGGGCTGCTGTCCTCCGGCGATGTGGGCTACTTCGATGAAAACAATCTGCTGTACATCAGCGGGCGTGACGACGAGATGATCGTCTCCGGTGGTGAAAACGTGTTTCCGGCCGAAGTCGAGGACCTCATCACCGGACATCCGGACGTGGTGGAGGCCACCGCGATCGGCGTCGAGGACAAGGAGTGGGGCCATCGGCTGCGCGCGTTCGTGGTGAAGAAGGAGAGCGCCGACCTTGACGAGGACGCCGTCAAGCACTATGTGCGTGACCACCTGGCTCGCTACAAGGTGCCCCGGGAGGTCGTCTTCCTCGACGAACTGCCACGCAACCCCACCGGCAAGGTCCTCAAGCGCGAGCTGCGCGAGATGGAGATTTAGTCGCGCGTTAGCGCCGTGCGTGGATGGCCCGCGTGACCTGATCCGTGAGCTTGGGGTCGACCAGCAGCTGGTCGATGAGCGCGGTGATGACCTCCTGCCCGGTCACGCGGGCCACGCCCAACCGGTCGGCGGCCTCCCGCTGCCAGATGTCCAGAGCTCGATGCGTGCTGGCCGACAGGTCGACAGTTCGCCGTGTTCGTTGAGCTCGGGCTGGTTGTTCGCGGGCCCTTTGGTCGATGCCTGGCTGGTCGAGCGCCCGCTGGCCGCGGGGTTGTCCGAGCTTGGCGAGGCGCTCTGTGGGCTCGTCGGGCAGGCGCGACGACGCGCGGGGGCGGAACGACCCCGGGCGCGATTCCATGTTCACGGGTTAACCCCCTCGCTGGTGATGATCAGTAAATCAGTATTTCAGTATACAAGCCGCGAGGGATCTTTGTCTGGGAAACCGCTGGGGGTTTCGCGGGCTCAGCGGGACTGGGTTCGACGCGGTTCCGAGGAGAACCACGAATTAGCCGTGAGAATAGATGGCGGGTGGCCTGATTGATTCCTGCCGTTAATCGAATAGCAATGCGACCTCCTTTCCACAATAAGTAATTCATTAACTACTGAGCCACTGACCAACGCGCCTCAGTAGATCAGTAAAACGCACCTGATCACCTGCGTCAGCGCTGCAAGCGGCATACTGAATGCAGTATCTGCGGCAGTCCTTAAAACCACATACACTGACGACTGGCCAGCGCAACCAAAAACATGATGACGAAATTGACAGCGTCATATAAGCTATTTAGTACGATTTGCTCAGCCATTTCTGGGTAACGTACAGTTGTCGTCAAAGGCGTTGGGAAGGAGCCCCTCGATGAAGATTTCACTGCGATCGGTCCGGCGTTCGGCCGCCGGTGCAGTGGGCGCCGGCGCACTGACCGGAGCGTTGCTGTTCGGTGGTGTGCTTGCTGGCGCGGCCGACGCCCAGGCGGCCCCGTCCGCTCCCGGTACGAGCTTTGCGACATTCGGGCCGCACGGCGACCCTGGCCTCCCGACCCGCCCCGGGGGTGGCGGCGGATGGGGTGGCGGCGGTGGCCACGGTGGTCACGGTGGTCACGGCGTCGGCGGCCCCGGCGGCTTCGGCCGCGGCGGGGGCTGGGGTCATGGCGGCGGACTGGGCCGCGGTTGGGGCGGTCCCGGCGGCGGCTGGGGTCGCGGCGGCCTGGGCCGTGGTGGCTGGGGTCGCGGCGGCTGGGGCGGTGGCCTTGGCCGTGGCGGCTGGGGCGGCGGCGGCTGGGGACCGGGCTGGGGCTTGGGTCGCGGCTGGGGCTGGGGCGGTGGCCCGGGTGGCTTCCTCTGGCACCGGCACTGGTGGAACTGGTGGTGGTGAGGTTCACCATCACCCGCGCGGGCTGCGCCGGCTTTTGGCTGCCGTAGCTAACTAGGCTGGCCGCCCGCGCTCCCATGGGGGGGAATCCATGCCGACCTGGCAACAGTCAGGTCGGCATGGACCTTTTGGGCGAGTCGCAAAAGTGCCGCATTCCTTCCGGATCGGGGGCTTTTGCGACTGCGCGGCGCGATGCGTTACGGGTCGCGGGGGAGTCCGAGCAGCCGCTCGGCGATGATGTTGAGCTGTACCTCGGATGTGCCGCCATAGATGGTGGTGGCCCGGCTGCCCAGCAGGTTGTCGCCCCACTTGCCCGCCGGTTGGTCGGGGTCGCCGATCGCGGCGTCGGCGCCGAAGGATGACACCGCGAATTCGGCATAGCCCTGGCCGGTGCGCATCGACAGCAGCTTGGAGATCGCCGCCGACGGCATGGCGTCACCGCCGGCCAGCGTCAACAGCGTGGAGCGCAAGTTGAGCACCTTGGCGGCATGTCCCTCGGCGATCAGCTGTCCGGCGCGGTGTTGGGCGACCTGATCGAACTGGCCGTCACGCACGAACTCGACGAACTCCGGCAGGGTGGCCAAGAAGTTCGCGTCGCTGCCACCGATCGAAACCCGTTCCGCCGTAAGGGTATTACGACTTACCTCCCAGCCTCGGTTCACTTCGCCAAGCACATTCTCGTCCGGCACAAACACGTCGTCGATGTAGACAGTGTTGAAAAACTCCTCACCGGTGAGCTCACGTAGCGGTTTGACCGTGACGCCTTCGCTTTTCATGTTCAGCAAAAAGTACGTGATGCCATTATGTTTCGGCGCCGACGGGTCCGTGCGGGCCAGCAGCGCACCGCACTGCGAGAACTGTGCGGCCGTCGTCCAGATCTTCTGGCCGGTGATGCGCCAGCCGCCGTCGACCCGGGTGGCCTTGGTCGAGAGTCCGGCCAGGTCGGATCCGGCGCCCGGCTCGGAAAACAGCTGGCACCAAACCATTTCGCCGCGGAAGGTAGGCGGCAGGAACCGCTGCTTTTGCTCCTCGGTCCCGAACGCGACGATCGACGGAATGACCCACGCCGCGATGCCCACCTGCGGCCGCTTCACCCGCCCGTTGGTGAACTCCTGCGCGATGATGATCTGTTCGACCGGACTCGACGCGCGCCCCCACGGCTTGGGCAGATACGGCAACACCCACCCGCCCTCGGCGATCGCGACCCTGCGCGACTGGCGGTCCATTTCCTTGAGCGCGGCCACCTCGTAACGGATTTCGGCCCTGAGCTTTTCGGTGTCTGGGTCCAGGTCGATGTCCACGGGCCGCAAACCGGTCGTGGTTGCGGTGTCCACGACCTTCTGTGGGTATTCCGAGGCCCGGCCGAAGCTGGCGGCCAGCAACAGCGCCCGGCGGTAGTAGACGTTTGCGTCGTGCTCCCAGGTGAAGCCGATGCCGCCGTGCACCTGAATGCAGTCCTGCGTGCAGCGCTGGGCCGCCGCCGGTGCCAGCGTCGCCGCCACGGCCGCCGCGAACTCGACATGCTCGCTGGCCTCGTCGGGTCCGTCTAGGGCCCGCGCGGCGTCCCACACCGCGGCGGTGGCGCGCTCGGTGTCGGCGATCATCTCCGCGCACCTGTGCTTGATGGCCTGGAACTGCCCGATGGGCCGGCCGAACTGCTCGCGGATCTTGGCGTAGGCCGACGCGGTGTCCGTCGCCCAGCGCGCGACGCCGATGGCCTCGGCGGACAGTAGCGTGGTCATCAGCGCGTGTGCGGTTGCCATGCTCAGGTTGCTCAGCACGACGTCGTCGCCGACCTCGACGGCGTTGGCCCGGACATGCGCGATGGGCCGCAGCGGGTCGATGCTCTTGACGGGCTCGATCTCGAGTTGGTCGGCGCGCAGCACCACCCACTCCTCGCCGCTGTCGATCGCAACCGGAAGCACCAGCACGGAGGCCTGCGCCGCGGCGGGGACCGCCCGGACCTCGCCCCGGATCACCAGCACATCACCATGCCTGGTGGCGGTCAGCGCGGAATCCAGCGCGTAGGCGGCGATGGCCGCGCCCGATGCGAGCTCCGCGAGCACCTTGGCGTCGGGGTCGTGGGCGTTGATCAGCGCGCTGGCGATCGCGGACGGCACGAACGGCCCCGGCACCGCGCCGTAGCCGAACTCCGCCAGCACGATCGCCAGTTCGAGGATGCCGTAGCCCTGCCCGCCAACGGATTCGGCGAGGTGCACGCCCTGCAGGCCCTGGTCGGCCGCCGCCTGCCAGTACGGAGGCGGGTTTTCGAGCGGCGTCTCCATGGCTTCGTGCAGCGCCTCCGACGGCGCGACGCGCGTTACCAGGGATCGCACCGAGTCGGCAAGGTCTTGATGTTCGGGGGTGATCGCGATCGGCATTTTTCCGGTATTCCCTCATCCGATTGGGGCCAGGCATCTTCCAAGCTAACAACCGGTCGGTTGGCCGCCGACATTGGTCTGTGCGACGGGCGGCAGCGTTACTGCTGTCGCTCGCCGCAGGAACCATTGCGGCGGCTGCTCGGGGTGCCGGCCAGCCGGTCGAGATACGCGACGTGCAGATTGCCGGTATCGCTACTGCCCGCCGGGCCGTCCTTGCCACGCGGAATACCCGACATTTCGAGACGACAGGCGTCGGCCTGGTCGATCCGTGGGACTGAGTACCGTCCCAATACCCTCAGCGCCACCGCTTGTGGATCCACTTGGCGATGGTGTCGGCCTGTTCGCTGCGCGCGCCAGGGGTGGTGAAGTAGTGATCGGTCACGATCGAGGTATGCGTCTTGTCGGCGCTCGCCAGCGCGTCGTAGATGCGCTGGGCGTCCGACGGGAACACGCCCGTGTCCGCCTCCGCGTTGATCACCAGCGCGGGGCAGGTGATGCGGCCCAGGTGTGGCTCCGCCCGCGTTTGCGACACCCGCAGGCTCCACATGCCCAACCAGTTGCGCAGCGTGGTCGCGGCGGCGATCCCGTAGGCCGAGCGGTTCGCCTTGGCCGGCACACCCGCATAGCACGAATTTGGTTGGCGTTTGGTGGGTTCGATAGTGGGATCGACCATGCGTGGATCGGCCCAGGTCCGACACACGGCGAACGGACGATCCGAAAACCCGGCGGCACGAATGCGCTTGAGTTCCGCCTCGACCCAGTCGGTGATCGCGTGGTTGCGCGCGATCTGCGCCGACCGGTAGCGGTCGAGGAACTCCACCGAATAGGGTGGCCCGTTGCCTTCGTTGAACAGATCGAGTTCGGGATCGGTTGCGACCGGGTCGTTTTCGTCCACAACAGCGGCGTCCATCCAGGCGGTCAGCACATCGGGGCGCCCGGGGTGTGCAGCGGTGGCGACGTAGCCGTCGGCGGGCAACAAGTCGGTCAGCCCGGCCGCCGGGCGCATCCCGTCCAGTGGGGTCACATTCGGCTCGACCGCCTGCGATTGATAGGCGGCCATCAGCGAACCGCCTCCCGAATTCCCCAGCAGGACGACAGTTTCCACGCCCTGCACCTCACGCAGCCAGCGCACCCCCACGCCGATGTCGACCAGCGCATGATCCAGGACAAAGCTGGTCTCAAAGCCGCGAAACCTGGTGTTCCAGCCCAAAAACCCGATACCCCTTTTGGCAAGGTATTCGGCGATGTAGTGCTCGGCGAAATCGATCTGGTAGTGGGTGGCGATCATCGCGACCTTCGGCTTGCGGCCTATGCCGCGGTGGTACAGCCCCTGGCACGGGTGGCCGCCGGCCCCTGCGCGTCCCGCGGTGCGCGACGGCAGTCCCACGAACTCGCGGACGACGCCGGGAGTCCCGCTGTGTCCGGCCAATTCAGCGATCCCCCTTGCTGTAGATGGCCCGGTAGTAGATGTTGGCCAGTGTTCGGATGCACGCCTCGTCGTCGGGTGCTTCGGCCCCTTGGCCGAGCTGGATGTAGCAGAACTGGTTAAGCATGGCCACGATCGCCTCGGCGATCAGTTGCGGGTCGTCTCCGGCGCAATAGCCGTCGGCCTGAGCACGCCTGACCGATTCGGCGATAAACGAGATCGGCCCCGCGCACATCTCGGCCCAGTACTGTGCGAAGTCGTCGTTGATCATCGCCAGTTGCGAGACGCTGATCACCTCGGCGAGGCGGTGGCGGTACGTATGCCAATGGGCGGCGGCGGCCTCCTGCGCCCGTTCGCGATTGGACAGACCGTGTCGGGTCACCGAAAGCGCCCGTTCGTTGGCCTCGTCGCGGAACCGCAGGGCCCACTGCCGGATCATCGCTTCTTTGGAGTCGTAGTAGTTGTAGAACGATGCCGCCGAGCGGCCGGCCTCGGCGGCGATGTCGGCGATGGTGGTCGCAAGAATTCCCTTGCGTGCGACGACCTTTCGTGCGGCGGCATCGATAGCGGCCTGGGTCTGCCGACCGCGGTGCGTCGGGAAGGTCGGGGCTTGACCAGTCGACACCATGCTCTCCCTCTGGATCGAAACTGAACCTGATGTTAGATTCAGATTCGAGCCTTGGCCAGCTCTGGGCCCCGCGAGACCCACCGGGCCCGACGGGAGCCGCAAGATGATCAAGCCGCACAACACCAACACCGAATTCGAACTCGGCGGTATCAACCATGTCGCGCTGGTGTGTTCGGACATGGCGCGCACCGTGGACTTCTACAGCAACGTGCTTGGCATGCCGCTGGTC
>Ga0213876_10002494_pt1 | contig 10798 bp, 8 predicted proteins | sample BarmaccomBMRX_R9_FD_160113 | JGI IMG/M metagenome (GOLD analysis project Ga0213876, IMG submission 160113) | Root-associated microbial communities from Barbacenia macrantha in rupestrian grasslands, the National Park of Serra do Cipo, Brazil - RX_R9 | ecosystem: Host-associated > Plants > Roots...
GGCGCGCTCGACGTGCACGCGACGACCATCAACATGGAGATGAAGATCGCCGCCGCGAAAGCACTCGCCGAGCTGGCGCGAGAGGATGTGCCGGACGAAGTCGCGGCGGCCTATCAGGGCGCACGACCGCGTTTCGGGCGCGACTACATCATCCCGGCGCCTTTCGATCCGCGCCTCATCCACACCGTGCCGATGGCCGTGGCGAAAGCCGCGATGGACACGGATGTGGCACGTCGGCCGATCGTCGACATGCCGGGCTACAAGGTGCAGCTCTCCTCCCGGCGCGATCCGGCTGCCGGCACGCTCAACCGCATCTACGAGCGCGTCCGACGCTTCCCCAAGCGCGTCGTCTTCGCCGAGGGCGAGGAGGAGCAGGTGATCCGCGCCGCGCTCTCCTATGTGGCGAATGGGCTCGGCACCGCGATCCTCGTCGGGCGCGAGGAGCGCGTGCGCGAAACGGCCGCCCATGCCGGGCTCGACATCGGGGCGCGCGAAGGCATCGAGGTCCACAATGCGCGCCTCTCGCACCGCAACACGGCTTACGCGCAGTTCCTTTATGAGCGGCTGCAGCGGCAAGGCTTCCTGTTCCGCGATTGCCAGCGCCTCATCAATCAGGACCGCAACCACTTCGCCGCCGCCATGGTGGCGCTCGGCGATGCCGACGCCATGGTGACGGGCGTGACGCGCAATGCCTCGATCGCCATCGAGGATGTGCGACGCGTCATCGATTCGAAGCCGGGCCATCGGATGATCGGCCTTTCACTCGCCTTGACCCGCGGGCGCACCATCCTGGTCGCAGACACCTTGATCCACGAGCTGCCGAGCGGGCAGGAGATCGCCGAGATCGCGGTCGAGGCCGCGGGCGTGGCGCGCCGCCTCGGCCATGAGCCGCGCGTGGCGCTTCTCGCCTTCTCGACCTTCGGACATCCCAAAGGCGAGCGCACCAAATTCGTGCAGGAGGCGGTGCGCGTCCTCGATCACATGCGGGTCGATTTCGAGTATGACGGCGAGATGGCGGCCGACGTGGCGCTCAACCGCGAGCTCATGGTCTCGACCTACCCGTTCTGCCGGCTTACCGGCCCGGCCAATGTGCTCGTCATGCCGGCGTTTCACTCGGCCTCGATCTCGACCAAGATGCTGCAAGAGCTTGGTGGGTCCACTGTGATCGGGCCGCTCATCGTCGGCCTCGACAAGCCGGTGCAGATCGTGCCTCTGGGCGCCAAGGATGCCGATCTCGTCAACATGGCGGCGCTCGCGGCTTTCAACATCGGGGGGTGAAAGTAAGCGGGATGCGGCGAGCGAATGGCGAGCAGCTATCGGGAAGATAGCCCACGGACTTCTCGCACCTGCTACAGACGATGCTGCTCACCATTTACTGCGCGCTGCCTTTGCTCGCTCAGCTAGCAGGCTCCAGCTTGTCTTGCGTCTTCGTCTCGAAGTCGCCGGCGTCGTGGCGCTCGTGGAGCTGGCTCGACGGCTCGCCGCTCGTGCGGTTCACCATGCGGCCGCGCCGCACGGCCGCTCGTTCGAGAAGCATGTCCGCCCAGCGGTTGACGTGCTTGTACTCGTGCACGCTCAGGAACTCGGCCCCGTTGTACGACCAGCCCTTCACGAGCCCGCCGTACCAGGGGAAGATCGCCATGTCGGCGATCGTGTAGTCGTTGCCCGCCACATATTTATGCTGGGCGAGCTGACGGTCGAGCACGTCGAGCAGGCGCTTGGTCTCCATGGCGAAGCGATCGATCGCGTATTCGATCTTCGTCGGCGCATAGGCGTAGAAATGGCCGAAGCCGCCGCCGATGTAAGGGGTGCTTCCCATCTGCCAAAACAGCCAGGAAAGGCATTCGGCGCGTGCGGCTCGCTCCGTCGGCAGGAAGACGCCGAACTTCTCGGCGAGATACATGAGGATCGCGGCCGATTCGAAGACTCTCACCGGTTTCGGCTCGCTGCGATCGACGAGCGCCGGGATCTTCGAGTTGGGATTGATCGCCACGAAGCCGCTGCCAAACTGGTCGCCATTGCCGATGCGGATGAGCCAGGCGTCGTATTCGGCACCGCGATGGCCAAGCGCGAGAAGCTCCTCGAGCATGATCGTGACCTTGACCCCATTCGGCGTGCCTTGCGAATAGAGCTGCAAAGGATGGCGGCCGACCGGCAGTTCCTTCTCATGCGTCGCGCCGGCGATTGGCCGGTTGATGCTCGCGAATTGACCACCGCTCGCCTTGTTCCAGACCCAGACTTTCGGCGGCGTGTACTCGGATTGTTCGGTCATCTTTCATTCTCCGTCGGGTCGCGGAGCAGGCCCGCGAGCGCAACGCTCATTAGCCTATCCCGGAGGCATTTCGCCGCTCATCAACACATGCCTCCCGTGCAGAGGAGGAGGTATGGCGTCATTCCCGATCGAGCGATCCGAAGGATCGCGAGGGGAAGGGAACCCATCTTCCTCCGGCGGTTCCTGGTTCCCCTTCACTCGGCTCGCTCCGCTCGCCTCGCCGGGGATGACATGGAGTTCCTCGGTTCGCCGGGGATGACGGGCCGAGTGCGAGGGCAAGGCGATCCGTTCTCCTTCAACGCGAGCTCACAGCCACTTCTTCCAGCGGAAGACGAGGTAAGGGACCACGGCGGAGACGAGCATCAGCACAAGGCCGTATTGATAGCCGTAGGCCCAGTCATATTCGGGCATGTTCTTGAAATTCATGCCGTACATCGAGGCGAAGAAGGTCGGCGGCGTGAACACGACGGTGATCACCGATAAAATCTTGATGATGTCGTTCTGGCTCAAATTCACGAGGCCGAGGATGGTGTCGAGCAGGAATTGCACCTTACCGAGAAGATATTCGGTCTGCGTCTCGAGCGAGGCGATGTCGCGCAGCATCGTGCCGATATGGCCTTGAGGCTCGCTATCCTCCTCGCTTCGGTTTCCGGGCGGGCCCGCGAAGCGCAGCATCAGCTCGATCGAGTCGAGGCTCTCGCGCGCTTTCGAGATGCGGCTCCCCTCTTGTCCGAGCGAGGCGAGCACGGACTGGTATTCATCCGTCAACGGGCGACCCTTGCGCGAGGCGCGCTCGAAAATCGCTTCCGAGAGCGTATCGACGCGGTCTCCCGTGGCGCGCAAGATCTCGGATGCCCGCGCGACGATCATGTCGACAAGGCCGACGAAGATCGCGTCCGGATCTTTCCTGGAGACGCCGAGACGCTGCGCGCGCCGCGAGAACATCTGGAACGGTTTCGGATCATCGTAGCGGACGGTGATCAGGACGTTGCCTTTGCGGATGAAGGTGACGTTCGCGATCTTCGGCCGGTTCGTTTTCGCAAGCGCCAGCACGCGTGCCGTCATGTAGCGCACGCCGTCTTCGGCGTAGAGGAGCTCGGAAGGCTCGATCTCGTCCATCTCTTCGGGCGTCGGCAGCGAAACGCCGGCGAAACCCTCCGCCGCCTTGCGCTCGTCGGCCGTGGGCTCGAGGAGATCGATCCAGGCGCCATCGGGGGGGATCGGCTCTCCTGGGCGAAGCGTCCGCTCGCCGAGCGGCGCGCTCTCGGCATCATCAGCCTTTCCGGCCTCGAACGAATGAACGATGATCATCGGGTCGGCGGCTCCATTCTCGTTATGGCGTGACGGTGCTCAGGCCGAAGGCAGGAGGCTTGCGGGCGCAACGCTCTCCTCGGGCACGAAGAAGTCGACATGGAGCGGCTGCGTCGGGTCGACACGATAACGGTCGAAATCCTTGACGCCCTCCTCCGCGAGAAAGCTGTCATCGATCAGGAAATTTCCTGAAAATGCGCACGCCGGCTTGAGGAAGATGCGATAGGCGGCCTCCGCGAGAATCTCCGGCGTGCGCGAGGCCCGCATCAGCGCGTCACCGCCGAGCAGATTGTTCACCGCCGCGGTCGCGATCGTGGTGCGCGGCCACAGCGCATTGACCGCGATGCCCTTCCCGCGAAGCTCGCCCGCAAGCCCGAGCACCACGAGGCTCATGCCATATTTGGCCATCGAATAGGCCGTGTGCGGCGCGAACCACTTCTCCTTCATGTCGAGCGGCGGCGACAACATGAGGATATGCGGGTTCGCCGATTTGGTGAGATGCGGGATCGCATATTTCGACACCATGAAAGTGCCGCGCGCATTGATCTGATGCATCAGATCGAAGCGCTTCATCTCGGTCGCCTCGATACTGGTGAGGCTGATCGCGCTCGCATTGTTGACGAGGATATCGATGCCTCCGAAGCGCGACACGGTGCTCTCGATCGCAGCCTTCACGGCCTCTTCGTCGCGGATGTCGGTCTGCAATGGCAACGCCTTGCCGCCGGCCGCCTCGAGTTCCTCGGCCGCCGTGAAGATCGTGCCCGGCAGTTTCGGATGAGCTTCGGCCGTCTTCGCGGCGATCGCCACATTGGCGCCGTCGCGCGCGCATCGCGTCGCGATCGCAAGGCCGATGCCGCGCGAGGCACCCGTCACGAATAAGGTCTTGCCGGCAAGCGGCTTGCGGGCGGCTTCGGGAGCAACGGATTCGGGCGCGGCTGTCGTCGGCATCGCTCATCTCCTCGCGGACCGGCATGAGTATAGACCGAGTCGTCGCGATCCTTCGAGGCCGGATCGCACCCGATGTAAGCTTGACGAATAAGACACGGGCAGCCGTCATGACCGGGCGTCTGCCCGGCCATCCACGCCTCATCCTCGTGGGGTCTGCTTTAGGCGTGGATGCTCGCAGCAAGTGGGAGCATGACGAGACAATGCGCGTTCCGCCGCCTCAATCTCGAAGCGCGTCGCGCACGCTCGCCAAGGTCATGTCGATGTCGCGCTCTTGCGTGAGGTAATTGCAAACCGAGACGCGCATCACGCGCATGCCCTGCCAGGTCACGCCTCCGAACCAGGCGACACCTCGCGCCTGGATGCGACGGATCATCTCGTCGGTCTCGCGATCATGATCCCCATCATCAGCGAGGAAGCGCACGAGGCCCTGATTGATGATCGGTTTCGCCACGATCTCGGCGCCCGGAAGCTCGCCGATGCCATCGACGAGGCGTGTTGCCAACGCGCAACATCGCTCCACGATCTCGCTGATTCCGGCGCGTCCGAGCGCGCGGATTGCCGCATAGGCCGGAAAGCCACGGCCGCGCCGCGACCATTCCGGATTCCAATCCTTTTGATTGCGCAGCTCCTCGAGCGGAACGGCGTAGCTCGTCTCCTGCGAAAAAGCAGCGCGATGCGCCAAGGGATGCGCGACGAAGACGAGCCCTGATTCGAAAGGCAGATTGAGCCATTTATGGCCGTCCGTCGCCCAGGAATCCGCTTGCTCGGCGCCCTCGAGGAGATGGCGATGGCGGTCGCTGGTCGCCGTCCAAAGCCCGAAGGCGCCGTCAATATGCACCCAGGCCTTCGCCGCATGCGCGATCGGACAAGCCCGCGCGAAGGGATCGAAGACGCCAGTATTCAAATCGCCCGCTTGCAGCCAGACGATGACAGGGTCTTGCCCGGCCGCGCGCAACGCCTCTTCGAGGTTGCCGATCTTGATGCGTCCGGAGTTGTCGGTGCCCACATATTCGACCGCCTCGGTGCCGATACCGAGCAGGCGGGCGGAGCGCAAGGTGGACTCGTGCCGGTTCTGCGTGGTCACGATGCGCAAGGGCGGCGCACCGGCGAGCCCCTTGCGCTCGACGTCCCAGTTGCGGTCGGCGAAAAGCTTATGGCGCGCGGCCGCAAGCGCGGTCGTGTGAGCCATCTGGCAACCCGTCACGAAGGCGAAGGACGCCGATCCAGGAATGCCGAGAAGCTCCTTTATCCATTCGCCGCAAACTTCCTCGACCACCGCCTCCGCCGGCGCCGTGACGTTCGAGGCGGCGTTCTGATCCCAGACGGAGGTGAGCCAATCTGCCGCGATCGCGACCGGAAGATTGCCGCCGATCACCCAGCCGAAAAACCGGGCATTGGAGGAACCGAGGATACCGCCTTCGACGTCGCGGACGAGCTCATCGATGACCTTCTCAGGCGCCACACCGGCTTCGGGGAGAGGCTTCGCGAGACGCGAGCGCAGCTCTCGCATGGTGGCGGTCGCGGCGATCGGCCGCTTCTGCACGGCTTCGAGATATTTCGCCGCATGCGCAGCGGCGCGATCGAGAACCTGAGTCATGGGTCTCCGACGAGGTTGATGAAGGAAGGTGGCAAAGCCTTCACATCCTTTTGCCGGCGGATGCTTCGGCCGCGCCCGTATGATCGCGGCAAGATGCGACTTTGATAAGGCGGCCAGGCAAGACAAGCTCGGTTTACGGGACGCGTCCAACTCGGCTATCCCGAAAAACTTCGGCCGCGGCCGTAACGCATAAAGCAGGCAAAGCGCCATGGTCGCGGCGATGAACAGCAAGCAAACTGACGAAATCAGGGGAGACTCAGCCGGCTTGGCACGGTCGGTGACCGGGACGGCTGCGGTGCCCGGCACCTCGAGGCTGGACGCATGAGCGAGGCCTTTCCGCGGACGAGGGAGGTAGCGAGCGCCTCGAGCCGGCGCGTCTTCGTCGCCGTCGTCGCCACGACGCTCGCCAGTCAATTCTTCCGCGCCTCGACGAGCGCGCTCGGCCCGGAGCTGATGCGCGACCTTTCGCTTTCGCCGCAAGGGCTCGGTCTCGCCAATGCGGCGTTCTTCGTATCGCTCACGGCCGCGCAAATTCCGATCGGCATGTTGTTCGACCGGTTCGGCCCGCGCCGCGTGGTGGCGTTGCTCACCGTGTTCACCGTGATCGGTGCGGCGCTTCACGCGCTCGCGCGCTCCGAAGCCTTGTTCGTGCTCGCCCGTTTCCTTGTCGGCCTTGGTTGCGCGGGCAGTTTCATGGCGGCCGTCGTTTTGTGCGTGCGCTGGTACGCGGGGCGAAATTTCTCGACGATGCTCGCTCGCGTCTTCGCGCTCAGCGGCCTCGGCTATCTTCTCGCGGGCAGCCCCTGGGCAGCTCTGGCGGATCGCATCGGCTGGAGGCAGGCCTTCGCGATCTCGACCGTCTTTGCCGCGGTCATCGGCCACATGTTCTTCGCGCTCGCGCGCGATCATCCGGGCGATGCGCCTGCCGCACGGCCGCAGACATTTCTCGACATTGTTTCAGGCTTCCGCGAAGTCTGGAAGACCGCTGGACTCGTTCCGATTCTCGCCATGCATTTTGTTTCCTACGCCGCTTTTCTGACGGTGTTCGGCGTCTGGGCAGGGCCTTATCTCAACGACGTCTACGGCTTCGATCCGGTGGCGCGCGGCAATGTCCTCGTGGTCATGGCGGCAGCGCAGATCATCGCGACGCTCGGCTTCGGCCCGCTCGATCGCTTTTTGCCGCGCCGGATGATCGTCATCGCGGCTGCCACGATCGGCATCGCGGCGCTTGCGGTGCTGATCCTGGTGCCGCATCCTTCGACGGAAATCGCAGTGCTCATGCTGATCGTCTTCAGCGCGGTCACCTCCTTCGGTGTCGTGAACGTCGCCGATGCGAACAGTCGCTTCGCGGCGCACATCGCGGGTCGCGGCGCGACCGCGGTCAATCTCTTTCAGGTCGTTGGCACCTCGGTGTTGCCGATCCTGAGCGGCATGGTGATCGGCTGGTTTCCGGTTGGTGCGGAGGGTCGGCCCGAAATCGCGTATCGAGCGGCCTTCGCCACGATCGCCGCGAGCCTCGCGATCGGTCTTGCGGCTTACGGTTTCCTCTATCCGAAAGCGAGCGTCCCGAGGCCGGCTTCGGATGCCGCCCGCGAGGTTACAGAATAGCCAAGTCCCATGAGCCAAGTCCCATGAGCCCAGGTCCCATGAGCACACCCATGAGCCCAGGTCCCATGAGCCAGGTCCCTGACGGACGGTCCGCGTTTAGCCTTGCCGCTTCTTTTCGGTGAAGGCGAGGAGCGCGGCGCGCGCTTCGGGCATGGCGAGGCGCTTCGCGAATTCGCGCCCCTCCGCATCCATCGCGGCGAGCAATTCGTCAGGTTCGCCCCGCAACATTCGGCGCGAGGCTGCAAGTGCCGCCGGCGGCTTCGTCGCGAGCGTCTTTGCCTTGTCAAGCGCGTGCCCCTGCAGCTCTTGCGCCGGCAGGATCGCATTGACGAGGCCGAAGCTTTCGGCGCGCTCTGCCGAGATCGCGGCGCCGAGAAGCAAGAGCTCGCTCGCCCGCGCCACGCCGCAGCGGCGCGGCAAGAGCACCGATGCGCCGCCCTCGGGCGTGAGGCCGAGATCGACGAACGGGATTTTCAACGTCGCTGAGGGGCTCGCATAGACGAGATCGCAATGGAGCAGCATCGTCGTGCCGATGCCGATCGCCAACCCGTCAACCGCGGCGACGAGCGGCTTCTCGAAAGCCGCGAGCCCCTTGATGAAGCGCAAGCCCGCGGAAGCCGCCGGGTCGCCTCGCCAGGCGAGGAAATCATGGATGTCGTTGCCGGCCGTGAACACGCCCCCGGAGCCGGTGATGAGCACAGCGCCAATCGCCGCGTCCTTCCCGCTTTCCTCCAAGGCGGCGCGCATCATGTCGTACATCTCACGCGTGAGAGCGTTCTTCTTCGCCGGCCTCGTCATCGCGATGATGCAAATGGCCTCGTCGCGCGAGATCGTGACATCGCTCCCCGTCACGGGACGGCATTCCGCGGCTGAAGCGGTTCGTGACGCCGCGGCTGCGAGCCGTCCAAATCCGTGACGCCGTAGAGGCGCGCGAGATCGGCGACGTGAAGCACCTGGCCGGCGAAGCGCGCCACGTTCCGATCCGCGGCGAGCGCCGCGACGACGCGTCCGGCATAGAGGGGGCTCTCCTTGGCATCCTCTCCGAGGCCCGCCGCGATCGCCCGCTCGGTGCGCACGAGCCCCGGCGATAACGAGAGCGCCGTGACGCAATGGGGCGCGAGGTCCTTGGCCATGGCGAAAGCGAGGCGGGCACTCGAGGCCATGGCAAGATCATGAAACGCATCGCCGAGATAGGCGCCCCCCGCGTCGAAAGTGCTCACGACGATCAGGCCCTTGCGGGCCGCCACCATGAACGGCGTGAGCGCCTGCGCAGTCAGAAGATTGGCATAGACGGCCGTCTCCATGAGATGGCCCAGACGTGCAGCCGGCCGGCGCCAGAAGGGTGTGCCGTAGGAAGACCCGTCGGGGTAGCGCTCGCCGTCGAAGCCGTCATTGCCGCCGAACACGTTGAGCACGCCGAGGTCGAGCGAGGGTGCCACCCGCCGCACATAGGCCATGAGCGCGTCGAGCTCGCGCGGCACGGTATGGTCACAACGAAAGAGCAAGCCGTCGCCGCCGCGCGCGCTCACCTCGCGCGCCGTTTCCTCGATCGTCTCCGGTCGTCCGTCCGTCGAAGCGGCTGCTTCCGAGGAACGGCCGGTGACGATCACGCGCGCACCCGCTTCGCCGAGCGCGAGCGCAATGCCGCGCCCGACACCGCGTGAGGCGCCGGCGACGAGGCAGGCTCGACCCTCGAGAGCACGGACGGTCGCGGCGCTCAAGAGGCGAGCGCCAAGGCGGTGTCGTGCACCGAAGCGGCGCCGGCCGTGATCGTGGTTTCGAGGCCAGATGCGCCGGTCGTGATATTCTCGGCGAAGAAGCGCGCGAGCCCGATGCGGCCCGCATGCGCCGGGTCGGCATCGCCCTTGACGGACTGCGCCTGCGCGGCGAGCGCCATCTCGGCAAGCGCGGCGGTGCCTTGCGCGACCCCGAAAAGGCGCAAATACGGCGTGGCGCCGGCGAGCGCGTCGCGAGGCGCGTCGCTGAGCACGCCAAGCATATATTGTGTCGCGCGGTCGAGTGCCTCGACCGCCTCCCTCAGCCGTGCCGCCATCTGGCCGAAGGCCGGGTTGTTGATGCCGACGAGCTTTTGCGCCGTCGAGCGCATGCCGGCGATCAGGGACAAGACCGCCTGCCCTTCCGAGAGCGGCAATTTGCGGGTGACGAGGTCGATCGCCTGGATGCCGTTCGTGCCTTCGTAGATCGGCGCGATGCGCGCGTCGCGCAAATGCTGCGCCGCGCCCGTCTCCTCGATGAACCCCATCCCGCCATGCACTTGCACGCCGAGCGAGGCGACCTCGACGCCGATGTCGGTGGAAAACGCCTTGGCGATCGGCGTAAGAATGGAGGCGCGCTCGAAAGCCGCGAGGCGCGCCTCCGGGGTGCCGGAACGGTGCGCCCGATCGATGGCCTCCGCGGTGAGATAGCACAAGGCGCGCGCCGCCTGGGTGAGCCCACGCATGGTGAGCAGCATGCGCTGCACATCGGGCTGCTCGACGATCGGGCTCATCTGTTCGCCTTTGGCGCCAGTTTCTTGGCCTTTGGTTCTTGGAGCGCGCCCCTGGCGCCGCTCGCGCGCATGGGCGAGGGCCTGTTGCGTCGCGCATTCGGCGATCGCCACGCCTTGAGCCCCGACATTGAGCCGCGCATTGTTCATCATGGTGAACATGCAGGCGAGGCCGCGATTCTCCTCGCCGATCAAGAAGCCGGTTGCGCCGCCCTTGTCGCCATAGACCATGGTGCAGGTGGGCGAGGCGTGGATGCCGAGCTTGTGCTCGATCGAATGGCAGCGCACATCGTTCGGCTCACCGATCGAGCCATCCGCTTTCACGAGGAACTTCGGCACGAGGAAAAGCGAGATGCCGCGCGTGCCGGGAGGCGCATCCTTGAGGCGCGCCAACACGAGATGGATAATGTTCTCGGTGAGATCATGATCTCCATAGGTGATGAAAATCTTCTGCCCGGTGATCTTGTAAGTGCCGTCACCCATCCGCTCGGCGCGGGTGCGCAAGGTTGAAAGGTCGGACCCTGCCTGCGGCTCGGTGAGATTCATCGTGCCCATC